>Ga0255338_1001085_pt1 | contig 59099 bp, 49 predicted proteins | sample MeOH1_35cm_T4_19_FD_203715 | JGI IMG/M metagenome (GOLD analysis project Ga0255338, IMG submission 203715) | Sandy soil microbial communities from University of British Columbia, Vancouver, Canada - MeOH1_35cm_T4_195 | ecosystem: Engineered > Artificial ecosystem > Sand microcosm > Unclassified ... | reverse complement strand
GGGGCCTGAACCGACGACTTCGCCGGTCTTGGTGTCGAACAGCGAGGCCGCCGTATCGAAGGCGTTTTTCGAATCGGCCATGCGCACGCCGTTCGAGAGCTCCAGCTTGCCGCTCTGCTCGTGGAAGATGCCATCGGCGCCGTTGATGCGCATCTCGTCCGGTCCCTTCTCGTCAAGGACCAGGGCGGGCTTCTTCAGGATCACCCGCTGGTAGTCCAACTGGTCGCGGATCGCCGACTCGGCCGTAAGCACGAAGGATCGACCCTTGTCGTCGCGGCCGATGAAGCGGGGATTGGTGAGCCGGATCGGCTCATCCCCGGCCTTGGCCGAGCGCGGCTGGGCGTTGAAGGTCGACCAGGCGACGCTGCCCAGCAGCCCGGCGAAGATCAGGGCGATCGTCGCGGGCAGCACGACACGCAGGGTCCGGACCAGGCGCGAACGCCTGCGCCACCGCTCGAAGTCGGCGCGCCGGGGGTCGGCCAGCGGTTCGGGTAGGGGCGTGTCGGCGGCCGTCATGGCGCTTACTTAGGTATGGGCGAAGATATCGGCATCCTCCCAGCCGGCCACGTCCAGAAGGGCGCGGTGCGGGAGGAATTCGAAACAGGCGCGGGCGAAGTGATCGCGGCGCTCGCGGACCAGCATCTCGTCGAGACGGGCCCGCAGCGCGTGCAGGTGCAGGACGTCGGAGGCGGCGTAGGCCACCTGGTCGTCGGAAAGTTTCGCCGAGCCCCAGTCCGAGCTCTGCTGCGCCTTCGACATGTCCACGCCCAGCAGTTCACGCGACACGTCCTTCAGGCCGTGGCGGTCGGTGTAGGTGCGGGCGAGCTTCGAGGCGATTTTGGTGCAGTAGACGGGCGCGGTCACGACCCCAAGGTGCAGCCAGAACATGGCGATATCGAAGCGGCCGAAGTGGAAGATCTTCGTCACCGCCGGATCGGTCAGCAGACGCTTGAGGTTGGGCGCGTCGTAGGTGGACCGGTCCAGCTTGACCACATGGGCGTCGCCGTTCCCGTCGGAGAGCTGCACGACGCACAGCGGGTCGCGGCCCAGCCGCAGGCCCATGGTCTCGGAATCGACGGCTACGGCGGTCGCGTTCGCCAGGGCGTCCGCGGGCAGGTCGCCGTCGTGCAGGAAGGTCGTCACTCGCCAAGAACTCCGACGCCGGCTTCCGGCCAGGCAGGTTGAACTCGTGCCGGGCCGCCCGTCGGGGCGGCCAGGGGGCGGCGATCTGGGGCTTCCGCCCGACGGCGTCAAGCTCCGCCGGCGCGCGCCCAGGTTCGGCGTCGTCCGTTCTTTAGATGATCCGCCCCGGGGCGGATAGGGGCGGAGCCTACAGCTCGACCATGTCGAAGTCCGCCTTGGGCGTGCCGCACAGCGGGCAGCGCCAGTCGGCGGGCAGGTCCCGCCAGCGGGTGCCCGGCGCCAGGCCCTCGTCCGGGTCGCCGGCGGCCTCGTCGTAGATGTAGCCGCAGGTCCGGCACTGCCAGGTCTGGAACGGTTCGGCGGTCATACGGCGAGCTCCGGATCGGCGGCGGCGCGCGGGGTGGCGAAGGCCAGCCGCAGCATCCCGAGGCTGGTGCGGCGGATGGAGTCGAGGTCGGTGGCTGGGTCCACCAGCCACTGGACGCTGAGGCCCAGCAGCATGCCTCCGATCATAAGGGCCGCGGCTTCCGGGTCGATCTCGGCGCGGATGTCGCCCTCCTGCTGGCCGCGCGTCACCAGGGCGGCGAGCCGGCCCTTCACCCGGGCGTGGGAGTGGGCGAAGGCGGCCCGCAGCGGAGAAGCGTCGGCCACCGCGCCGGCCAGCAGCATGAAATAGGCCCGGGCCGCCGGCTGCTCGCTCAAGTGGCCGAGGTAGAGGTCCACATAGTCCAGTATGGCTTTGAGGCCGGGGATTTCGTCGATGTGGTGCGCCGCCAGCAGCGCGTCCTGGTGGTCGTGCAGGTCGGCGATCAGCGCCTCGATCAGCCCGTCCTTGGAACCGAACTTCTGGGTGGCGAGGCCGCGGCTATAGCCCGCGCTCCGGCCGATGGCCTCGAAGGTGGCCCCCGATACGCCCTGCTCGGCCACCACCCGCGCGGTGGCGTCCAGCAGCCGGCGCCCCGACTCGTCGCTCCGCTCCGCCTGAGTGCGCCTCGGCCGCGCCTGCATGGTCTGCGTCATGATCCTTCGATAGTTACTTGTTGAACGTATAGCAAGTTGGAACTAGGGTCCCTCCACAGGCGGCGCGCGGCGCCGACCAAGATGGGAAGAACGCGCACCATGATCGACCAGGAGCTGGCCAGGACCATCGTCGACCCGAAGGCCTATGCCGACGGCGCCCGCATCGACGAGGCCTTCACCACGCTGCGCCGCGAGGCGCCGCTGGAGCAGGCTCAGCCCGAGGGCTTCGACCCCTTCTGGGTGGTCACCCGCCAGGCCGACATCCGCGAGGTCGAACTGCAGAACGAGCTGTTCCACAACGGCGACCGCTCCACGGTGCTGACCACCATCGAGGCCGACACCAAGGTGCGCCAAATGATGGGCGGCTCGCCGCACCTGGTCCGCTCGCTGGTGCAGATGGACAATCCCGATCACGGCAACTACCGCCGCCTGACCCTGAGCTCGTTCGCGCCGCAGAGCCTGCGCGCGCTCGAGGGCCGCATCCGCGAGATCGCCCGGGGGTTCGTCGACCGCATGGCCGCCAAGGGCGATCGCTGCGACTTCGCCAAGGACGTGGCCTTCCTCTATCCGCTGCACGTGGTCATGGAGGTGCTGGGCGTGCCCGAGGCCGACGAGCCGCGGATGCTCAAACTGACCCAGGAGCTGTTCGGCAGCGCCGACCCGGAGCTCAACCGCGCCCAGGGCACGGTCAACGACACCGACCAGGCCCTGGCCAACCTGCAGGCCACGGTCGCCGACTTCATCGTCTACTTCAACGAGATGACCGAGGACCGCCGGCGCAACCCGCGCGCCGACCTGGCCAGCGTCATCGCCAACGGCCAGATCGAGGGCCAGCCCCTCGGTCACCTGGAGGCGATGAGCTACTACATCATCGCCGCCACGGCCGGCCACGACACCACCTCCAGCACCACCGCCGGCGCTCTCTGGGCCCTGGCAGAACGCCCGGAGCAGTTCCGGGCGGTGAAGGAAGATCCCAGCCTCATCAAGGGCCTGATCGAGGAGTCGATCCGCTGGGAGACGCCGGTGAAGCACTTCATGCGCACCGCCACCGCCGACACCGAGCTCGCCGGCCGCAAGATCGCCAAGGGCGACTGGCTGATGCTCAGCTACCCCTCGGGCAACCGCGACGAGGCGGTGTTCGACAAGCCCTTCGACTTCGACGTGACCCGCGCCAACAACAAGCACATCGCCTTCGGCTACGGCGCCCACGTCTGCCTGGGCCAGCACCTGGCGCGGATGGAGATGCGCATCCTGTGGGAGGAACTGCTCCCGCGCCTCGAGTCGGTGGAGCTCGACGGCCAGCCGCGTCGCATGGAGGCGAGCTTCGTCTGCGGACCGAAGTCGGTCCCGATCCGCTTCAAGATGCACTGAAATCTAGAGGGCGGCGCCTGGCGGGCGCCGCTCACCACCCAACGGTGGTGCCCAGGAAAGGACTCGAACCTTCACGGCCGTTAAGCCACTGGCACCTGAAGCCAGCGCGTCTACCAATTCCGCCACCTGGGCCCCGTCCGTCGGATCGGGAGGCGGCTACATATGGCAAGGCCTGGACCGGGTCAACGGCCCTTCTCAGCGGCGGATTGCGGGGCGTCGCCGCATCGCCTAAACCGCCCCCTTCTCTAGAGCTACAGGACCGGCCGCGCCGTCATGCAGAACCTCGTCACCGTCTTCGGCGGCTCCGGCTTCGTGGGAACCCAGGCCGTCCGCTACCTGGCCAAGGTCGGCTGGCGCGTCCGCGTCGCGGTCCGCAATCCCAACCTGGCCTACAAGATGCGCCTGCTCGGCGACGTGGGCCAGATCGACGTGGTCCAGGCCAATCTCCGCAACATGCCGTCGCTGGAGCGCGCCCTCGACGGCGCCACGGCCTCGCTGAACCTGGTGGGCCTGCTGCGCGAGACCGGGCGCCAGGGCTTCCAGGCGGTCCATGTGATGGGCGCGCGCAATGTCGCCGAAGCCGCCCGGACCATGGGCGTGCGTCGGGTCGTGCAGATGTCCGCCCTGGGCGCCGATCCCGACTCCCCGTCGAAATACCAGCGCACCAAGGCCGAGGGCGAGGCTGCAGTCCGCGCGATCTATCCCGACGCCACGATGGTCAGGCCCTCCATCGTCTTCGGCAACGGCGACGGCTTCTTCAACCGGTTCGCCGCCATGGCCCAGCTCAGCCCGGCCCTGCCGCTGATCGGCGGCGGGGAGACACGCTTCCAGCCGGTGTTCGTGGGCGACCTGGGCCAGGCGCTGGCCCGCCTCGTGGTCGATGACGCCACCGCCGGCGCCACCTTCGAGTTCGGCGGCCCGGGCGTGTTCAGCTTCAAGGAGTTGATGGAGAAGATGCTGGCCGAGACCGGGCAGCATCGCCTGCTGGTCCCCGTGCCGTGGCCCGTCGCCCGCGCGCTCGGCAGCCTGGGCGACCTGGTCGGCGGGATCATCCCGCCGCCCGTGACCTCGGACCAGGTCGAATCGCTGCGCAGCGACAACGTGGTCAGCGGCCAGCACCCCGGCCTCACGGACCTGGGCATCACGCCGACGACGCTGGAGGCGGTTCTGCCGAGCTACCTCTACAGCTACCGCAAGGGCGGCCAGTACGCCGACCAGGACGCCCGCGAGATGGAAGCCGGCCGGGCCTGATTTCCTTTCCCGCGGTACGCGGGAGGGGACCGCACGCCGAGCCATAGGCGAAGAGCGGGTGGTGGAGAGAGAAAGCGGCCGCGCAGGCGCTGCGGAGGCGGCTCCGAGCCATCCACCGACGATCGGTCTGCCGAGCCTGCGGCTTGCCGTTCCCACCCCTCGCTCTTCGGCGAGGGGTCCCCCCTTCCCACGCTGTGGGAAGGGAAACGCTAGGTCAGCGTCAGCAGCGCCAGGCCGATCCCGCCGATCGCGATCCGCAGCCAGCCGAACGGAGCCAGGCCGCGACTGGTGACCACCGCCAGCATGGTGCGGATCACCACGATGGCCACCAGGAAGGCCACCACGAAGCCGATGGCGATCAGCGGCATCGTGTCGCCGGTGAGCTGGTCTCGGCTCTCCCAGGCGTCCAGCATGAACGCGCCCAGCATGGTCGGGATCGCCAGGAAGAAGGTGAACTCGGCGGCCGCGCGCTTCTCCACCCCGAACAGCATGCCGCCGACGATGGTGGCGCCCGAGCGCGAGACGCCCGGCATCATGGCCAGCACCTGGAACAGGCCGATGGCCAGCGCCTTGACCAGCGGCAGCTTGAAGGCGTCGTGCGCCACGGGCTTGGGCGCGATCTTGTCGATGAATAGCAGCACGATCCCGCCCAGGATCAGCGAGATGCACTGGACGATCGGGCTGTCGAACAGCACCGCCTTGATGAAGTCGTGCGCCACGAGACCCAGGACCACCGAGGGCAGGAAAGCCACGATCACGGTCAGGGCGAACTTGCGCGCCTCGGGGTCGCTCGGCAGGCCGATCACCTGCTTCCAGAGCTTGCCGAAATAGAGCGCGACCACCGCCAGGATCGCGCCCAGCTGGATCATCACCGCGAAGGTGTCCCAGAAGCCATCCGGCAGGCCCATGGCCTGCTTGGCCAGGAGCATCATTCCGGTCGACGAGACCGGTATGAACTCGGTCAGTCCTTCGATGACGCCCAGGATGACGGCGTAGACCCAGTCCGGCAGCACGGCGACGCTCCTAAACAAATCAACTGGGCCGAAGGGGCGGCACTATGGTGAAAAAGAAGTTCATCTCAAAGTTGGACTACTTTTCCGCCGAAGCCCTTCCCTCACTCACATCCGCGCCATGCTATGATTCTGATAGTCCATTCATTGGACCGATGCCTTTTCACGCAAGTTTTTGCCCTCTAGATGACCCCCTCGACAGTAGAGAGAGCGCATTTTCATGGCCGAGCGCATGCTGAAGTTCACGGTCACGCCCCGGAAGACGCCGGAGAAGCGTGAGGCCGACGTGCGCTCGGGCGATTTCCATGAAATCTACCGCGACTTCATCGACGCCAAGGCGTCGGAACAGGCCTCGCGCTGCTCGCAATGCGGCGTGCCGTTCTGTCAAACCCACTGCCCGCTGCACAACAACATCCCCGACTGGCTGCGGATGACCGCCGAGGGCCGGCTCGAGGAGGCCTATGCGCTGAGCCAGGCCACCAACGCCATGCCCGAGATCTGCGGCCGCATCTGCCCGCAGGACCGGCTGTGCGAGGGCAACTGCGTCATCGAGCAATCGGGGCACGGCACCGTGACCATCGGCGCGGTCGAGCGCTACCTGTCGGACAAGGCCTGGGAGATGGGGTGGGTGCGCCCCGTGGTCGCCGGGACCGCACGCGGCCAGTCTGTCGGGATCATCGGCGCGGGACCGGCGGGCCTGGCCGCCGCCGAGCGCCTGCGCGAGCTGGGCTATGCGGTCACCGTCTACGACCGCCATGACCGTCCAGGCGGACTGCTGGTCTACGGCATCCCCGGCTTCAAGCTGGAAAAGGACGTCGTGGAGCGCCGCACGCGCCGCCTCGCCGAGGGCGGGGTGGAATATGTGCTGGACTTCGAGGTTGGCCGCGACGCCACGCTCGACCACCTTCGGGCCAAGCACCACAGCATCCTGATCGCCACCGGCGTCTATGCGGCGCGCGACATGACCGTCCCCGGCGCGGGCTCAGCCGGCGTCGTGCCGGCGCTGGATTACCTGATCGCGTCCAACCGCAAGGGCATGGGCGACGAGGTCGCGGACTTCGACACCGGCAAACTGAACGCCGAGGGCAAGGACGTCGTGGTCGTGGGCGGCGGCGACACCGCCATGGACTGCGTGCGCACCGCGATCCGCCAGGGCGCGGCCTCGGTCACCTGCCTCTACCGCCGCGACCGCGCCAACATGCCCGGCTCGGACCGGGAGGTGGCCAACGCCGAGGAAGAAGGCGTGATCTTCGAATGGCTCGCCGCCCCCAAGGCGGTGACCGGCGACGCGCTGAAGGCCGCCGGCCTGCTGGCCGCCCGCATGCGCCTTGGCCCGCCCGACGCGTCCGGCCGCCAAGCGCCGGAGGAGATCGAGGGCGCCGACTTCGAGCTGCGCGCCGACCTCGTGATCAAGGCCCTGGGCTTCGACCCGGAGGATCTGCCCACCGTCTTCGACGTGCCGGACCTGGCCCTGACCCGCTGGGGCACGGTGAAGGCCGACATGCGCAGCATGATGACCTCGATCCCCGGCGTCTTCGCCGCCGGCGACATCGTGCGCGGCGCGAGCCTGGTGGTCTGGGCCATCCGCGACGGCCGCGACTCCGCCGAAGCCATCCACCGCTACCTCATGGCGCACGCCAGCGCCGACGCCCTCGTCCCGGCGGAGTGACCATGACCCCTTTTGAAACCGCGTCATCCCCGGGCTTGTCCCGGGGACCCAGAAGCACCGAGACCGAGACCATGTTCGCAACGCCGACGCATCTGGATGGCCGGGACAAGCCCGGCCATGACGAGCAAGGGGTGGGTTGGGAAGAGACCCAGCGCTTCCTGAAGAACCGCGACCGGCTCATCGACGCCAACGGCGGCTACGACATCACCGCCCAGCACGACGCCTGCGGCGTGGGCTTGGTCTGCGCCATCGACGGCAAGCCGCGCCGCGAGGTGGTGGAGCTGGCCATCCGCGCGCTGAAGGCCGTCTGGCACCGGGGCGCGATCGACGCCGACGGCAAGACCGGCGACGGCGCGGGCGTGCTGGTCAGCGTTCCGCAGGACTTCTTCGCCGCCCACGTGGAGCGCATCGGCCATGTCGTGCGCCCCGGCCCCATCGCCGTCGGCCAGGTGTTCCTGCCGCGCGTCGACCTGGGCGCCCAGGAAGCCTGCCGGACCATCGTGGAGTCCGAGGTCCTGCGCTTCGGCTTCTACATCTACGGCTGGCGCCAGGTGCCCACCGACACTTCGGTGATCGGCGAGAAGGCCAACGCCACGCGCCCCGAGATCGAGCAGATCATGCTCAACCCGCCCAAGGGCATGGACGGCGAGGCGCTGGAGCGCGCGCTGTTCCTGTGCCGCAAGCGGATCGAGAAGCGGGTCGCCCAGGCGAACATCCAGCACTTCTACATCTGCTCCTTGTCGGCCCGGGCGCTGATCTACAAGGGCATGTTCCTGGCTGAGAGCATCGACGCCTTCTACCCGGACCTGACCGACCCGCGCTTCCAGGCCGCGGTGGCGATCTTCCACCAGCGCTATTCCACCAACACGTTCCCGGAATGGCGGCTGGCCCAGCCGTTCCGGATGCTGGCCCACAACGGCGAGATCAACACGCTGAAGGGCAACGTCAACTGGATGAAGAGCCACGAGATCCGCATGGCGGCCTCGGCGTTCGGCGACTACCAGGACGACATCAAGCCCGTGATCCAGCCGGGCGTTTCCGACTCGGCCGCCCTCGACAACACTTTCGAGGTGCTGGTCCGCGCCGGCCGCGACGCGCCCATGGCCAAGGCCCTCCTGATGCCCGAGGCGTGGAACACCCGCTCGGACGAGCAGATGAAGCCTAGCCACCGGGCGCTCTACTCCTACTGCAACGCCGTTATGGAGCCGTGGGACGGCCCGGCGGCGGTCTGCGCCAGCGATGGCCGCTGGGTCGTGGCCGGCAAGGACCGCAACGGCCTGCGGCCCCTGCGCGTCGCACAGACGTCCGACGGCCTGCTGATCGTGGGGTCCGAGGCCGGCATGTGCCGGGTCGAGGAAAGCCGGATCATCCGCAAGGCGCACATCGAGCCCGGGCGGATGCTGGCCATCGACCTGCAGGAAGGCCGCCTTTACGACGAGGAAGGCATCATCGACCGCCTCGCCAACCAGCATCCCTACGACCGCTGGCTCGGCAACATGGTGGACCTGGAGGAGAAGATCGGCCCCGGGCCGGAGCCGCGCCTCTATGGCCGCGAGGAACTGGTCCGCCGCCAAGCCGCCGCCGGCATCACGCTGGAGGACCTGGAGCTGATCCTGGCCCCCATGGTCGAGGACGCCAAGGAGGCCGTGGGCTCCATGGGCGACGACACTCCGCTGGCGGTGCTGTCCGACGGCTACCGGCCGCTCAGCCACTTCTTCCGCCAGAACTTCAGCCAGGTGACCAACCCGCCGATCGACTCCCTGCGCGAGACGGCGGTGATGAGCCTCAAGACCCGGTTCAAGAACCTGGGCAACATCCTGGCCGAGAACGAGACCCAGGCCGACGTCTTCGTGATGGAAAGCCCGGTGCTGACCACCGGCATGTACAACCGGGTCGTCGAGGTGATCGGCGAGAAGAACGTCACCCACATCGACTGCACCATGCCGATCCCGGCCGAGGAAAGCCGTGGCGGCGACGCTCTGCGCGCGAACCTCGACCGCATCCGCGCCGAGGCCGAGGAGGCCGCCCTGCGCGGCTGCTCGACCATCGTGCTCACCGACATGGGGACGGGGCCGGAGCGGGTCGCCCTGCCGATGATCCTGGCCACGGGCGGCGTCCACGCCTGGCTGGTGGGCAAGGGCCTGCGGTCCTACGTCTCGATCATCGTCCGCTCGGCCGAGTGCCTGGACACCCACGCCTTCGCCGTCCTGATCGGGGTCGGCGCCACGGCGGTGAACGCCTACCTGGCCCAGGAAAGCTATGTCGACCGCCTGGAGCGCGGCCTGACCGGGGACCTGACGCTCCGCGACCTGTGCCTGAACCACAAGAAGGCTATCGAGGGCGGGCTGCTCAAGATCATCTCCAAGATGGGTATCTCGGTGATCTCCTCGTACCGGGGCGGCTACAATTTCGAGGCCGTCGGCCTGTCGCGCAGCCTGGTGGCCGAGTTCTTCCCCGGCATGCCCTCACGCATCTCGGGCATCGGCCTGGCGGGCCTGGAAGCCAAGGCGGTGGAGCTGCACCGCAAGTCCTGGGACCCGGCGGCGATCAGTCTGCCGGTGGGCGGCTTCTACAAGGCGCGCCGGACGGGCGAGGCCCACGCCTTCGAGGCGCGGATGATCCACACCCTGCAGCGCGCCTGCGACACCGGCGACTACAAGGTCTTCAAGCGCTTCTCGGATGGGATGCGCACCCTGCCGGCCATCCAGCTGCGCGACCTGCTCGACATCCGCGCCGACGCCAAGCCGGCCGCACTGGAGGACGTCGAGAGCGTCAACGAGATCCGCAAGCGGTTCCTGACGCCCGGCATGAGCCTGGGCGCCCTGGGCCCCGAGGCGCACGGCGTCCTCAACATCGCCATGAACCGGATCGGCGCGAAGTCGGTGTCCGGCGAGGGCGGCGAGGACCGCGCGCGCTACCAACCGCTGCCCAACGGGGACAATCCCAACTCGGCGGTGAAGCAGATCGCCTCAGGCCGCTTCGGCGTCACCGCCGAGTATCTGAACCAGTGCCGCGAGATCGAGATCAAGGTCAGCCAGGGCGCCAAGCCCGGCGAGGGCGGGCAACTGCCCGGCTTCAAGGTGACGGAGCTGATTGCTCGTCTGCGCCATGCGACGCCCGGGGTGATGCTGATCAGCCCGCCGCCGCACCACGACATCTATTCGATCGAGGACCTGGCGCAGCTCATCTACGACCTGAAGCAGATCAACCCGGACGCCCGGGTGACGGTGAAGCTGGTCTCCATGACCGGCATCGGCGCCATCGCGGCCGGCGTGGCCAAGGCCAAGGCCGACGTGATCCTGATCTCCGGCAACGTCGGCGGCACCGGCGCCTCGCCGCAGACGTCGATCAAGTACGCGGGCGGGCCGTGGGAAATGGGCCTTTCCGAAGCCCACCAGGTCCTGACGCTGAACAACCTGCGCCACTTCGTGCGGCTGCGCGCCGATGGCGGCATCCGCACCGGCCGCGACGTGGTCATCGCCGCGATGCTGGGCGCCGAGGAGTTCGGCATCGGCACCGCCAGCCTCATCGCCATGGGCTGCATCATGGTGCGCCAGTGCCACTCCAACACCTGCCCGGTGGGGATCTGCACCCAGGACGAAGGCCTGCGCTCCAAGTTCGCCGGCACGCCGGAGAAGGTGATCAACCTCTTCACCTTCATCGCCGAGGAGGTCCGCGAGATCCTGGCCAAGATCGGCGCCCGGTCCCTGAACGAGATCATCGGCCGCACCGACCTGCTCATGCAGGTCAGCCGCGGCGGCGAACACCTCGACGACCTGGACCTGAACCCGCTGCTGGTGAAGGCCGACCCGGGCCTCAACAAGCCGTTCTGCACCGTCGTCGGCCGCAACGAGGTGCCCGACACTCTGGACGCCCAGATCGTCCGCGACGCCGCCCCCATGCTGGAGCGCGGCGAGAAGATGCAGCTCACCTACACGGTGCAGAACACCGCGCGCGCCATCGGCACGCGGACGTCTTCGCACATGGTGCGCACGTTCGGCATGGACGGCCTGTCGCCGGGCCACCTGACGGTCCAGCTCAAGGGCTCGGCCGGCCAGAGCCTTGGCGCCTTCGCGGTCCAGGGCCTGCGCCTGGAGGTGACCGGCGAGGCCAACGACTACGTGGGCAAGGGGCTCTCGGGCGCGACCATCGTGATCAAGCCAGCGCCCCAGCTGGCGCAGCCGCACCTCAACGCCATCATCGGCAACACGGTGCTCTATGGCGCCACCTCGGGCCGGCTGTTCGCGGCGGGCCTGGCGGGGGAGCGGTTCGGCGTGCGGAACTCGGGCGCGACCACCGTCGTCGAGGGCTGCGGCGCCAATGGCCTGGAGTACATGACCGGCGGCACGGCGGTGATCCTGGGCCGGGTGGGCTTCAACTTCGCGGCCGGCATGACCGGCGGCATGGCCTTCGTCTACGACCCCGACAAGACGTTCCACCGCGCGTTGAACACCGAGAGCGTGGTCACCTGCCGGGTGAGCCACCCGCACTGGCAGGGCGTGCTCAAGGCCCTGCTCGAGGAGCACCATCGCGAGACCGGTTCGGCGCTCGCCGGCGACCTGCTGCGCAACTGGGACCTGGCGCTGGAGCGCTTCTGGCAGATCTGCCCGAAGGAGATGGTCGGCCGCCTGGATCACGCCCTGGAGGCCGAGGAACGAGTCCACGAGCGGGCGTAGGGGGCTCCCCCGCCAGGGGAGCCCTGCTCAGGCCGCGGCCAGCTCTCCGGCCAGGGCGCGCTCGATCAGGTCTACCGTGCGGTCGACACCGAAGATGGCGGTGAAGGACCCGAAGCGGGGGCCCTGGCTCTGGCCAAGGAGCACCTCGTAGAGGGCGGAGAACCAGGCGCGCAGGGGCTCGAAGCCGGCCTCCTTGCCCACCTCGAACACCTCGTTCTGGATCGCCTCGGCGTCGGCGCCTGGCGGGAGGGCCTTCAGCTTGGCGACCAGCGCTTCCATGGCGGCGCGCTCACGGTCGTCCGGGGCGCGGAACCGCTTCGCGGGCTTCACGAAGTCCTCGTAGTAGTTGATCGCGAAACCGGCGAGCCGGTCCAGCAGCGGCTCGCTCTGCGGCGTCGCGCCCGGCAGGTAGCGGGCGATGAAGGCCCACAGCAGGTCCTTGGTCGAGGCGTCCGCCGCCGACACCAGGTTCAGCAGCAGCGAGAAGCTGACCGGCGACCCCTTGTCCGGCGGATGGCCGCGATGGACGTGCCAAGCCGGGTTGTCGAGCTGGGCGGCGTTGTCCCCCTCCGCCTTCTTGCGGATCAAGGCGTCCAGCTGCTGCAGGTACTCGTCGGTGGCCTTGGGGATGACGTCGAAAAAGAGCCGCTTCGCCGACTTGGGCGACTGGTACATGTAGTAGGTCAGGCTCTCGGGGGCGCCATAGCGCAGCCACTCCTCGATGGTCAGGCCGTTGCCCTTGGACTTCGAGATCTTCTGGTTGTTCTCGTCCATGAACAGCTCGTAGTGGAAAGCCTCCGGCGGCTCGCTGCCCAGGGCCTTCACGATCTTGTTCGAGACGCGGACGCTGTCGACCAGGTCCTTGCCGGAAGCCTCGAAGTCGACCCCCAGCGCCGTCCAGCGCGCGGCCCAGTCGGGACGCCACTGCAGCTTCACGTGGCCGCCGGTGACCGGAAGCTCGGTCAGCTCGCCATCCTCGTCGTGGAAGGTGATCGTGCCCTTCTCCACGTCGCGGCCCAGCGTCGGGACCTGCAGCACGCGACCGGTCTTGGGGCTGATCGGCAGGAAGGGCGAATAGGTGGCGCGACGCTCTTCGCCGAGCGTCGGCAGCATGATCGCCTGGATCGCGTCGAAGCGGCTCAGGATGCGCAGCAGCACCTCGTCGAACCGGCCGGACTTGTAGGTCTCGGTCGAGCTCATGAAGGTGTAGTCGAAGCCGAACTCGTCCAGGAAGGCGCGGAGCTTGGCGTTGTTGTACGCTCCGAAGCTCTCCGCTTCGCCGAAGGGGTCGCGGACCGAGGTCACCGGCTTGTCGCGGTCCTCCTCCAGCATCGCCTTGTTGGGCACGTTGTCCGGGATCTTCCGGAGCCCATCCATGTCGTCGGAGAAGACGATCAGCTGGGTGGGAATGGCGTCCTCGGTGAGGGCCCGGAAGGCGTTGCGCACGATGGTCGGTCGCGTGGCTTCGCCGAAGGTGCCCAGGTGGGGCAGGCCCGAGGCGCCGTAGCCACACTGGAAGATCACCGGCTTGCTGAGCGTCGGCAGGGTCTGCACGGCCTCCGCGAACTTGCCCTGGGCGAACAGGGTCGCGGCCAGGTCGCGCTCGGCGTCCGACAGGCGCAGGCGGGTGATGCGGTCGAGCAGCAGGCGCGCCTGTTCGAACGGCCAGCTCTTGGCCTCGCGCGCCTGGTGGGAAAGTCCTTGGAGGTTTGGGCCTTGCAGCATGGCGGGGGCCTAACCCCCATGTGGCGGCGGCTCAAGCCTTATCGCCACCGGCCCCCTGTCACAGGATCGACTCGCAACCTTCGTCCGCCTGACGCGCCCCCGCCGTATGGCCCTCGTGTTCTGGACCTTGGGGGGCTGCCGATGTCGATGCTGAATTCCACCGTGAGCTGGATGGCGCTGGGCGCCGCCCTCGCCGCCGCCGCGCCGGCCGCGGCGCAGACCGCCGGGACGGTGGACGAACTGGTGGTGACCGGCCAGCGGCTCTCGGAACAGCGGGCGATCGACACCAAACGCAGGTCCGCCGCCGTCATCGATGCGATCTCCGCGGACGACATCGGCCGCCTGGCCGACAAGAACGTGGCCGAGAACCTGGAGCGCCTGCCCGGCGTGGGCCTGGCCTACGACCAGGGCGAGGGCCGCTATGTCTCGATCCGCGGGACCCCGGCCCAGCTCAACAATGTGACCCTGAACGGCGTCGAGGTGGGCAACCCCGATGGCGACAGTCGAGCCCTGCCGCTGGACGTGGTGGGCGGCCAGTTGCTGGGCCGCATCGAGGTGGTCAAGGCGGTGACCCCGGACATGGACGCCCAGGGCATCGGCGGCTCGGTCAACCTGGTGAGCCAGAGCCCGTTCGACACTCGCAAGACCCGCTTCGCCCGCGCCTCGGTGCAGGCGGGCTACCAGGAGCTCAACGAGAAGGTGCCCTACCAGGGCGACGCCACCCTGGGCGCGGTGTTCGGCGACGGGCGCTGGGGGGTGCTGGTCGGCGTCAACGGCTCGTCGCGCGACTACGACAGCCACGGCCTCTATCCGGACGACTGGCGCACCGTGCCGGGCGTGGCCCGTGGCGGCCTGCCGATCAATCTCAAGTACACGAACTACAATCTGAAGCGCGAGCGCATCGGGGTGTCCGGCGCCCTGGAGTTCCGGCCCACCGACGAGGACAAGTTCTACGTTCGCGGCCTCTATTCGAAGTTCACCGAGGACGAGTACCGCCAGCGCTACCGCCTCGACTTCGCGCCCGGCTCCGGCGCGCCGACCAACATCACCCTGAACGCCGACCGCACGACCGGCGTCGCCACGGGGGTCGAGGCCCGGCAGGATCTGCGGTTGGAGTACAAGGAGAAGAGCGTTTCCTCCTACTCCATCGGCGGGAGCCACGAGCGTGGGCCCTGGTCGGTCGATTACGACCTGTCCTACGGCTACAACGAAGTGATCGAGCCCAACGAGTTGTGGCTGTTCCGCACCGGGGCGGCCTTCACGGTCGATTTCGACATGGGGCCGCTGCTCTATACGGCCGAGCCGCGCACGGCGGCCGCCTCGAACTTCGGCTTCAACCAGTACACGCGCCAGGACGAGTACGGCGAGGAGACCAATGTCGCCGCCCGCTTCGACCTGAAGCGCGCCATCGACGTCGGCCAGGACAGCTACTTCAAGGTCGGGCTCAAGCTGCGCCACACGGACAAGAGTTTCGACGGCCGCACCGATGTGTGGACCCGCGCCACCGCGGCGGCCAACCGCTTCACCCTGGCCGACTTCGGCCTGCAGGGGCCGGCGATGGACGTCAATCTCGGCGGGCGGGACTATGTGAACCGCTTCGTCATCGACGCCGATGCGATCCAGGCGTTCACGGACGCCAACCTCTCCACCCCGCGCTTCGTCCGCAACACGGCCACCAGCCTCAGCAACGAGACGCTCAACGACTACGACCTCACCGAGAAGGTGATGGCCGGCTACGTCATGGCCAATGTCGACCTGGGCTATGTGCGGGTGATCGGCGGCTGGCGCGTCGAGCGCACCGAGACGGACGTGGACGGCTTCCGGCTGACCGGCCAGACCAGCACGGTGACGCCGGTCTCGACGGCGGGCGAGTACACCAACTTCCTGCCCAACCTGCAGCTCCGCTTCGAGCCGCGCGAAGACGTGGTGGTGCGGCTGGCCTACACCCAGACGCTGGGCCGGCCGCAGTATCCCCAGCTCAAGCCGGGCGGCGCGCTGTCCTTCATCGACCTGATGAACGGCACGTTCGAGGGCTCGCTCAGCGAGGGCAACGCCGATCTGCGCCCGTTCGTCTCGGACAACTTCGACGTGTCGGCCGAGTGGTACTTCGGCCGCGGTGGCCTGATCTCGGTGGGCGCCTTCCTGAAGAAGATCAAGGACCCGATCTTCAACTTCCGCCAGACTCGGACGGGCGTGGTCATCGAGGGCCGCACCTATCAGCGGCTGGAGTACACCCAGCCCCGCAACGCTGACGAGGGCGAGATCAAGGGCGTGGAGGTCAACTACAAGCAGCAGTTCACCTTCCTGCCGGGCTTCTGGCAGGGCTTCGGGGTGGCGGCCAACGTGACCTTCACGGACTCCAGCCTGACGGTCCCCGGGCAGGGCGAGCTGCCGTTCCCGGCCCAGTCCGACCTGCTCTACGGCGCGCAGCTCTTCTACCAGGGCGGCCGGCTGGAGGCGGCGCTGTCGTACCACCACACCGGCCGCGCGGTGCAGGGCCTGGGCTCGACGCGGGACGCCGACACCTATGATGATGACTATCGCCGGCTGGACGCGAAGGTAAGCTACGCTGTCACCGACAATGTCGAGGTGTTCGTGGACCTGCAGAACCTGAACGACGAAGTCCTGCGCGAGTACCAGGGCGGCCATCGCGACTGGCTCACCAACTACGAGCGCTACAAGCGCACCTACTATCTGGGGGTGAGCGCGCGGTGGTAGCCGGGCCGTCACGACGCCTGCTGCTGGCCCAGGCCGCGGCGCTAGCGGGCGCGGCGCTCTCCCCGGCCGCCTGGACCAGCGCGGTCGCACAGACCCGGCTGGCGGACGATCCGTTCCGGGTGGGGGTCGCCTCGGGCGAGCCGCTGCCGGACGGCGTGGTGCTCTGGACCCGGCTGGTGACCGACCCCCAGGCGATGGGCGGCGGCATGGGCCGCGCGCCGGTCAGGGTGGGCTGGGAGATCGCCGAGGACGACGGCCTGAGGCGCGTGGTCCAGCGCGGCCAGGCGCTGGCGGTGGCCGAGGCCGGGCACTCTGTCCACGTGGAGGTCGCGGGCCTGAAGCCCGACCGCAGCTATTGGTACCGCTTCACCGCGGGCGGCCATGCCAGCCCGGTGGGCCGCACCCGCACAGCGCCCGAGCCGGACGCCAAGGTCGACAGGCTGCGGATCGCCTACGGCTCCTGCCAGAAGTGGGAGTCCGGCTACTACTCCGCCCACGCCGACCTGGCCAAACAGGACCCCGACCTGGTGCTGTTCCTGGGCGACTACATCTACGAGAAGGCTGCGGCCAAGGACGGGGTCGTGCGCTTCCATCCGCCGGTGATCGCCAAGGACCTGGCCAGCTATCGCCAGCGCTACGCCTGGTACAAGGCCGATGCCGACCTCCAGGCCGCCCACGCGTGCGCGCCGTGGATAGTGATGTGGGACGACCACGAGGTTTCCAACGACTACGGCGACGACCAGGACCGCTCGAACCCGCCGGTCGCCCAGTTTCTCCGGCGCCGCGCGGCGGCCTACCAGGCCTATTATGAGAACATGCCGCTCCGCCGGACCACGAAGCCGGTGGGGCCGAACATGCGCCTCTACCGCACCCTGGACTGGGGCCGCCTCGCCCGCCTCGCGGTGATCGACGACCGCCAGTATCGCGCGCACCGCAGTTGCGACGCCCTCGCCGACAAGGCCAACAGCAAGCTGATCCCGGCGTCGTGCCCCGAACGCAGCGACCCGAAGCGCTCCATGCTGGGCGGGCCGCAGGAGGCCTGGCTGCAGGGTCAGCTCCGCGACACGCCGGCCCGCTGGAACCTGCTGGGCCAGCAGACCCTGATGAACGAGGTGGTCACCCCGACCGGGCTCGTGAGCAACGACGGCTGGAACGGCTACGCCCAGACCCGGCGCCGGATCCTCGAGGGGTGGCGGGACCATAAGGTGGCCAACCCGGTGGTGCTGGGCGGCGACGTGCACACCTTCTTCGCCGGCGACCTGTCGCTGGAGCCGGGCGGCAAGCCGATCGCCAGCGAGTTCGTCGGCGGGTCGATCGCCTCCCTGGGAGCCTCCAAGGAGGTCGTCCGCGGGATGATGAACATCAACCCGCAGATCAAGTTCGGCGACGGCGACACCCGCGGCTACGGCCGGGTGGACATCACCCCTAAGGACTGCGCGGTGACGTTCCGGGGCGTGGAGAACGCCCTCGTCCCCGCGTCGCCGGTGCGCGACCTGGCGAAGTTCGTGGTCGCGGACGGGGAAGCGGGGCTGAAACGTGCTTGATCTGATCGCCGCCGCGGCCCTGGCGCTGGCCCCGGCCGAGACCCTCTCGCGCCTGCCCGCGCCCGAGGCGAACCAGGGCGTGGCGGTGGACCAGGCCTTCATCTATGCCGTCGATAACTCGGTGATCGCCAAGTACGACCGCGCCACCGGGCAGAAGGTGGCGGCCTGGACCGGCGACGCGGCGACCTTCCCCCACCTGAACTCCTGCGCCGTGATCGGGCCCGAGCTGGTCTGCGCCAGCTCCAACTATCCGACGACGCCGATGCAGAGCTCGGTGGAGGTGTTCGATCCGCAGACCATGACGCACCTGCGCTCGGTGGCCCTGGGCGTGCAGCCGGGCTCGCTGACCTGGATCGACCGGCGCGAGAACGCTTGGTGGGCCTGTTTCGCAAACTACGACGGGCGCGGCGGCGAGCCCGGCCGAGACCACCGCTTCACCAGCCTGCTGCGCTTCGACGACAAGTACCGGGTGACCGGGGTCTGGACCTTCCCGGAAAGCGTGCTCGGCCGTTTCAAACCAAAGAGCTCGTCCGGCGGCGCGTGGGGGTCGGACGGACGGCTGTACGTCACCGGCCACGACCTGCCGGAAGTCTATGTGCTGGAACTGCCGCGGATCGGTACGGTGCTGAAACACGTGGCCACCATCCCGGTCGCCGTGGAGGGCCAGGCCGTCGCCTTCGACCGCGGCGCCGAGCGGGTGCTGTTCGGGATCAGCCGCGCGAAACGAGAGGTGGTGGCCATGAAGCTGCCACCCGTGGAGGGGAAATGAATCGTCGGAACATCCTGGCGCTGGCGGCCACGCTGGCCGTGGCGGCCTGCAGCCCGGCCAAGCAACCCGAGCGGAAGGAGCTGGTCTTCTCGATCCTCTCCGCCGAGAGCCAGGCCAGCGCCGAGTCGGACTGGGCGCCGTTCCTGGCCGACATGAGCAAAGCCCTGGGCCGGCCGGTGACCGCCTTCTACGGCTCGAACTACACGGCCCTGATAGAGAGCATGCGCTTCAAGCAGACCGACCTTGGCTGGTTCACCAACCAGTCGGGCCTCGAGGCCGTGCGGCGCGCCAACGCCGAGGTCTTCGCCCGCTCGGTGAACCCCTCGGGCGTCGACGGCTACGAGGCGGTGATCATCGTCAAGAAGGGCTCCGGCCTGACGCTGGACAAGGTGCTGGCCTGCGACAAGTCCATCAACTTCGGCATGGGCGATGCGAAGTCCACCTCCGGCACCCTGGCGCCGATGACCTACCTCTTCGCGCCGCGGAAGATCGATCCGTCCAGCTGCTTCAAGACGGTGCGCTCGGCCAACCACGAGACCAACCTGTTCGCGGTGGCAGGCGGCATGCTGGACTCGGCCACGAATAACACCGCGTCCATGGACCGCCTGCGGCTTCTGGACACCGATGTGGCCAGGAACACCCTGGGCAATGTGGAGATCATCTGGCGCTCCCCGCGCATCCCCGAGGACCCGCTGGTCTGGCGCAAGGACCTGGACCCGGCGCTGAAGAAGAAGCTGGCCGACTTCATGTTCGGCTATGGCGTCGGCGACACCCCCGAGGCGGCGCGGCAACGCGCCATCCTGGAGCAGATCCAGACCAAGCCGTTCGTGCCCGCCAACGACAGCCACCTGTTGCCGGTGCGCGAGATGGAGGCCACCGGCCAGCTCATCGAGGCCCGCAACCGCAAGGACGCCGCCGCCGAAGCCAAGGCCCAGGCGTCCCTGGCGGAGATCGCCAAGGAACGGGCGGCGCTGCCGAAGTAGCGCGCTAGGCCGCCTCGTTCCGCAGAAGGAAGTGCCCGGTCAGGCCGGCGACGGGCTTGGCGCGGCTTTCCTGCCAGGCTTCCACCTGCACGTTGGCCACGCGGCGGCCTACCTTGCGCAGGATGGCGCGGGCATAGACGTCACGCGGCCCGGCCGAGCGCAGGTACTCGATGGTGATGTCGATGGTCTTGGGCACGCGGCGCGTGGGCTCGACGAGGGACAGCTGGGCGAGCGCCGTCAGTTCCAGGAACGCGCCGATCGCGCCGCCGTGGATGGCGGGCAGCATCGGATTGCCGATCAGGTGCTGGCTAAACGGCAGGACGGTGGTCATCTCGTCGCCGGCCAACTCCACCCGCATGCCCAGGAAGCGGACGTAGGGCACACGCTGGAAGAAGGTGTCGAGCCCGTGGATCTCGCTCACGACTTGGCCTCCAGCGGCATGGCGCGGGTGTTGAGCATGAAGGCCGCCTGGGCGGTCGCGACCAGGTCGCCGCGTTCCACGTCCCAGGCCTCGGCTCGGACGAAGCCGATGGTGCGGGTCAGCCGATACGCGTGCGCCTCTGCGGTGATGCCCGTACGCGGCGCGGCCGGCCGCAGATAGTCGATGCGCAGGTCCAGGGTGGCGATGGGCGCCATCTGCTCCATGGCCGAATTGATCGCCAGCCCGCAGGTGTGGTCGATGAGCGCCGTCACCACCCCCGAAGCGATGACGCCGGACTCGGGATCGCCCACGAATTCCTCGCGCCAGGGCGCCGACATGACTCCTCGTCCCTTCTCGATGGAGACCAGGTTCATCCCGAGCGCGGCAGCGTGCGGCGACAGGTTCATCTTCAGGTGCAGGGGTGCGTTGTCGAAGTCGGACATGCGCCTTCGTAGACGCCCTGCCGCTCGCGGAAGTCAATCGTGCGGAGCCTTCCGCCCGCCCCTACATTGAGAGGCGAATGATCCGACCCCAGGACCTTCTCTGCCCCAAGCCCGAGGGGCTCTACTGCGCCCCCGGCGACTTCTACATCGACCCCACGCGGCCGGTGGACCGGGCGGTGATCACCCACGGCCACGCCGACCACGCCCGCGCCGGCCACTACGGCGTGCTGGCGACACCGCAGACCCTCGACATCATGAAGGAGCGGTACGGCGCCGGCTTCGCCCACACGACGGAGGCCGGAGCCTACGGTCAGACGGTGACCCGCAACGAAGTCGAGGTGACCCTGGTCCCGGCCGGTCACGTCCTGGGCTCGGCCCAGGCGGTGGTGCGGTGGAAGGGCCTGACCATGGTGGTGAGCGGGGACTACAAGCGCCGCCGCGACCCGACCTGCCCGCCGTTCGAGCCCGTGCCGTGCGACGTCTTCATCTCCGAGGCGACCTTCGGCCTGCCTGTGTTCCGCCACCCGCACGACGGGGACGAGATCGCGCGCCTGCTGAAGTCGGTGGCCCAGTTCCCGGAGCGCAGCCACATCGTCGGCGCCTATGCCCTGGGCAAGGCGCAGCGGATCATCCGCCTGCTGCGCGAGGCGGGGTGGGACAGGACGATCTATGTCCACGGCGCCCTCGAGCGGCTGAACGCCCTCTATGACCGCAACGGGATCGACCTGGGTCCGCTAGCGCCCGCCACCACGGCCAAGAAGGCCGATTTCGCCGGCTCAATCATCGTCGCCCCGCCGTCGGCCATGCAGGACCGCTGGAGCCGCCGGTTTCCCGAGCCCGTCGCCGCCTTCGCCTCCGGCTGGATGCAGATCCGCGCCCGGGCGCGCCAGAAGGGCGTGGAGCTGCCGTTGGTGATCTCGGACCACGCCGACTGGGACGAGCTCACCGCCACCGTCGACGAACTGCGTCCCGGCGAACTCTGGATCACCCACGGCCGGGAGGAGGCCCTGGCGCGCTGGGCGACCCTCCACGACATTCCGGCCCGAGCGCTGGCCCTGGTCGGCTACGAGGACGACGAGGAGTCCTAAGCTGAGCCGCCTTGCAGTCGATCACGAAAATGTTATCGTCGTGATCAAGGGGCTCAGGAAGGTGATCCAATGCGCATGCGCATCACACTCTGCGCCCTTGCGGCGCTGTCCCTGGCCGCCTGTCAAAAGGCGGCCGACCGGCCCCACTCGGCGCCGGCGGCGGAGGCCGCTCTGGCCCCCACCGCCGACGCTGCGGCCAAGGCCGATACGGCTCCGGCCGCGGCGCCGGTGGGGGTTTCGATCCCGCAGCTGGCCTATGTCTACAAGTACGCCCTCGCCGCGCCGCCGCAGAAGGTGCGCGGCCTGGTCTCCAAGCACGAGCAGGTCTGCTGGGCGGCCGGTCCGACCGTCTGCCAGGTCACCGGCTCGAACGTCCGCGAGGATGGGCCGGACAAGATCTCCGCCACCCTGACGCTGAAGGCCCAGCCCGCCTGGCTGCGCACCTTCCGGGCGGGCCTGCAGGATGACACCAAAGCGGCCGGCGGCCGGATGGTGACGTCCGACACCACCTCCGACGACCTGTCGGGCGACATGGTCGACACCGAAGCGGCGCTGCGATCGCAGGTGATCCTGCGCGACCGACTGGAGGCCACGCTGAAGACTCGCAAGGGCAAGGTGTCGGAGCTGTTCGAGATGGAGCAACAACTGGCCCAGGTGCGTGGCCAGATCGACGCCACGCGATCCCACCTGGCGATGATGAAGGGTCAGGTCGCGACGTCGGAGCTGCGGATCGACTATCGCTCCGAAGGGATCATCGCGCCTACCGGCTCGCTGGCGCCCCTGGGCGCGGCGGCGGGCGACGTGGTCGGCATCTTCGTCTTCACCTTGGCGTTCCTGATCCGGGCGCTGGCGGTGATCGCGCCGGTGGCGGGTCTGGGAGCGCTGGCGTGGTGGGTGACGAAGCTGCTGGAACAGAGAAAGCGCGCCGCGGCCAAGCCGCCCGTGAGCTGACAGTTGGCGGCCTAACGTTGGCGGGCGCGCGTCCCGACCCTAGCTTCTGACGGATGCGCGCCTTCGCCGAACTGCTGGACCGCTTGTCGCTGACGTCCTCTCGGAACGCCAAGCTGACGATGGTGCGCGACTACCTGCGCGACACCCCGGACCCGGATCGCGGCTGGGCGCTGGCGGCGCTGACCGGCGACCTCAGCTTCGATGCGGTGAAGCCGGCCTTCATCCGCAAGGCCGTCGAGGCGCGGATGGACGCCCAGCTCTTCGCCTGGTCCTACGACTATGTGGGCGACCTGGCCGAGGCGGTGTCGCTGGTCTGGCCGGGACAACCGGGCGCCAACCGCGAGCCGGACCTGTCGGAGGTGATCGACGGGCTGAAGTCGGCCACTCGGGCGGAAGCACAGGGCCGCATCGAGGCCTGGCTGGACGCCCTGCCCCAGGCGCGGGAGCGCTGGGCGCTCTTGAAGCTGGTGACCGGCGCGCTGCGGGTCGGGATGACCGCGCGCCTGGCCAAGCGTGCGGCGGCCGAGATGGGCGGGGTCGATCCCGCCGAGATCGAGGAGCTGTGGCACGCGCTGCATGCGCCCTACGAGGACCTGTTCGCCTGGCTGGAGGGGCGCTCCGAAAAGCCATCGTCCGAGAACCCGGCCCGCTTCCGCCCCGTGATGCTGGCCCAGGCGATCGACGAGGCGGTGGACTTCGGCAAGCTGGACCCCGCCGACTACGCCGCCGAGTGGAAATGGGATGGCATCCGGGTCCAGGCCAGCCATGAGGGCGGCGTGCGCAGGCTCTACACCCGCACCGGCGACGACATCTCGCGCACCTTTCCCGACATCCTGGACGCCCTGGACGACGAGGGCGTGATCGACGGAGAACTGCTGGTGATCCGCGACGGCAAGGTGGCGCCCTTCGCGGACCTGCAGCAGCGGCTGAACCGCAAGACCGTGGATGCGAAGCTGATGGCGGCCCATCCGGCGGCGATCCGCGCCTACGACCTGCTGCAGGACGGGTCGGACGACACGCGGAGCCTGCCGCTGACCGAGCGCCGGAAACGGCTCGAGGCCTTCGTCGCCCGTCAGGCCAGCCCGCGGATCGACCTGTCGCCGATGCAGCCGTTCGAGACCTGGTCGGCGCTGGCTGAATTGCGCGCCAACCCGCCATCGGGCGATCCTCAGGTCGCCGAGGGTCTGATGCTGAAGCGGTGGGACGCGGAGTACATCGCCGGTCGGCCGAAGGGCCCGTGGTTCAAGTGGAAGCGAGACCCGTTCCTGGTCGACGCGGTGCTGATGTACGCCCAGCGCGGGCACGGCAAGCGGTCCAGCTACTACTCCGACTACACCTTCGGGGTCTGGACCGAAGACGCCGGCGGCCAGCGCGGCCTGACCCCCGTGGGCAAGGCCTATTTCGGCTTCACCGACGAGGAGCTGCTGCAGATCGACAAGTTCGTCCGCGACAACACGGTCGAGCGCTTCGGGCCGGTCCGCAGCGTGCGCGCCGAGCCGCACCACGGCCTGGTGTTCGAAGTGGCGTTCGAGGGCCTGCAGCGCTCGACCCGGCACAAGTCCGGCGTGGCCATGCGCTTCCCCCGCATCAGCCGGCTGCGCTGGGACAAGCCGCCGGGTGAGGCCGACGAACTGGAGACGCTCGAGCGGCTGCTGGCGCAGATGGAGGGGCGCTGACAGCCCTCAGTCGACGGGAAGCAGGTCTTCCTTGGCCAGGAAGGCCTTGAGGTCCCCGCCCTCGAACAGCACGCTGCGCACCCCGGCTCGCAGCGCGGCCTCCAGGTCGGAGGGCTTGTCGCCGATCAGGAGGGAGGCTTCCCGGTCGATGGGCCAGTCGGCGAGCGCCTGCAGGATCATGCCGGGGTTGGGCTTGCGCAGCGGGGGGTCGGGATGGCGGTAGGCCTCGACCGGCGCCTCGGGATGCTGGGGCGCGTGGTAGAAGGCGTCGATGCGGCCGCCGGCCTCGGCCAGGTCGGCCCGCATGCGGGCGTGCAGGGCGTGGACATCGTCCTCCGAGTAATAGCCCCTCCCGACGCCCGACTGGTTGGTCACGACGATCACCAGCCAGCCCGCCCGGTTGAAGGCGGCCACCGTCTCGCGGGCGCCGGCGACCCACTGGAAATCCTCCCAGCGATAGACGTAGCCGCGATCCTCGTTCAACACGCCGTCGCGGTCGAGGAACAGGGCGGGCTTGGGGAGCGATGCGGGACCGGACACGACGGCGACTATAGCGGACGGGACGCGGGGGAACATGCCACCGCGTCGCGCTTGTGGGCGGTCGTCGGACGTTGCTAGGACTGCCGGGTGAACGAACTGAATGAACTTCTGAGCCAGGGACGCCGCGCGGAAGCCCTCGCCCTGGCGCGCCAGGCCTACGACCCCTCGAACGTGGAGAGCCAGCTCAGGCTGGCCCAGGTCTGCCTGCGGGCGGGCGAGATCGAGGAGGCGACGACCCTCTTCGAGCAGGCGCTCAAGCCCGGGATCGGGGTCGCCCAGCACTGGCGCCTGCTCGCCGTGCTGCGCGGACGCCGCGGAGACCGGCCGGGGGAGGTCCAGGCGGTGACGGAGGCCGTGCGTCTTGCGCCTGGCGACGTGGCCCTGCGCCTTCACCTGGCGGCCGCCCTGCTGGACGCCGGTCAGCGTCCCGAGGCGCTGTCGGCGGTGATCGCGGCCTTGTCGATGCAGGATACCGTCGAGGGCCGCCGCCTCTTCGTCGAGGCGATCCAGGGCTCCACCCGGACCGATCCGGAAATCCGCGCCTGGCTGCTGCGGGCGGTGACCGAGGCGTGGGGCAGGTTCCACGCCCTGTTCTCCCCGGCCATGGCCGTGGTGCGGGCAGGCGGGCGCCCGCTGGAGGAAGACGAGCTGTTTGGCGCCTTGCTTGTCGCCGGGCCGGTTCCGGGCGCGGCGCTGGAGCGCGAGCTGACGACGCTGCGCCGCCGCTTCCTGCTCGATGGCCGCGGGCCGCCCGAGTTCCTGAAGAAGCTCGCGGCCCAGGCCGACAGCAACGAGTACTGCTGGTATGTCTCGCCCGAGGAAGAGGCGGCCCTGGAGGCGCTCCCGCCGGGTGACCCGCTTCGGGCGCTCTACGAGGGCCCGCGCGACCCGATTGTCGATGACATCCCGGTCCTGACGCCCATCGGTGCGGGCGTCTCCGCCGCCGTGCGTCGGATGTACGAGGAAAACCCCTATCCGCGCTGGGTCAAAGCCCCCGCGCAAGCGCCCATCGGCCTGGAGCTGGCGCTCAAGGCGATCTTCCCGCAGGCGACGATCGATCCGATCCCCGGTTCCGAGATCCTGGTCGCCGGCTGCGGCACCGGCCAGCACGCGATCCAGGTGGCGCAGCGCTATGTCGGCTCGCAGATCCTGGCGATCGACCTCAGCCGCGCCAGCCTCTCCTACGCGCGTCGGAAGAGCACGGAGCTGGGCCTGAGCAACATCAGCTTCGGCCAGGCGGACCTCATGGAACTCGGGAGCGTCGGGCGAACCTTCGACTCCGTCGAGTGCGCCGGAACCCTGCAGCACCTTGAGGACCCGTTCGCCGGCTTCAAGGTGCTGGTCGGACTCCTCAAACCCGGCGGCGTGATGAAGATCGCCCTCTACAGCCGCACCGCGCGCGAGGAGCTCGCACCGGCCATGCAGCTGGCGAAGGGCTTCGAGTCCACGCCGGCGGGCATCCGGGCCTTCCGCCGCGCGATCATGGAGGCCCCCGAGGGCGATCCGCTGCGCGCGGCCCTGGCGTGGAACGACTTCTACTCGGCCGGCATGTGCCGCGACCTGCTGATGCATGTGCAGGAGCATCAATCCGAGGTGTCCGACGTCCGTCGGATGATCGACGAGAATGGCCTCCGCCTGATCGGCTTCATCCTACCGCCCGAGGTGCTGCTGGCCTACCGCCGCGCCTATCCATCCGACCCCGCCGCACTGAACCTCGACAACTGGGCGGAGTTCGAGGCGCGCCATCCGCAGACCTTCCGCAACATGTACCAGTTCTGGCTGCAGAAACCGCTTGGCTGAAGACGGCAGGCGCCCGCCATCTCGTCGCAGGGCCCGACGCCCTGGCTCCGCTGCATTGCGGCAGAGCCCCGCCGTCGTTAGGTTGCGCGACTTTTCGGGAACCCGGCCGCGCTCATGACCCTCGCTTTCGACGACATCCTCGCCGCGCAAGAGCGGCTGAAGGGTCATATCGAGCGCACGCCCTGCCGCTTCTCCCGCACCCTCTCCGAGATCACCGGCGCGCAGGTGTGGGTGAAGTTCGAGAACCTGCAGTTCACGGCGGCCTACAAGGAGCGCGGGGCGCTCAACAAGCTGCTGCAGCTGGGTGAGAACGTGCGCAAGCGCGGCGTCATCGCCGCCTCGGCCGGCAACCACAGCCAGGGCCTGGCCTACCACGCCGCCCGGCTGGGCATCCCGGTGACGATCGTGATGCCCAAGGCCACGCCCTTCGTGAAGGTGCAGCAGACCCGTGCCCACGGCGCCGAGGTGGTGATCGACGGCGACGGCTACGACGAGGCCTCGGCCACCGCCCGCAAGCTCTGCGAGGAGCGCGAACTCACCTTCGTGCACCCGTTCAATGACGACGACGTCATGGCCGGCCAGGGCACCGTGGCGCTGGAGATGCTCGAGGACGTGCCGGACCTCGAGATCCTGCCCATTCCCATCGGTGGCGGCGGACTGATCGCTGGCATGGCGACCGCCGCCAAGCACCTGAAGCAGGACATCCAGATCGTGGGCGTGGAGCCCGCCATGTTCCCCTCGTTCACGGCGAAGATGCGCGGCGTGCAGATGCCGCTGAACGGCGGCGGCGCCACCATCGCGGAAGGCATCGCGGTGAAGTCGGTGGGCGACCTGTCGTATGCCGTCGCCCGGCCGCTGATCGACGACGTGCTGCTGATCGAGGAGCCGTACTTCGAGCGCGGCATCGCCCTCTACTGCAACGTCGAGAAGACGGTGGTCGAAGGCGCCGGCGCCGCCTCGCTGGCCGCGTTGCTGGCCTATCCTGAGCGGTTCCGCAGCAAGAAGGTCGGCCTGGTGATCACCGGCGGCAACATCGACACCCGGCTGTTGGCCTCGGTGCTGACCCGCGAACTGGTGCGCGAGAGCCGCATCGTCAGCCTGCGGATCATCGGCGACGACCGCCCGGGCCTGCTGGCCAATGTCTCGGCGATCATCGGCCAGATGGGCGCCAACATCATCGAGGTGGCGCACAACCGCCTGGCCCTCGACGTGCCCGCCAAGGGCGCCGAGTTCGACGTCATGATCGAGACCCGCGACGCGCAGCACACCCAGGAGGTGATGGATGCCCTGCGCGAACGCGGCTACCCGCCGCGGGTCGTCTAAGGACCAAAGAACATGAAGCGTACCCTGATCCTCGTGGCCGCCGCCCTGGCGCTCGTGGCCTGCCAGCCCAAGGGTAAGGAGGCCGCAGGCCCCGCCGCGCCCACCGAGCAGTCGGCGTCCAGCAAGACCTTCATGGAGAAGATCGGCAAGGAAGCGGGCGTGAAGGTCCTGGCCTCGGGCCTGGCCTACAAGGTGATCCGCTCGGGCCCGGAAACCGGACTGAAGCCCCAGCTCACGGACGAGGTGAAGGTCCACTACGAGGGCAAGCTGGAAGACGGCTCGGTCTTCGACAGCAGCTACGAGCGCGGCCAGCCCGCGGCCATGCCGCTTCGGGGCCTGATCCCCGGATGGCAGGAAGCCCTCCAGCTGATGCGCCCCGGCGACGAGTGGATCCTCTACGTGCCCTCCAACCTGGGCTACGGCGAGGAGCCGGCGGGCGAGATTCCGCCCGGCTCGCCGCTGATCTTCAAGATCGAACTGATCGACGTCCTGCCCGGTCCAGGGCGAATCCAGCAAGGTTGAGGCCTCCCCGCGCGCTTGGGGTGGGCCGCGCCGACGTGCGGGTCTAAGCAAGGGCGATGACGACCGACCTCTATCCCGCCGCCCGCGACTTGCTGGCCAAGCTGGTCAGCTTCGACACCACCTCACGCGGCTCGAACCTCAGGCTCATCGAATGGGTCGAGGCCTACCTCGACGGCCTGTCGGTTCCGCACCGCCGCGTGCCCAACGCCGATGGGACCAAGACCAACCTGATGGCCACCATCGGTCCCGCCATCGAAGGCGGCGCGGTGCTGTCGGGCCATACCGACGTGGTCCCGGTCGACGGCCAGCCCTGGACCACCGACCCCTTCAGCCTGCACGAGCATGACGGTCGCCTCTATGGGCGGGGCACGTGCGACATGAAGGGGTTCCTCGCGCTCGCCCTCGCCGCTGCGCCGGAGCTGGCTAAGGTCGCGCGCAAGCCGGTGCACTTGGCCTTCTCGTACGACGAGGAGATCGGCTGCCTGGGCGCGCCCGCCATGATCGAGGTGATCCGTCGCGAGCTGCCGGCCCCGGCCGTGGTGGTGGTGGGAGAGCCGACGAACATGGAAGCCGTGAGCGGCCACAAGGGCATCGCCACCTTCCACGTCACCGTCACCGGCCGCGAGTGCCACTCCAGCCAGCCGCACCTGGGGGTGTCGGCGGTGATGGAGGCGGTGAAGCTGATGGGGTCGCTGAACGCCCTGTCGGCGCGCCTGTGGGACGAGGCTGACCCCGCGTCGCCGTTCACGCCCAAGGGGCCGACCCTGACCATCGGCATGGTCCACGGCGGCACGGCGCACAACATCATCGCCCGCGAATGCCACTTCGTCTTCGACCTGCGCTCGGCGGGACCCCAGACGCCGGAGCAGATCATCGCGCCGTTCCTGGCCGAATGCGCGGTGATGGATGCGGCTCTGAAGGCCCGCGCGCCCGAGGCCGGCGTCACCGTAGACATGCACACCAACGTCCCGCCGTTCCTGCCCGAGCGCGACGGCGCGGCCGAGGCCTTCGCGCGCCGCCTGACCGGCGACAACGGCCCGCCGCGCGTGGTCGCCTTCGCCGCCGAGGCCGGCCAGTTCCAGCAGGCGGGCTTCTCCACGGTGATCTGCGGGCCGGGCTCCATCGACCAGGCCCACCAGCCGAACGAGTTCGTCGAAATCGCCCAGATGCAGCGCGGGGCGATGTTCATGCGCCGGCTGATCGAGTGGGCGAGCGAGGGCTGATTGGATGCTCCCCTCCGGGGGAGCTCGCGAAGCGAGAGGGGGTTGAGTTCTCAACTTGTTCTGCCCAGTCTGGCAACATGGACGCGCTTCTGCCCACCCGTAACCGCGCCTGGGTCTACCGGCGTGCGATGAGCCTCCCGGAAGTCCTTCTGTGGAGGGCGATCAAAGGACGGCGGCTCGGCGGCCTGCACTTCCGCCGCCAGCATCCGGTCGGCCGCTACGTCCTCGACTTCTATTGTGACGCCGCCAAGCTCGCCGTGGAGGTGGATGGCCAGAGCCATGGCTTCGGAGATCGTCCGCAACGGGATGAGCGCCGCGACGCGTGGATACTCGCGAATGGAATCCGCACCTTGCGCATTCCAGCGTCGGTCGTGCTCGATGACGTCGACGCGGCCACAGGCTGGATCCTGACCACCGTGGAGGAAACCCCCTCCCCATCGGCGCTGCGCGCCGCTGGACCTCCCCCGAAGGGGAGGACCTGATGCGCAGATGCTCCCCCTCTGGGGGAGCTCGCGAAGCGAGAGGGGGTTATCGCGCCGCGGCTCTCAGCGGCCGGATCACCGGGCGGCGACGGGAGAGGTCCTTCGGGTTCCAGGTCATCGCTCCCGCCACGTCGCCCAGGGACGCCCGGCGCAAAGCCTGAACACCACGCCGGCTGCGGAACATCCGCGGGGCGCCGGCGAAGGCGGCCTTCACCGCGCGCAGGATCAGCCGGATGTGCGGGCGGTTGTCCTTCTTCAGATAGATCAGCACCAGCGCCATCAGGTGCAGCGGCACGACCAGCGGCAGCAGCACGGCCGGGGTGTTCTTGAACAGAACCCAGAAGCGATTGCGCGTTCCGTGGAAGACCGCGAACTCCGACTTGCGACCGCCCGACGAGGCTGAGCCCACGTGGTGGATGGTGGCGTCCGGGACGAGCAGGGTGGGCTCGCCGGCTAGCTGCAGCCGGTAGCCCAGGTCCACGTCCTCGCCGTAGCAGAAGAAGTCCTCGTCGAACCCGCCCAGCTCCAGGAACAGCCGCCGGTCGATCATCATCGCCGCGCCGCACGGGCTGAACACCTCGCCCTCGCGCGCCTGGCCGTCGTCGAGGTTCAGGTAGCCGCCGCGGTAGGGGATGCCGGTGATGCTCATCACATCGCCCAGGCCGTCCAGCACGCCCGGCTCGCCCTCGACCATCTGGCGTGAGGTGAAGGACGACACCTTGGGATGGCGCTCAGCGGCCGCCATCAGCTTCGCCAGCCAATCGGGCTCGGCGTAGGCGTCGGGGTTGAGCAGCACGTACCACCGTCCCCGCCCCTCCCGGGCGCCCTGGTTGCCGGCGCCGGTGAAGCCGAGGTTGGACTCGTTGCGGATGAGCTGGACCCACGGGAACTCGGCCGCGATCGCCGCGTCGCCCGGATCGGGCGAGGCGTTGTCGATCACCAGCGCCTCGAAATCGCGGAACGTCTGGCCGCCCAGCCGCTCCAGGCAGGTGCGAAGTGTCGGCCCGGAGTTGTACGCGATCACGCATACGGTCACCTGCGGGTGTTCGGCCTTGTCATCGCCTCGTTGCTGCGCCATGCGACAGCTTCACCCGCATCATCTGGTACATCATGACGATCACGCCGCTCGCCATTCCCGACGTCCTGCTTATCACGCCCAAGCGGCATGGCGACCACCGCGGCTGGTTCTCCGAGACCTGGAGCCTGAAGGCCCTGGCCGGCACGGCCGCCGACACCACCTTCGTGCAGGACAACCAGGCCTACAGCTCCACCAAGGGCATCCTTCGCGGCCTGCATTTCCAGAAGGCCCCGAACGCCCAGGGCAAGCTGATCCGCTCGCTGCGCGGCACGATCTTCGATGTCGTGGTGGACCTGCGGCAAGGGTCGCCGACCTACGGCCAGTCGGTCAACGCCGTGTTGACCGCCGAAGGCGGCGAGCAGCTGTGGGTGCCGCGCGGCTTCGCACACGGCTACTGCACCATGACCGCCGAGTGCGAGATCTTCTACAAGGTCGACGCGCCCTATTCGCCGGGCGACGAGGGCGGCATCATGTGGAACGACCCCGACCTGGCGATCCCGTGGCCGCTGGATGGCGAGCCGGTGCTGTCGGAGAAGGACACACAGCTGCCGCGCCTGAAGGACCTGGGGTCGGTCAGCTTCTAGGCGGCCCACTCGGCGCGGACCGACGCATCCGTCTCAAGCGGGGCCCGCGCCGCGCGCAGTCTCGCGACCTCCGCGTCGTCCCCAAGCCGTGACAAGGCCCAGACGGCCGCGCCCCGCACCACCGGCGACGGATCGTCCAGCAGGCGCTCGGCCTCCGAGGCCAGGCTGGGCTCTCCTGAATTGCCGAGGGCGTAGAGGACGTTGCGGACGAAATGGTCGCGGCCGATCCGCTTGACCGGGCTCTTGGAGAACAGGGCGCGGAAGGCAGGGTCGGCCAGCCGGGCCAGGTCGGCCAGCGACGGCGCGGTCAGGGCTTCGCGCGCGGCCAGCTTCTGCTCGCGGCCAGCCTGCGCGAACTTGTTCCAGGGGCAGACGGCCAGGCAGTCGTCGCAACCGTAGATGCGGTTGCCGAGGGCTGGGCGGAACTCGCGCGGGATCGGCCCCTTCAACTCGATGGTCAGGTACGAGATGCAGCGCCGGGCATCCAGCTGGTAGGGCGCCGGGAAGGCGTTCGTCGGACAGATGTCGAGGCAGGCCTGGCAGGTCCCGCAGCCGACGGCCTCGCGGGCGTCGGGCCGCAGCTCCAGGGTCGTCAGGATCGAGCCCAGGAACAGCCAGGAGCCGAACTCCCGGCTGACCAGGTTGGTGTGCTTGCCCTGCCAGCCCAGGCCGGCGCGCTCGGCCAGCGGCTTCTCCAGCAGCGGCGCGGTGTCGACGAAGACCTTCAGCTCGCCGCCCAGCTTCCCAACCATCCAGCGGGCCAGGGCCTTCAGCCGCGACTTGATCAGCTCGTGGTAGTCGTCGCCCTGGGCGTACACGCTGATCGCACCCTTCGCCGGCTGGCCCAGGATCTCCAGCGGGTCGCGATCGGGGCCGTAGTTGACGCCCAGCATGACGGCGGAGCGGGCGCCGTCCCACATGGCCCGGGGATGCTTCCGTCGCTCGACGGTCTCGGCCATCCAGTCCATTTCGCCGTGCCGGCCGGCGCCCACGAACTCGAACAGCCGCGCGGCCGCAGGCCAGGCCTCGTCGATGTCGGTGAAGCGGCAGAGGTCGAAGCCGAGGGCCTTCGCCTCGGCGCGGATCAGGGCTTCAGGGCCGTCAGAAGTCGAGATCGTCATAGTGCCCGGCGGGATGCAGGCCCGGCCAGCGGTCGTTGAGCAGCGGCCGGAAGCAGGGCCGGGACTTCATCTTCATGTACCAGGTCTTCACCGCGGGGAACTCCCGCCAGGGCATGTCGCCGAAGTAGTCGATGACCGAGAATTGCGCGGCGGCGGCGAAGTCGGCCTGGGACAGGCGCTTGCCGGCCACCCACTCGCGTGCCTGCAGCAGGTCGTCCAGCATGAAGAGGTGGTTCTTCAGCGCCTCCTTGCCCTGGCGCAGGTTGGCCAGCTCCGGCGCGCCCAGGCCCAGCAGCCGCTTCTCGATCTTCTCATGCAGGATGTAGCCGCCGGCCTCGAACGCGAACTTGCCCTCGAACCAGCTGATCAGCCGGCGCGCCTCGGCCCGCTCGGCCGGATCGGGCGAGAACAGGGGCGGATCGGGGTTGGTCTCGTCCAGGTGATCGATGATCGCGCGCGGCTCGCACAGCACCAGGGGCAGCTCGCCCTCGGTGGTCTCGACCAGCACCGGCACCATGCCCGACGGGTTCATCTTGGTCAGTTCTCGTGGGCGCTCCCAGTAGCGCACCGACACCTCCGTGAACGGCAGCCGCTTCTCGCCCAGCACCAGGCGGACCTGACGCGAGGCCGGGTCTAGCGGGAAATGGTGGAGGGTGCGGTCGACGGTCATGGGAACATGTACGGGAAGGGCCGCGCGTCATACGCGAATCAATGGATTCCCAACAGACGCCGAGCGTCTTAAGGGCGCGTTTACTCCGTTTGCCTGTCGGCCGTGGAGGTTGTGGATTCCGCAAACGCGCCACCGTGCGGTTCGGCCCGGCCCCGGGGGTCGGCATGGATGATGATGTCGGCGGCCGGGAAGGCCTCCAGGATCCGCTTCTCGGCGGCGACGATCACCTGGTGGGCGGCGTCCAGGGTCAGGTCCGGGTCCAGGGCCACGTGCATCTGCATGTGGACATAAGGTCCCGAGGCGCGGGTGCGCAGCTGGTGGACGTCGGTCAGGCGCGGGTCGGCGCTGGCGAGGCGCACGATCTCGGCGCGCTGGTCCTCGGGCAGTTCGCGGTCCATCAGCTGGTTCGCCGCCTCTCCGAACACGCCGATCGCACTCCACAGCAGCAATGCGGCCACCACGATCGCCGCGGCGGCGTCGAGGCCGGTGACCCCCAGCCAGGCGGCCGCGGCGATGCCAGCCAGGGCGATGACGTTCGACGCGAGGTCCGAGAGGTAGTGGGCCCGGTCGCCGGCCACCGCGACCGATGCGGTCTGCCTCAGCACCCGCGACTGCGCAGCCACCAGCAGGAGGGTCAGGACCGTGGAAACCGCCATCACGCCCACCGCCCAGCCGCCGTGGCGCAGCGGGTGGGGATCGGCGAAGTGGCCGATGGCCTCGCGGACGATCAGGGCGGCGGAGGCGAACACCAGGCCCGCCTGCAATAGGCTGGCGAAGGCCTCGGCCTTGCCGTGACCGAAGCGGTGCTCGGCGTCCGGCGGCGTCGCGGCGAACCTCACGGCGAAGGCGGTGGCGAGCGAGGCGATGAGGTCCAGCCCCGAGTCCGCCATCGAGGCCAGCAGCGCCGTGGAGCCCGAGGCGACCCAAGCGGCAGCCTTGATCGTCACCAGCACCGCGGCGACGGCGACCGAAAGCGCCGTCACCCGGCGCGTCAGCGCGGCGGTCTCTGCGGAGGTGAGGCGGGCGGCCATGACGGCCTTCTAGTCCGCCGACCGGCGGCGCCCCAGCGCGAACGACTCTCAGCCGGTCAGCAGGACTTGGATTGGTAGAGTTCCATCATCCGCTCGGCCCGCTGCTGCTGGGGGGTAGCCGGCGTCTGGGGACCCAGCAGGCCGGCCATGGCGCCGCTGTAGATCGACGCGGTCTGGTTCTGCGCCCCGGCCATGCTGGCCGCCGACGCCGCCTGGCTGAGCGCCGAGGCCCCGTAGGCTCCGAAACCGCCGCCGCCCCGGCCGCCCCCGCCGAGCAGTCCGCCCGCCAGGCCGCTGGCCAGGCCCAGCATCATGCTGGTGCTCTGGGATTTCTTCGCCTTCGCGACCTCGTCGGCCTTGGCCTTCTCGCCCATGGCGTTGAGCTTGTTGTACTCCGCCGCGAGCTGTTCGCAGGTCAGGTCCTTGTCCGTGGCCTTCAGGATCTCGAACACCGGCGCAGGCGCCTGCGCCGCCGTCTCCGGCGCGGCGTACGCGGGCGAGGCGAGGGTCGGGACGAGCAGCGCGACGAGCGCGAAACGCTTCATGGGATCACTCCGGACGGGCCGCGGTGACGGCCGGCCGGAGCTTTCCCTGGTCCGCGGAACCGGGTCAGGCCCCTTTGCGGCGAACAGAGCGGTCCAAACGATGAGCGACGGGTTTCAGGCCGCCTTCTGCGGCATCGGGCCCACATAGACCGAGGCCGGACGGATAAGGCGGCCTCCGGCGAGCTGTTCGCGCGCATGCGCGAGCCAGCCGGCGACCCGGCCCATGGCGAAGACGCAGGTGAAGGCGCTGGGCGGGAAATCCAGGGCCTCGAGCAGCAGCGCCGTATAGAACTCGACATTGGTCTCCAGCGACCGGTTGGGCTTGTGTTCGCGCAGGATGGCCAGCGCCGCGGCCTCCACCGCCTCGGCGAACTCCAGCCGGCCCTGGCGGGCGTCCAGCCAGCGGACCGCAGTCTTCAACGCATCGGCGCGGGGGTCGCGCACCTTGTAGATCCGGTGGCCGAAGCCCATCAGCCGGTCTCCGCGGGCCAGGGCGGCCTCGATCCACGCCCGCGCGTTCGAGGGCTCGCCGATCTCGTCCAGCATCTCGATCACCGGCCCGGGCGCGCCGCCGTGAAGCGGCCCCTTGAGCGCGCTGATCCCGGCCAGCACCGCCGAGGTCAAGCCCGCGCGGGTGGACGCCACCACGCGGGCGGCGAAGGTCGAGGCGTTCAGGCCATGATCGGCCACCGTGACCAGATAGGTGTCGAGCGCATCGGCTTCGGCCTTGGAGGCTGGCGCGCCCCGCAACATGCGCAGGATGTCGGCAGCGTGCCCGAGGGACGGGTCGGGCGCGACGGGCGCCTCGCCCGCCTGGGCGCGCACCACGGCTGCGGTGAACACGGCGGGCGCGGCCAGCAGGCGGAAGGCCACCTTCGCGTCGTCGCCATCGGCGAGCCGGGCGGTCAGCGCGCGCATGGCCTCGATCGGCGTACGGTCCAGCAGGCCGGTATCCAGGGCCGAGACCTCCGCGAAAACTTCGGCGCGGGCGGCGCCCAGGGCGGCTGGGATGTCGGCGGGCAGGTCGTCGTAGAAGCCGGCGAACAGCAGTCGCACGACATCCTCGTAGGTGGTGCGACCGGCCAGCTCGTCCAGCGAACGGCCGCGGACGATCAGGACGCCGGCGGCGCCGTCGACTTCGCTGAGCACAGTGTGGGCGGCGACGACGCCTTCCAATCCATCGGACATGACAGGTCTCCAATCCTCTTGTTGACCATGAGAAAAGCCGTCACGATGACTCGGTCAATCTTGATCAATATGATCAATATAAGAAGATGCCGCAGACGGACTGGATCGCCGCCGATGAAGCCCGGGACCGCCTGGGGGTGCGCCCGCAGACGCTGTACGCCTATGTCAGCCGAGGGCGGGTCAGCGTCCGCCCCGACCCAAGCGATCCGCGCCGCAGCCTCTACCGCGCCGCCGACATCGCCGCCCTGGCCGAGCGCAAGTTCCGCAGCCGAAAAATCTCCGACGTGGCGGCGGGGGCGATCTCGTGGGGCGAGCCGGTGCTGGCGTCGGAGATCACCACCGTCAGCGGCGGGAGACTGTTCTACCGCGGCCGCGACGCCATCCGGCTCGCCGAGACCGAAACTCTGGAGGCGGTGGCGCGTCTGCTGCGCGGCGGCCACGGGGCGGCGCTGAAGCGCACCGACCGGCCGAAGCCGCCGACGGCGCCGGACATGCGCACCCGCGCCTACCTGGCCCTGGCCCAGCGCGCGGCGGTCGACCCGCCGGCCCGCGGGCGCGCGGCGCTGGCCCTGGCTGTCGAGGCGGCGACGCTGCTGGACGTCCTGACCGACGCCATCGCCGGCGAGGTGGGCGGCGGCGCGATCCACAACCGCCTGGCCCTGGCCTGGGGCCAAGGACCGGGCGGGCCGGGCGCCGACCTGATCCGCCGGATGCTGGTGCTGGTGGCCGACCACGAGCTGAACGCCTCGGCCTTCGCCGCGCGGGTGGCGGCCTCGACGGGGGCGTCGCTGGCGGCCGCGGCGCTCGCGGGCCTGGCGACCCTCTCGGGCCCGCGTCACGGCGGCGCAACGGCGGCGGTGCGCAAGTTCGCGGCCGAGGCGGCCCAGCTCGGCCCGCGTGAGGCCATCGCCGGCCGGCTCACCGACGACCGCGCCCTGCCGGGCTTCGGCCACAACCTCTATCCGGACGGCGACCCGCGCGCGGCGGCCCTGCTGGACCGGTTCACACCGACCTCCGAGCTGGCCCGGCTGCGGGACGCGGTGAAGGCGGTGACCGGCCTGGACCCCAACATCGACTTCGCGCTGATCGCCGCCTGCGAGGCGCTGAAACTGCCCCGGGACGCGCCGTTCGCCCTTTTCAGCGTCGCCCGCTGCGCCGGCTGGATCGCCCATGCCATCGAGCAGGGGCAGACCGACAGTCTGATCCGCCCACGAGCGCGATACATCGGGCCGGAGCCGGAGGCGGCCTGACGCGACCCGCCCTCCTGCGGCTGGAAATCAGTCCTGGTCGCTGCCGATCGGCATGCCGGCCGGCGGCTCGGGGCGGCGCTTCGGCTGGGCCAGGACGCGGACCAGTTCCTCCTTGTCCTGCAGCAGGGCGGCCAGAGTCAGGCGGTGCGCGCGGTCAGAGGGGTCGGCGCCCGGTGTCGCCCTCAACTTCACTGAGAGGTCCGCAAGGCGCTGGCTGATTTCCGCCCTGGCCGCGGGCGAGACGTCCGGTCGCCGCGCGACCGCCGCCAATTCGAGCACCGTGCGGGTCTGCACCCGACGCGCCACCTCGGCCAGGCGACCGCTGGCGGGGGCAAATGCCTGCGCGACCAGCCGGTCGGCCACCTCGCCCACGCCGGGCTGGGCCGCATCACGGCGGTGCTGTTCGGTCAGCCGGGCCAGGCGGTCGGGCGCCAGCAGGGCGTCCAGCACCATCCCCGCGCCCACGTCGGCGGCGGTCAGGGCGTCGAACACCGGCCCACCCGCGCCGTCGAACACCTCGACCTGGTACTGACGGTCGGTGTCGCCGGACTGGCCGGACGACAGGTAGGGGATCAGGGCCTCGGGCGTGTCCAGCGCCTCGGGCGTCATCGCCGCCAGCAGGCCCACCAGGGCCGCGCGCTGCATCGCCGCGGGCGCGATGTCGGCCTTTGACGTTGCGTCGCCCCGCACCGCATAGCTGAAGTCCACCCCGCCCAGGGGTTTGGCCGCCGCCTCCAGCTGGTAGCGATGGAGCAGGTAGATGGGCACGTACTTGCGCTTCAGCGCCTGGGCGGCCTCCCCCGGGCGAAGCGCCTGTGGCCCAAAGCGATCGATGGCCACCCGGCGCACGGCCATCACCCGCGCCAGTTCGGCCACCGGGTCGGCGCCGTCGTCCCAGATCGCCCCGTGCGGCTGGCCCGAGCCCACCGGCCGCGCTTCCGGATCGGCCGTGTATCGCAGCACCTTGGAGGCGGCGTTCGCCTTCGCCACCGGATCGCCGTCGCCGTACAGCCAGTCGACGATGAAATCGTCCCACTTGCCCACGCCCACGCCATAGGCGTCGCTGAGGTCGATCCTGCCGTTCGTCAGCTTCACCCGGGGCGCCGGATAGTCCATCACCGAGGCGCGGTCCTGGGTGGAGGCGGCGAAGTTGTGCGCGAAGCCCAGGCTGTGCCCGACCTCGTGGGCGGAGAGCTGGCGGATGCGGGCCAGCGCCGCCTGGATCGGATCGTTCGGCCCGCCCTTGCCGCTCTCGTCGGCGCCCACAAGGCCCTCGAAGATCAGCATGTCCTGGCGCACGCGGAGCGAGCCCAGCAACACCGAGCCCTTCACGATCTCGCCGGTGCGAGGGTCGGAGATCACCTGGCCGTAGGACCAGCCCCGCGTCGCTCGGTTCACCCAGTTGATGACGTTGTAGCGGACGTCCAGCGGGTCAGCGCCCTCCGGCAGGATCTCGACGCGGTAGGCGTCCTTCAAGCCGGCCTTCTCGAAGGCCGTGGCCCACCATTGGGCGCCCTCCTGCAGGGCCGTGCGGATCGGCTCGGGCGCGGCGCGGTCCACGTAGAAGACGATCGGCTTCTTCACCGTCGAGACCGCCGCGGCAGGATCCGTCTTCTCCAGGCGGAAGCGCACGGCCAGGCGCTGCACGATGTCCTGGTCGAGCGGGGCGGCGTAGTCGAGCACCACCCGATCGAAGGCCCCGGAACGCGGGTCGAAGGCACGCGGCCGAAAGCCCGGCTCGGGCAGCTTCACCAGGCTGTGGCGCACCGTGAGGGTGATCACCTTGGCGTCGGGGGCGATGTTGCGGCTCTCCGGCCCCGGGGTGTCCGAGGCGTAGGTCTGCAGCGCCTCGAACTCGACGTTCTCCGGGAACACCTTCACGGCGGCCGGGTCGGCCAAGGTGAGGTCCGCGACCGCCTTGTAGCCGGACTCGCCCGCCTGCTTCAGGGCGTCGGCGATGCCGATCACGTCGCGGGTGAGAAAGCTGGACAGGTCCACGACCAGCCGTCCGTCGGCCAGCGTCTCCTCGATCTTGCCGGACCAGACCACGGAGGTGGCGAAGGCCTCGCGCGCCGCGGCCTGTTCGGCGGCCGGGGCGCCGGCGGCGCGGAAGCGGGGGTTCTCGAACTCGGCCAGGACCTTGCCGCCCACCCGGCGGAAGGCCAGCACCTGGGTGTCGCCCAGACGCCCGCGGTCCAGGCCCGCGGGCGCCGAGCCCAGTCCGGTCTTCAGCGCCGAGACATAGAGGTAGCGACCCGCCACGCCGTCCTTGTCCGGCGCCGGCAGCGCCACCAGCACCCGCCCCTTCGCCGCGTCCACATAGACCGGGACCAGACCCTCCTGCCGGGTCAGGCCCGCCACCGCCTCGGCCGGCTTGTCCTTCGCGGCCATCGCGGGCTCCGCGGCCATCAACGCCAGCGCCGCGGCGCAGCCCAACAGAACTCTCTTCACGGCGATCCCCTCAGGCGAACAGGCGGCGAAGCTAGCGACGCTCCGCGCCGCCTGCCAGACCCCGCGCGCCCACAGGCCGCCGCAATTTGGGTGATGCTTCGAAGGGCTCCCCCTGCGTCACCTTTCACCGCACCGTGAGCGCGGGCGCCCTTGACGTAAACGGAAGGTAGGATCACGCTCCTGATCAACGATAACTAAGGGAGGACTGCATCATGCCCACCGATCTGCGCCGTCCGGCCCGGACCTATACGATCCGGCAGCTGTGCCTCGAGTTCAAATGCACGCCCCGCGCGCTCCGCTTCTACGAGGACAAGGGCCTGCTCACCCCCGCCCGCGACGGGATGAACCGCGTCTATTCCTACCGGGACCGCGGCCGGCTGGTGCTGATCCTGCGCGGCAAGCGGGTCGGCCTGTCCCTCTCGGAGATCGGCGAGATCCTCGACCTCTACGAGGCCGACGATTCCGGCGTCCAGCAGGCGGCCAAGAGCCTGCGGAAGTTCCAGGAGCGCATCGTCGCCCTGGAGCAGCAGAAGACCGACATCGACGCCGCCATCGCCCAGCTCCAGACCGGCATCACCGCCATGGAGAAGCGGCTGGAGGCGACGCGCCCGGACCTGCTCCCCCGCGCCGCCGACTACGACCAGATGCTGCGCCGCCAGTTGGACGGGGCCGAGGCCTAGCGGCCTGAAGGCTCGTCATGGCCGGGCTTGACCCGGCCATCCATTCCCGGGCGCTGAGACATTCTTCCCGCGTCTAGCGAACGCGACGTGCGGATGGCTGGGTCAAGCCCGGCCATGACGAGCAGTACGGGGGCGTGGTATCGCCACGAACCTGCCGCTGACATCCGCGTTCGGAGCATCCATGACCTACCAGGCCCCCGTCCGGGACTACGCCTTCCTGTTGCGCGACGTGCTGCAGCTCGAGCGCTACGCCAACCTGCCGGCCTTCGCCGACGCCTCGATGGACACCATCGACGCCATCCTGGAGGAAGCCGGCCGCTTCACCTCCGAGGTGCTGGCGCCCCTGAACAGCGTCGGAGACAAGCAGGGCTGCATCTGGAGCCCGGACTTCACGGTCAAGACGCCCGACGGCTTCAAAGACGCCTACGCCAAGCTGGTCGAGGGTGGGTGGCCGGCGCTGGGCTCTGACCCGGCCTACGGCGGCCAGGGCCTGCCGCACGTCGTGAACGTGGCCTTCTCCGAGATGAGCTCCTCGGCGAACATGGCCTTCTCCATGTACCCAGGCCTGACCCACGGCTGCTACTCGGCCATCCATACCGGTGGGAGCCAGGAACAGAAGGACCTCTACCTGCCCAAGCTGTGCTCCTTCCAATGGGCGGGCACCATGAACCTGACGGAGCCGCACTGCGGCACGGACCTGGGCCTGCTGCGCACCAAGGCCGTCCCGCAGGCGGACGGCACGTACAAGATCTCGGGCCAGAAGATCTGGATTTCCGGCGGCGAGCAGGACCTCACCGAGAACATCGTTCACCTGGTGCTGGCCCGGATCGAGGGCGCCCCGATGGGCACCCGCGGGATCAGTCTGTTCATCGTGCCAAAGCACCTGCCCGACGAAAACGGCAATCCCGGCGTGCGCAATTCGGTGAAGTGCCTGGGCCTGGAAGAGAAGATGGGCATCCACGGCAACGCCACCTGCGTGATCAGTCACGAGGAGGCGACCGGCTGGCTCATCGGTGAAGAGAACCGCGGCCTGAACCTGATGTTCGTGATGATGAATGAGGCCCGGCTGGGCGTCGGCCTGCAGGGGATCGCCCAGGCCGAGGCCGCCTACCAAGCCGCCGCCGCCTTCGCCAAGGACCGGCTGCAGGGCCGCTCGCTGACGGGGCCGAAGAACCCGGACGGCCCGGCCGATCCGATCATCGTCCACCCTGACGTGCGTCGGATGCTGATGGACGCCCGCGCCATCGTCGAGGGCGGCCGCGCCTTCATGGCCTGGACCGCGCTGCACGGCGACCTGGCGCATGCGAGCCCGGACGAGGCGGTCCAGCAGAAGGGCCGCGACTACATGGCCCTGATGACCCCGGTGGTGAAGGCGTTCCTCACCGACCGCGGCTTCAACGTCTGCTCCGACGCCATGCAGGTGCACGGCGGCTCGGGCTTCACCGAGCACTTCCCGGCCAGCCAGTACCTGCGCGACGTGCGTATCGCCCTGATCTACGAAGGGACCAACGGCGTCCAGGCCCTGGACCTGGTGGGTCGCAAGCTGGCAGCCGAGGGCGGGCGCGGCGTGATGAGCTTCTTCGCCGAGCTGGACGCCTTCATCGCCGCCGAGACCGACGCCCAGATGAAGCCCTTCACCGACGGCCTGGCCAAGGCCAAGGCCGAGCTGCAGGAGGCCACCATGTGGCTGATGCAGAACGGCCTCGCCAACCCGGACAACGCCGGCGCGGCCTCGACGAACTATCTGCACCTCTTCGGCCTGACGGCGCTGGCCTACATGTGGGGCCTGCAGGCCAAGGCCGCGCTGGCCCGCATCGCCGGCGGCGACACGGACCCCTTCTACGAGACCAAGCTAACCATCGGCCGCTACTACATCGAACGCGTGTTGCCCGAGACGTCCGGCCACCTTGCGAAGCTGAAGACCGGCTCCGATCTGCTGATGAAACTTCCAGCCGAAGCCTTCTAGGAGGGGCGTTCCGATGGCGACGTATCGCGCGACGATCGAGTGGTCCCTGAAGGACGGGGAGGACTTCGCGGGCGGCCGCTACAGCCGCGGCCATACCGTGAGCTTTACCGAGCACGTGGTTCCGGCGACGGCCTCCCCCCACATCGTCGGCAAGTGGGCGGTCGCCGGCGCGGTGGACCCCGAGGAGATGCTGGTCGCCTCGCTGTCGAACTGCCACATGCTGACCTTCCTGCACGTGGCCCGGCTGAAAGGCTTCGTCATCACCCGCTACCGCGACGCGGCCGAGGGCGTGATGGAGAAGAACGCCGAGGGCCGCATGGCCGTCACCCGCGTCACCCTGCGCCCCGAGATCACCTACGCCGGCCGCAGGCCCACCGACGCCGAGCGCGACCATCTGCACCACGAAGCCCACGAGGAGTGCTTCATCGCCAATTCGGTGAAGACCGAGGTGGTGGTGGAAGAAGTCGTACCGGCTTAGCCGCTTCCTCTCCCCCGAGCGCGTAGCGCGAAGAGAGGGAGAGGGTAGGGAGAGGGCGGCGCTGGCGAAGATGGTCCACTGGCGGTGGATCAAGGACCCGCCGCGGGCCCTCGCCACACCTCGGAGTCGCCCAGCCGCCCTCTCCCTACCCTCTCCCTCTCCGCTTCGCGGGGGGAGAGGAGACGAGCGCGCGCAGCCGCGCCTCCAGCGCCGCAGCGTCCTTGAGGTCGCATTCCCAGATCGTCTCGACCCGCCAGCCCAGCGCCCGCAGCGCCTCGGTTGATCTCGCGTCCCGGGCCACGTTGCGGCCGACCTTGGCCACCCAATATTCGCGGTTGGCCTTGGGCACCCTCGCCCCCCGGGCGCAGTCGTGGCCGTGCCAGAAGCAGCCGTGGACGAAGATCGCCAGCCTGCGGCCGGGCATGACGATGTCCGGATTGCCGGGCAGGTCCTTGCGATGGAGCCGATAGCGGGCGCCCAGCTTCGTCAGCGCCCGTCGCACCGTCATCTCGGGCGTCGTGTCCCGCCCCTTCACCCGCCGCATGACGGCGGAGCGCTTCTCCGACGAATAGACGTCCGTCGAAGTCACAGCCCGTCGAACAGGGCGGTGGAGATGTAGCGTTCGGCGAAGCTGGGGATGATGGCGACGATCAGCTTGCCGGCCATCTCGTCGCGGCTGGCGATCTCGAAGGCGGCGGTGAGGGCCGCGCCGGACGAGATGCCGACCGGAATGCCCTCCTCCTTGGCCACGCGGCGGGCCATGGCGAAGCTGTCGTCGTTCGACACCTGGACGATGTCGTCGATGATCCCGCGGTCCAGGATCGACGGCACGAAGCCCGCGCCGATGCCCTGGATCTTGTGCGGGCCCGGCGCGCCGCCGGACAGGATCGGCGAGGCCTCGGGCTCGACGGCGACCATGCGGATCGACGGCTTCTTGGCCTTCAGCACCTGGCCGACGCCGGTGATGGTGCCGCCGGTTCCCACCCCGGAAATGACCGCGTCGACGCGGCCTTCCGTGTCGTTCCAGATCTCCTGGGCGGTCGAGACCCGGTGGATCAGCGGGTTGGCGACGTTGTCGAACTGCTGGGGCATCACCGCGCCGGGCGTGGCCTCGACGATCTCCTTGGCCCGGGCGACCGCGCCGGCCATGCCCTTCTCCGCCGGAGTCAGCTCCAGGGTGGCGCCCAGGATCACCAGCATCTTGCGCCGCTCGATGGACATGCTTTCGGGCATGACCAGGGTGATCTTGTAGCCCTTGGCCGCGGCCACGAAGGCCAGCGCGATGCCGGTGTTGCCGGAGGTGGGCTCAACGATCCGGCCGCCGGGCTTCAGCAGGCCCTTGGCCTCCAGGTATTCGATCATCGCCACGCCGATGCGGTCCTTGACCGAGGCCAGCGGGTTGAAGAACTCCAGCTTGGCGACCACCTCGCCCTTGGGCTTCAGCGCGGCCGTCAGATGCGGCAGGCGCACCAGCGGCGTGTCGCCGATCAGGTCCAGGACCGAGTCGTAGATCCGGCCCCGGCCGTTCCGGCGGTAGCGCGCGGCGTCATAGGCTTTGTCGGGCGTGGCGTCGTCCATGGCGGACCTCTCGGGCTGGATTTCGCGCGAACCCTAGCCTTTCCGAGCCGGATTGGAAGCGGCGAGACTCGCGGGCGACCCCAGGTTTTCTGATACCCTCAGCGGGGCGGCCGACTCGGGGCCGGCAGGGCATTCACCGAGGCCGGATCGGTCGGAAGCGACTTGCCGATCGTGTCGGGCGTATTGGTCGCGTCGCCCTCGAGGGCCCGCGGGAGCCAGCGGTCGTAGTCGGCCTGGATCTGGGCGATGGGTTTTCCCATGGCGACCTCGAGCAGCCGCACGGTCTCCTGGCCAGGATCATCGACCGCGCCGGGATCGCGCCCCTGCATGCCGCGATAGACCTTGGCCAGTGACCCGGTCTGCTGGAGGTAGAGGGCGAAGTAGCGCGCGGTCGCCAGATGCGCGGCCACGGCCCCCTCGGAATACTCGGCGTCCCAGGCGCGCCCGCCGCCGGTCTGGTCCGCCCGGTCGAAGCTGAACCAGGGACTCGACACCAGCACCGAGAGTTTCGGGCTCTCTCGCTGGAACGTGCGCAGCACCTTGCCGCGCCAGTTCGGCCGGCCCGTGAACCGCCCCCCCGCTCGGGTGGAGACCTCGTAGAGGCTGGCGTAGCCCTCATCCAGCCACTGCGGCGCATCGCCGAACGACCCTCGGACCAGCAGGTGGAACAACTCGTGCAGCAGGGTGCCCGCCTGGGCTCCGCGGATCATGGCCACGGTCGAGAGGTCGTCCTGGAAGGTGTAGCCCAGGGTCGCCGGGCTGACGTCCAGGCCATGCACGTCGCGGGCGACCGACCGGACGCCCTGGGTGCTGCCCGTCAGGTAGATGGTGATGTAGCGGTCGGGCGGCGTCATCCCGAACGTGCGCTGCAGGAAGCCCACGTAGTCCTCGAGGATGCTCGCCAGGGTCTGCAGCTCGGCGTCCGTCTGCCCGCCCGCCACCACGAAGGCGAACCGGCCGATCGGCCGGATGCGGGCGCCTGCCGGCGCGAGCGGCGCCAGGACGGCGCGGACAGCCTCGGGCTGGTCCAGCGCGACCCGTCGGGCGCGGAAGTCCTCCGGCGCAATGTCGCGGAGCCGGCGCGCGGGGTAGGCCGCCAGCGCCTGGCCGTAGAACAGCTTGCCGCGCCCGCTGGCGCCCGCATTGATCATCCGCTCGACGTTGCTCATGGCGGCCGGCGAGAGCGCCGCGAGCTGCCCCGCCGAGCGGCACCGGTCCCGCTCCGCAATCACCTGGGCCCGGCCGCTGTCCGAGATCGGGTGGGCGTAGAGAATGTAGTTTAGGGTGCGCGCGCCCCAGGCCCTCTGGTTCGGGATCCGGCAGGCGCTGGTGCCCAGCATGAAATCCACTTCGGCCGTCTGGCCCTCCGGTCCGCCGCGGTAGCGGTAGAGCGGCGGATAGGCGGCGGGATAGATCGCCGCGCGCCAGTTCTGCTTGCCCGACCGATAGAGCGAGAGATCCTGGGCGAGGGCCGGAGTGGCGAGGGCCAGGAACAAGGCGCCGATGACGACGCGGCTCAGGAGGCGGTTCATTTCTTGCCCTCCGGTTTTCCGAACAGCGCCTCCCCCTCGGCGGCGAGGGCCGCATCGGTATCCAACGGTGTCGGCGGCGGCAGGCTGGCCGCCGGCGTGGCCTGGCCCACATAGATCGGCACGTCCGACGTCTTGAACTCGAAGTCGATGGTCAGGGTGACCACCATCAGCACCGTGCCCAGCACCGCCAGGACGATGCCTGGCGAACTGGTGGCGATGGCCACCTTCGCGCCGCCGCCCTCGCCGGACAGGTTGGTCTCGGTCTCGCTGAGGCGCGCCAGGATGAAGATCGACCCGACCAGGGCCAGGATCATACCCGTCAGGAATCCCAGGTGCCGGGTCCAGGCTCGCAGCATCAGGGTGGCGTTCACCTGGGCGTAGCGGTGATCCAGCGCGGCCTCTTCCAGCAGCACCATCGCCTTCCAGCGGATGTAGTCGCCATCCTGAGGCGTGGTCTTCTCGTAGGCCGCCAGGGCCGCCGGGATGCGGTCGTTGGGCTGGTGCGCCACCGCCTCGCCCAGGCGGCCCAGCTGGAGCAGGGAGCTGACGAAGAAGAACACCGCCATCAGCGAGATGGCGACGATCAGGAAGGGCAGGAGGCGTTTGCGCCAGGCCGCCTTTTCGCGCCGCTCGCCAGCCGTCTCGGACATGCCCGCCCCCACTTAGGGAGCGCCAGTATAGCGCGTATTTCCGCGCGCAGCACCTACTCTGCGGCGAGCACCGCCGCGGGCGCCAGAAGCGGTTCGAGCAGTTCGCGGGCCAGCCAGCGGACCACCGGAACCGCGACCCCGTCGCCGGCCACGTGCAGGGCGCCGGTCGTGGTCTTCGGCAGGACGTAGCTGTCCGGCAGGCCCATCAGGCGCGCGGCCTCGCGGGGGCTGAGCAGCCGGGAGCGGACGCGGCCGTTCTCCACCACCACGATCGCCTGCCGCGAGGAGCCGCCTCGGGGGGTGCGCAGGCAGCCGGCGAGGCCGTCGAAGCGAACCTCGGCGCGCTGCGCGGACCGGCCGTCCTCGATCCTCGTGCGGCGGAACACGGCGCCCACCGCGCGGCCGGAAACGGCGGCCAGGCGCGCGCGATGCAGCGGGCCCATCAGGCCGGTCAGCCGCGCGGTCTGTTCCGGCGAGTGCCACGCCACAACATGGTTGGGCTCCAGTAAGGCAGCGAGGTCGGTGTTGCGCGCCGGCGGCGAGGCCAGCCGCCACCAGACCCAGTGCGCGGCGACCTCGGCCGGCAGGGCGGCATGGGCGGCCTTCACCGCGCGGGTGTGGAAGGCGCTGTCGCCGGTGAGGCCGGTGGGCACCTCGCGGGTGGCGATCACGAACACCCGGGGCCGCGACTGGGGCAGCACGGTCGCGGCGTCGATCTCCAGCGCCCCGAACCGGTAGCCGCGCGCGCCCAACGCCGCGCCCAGGGCGGCGAAGTCCGCGCCGCCGTGTGAGGTGAGCAGGCCGACCACGTTCTCGATGACGATGATCCGTGGCGCCCGGCCGGCGTCGTCCAGCGCCTCCATCAGCCGCCAGAAGCCGAAGAAGGCCGACGAGCGCCCCCCCTTGAGCCCGGCCCGGCCGCCGGCCAGGCTGAAATCCTGGCAGGGGCTGGACGCCCAGGCCAGGTCGGCGCGGCCCGGCAGGTCGTCGGGCGACAGCTTCCAGACGTCGCCTTCGTGGAAGTGCGCGGCGGCGTCGGGGAAATTGGCGCGATAAGTCGCCGCCTTGACCGGGTCGAAGTCGTTGGCGAAGGCGCAGGACCATGGGGCGCCCAGCCCGATCCGGGCCATCCCGCCCCCGGCGAAGAATTCATAGAAGGTCAAAGGCCGCGCCACGCCATGGACGCTAGCGTGATTTGCGCCAAGATCGCGCGCATGAAGAAGCTCCTGCTCGCGCCCCTCCTGCTCCTCGCCGCCTGCCAGCCGCAGGCCCCCGATGGACAACCCGCCGCCCCGCCGGCCGACGCGCCCGCGGCGAACGCGGCGCCCTCCTCCGTCATGGACATCTCCAAGCCGATCACCGCGCGCGGCAACGAGCCGTTCTGGGCGCTGAGCATCGACGGCAAGGCGTTCAAGCTGACCCGCCCCGACCATCCCGACGTGACCGCCGAGGCGCCGGGCGCGGCCATCGCCAGCGGCCGCGCCACCTGGATCGCCAAGACTCCCGACGGCCAGCAGCTCACCGTGAGCCTCTACGCCAGCGAATGCTCCGACGGGATGAGCGACATGAGGTACCCCATGACCGCCGAGGTGGTGATGCTGAACGAGAGCCTGCGCGGCTGTGCGGCCAAGACGGCGGAGCTGCCGCGGGAGGGCGGTTGAACCGCCGCATGGCGGTCCGCATCGGCGCTTGACCGACCCCGCGTCACGGGCGGCAAATACCGGAAAACACGGTACGGGAGACGCCCATGGAAAAGGCCTTCGATCTGGTCCTGCGTGGCGGGACGGTCGTGGACGGCACGGGCGCGCCGGCCTTCGAGGCCGATGTGGCGGTCAAGGACGGGCGCATCGCCGCCGTGGGCCGGGTGGCCGGGGTCGGCGCCGAGGAGATCGACGCCCGCGGCCAGATCGTCACCCCGGGCTTCGTGGACATCCACACCCACTACGACGGCCAGGCCGCGTGGGACCAGCGCATGCAGCCCTCGTCCTGGCACGGCGTCACCACGGTGGTCATGGGCAACTGCGGGGTTGGCTTCGCCCCCTGCAAGCCGCAGGACCACGACCGGCTGATCCGGTTGATGGAAGGCGTGGAGGACATCCCCTTCCCCGTCCTGGCCCAGGGCCTGCCGTGGAACTGGGAGAGCTATCCCGACTATCTGGACAGCCTCGCCGGCCGCCGGTTCGACGTGGATATCGGCAGCCAATTGCCGCACGCGGCGCTCCGCGTGTTCGTCATGGGTGAGCGGGGCGCCAACCGCGAGCCGGCGACCGAGGCGGACATCCACGCCATGGCGGCGCTGGCGAAGCGCGCCATGGAGGCCGGCTCCATCGGCTTCGCCACCTCACGGACGCTGAACCACCGCACTTCCGACGGCCAGCCGACGCCGACGCTCACCGCCGGAGAGGACGAGCTGACGGGCGTCGCCATGGGCATGGCGGCCGCGGGGCGGGGCGTTCTGCAGGTCGTGTCCGACTTCCAGGACCCGGAGGAAGAGTGGGCCATGCTGCGGCGGATCGTGGAGGCCTCGGGCCGGCCGCTGTCGTTCAGCCTGGTGCAGAGCCCGCGGGCCCCGCGCAGCTACCAGGTGCTGCTGGAGCGGCTGCATGAGGCCAACCTCGCTGGCCTGCCGATGCGGGCCCAGGTGGCGAGCCGGCCGGTGGGCATCCTGTTCGGCCTGGAGCTGACGCTCAACCCGTTCAGCCAGAACGCCGCCTTCGGCGAGATCAAGGGCCGCCCGCTGGCCGAGCGCGTCGCCGCCCTGCGCGACCCGTCCTTCCGCGCCCGCCTGCTCAGTGAGGAGGTCGAGGCCCAGCGCGGCTTCGCCGGCAGCCAGCCGCGCAACTGGGCCGGCATGTTCCTGATGGACGCCCAGGCGCCCGACTACGAGCCCACCGCCGACCAGACAGTGGCCGCCATCGCCGAGCGCCAGGGCCGCGACCCGGCCGAGGTGGCGCTGGACCACATGCTGACCCAGGACGGGCGGGGCATGCTGTACCTGCCGTTCCTGAACTACGCCGACGGCAATCTCGACCCGGCCTATGAGATGCTGAGCCATCCGGACTGCGTGCCTGGCCTGTCGGACGGCGGGGCACACGTGGGCATGATCTGCGACGGCAGCTTCCCGACCACCAACCTGGTCCACTGGACCCGCGACCGCACGCGCGGGCCCAAGCTCAGCCTGGAGCACATGATCAAGGCCCAGTGCCGTGACACCGCCGAGACGGTTGGGCTCTTCGACCGCGGGCTGGTCCAGCCGGGCTACCGCGCCGACATCAACGTCATCGACTACGGCCGCCTGAAGCTGAAGGCGCCCGAGGTGGCCTACGACCTGCCGGCCGGCGGGCGCAGGCTGATCCAGCGCGCCGAGGGCTATACCGCGACGATCCTCGCCGGCCAGGTCACCTATCGCGACGGCCAGCCCACCGACGCCCTGCCCGGCCGCCTGCTGCGCGGCGCCCAGGCCGCGCCGGCGCGGATGGCGGCGGAGTAGGTCTCGGTCGGATATCCGACGCTCGGACGAGACGATTTCTCAATAAACTCCGCTTACTAGGGTGGGGACGCTGAGGGTTGTCATGACTGAGCTATCCGCCATTTCCGGCAGCCGTTCGCTGCATCGCCTGATCTACGCCAGCCGCCAGCGCATCGCACCGGCGGACATCGACCACGAGGTCGGCGCGATCATCCGCGCCTCGATCCGCAACAACCGGGAGACCTCGCTCACGGGGCTGCTCTTGGTCCACGCCGGCTGGTTCGTCCAGGCGCTGGAAGGCCCGGCGGAAGCCGTCATGACCACCTATCGGCGGATCGTCGACGACCCGCGCCACGAGGACGCCAAGGTGCTGAGCGCCGGGCCGGCGACGGCGCGCGAGTTCGGCGACTGGAACATGTGCGCCCGCCAGATGAGCGCGGCCGACGATGCGATCCTCGACGCCCTGGCGCAACGCGAGGCGTTCCAGCCCGACGGCCTCTCGGCGGCGTCCGCGCTGCGCCTGCTGAAGGCGGTGCGGGGCATCCAGGAGCGCACGGCCCGCGGGGCGCTGGGTTAGCGGGGGAAAAGCGCGAACGCCGCATGGCGCCCACCGGCGGCGCGCGGCATATAGGGCCGATGAGTCTCGCCGTCGCCGAAGCCGATCCCCAGCCGCTGGATGCGGCGCGGGACATCCTGCGGCGCACCTTCGGCCACAACGACTTCCGCGGCCTGCAGGCCGACGTGATCGCCGAGGTGCTGGCCGGTCGCAATGCGCTGGCCGTGCTGCCCACCGGCGGCGGCAAGAGCCTCTGCTACCAGATCCCCAGCCTGATGCGGCCCGGCCTCGGCCTGGTGGTCTCGCCCCTGATCGCCCTGATGACCGACCAGGTGGCGGCGCTGGTGCAGTCGGGCGTGGCGGCGGCCCGGCTGGACAGCAACATCGAGCCCGAGGCCAAGGCCGAGACCTGGCGGCGGATCGACGCCGGCGAGCTGGAGATCCTCTACATCTCGCCCGAAGGCCTGATGCAGCCGTGGATGCTGGATCGCCTGTCGCGCACGCCGCTCGCCCTGATCGCCATCGACGAGGCCCACTGCGTCAGCCAGTGGGGTCATGATTTCCGGCCCGAATACCGGATGCTGGGCCGCCTGGCCGACCTGTTCCCCAAGGTCCCGCGCCTGGCCGTCACCGCCACCGCAGACGCCAAGACCCGCGAGGACATCCGCGCCGAGCTGCGGCTGCAGGACTCCGCCGAGTTCGTCGCCAGCTTCGCCCGGCCCGAACTGATCCTGTCGGCCGAGCGCAAGCGCGGCGGGGTGGAGAAGCGGGTCGTCGACCTGGTCACCGCCCGCCCCGACCGTTCGGGCGTCGTCTATGCGGGCTCGCGCGACAAGACCGAGAAGCTGGCCGAGGCCCTGCGCGGGGCGGGCGTGCCGGCGGTGGCCTATCACGCGGGCCTGGACAAGAAGCTGCGCGAGACCCGGCTGGAGGAGTTTCTCGAGGCCGACCACGCGGTGATGGTGGCCACCATCGCCTTCGGCATGGGTGTCGACAAGCCGGACGTCCGCTTCGTGATCCACGCCGATCCGCCGGGGTCGATCGAGGCCTATTGGCAGGAGATCGGCCGGGCCGGGCGCGACGGCGAACCCGCCGAGGGAATCACCCTCTACGGCGCCGCCGACATGGCCTGGGCGCTGAAGCGGATCGCCGAGCGCGAAATGGACGACGCGGTCAAGCAGGTCCAGGTCCGCAAGGTGCGCCAGCTCTACACCCTGCTGGACGGCGCCGGTTGCCGTGCGGCCACCGTGCGGCGCTACTTCGGCGAAGAGGGTGTCGAACCCTGCGGCCAGTGCGATCTGTGCTCGGGCGCCGTCGAAACCCACGACGCCTCGGTCGCCGCCCAGAAGGCGCTGTCGGCCGCGCACCGGCTCAACGGCCGCTTCGGCCGCGGCCGGCTGGTCGACCATCTGCTCGGCAAGACCAAGGACGTCAGCGACTGGGAATCCAGCCTCTCCACCTGGGGGATCGGCCAGGACCTGACGGCCAATCAGTGGCGCGACCTGACCGAACAGCTGCTGTTCGAGGGCCTGCTGCGCGAGGATCCCAACGACGGCCGCCCGCTGGTGGGCCTGGGCGACGCCGAGGCCGTGCGGGCGGTGTTCCGGGGCGAGCGGACGGTGTCCATGCGCACCGCAACCGCCGAGCCCGAGACCGGCGGCCGGGCCAGTCGCACCCGCAAGCGCGGCGCCCGCGAGGCGACCGTCGTGCCGCCCTCCGACCAGTCGCTATTCGAGGCGCTCCGGGCCTGGCGCGCCGCCGAGGCCAAGGCCCAACACGTGCCGCCCTACGTCATCTTCCACGACCGCACCCTGGTGGAGATCGCCAGCGCGAAGCCGGGGTCCCGCGCGGCGCTGGCCCGCCTCAACGGCGTCGGCGAGGCCAAGCTGGCCCACTACGGCGACGCGGTGCTGGGGCTGGTGGGCGGGTTCGCCTGACCTTCTCCCCCTGCGGGAGAAGGTGGGCCGCGAAGCGGGCCGGATGAGGGGTCGCGCCGAACGCTCCGCTTGAACGAAGAAGGGGTCGCCCGATTGCTCGGTGCGACCCCTCATCCGTCACCCTGCGGGCGACACATTCTCCCGCAAGGGGAGAAGGTCACTTCACTAGAACTTCGCCTTCACTTCCACGCCCAGTACGCGCGGATCGTTCACGAAGCCGGTCAGGTTGTTGAAGTCGATGCCGCCTTCCAGCGACTTGTCGTTGGTGATGTTGCGGCCGAAGGCGGCCACTTCCCAACGCTCGCCCGGCGCGCGGTAGCCCAGGCGCAGGCCGCCTTCGAACAGCTTGTCGTCGCTGTACTCGGCCGACTGGTAGAGGAAGAAGTTGACCTTCGAGCGGTAGGCCCAGTCCGTGAACACGAAGATCTCGCCCTCGCCCACCGGCCAGGAATAGCCCGCCGTCACGTTGGCGATCCACTTGGGCGCGTTCGGCAGGCTGTTGCCGTCGATCCGCACCGAGCCGGGCAGCGGGCCCGCCGGGTCCAGCACCGTGCAGCCGCTGCCGCAGGGCTGGGTGAACAGGTTCTCGTCCTGCAGCTCGGTGTTGTTGTACGACAGGCCCGCCGTCAGCATCAGGCGGTCCACCGGCTCGGCCTCGGCGTTGAACTCGAAGCCGTAGCCGGTCGCCTTGTCCGCGTTCAGCAGGCGGTTGAAGTTCGCGCCGCCGCCGACCGCGGTGATCTGCAGGTCCTTGGCGCGGTAGTAGAACACGGCCGCGTCGAAGCGGGCGCGGGCCTCGGGCAACGTGCCCTTGATGCCCGCCTCGTAGGACATCACGGTTTCCTTGTCGGCGATCGACAGGGTGTCGCCGAACACCAGGCGGCCCTGGATCGACGGGGCGCGATAGCCCCGGGCGATGCGGGCGTAGACGTTCAGGTTGTCGGTCGCCGCATAGGTGGCGTTGACGTTGAAGCTGACCTCGCTGGTGTCCGGGCTGGCCCGCAGGATGGCGGTGGCCGGAGCGCCGAACGGCGACAGCGTGCGCTGGGCCAGGAAGTCCTTCTTGTCGTCGGAGTAGCGGATGCCGCCACCGACGTTCAGGCGGTCGCTGAGGTCATAGTCGAGGTTGGCGAACAGCGCCCAGCTCTCGGACTTCTGGTTCTGGTAGGCGAAGCCCTGCACCGCGCCGCCCGCCAGGGTGTTGTAGTCGAAGCTGGTGATCTTGATGCTTTCGTTGAAGTAGAAAGCGCCGACCGTGTAGCCCAGCGGACCGTTCTGGCCGGCCAGGCGGACTTCCTGGGTGAACTGGCGATGGAACGGGATGCCGTCGGCGCTCTCCGCCGGGAACGGGATGAAGCCCGGGCCGGACGGCGGCGCGAAGACCGCGCCGAAGCCGCCGTCGATGTCGGCGCGCGAGAAGGCGTCGACCCGCTCATAGGCGGTGATCGAGGTGAGCTGCGGCATGCCCTCGCCGAAGTCGTAGGTCAGCTTCAGGTTGGCGCCGGCGGATTCGATCTTCTGGACCGCGCGGCCTTGCGCATCCTGGCTGATCTCGTCGCGCTTGAAGTCGGGGACGAAGTTGTTGGTGCCCGGCTGGATGATGTTGGCGCGGAAAACGCGCGGGGTGCCGTCCAGGTGCTGGTAGTGCAGGTTCAGGAGCGCCGAGAGGTCCTCGGTCGGCGTGAACAGCAGCTGGCCGCGGATGGCGAACTGGTCGTAGCCCTCGCTGTCGTTCTTCTTGGGCGTGAGGGTGTTGTCCACCCAGTCGTCGCGGTGCTGGTAGAGGGCCGAGATCCGGCCGGCCAGCACGCCCTCGACGATCGGGCCGCCGACGGCGCCTTCCAGGTTGATGGTCGAGTGGGTGGCGTAGGAGGCCTGAGCGTAGCCGCCGAAGGTCTGGCTCGGCTTCACGCTGTCGAACTTCAGCACGCCGGCCGGGGTGTTGCGGCCGAACAGGGTGCCCTGCGGACCCTTCAGCACTTCCACCTGGGCGATGTCGAACAGCGGGAAGCCCTTCAGGACCGGGGTCTCCAGGACCACCTCGTCATAGACGAACGACACGGGCTGGCTGGCGTTCAGGTCGAAATCGGTGTTGCCCAGGCCGCGGATGTAGGGGCGCGGGAAGGTCCGGCCGAAGCTGGATTCCATGGTCAGGCTGGGCACCCGGGCCGACAGCACGCGGATGTCGCCGCCCGACGACAGGATGGCGTCCAGCTTCTCGCCGCTGACCGCGGTCACCGCCAGCGGGACGTCGTTGATGTTCTCGGACTTCTTCTGGGCGGTGACCAGCACCTCGCCCACTTCGGTGGTTTCATCGGCCGCGAAGGCCGGGGACGTCAACGCAAACACAGTGATGGAAGCGCTGGCGGCCAACAGGGCGCGCAGCGACGCGGGCGTCTTCATGAGAGGACCTCTGGTTCTTCTTCGAGCGAGGGGGAGCTCGCTTTCCAGGGCCCTAGCTACACCACGGAGTGGACTTGGCGCCTCGACCTTGAGGGCTGTGTCACAATTCTGTCGTGTCGCGTGCCCTGCACGCCACACCTTGGCCTAAGGCACAGGCTTCGCCAGGGGATAGGAAATGATCAGCGCCAGTTCGCTCGCGCCCGTTTGGCGGATGCCCACCACCGCGCCCTTGTAGAGGTAGGCGGCCATGCCGGCCGTGAGCCTGGTGGTGACCCCGTCCGAGACCACGTCGCCTTCGCCCGACAGCACATAGTAGACCTCGTCGTGGTCGATCGGGTGCGGCCCGATCGCCGCGCCCACGTGCAGCACCCGCTTGCGGAACTCCATCGTCCGGTCGGGGACGACGTCGCTGATCCGATAGGCCGTGCTCATTCCGATGGCCCCGTGCGGCGGCGGTTCCTGGCGCACGACGTCCGCCTCTTTGACGATGACGGCGGCCGGCGCGGCCGGGGCCGGGGTGGCCACGAGCGACAAGGCGATGGCCGGGATCGCGAGCGTACGGATGAACATGGCGGGTCTCCTTCCTGGAAGAATGCCCCGCCGCCTCGATGCTCCCTAGAGGAGAGCGGTCAAAAGCAAACCCCACGCCCTTTCGGGCGCGGGGCTGGCCTTATGGCGAGTTTGGCTCGGTTCAGTACGGATTGCGGCGATCGTCCCGCTGTCCCCGCCGATCGGCGCGCACCTGTTCGCTCAGCCGGTCCACGCGGGCGCTGAGCATCGCCTCGTCGCGCCGGAGCGCCTCGACCGTACGCAACGCCTGGCTCGCCTCCATCCGGGTCATGGAGCCGTTGTCCATGCCCCGCCGAATACGCTCCTCGATGCGGGTGATCCTCGATCCCAGGTCGCCCGCCTCGGCCGTCGAATAGCTGGCGCGATTCACCTGGCCGTCCAGGCTGACCCAGCGACCGCGCGCGTCGTAGTAGCCCCGGGCCTCGCCGCGCACCCAGCGGCCATTGTCGTAGTAGCCCGGCTGCGGGTCGGAGACCCAGACGCCGTTCGCGTCGCGACGTCCGCTGGTCTGGCCGGCCAGCCAACGCCCGTCGGCGTCGTAGCGCCCGGTGGCCGGTCCGGCGATCCAACGACCCGACCGGTCATAGTAGCCAGGCGCCGCGGCGGCCACCCAGCGCCCATCGACGTCGTAGTATCCGCTGGCCGAGGCCGGGACCCACAGGCCGCGGTTGTCATAGTAGCCGGCCGCCGAGCTGTCCTGGATAGCCTGCACCCAGCGGCCGTCGCGGTCGTAGTGGCCCAGCGGCGCGCCTTCGACCCAGGCGCCGTTCCGGTCGAAGTAGCCGGCGGCGTTGTCCCGGGCGACGGCGTTGGCGTGCCAGGCGCCGTTGTTGTCATAGTAGCCATAGGCCCGGGCGCAGTCGGCGCGGCCCTTGGAGAGCTGATTGCCGACGAAGGCGCCGGCGAGGCCGCCGATCACCGCGCCCTCGGTCCGGTCGCCACGGCCGGCCACGGCGCTGCCCGCCAGGGCGCCGACGCCCGCGCCGACCACAGTCCCGGCGACGCGCTGCGACTGGCGCTGTTCGCAGGTCTGCTGGGCGAGCGCGACGGTGGGGAGAAGGGCCGCGGCGCAGACGCCGGCGACCAGGGTTTGAATTCGCATCGAAAGGACTCCTGCCAAAGGGCGCTCCCTTCGGTCACGTTGAAATGAGTAAATGGGCTAGTGGTTCAGGCTTGGTCCGGCGTGGAAGAAAGGCGCGATTGAGCATCTCCCGCCTCCCGCCAACGCTGACTATTCCGCGCGTACGGCGATCACTGGAATCGGACCAGCGACAGGACATCTGCCTCCGCCGAATTGGCGGAGGCAGCTCCGAATGTCCTAGTATCGGCGATACTGGTCGCGGCCGTCGTAGCGGTCGTGGTGGTTGTCGTTCAGGGCGCCGCCGATGATCGCGCCGATCAGGCCGGAGGCGATGGCCGCCATCACCACGTCGCCATTGTCGGAACGATAGTAGCGATAGCCACGCTGCGGCGGCGGCAGGCGGTAGGCGCGGTAGTCGTCGATGACGTAGGCGCGCTGCCGATAGTGCGGATAGACATCGCCCTGGCGCCATCGGCCCTGGCCGCGATAGGCGCCATGGCCGCGGCGGTTGTCGTAGCGGTCGTACTGGTCGGGACGGCCGTCACGGTCGCGGTCGCGGTTCCACTCCCGGCGGTCGGGCCTGCCGTCGCGATCGCTGTCGCGATAGCTGCGTTCGTAGCCGCCACGATAGTCGCCATAGGGCTGCGCCGTGGCGGCGCCGGCGACAAACGTCATGGCCGCAGCCGCGACGCCCAGAATGATCTTCTTCATGTCAGGCCCTCCTAGGCCACTGACCCATAGTGGGGGAGGGCGACTGAACGGGCCGCGCGCACGCCGGTTCATGACCGGTTCACGGTCACGCGCCGGAGCGGGCCGTCATATGTCGGGCTAGACGTCCACCTCGGCGTCCAGGGCGTTCTCCTGGATGAACTCGCGGCGGGGTTCGACGAGGTCGCCCATCAGGCGGGTGAACATGTCGTCGGCGTCGTCGGCGTGGTTCACGCGGACCTGCAGCAGGGTGCGGGCCTCCACGTCCAGGGTGGTTTCCCAGAGCTGCTCGGCGTTCATCTCGCCCAGCCCCTTGTAGCGCTGGATGGAGAGGCCGCGGCGGCCGCCGTCCATGACCGCGGCGACCAGATCAAGGGGACCACGCACCTTGGCCGTGCGGTCCTTGCGAGTGAAGGTGGCGACGCCGGAGAAGGTGGTCGCCAGCTCCTTCGAGCGCTCGGCCAGGCGCCGCGCGTCCGCGGCGTGCAGCAGCAGCTCGTCCAGCACCACCTTTTCGGACACGCCGCGCTTGATGCGGCTGAAGGCGAAGCCGCCGGTGGCGGCCTTCTCTCCGGACCAGGGCCCGTCGCCCTCCTCGGCGTAGAGGTCGAGGCGCGCGGCGGCGGCGGCGGGGTCGCCGCCCTCGGCCAGCAGACCGGCCATGGCCGCCTGTTCGATGGCGAAGGCCGGCGCGCGGGCCGCGAGGCGTTCGATGTTGGCCTTGGCTCCGCGCGCCGTCTGCACCAGCGACAGAAGATCGGCGCCCACCAGCCGCTCGCCGGACGGCAGGTCCAGGGTCGCCCCGTCCACGCCCTCGTCGATCAGGTAGATCTCGAGTTCTGCGTCGTCCTTCAGGTAGCGGACCGACTTGCCCTTGGCCGCCTTATAGAGCGGCGGCTGGGCGATATAGAGATAGCCGCGCTCGATCACCTCCGGCATCTGCCGGTAGAAGAAGGTGAGCAGCAGGGTCCGGATGTGGGCGCCGTCCACGTCGGCGTCCGTCATGATGACGATCTTGTGGTAGCGCAGCTTCTCGATGTTGAATTCGTCGCGGCCGATGCCGGCGCCCAGCGCCATGATCAGGGTGCCGATCTGTTCGGACCCCAGCATCTTGTCGAACCGGGCGCGCTCCACGTTCAGGATCTTGCCGCGCAGGGGCAGGATCGCCTGATTGTCGCGGTTGCGGGCCTGCTTGGCCGAGCCGCCGGCGGAGTCGCCCTCCACC
>Ga0255338_1001084_pt1 | contig 59117 bp, 53 predicted proteins | sample MeOH1_35cm_T4_19_FD_203715 | JGI IMG/M metagenome (GOLD analysis project Ga0255338, IMG submission 203715) | Sandy soil microbial communities from University of British Columbia, Vancouver, Canada - MeOH1_35cm_T4_195 | ecosystem: Engineered > Artificial ecosystem > Sand microcosm > Unclassified ... | reverse complement strand
GCACCAGGGAGAACAGCATGCCCACGCTCTGGGCCCAGTCGGGCAGCGCGGTGTAGTGCAGATGGTGGGGGCCCGCCCACATATAGGTGAAGATCAGGGCCCAGAAGTGCACGATCGACAGGCGGTAGCTGTAGACGGGACGGCCGGCCTGCTTGGGGATGTAGTAGTACATCATGCCCAGGAAGCCCGCGGTCAGGAAGAAGCCCACCGCATTGTGGCCGTACCACCACTGCACCATCGCATCCTGCACGCCCGCATAGGCCGAGTAGCTCTTGGTCCAGCTGACCGGAATCGCCGCGCTGTTGACCAGGTGCAGCAGGGCCACGGCGATGATGAAGGCGCCGAAGAACCAGTTCGCCACATAGATGTGGCGGATCTTGCGGATGCCCACCGTGCCGAAGAACACGATCGCGTAGCTGACCCAGACGATGGTGATCAGGATGTCGATCGGCCATTCCAGCTCGGCGTATTCCTTGCCGCTGGTGATGCCCAGCGGCAGGCTGATCGCGGCCAGCACGATGACCAGCTGCCAGCCCCAGAAGGTCAGCCAGCCCAGCGCCGGCGCGAACATGCGCGTCTGGCCGGTGCGCTGCACCACATGGTAGGAGGTCGCGAACAGCGCACAGCCGCCGAAGGCGAAGATCACCGCATTGGTATGCAGCGGACGCAGCCGGCCGTAGCTGAGCCAGGGGATGCCCAGATTGAGCTCCGGCCAGGCCAGCTGGGCGGCGATGATCACACCCACCAGCATGCCCACCACGCCCCACAGCACGGCCGCCAGTGCGAAGGCCCGCACCACCCCGTCCTCGTAATGGGGCCCTGAGGGCCCGTTTTTCATTGTCACACTCGCCATCGCGATGCTCCTTGTGATGCTCTTGAATCGACGCTGAAAATTCTCAGCGCCCCCCTCAGTGGCGGACTTGATCGCCGTCAACCACGCCCGTTTCGTCCTCGAAAATGCGCTCGCCCTCGCGCTCCAGGTCGTCCAGCTGACCGTTGTGTATGGCCCAGCCAAACACGCCAACGATGCCCAGCACCAACACCACCGACAGCGGAATCAGAAGATAAAGAATGTCCATGCTCAGTCCGCCCGGCCCTGCAGCCGGGCCGCGTTCAAGATCACCAGCAGCGAGCTGAGCGCCATGCCCAGGCCCGCGGCCCAGGGCGGCAGCAGGCCCGCCAGCGCCAGCGGGATGCAGGCGGCGTTGTAGAGCAGCGCCCACAGCAGGTTCTGGCGGATCACGCGGCGCGTGCGCAGCGCCAGCGCGCGCAGCTCGGCCACCGCCATCAGGCGCCCCGACAGCAGCACCGCATCCGCCTGGCTGCGCGCCAGCAAGGCGCCCTGCCCCATCGCCAGGCTGGCATCGGCGCGCGCCAGCACCGGCGCGTCGTTGACGCCGTCGCCCAGCATCAGCACGCAATGGCCCGCGGCCTGCAGGGCCGCCACGGTGGCCAGCTTGTCCTCGGGACTGGCACCACCCTGCACGCGCGCGATGCCGGCGCGGGCCGCCAGCGCCGCCGCGCGCTGCGGCGCATCGCCGGACAGCAGCAGCAGTTCCAGCCCCTGGGCCTGCAGGGCGGCCACCGCAGCGCCCGCATCCTCGCGCAGACGCTCGCCAAAGCGCAGCCACAGCAGCGCCCCGTCCGGCGTGCCGTCCACCGTCCCTTCGGTCACACCTTCGGCCACACCTCCCGCCACGCCGAACACCAGCTGGGCCGCCTCGTCCTGTCCGGCCGCCCGGCCCACCCAGTCCGGTGCCCCCAGGCGCCAGCGCCGCCCCTGCGGGTCCAGCGCCTGCAGGCCGCGGCCGGGAATCTCCTGCACCTCCCGCCAGGCCAGCTGCGCCCCGTCCTCGGGGCAGGCCGCCGCCAGCGCACGGGCGAACACATGCTGGGACTGCCGGGCCAGGGCCGCGGCGGCCGGCAGCAGGGACGCATCGCCCCCGGCCTGCAGCAGCTGCAACCCCTCCTCGCTGAGCGTGCCGGTCTTGTCCAGCACCACGGTATCCACCCGCGCCAGCGTTTCCAGCATCGGCAGGCGCGCCAGCAGCACGCCGCGGCGCGCCAGCGCGCCGGCGGCGGCCAGCCAGGCCGAGGGGGCGGCCAGCGACAGCGCGCAGGGGCAGGTGACGATCAGCACCGAGACCGCCACCCAGACGGCGCGCGCCGGCTCGATCTGGCTCCAGACCACGGCCGCTGCCACGGCCAGCAGCAGCACCGCCCACAAAAACGGCCCGGCCACCCGCTCGGCCAGCCCCAGGTCCGCCGGACGCTGGCTGAGGGCGGCCCGCATCAGGCGCACGATGGCCTCGTAGCGGGTGTCGGCCCCCAGGCGTTCGACCCGCATCAGCACCGGCGCGCGCAGATTGATGCTGCCGGCCACCACCGAGTCCCCCTCGCCCTTGGGCACCGGCTGGGACTCGCCGCTCAGCAGGGCCTCGTCGGCCGCACTGCGACCCTGCACCAGGCAGCCGTCGGCCGCGAAGGCCTGGCCCACCGGCACCCGCAGCAGATCGCCGACGCGCAGCTCGCTGGCGGCGACACGCTCGCTGCGGCCGTCCGCGCCGATGCGCTCGACCAGCTCGGGCAGACGGTCCAGGGCCTGCTCCAGCTGACGCGCCGCGCGGTGGCGCGCGCGCAGCTCCAGGTAGCGGCCGGCCAGCAGGAAGCTGACGAACATGGTCAGCGAGTCGAAATACACCTCATGGCCGAACAGGCCGCCGGGATCGAAGGTGGCGCCGCTGCTGGCGACGAAGGTCACCGCGATGCCCAGCGCCACCGGCACGTCCATGCCCAGGCGGCGCTGGCGCAGCTGGCTCCAGGCCGCGCTGAAGAAGGGGCCGGCCGCGAACAGCAGCACCGGCAGGCTCAGCACCCAGGAACCCCAGTTCAGCAGCTGGCGCAGATCCTCGCCCAGTTCACCGGGCTTGGCCACATAGGAGGGCGAGGCCAGCATCATCACCTGCATCATCAGGAAGGCTGCCACGAAGAGCCGCCACAGCGCGCGCCGGTGCTCGCGCTCGCGCAGCTGACGGGCCGGCGCGGCGGCATCGGGTACGGCCTCGTAGCCCGCGCGCTGCACCGCGGCCAGCAGGCGGCTCAGCGGTGCCCGGCGCGGATCCCAGCGCAGCTGCAGGCGCTCGGCCGCCGCGTTCACGCGGACATCCAGCACGCCGTCCTGGCCCTGCAGGGCCCGCTCGATGATGCCGGCACAGGCGGCGCAATGCATGCCCGAGAGGCGGAACTGCGAGATCGCCTCGCCCTCGCCGCGCCATTCGGTGAAGCCGGCCTGGGCGGCGCGCTGGTCCAGCGCCGAAGCACCCGGGACCGGCTCGGCCGGGGGCAGGTCTTGCGTAGAGGGGAGAGCCGGGGCCAGGGCTTGGGCGGTCATGAGCGCGAACCATCTTGTTGCGGGACGATCCGCAGCTTGTCAGCCCATAATCTAGAAAAGTCCTCACCCCACAGACATGATCTATATCAAGACCGTCGCATCTCTGTTGCTGGCCAGCGCCCTCGCCGGCTCCGCCCTGGCCCAGGAGGGACCGCAGAAGCTCCCCACCACCCAGCTGTCGGCCGGCATGCACCTGATCCAGGCCGAGGTGGCCCAGACCCCGGAGCAGCGTGCCATCGGCCTGATGCACCGGCGCAGCATGCCCAGCAATGCCGGCATGCTGTTCGTCTTCGAGCAGCCGGGCGTGCAGTGTTTCTGGATGAAGAACACCCTGCTGCCGCTGTCGATCGCCTTCGTCGCCGAGGACGGCAGCATCGTCAACGTGGCCGACATGCAGCCGATGTCCGAGGCCTCGCACTGCTCGGCCAAGCCGGTGCGCTATGCGCTGGAGATGAACCAGGGCTGGTTCGCCAAGCGCGGACTGAAGTCCGGCGCCAAGCTCCAAGGCGAACCCTGGAAATGAAAAAAGCCGGCTGATGCCGGCTTTTGTCCATCGAGGCGGGGTCGCTCAGGCGAAGTTGGCCTCGGCGAACTGCCAGTTGACGAGATTACCCAGGAAGGTCTCGACGAACTTCTGGCGCAGATTGCGGTAGTCGATGTAGTAGGCGTGCTCCCACACGTCGACGGTCAGCAGGGCCTTGTCGGCGGTGGTCAGCGGCGTGCCGGCGGCGCCGGTGTTGACGATGTCCACCGAACCGTCGGCCTTCTTCACCAGCCAGGTCCAGCCGGAACCGAAGTTGCCGACGGCGCTCTTCACGAAGGCTTCCTTGAAGGCGTCGTAGCTGCCCCACTTGGCGTTGATCGCCGCGGCCAGAGCGCCGCTGGGAGCACCGCCGCCCTGCGGCTTCATGCAGTTCCAGAAGAAGGTGTGGTTCCAGATCTGGGCCGCGTTGTTGTAGATGCCGCCGCTGCTCTTCTTGACGATGTCCTCCAGGGACATGGTCTCGAACTCGGTGCCCTTCTGCAGGTTGTTCAGGTTCACCACATAGGCGTTGTGGTGCTTGCCGTGGTGGTACTCCAGCGTCTCGGCACTGTAGTGCGGAGCCAGGGCATCCTTGGCATAGGGCAAGGCGGGCAGGGTATGTTCCATATCAACTCCTCTTCGATCGTTCGGGTGGAAATCTTCGTCCGGCGCCGATTGTAGGCAGCTTGTTCAAGCCCCTGGGCGGGTTGCGACTACCTGCAGCTGGGCCTCGCCGTCGGCCAGCACGGCATGCACCTGCCCGCCCACCGCCAGCTGCCGCACCGAGCTGAGCGCCCGGCCCTGGCCGTCGTCCAGCCAGGCGTAGCCGCGCGCCAGCACCTGCCTGGGATCGAGCGCCTGCAGCCGCGCCTGCAGGGCGTCCAGGCGCAGCGCATGGCGCTGCAGCAGGGCCTCGCCGGCACGCGCCTGGCGGGCCTCCAGCTGCTCGAGGCGCTGCGCGCCGCGCTCCGCCCGCAAGGGCAAGGCCTGACCCCAGCGCTGGGCCAGCAGCGCGAGCCGTCGGTGCTGGCGCTGCAGCGCCTCGCTGGGCCGGGCCAGGCGCAGGGCCGCACGGTCCAGGCGCTGGGCGGCGGCATCCAGGCGCTGCTCCAGGCGGCGGCGCAGCGCGTCGCCCAGCGCGCGCAGCCGCTCCAGCTCGGCGGCCCGCGCCGGCGCCGCCAGCTCGGCGGCCGCCGTGGGCGTGGGGGCACGCAGATCGGCCGCCAGATCGCAGAGGGTGATGTCGGTCTCGTGGCCGACGCCGCAGACCAGCGGCAGGGCCGAGCCCGCCACCGCACGCACGACGCGCTCGTCGTTGAAGGCCCAGAGGTCCTCCAGCGAGCCGCCGCCTCGGCACAGCAGCAGCGCGTCGACCTCCATGCGCGCGTTGGCGATCTGCAGCGCGCGCACCAGGGCCGGCGGCGCCTCGGCGCCCTGCACCGGGCTCGGGTAGACGATGACCTCGACCTGGGGCGCGCGGCGGCGCAGCGCCGTCAGCACATCGTGCAGCGCGGCGCCGGCGGTCGAGGTGATCACGCCCAGGCGGCGCGGGAAGGCCGGCAGCGGCCGCTTGACCGCGGGGTCGAACAGCCCCTCGGCCTCCAGCTTGGCCTTCAGGCGCAGGAACTGTTCGTACAGCGCCCCGGCGCCGGCGCGGCGCATGCTCTCGACGATGAACTGCAGCTCGCCGCGCGGCTCGTACAGCGCCAGGCGACCGCGCAGCTCGACCAACTGGCCGTCGCCAGGCGTGAAGTCCAGGTAACCGCCGGCGCGGCGGAACATCGCGCAGCGCAAGAGGCCGGCCTGCCCTTCCGCGTCCTTCAGGCTGAAGTAGCTGTGGCCGCTGGCGGCGCGCGTGAAACCCGAGATCTCGCCCTGCACGGTGCAAACCGCGAAGCGCGCCTGCAGCGCGTCCGACACCGCCTTCAGCAGGCCCGCCACCCCCCAGACCACACGCTGTGGCGCGGCTTTCCAGGGCTCAACCATGCGCAAACCCAGCATTGGCGCGGGCCGAGAACTCCACAGCCGCGCCAGATGAGGCCTGGCGGCCTATCGCCCCCGTCATGAAGCCGTCACACGCGCATAAACGCTTGTTTTTCAAGTGCTTTTCCCTGCCCAAAAATTAAGCAAACTGTTCCATCCCCTGATTTCGCGGGCCTCGCCCGCGATCCGGGCCGGCTTGCCCACAAAGTTATCCACAGCGGCGGTGGACTGTTTGTAAGTGCGGGCAAGACCCGAGATTTCAGGCCCAAAGCATGGCCGGCTTGGGGCCATAATCGCGCGCTGCGAGGTCGGCCTGCACAAGCGTTCCGGGGCCGATGCACCACCTGGAGGGGGAGCCTTTTGTTTTCGATCATACAAGCCGCCGGCTGGCCGATCTGGCCCCTTCTGCTGTGCTCCGTCGTCGCCCTGACCCTGATCATCGAACGCTTCGCCAGCCTGCGCAGCGCCCGGATCGCGCCGCCCAGCCTGCTCGACGAAGTGCTGGGCGTCACCAGCCAGAGCCTGCCCAGCGCCGAGGTCGTCAACAAGCTGGCCGACAACTCCCTGCTGGGCCAGTTGCTGGCCGCCGGGCTGCGCGCCGTGGTCGCCGAACCGCGCATCCCCGATGCGCGTCTGCGCCAGACCTTCGAGCTGGCTGGCCGCGCCGCGATCCACAAGCTGGAGCGCTACCTGAACACCCTGGGCACCATCGCCACCGCGGCGCCGCTGCTGGGCCTGCTGGGCACGGTGGTGGGCATGATCGAGATCTTCGGCAGCCAGAGCCCGACCGGCGGCAACCCGGCCCAATTGGCGCATGGCATCTCGATCGCCCTGTACAACACCGCCTTCGGCCTCATCATCGCGATCCCCTCGCTGATGTGCTACCGCTACTTCCGCGGCCTGGTCGAGGCCTATGTGCTGGAACTGGAGCAGGCCAGCGAGCGCTTCATGACGCACCTGACCCGCTTCACCCAGCTGGCCCAGGCCCAGACGCAGGCCCAGACCTCGCGCACCGGCCGTCCCTGAGCCGCCCGCCGACACGACCATGAAGTTCCGCCAGCGCAAGGCCGAAGAGCCCGAGATCAACCTGATCCCCTTCATCGACGTGCTTCTGGTGATCCTGATCTTCCTGATGCTGTCGACCACCTACTCCAAGTTCACCGAGCTGCAGGTGACCCTGCCGACGGCCGAGGCCGATAAGCTCAAGGAGAGGCCGCGCGAGATCGTCGTCGCGGTCGCGGCCGACGGCCGCTATGCCATCAACCACCAGCCGGTCGACGGCCGTGCGCCCGAGCTGCTGGCGGCGGCGCTGCGCCAGGCCGCGGGCGATTCGACCGAGCCCATGGTCATCGTCTCGGCCGACGCCGCCGCGGCCCATCAGTCGGTGATCAATGTGATGGACGCCGCGCGCCGCGCCGGCCTGACCCGCCTGACCTTCGCCGCCCAGGGCCAGACCGCCCCGTGAGCCCGGCAGCATGAGCGCGGCCGAGCGCCTGCAGCGGGCCTGGCGCGAGGGCGGCGCCCTGGCCCAGGCCCTGCGGCCGCTGGGCTGGCTCTATGGCCGCATCGCCGGCCTGCGCGCCCGGCTCTACCGCCACGGCCTGCTGCGGGTCGAGTCCCTGCCGGTGCCGGTCATCGTGGTCGGCAACTGGATCGTCGGCGGCGCCGGCAAGACTCCCACCACCCTGGCCCTGCTGCGCCTGCTGCAGGCGCATGGCCTGAAGGCCGGTGTGATCTCGCGCGGCTATGGCCGCCGCGGCGACGGGCTGCGCCTGGTAACGCGCGCGAGCACCGCCGCCGAGGTCGGCGACGAGCCGCTGCTGATCCATCTGCGCAGCGCTGCGCCGGTGGCCGTGGGCCGCGACCGCGTGGCCGCGGCGCGCGCCCTGCTGGCCGCCCACCCGGACACCCAGCTGCTGATCAGCGACGACGGCCTGCAGCACTGGCGCCTGCCGCGGGCCTTGAGCGTGCTGGTGTTCGACGAGCGCGGCCTGGGCAATGGCCGCCTGCTGCCGGCCGGCCCGCTGCGCCAGGACCGGCCACTGAGCGCCGAGCCCAGCCTGGTGCTCTACAACGCGAGCCGGCCCAGCACGCCCCTGCCCGGCCATCTGGCGCAGCGCCGGCTGGCCGGTGCGGTGGAACTCGCGGCCTGGTGGCGCGGCGAGCCGGCGCGGCCCGAAACCCTGGCGGCGCTGCGCGGCCGGCCCGTGCTGGCCGCGGCCGGCATGGCCCAGCCCGAGCGCTTCTTCGGCATGCTGCGCGCCGAGGGCCTGACGGTCGAGGGCCTGGCCCTGCCCGACCATCACGACTTCGCCGCCCTGCCCTGGCACGCAGGCACACCCGAGGTCTTGCTGACCGAAAAGGATGCCGTCAAGCTCGATCCGGCACGCCTGGCCGGCACGCGGGCCTGGGTGGTGGCGCTAGACTTCAGGCCCGAAGAATCCTTCGAGCAGGCATTGCTGGCGCAGCTGCCTGCTCTGTTGCCGTAAAGACAAGAGCCATGGACATCCGATTGCTGGAAATGCTGGTCTGCCCCATCTGCAAGGGCCCGCTGGAACATCAGCGCACCGAGACCGGCGGCCGCGAGCTGGTCTGCCACGCCGACCGCCTGGCCTTCCCGGTGCGGGACGGCATCCCGGTGATGCTGGAGAACGAGGCGCGCCCGCTCGACCCGCAGCCCGCGCAGCCATGAGCTTCACGGTCATCGTGCCGGCGCGGCTGGCCTCGACGCGTCTGCCGGGCAAGCCGCTGGCCGATCTGCACGGCCTGCCGATGATCGTGCGCGTGGCGCAGCGCGCCGCGCTGTCCCGGGCCAGGCAGGTGGTGGTCGCCACCGACGCGCCCGAGGTGCTGGCGGCCTGCCGGGCCCATGGCGTGCAGGCCCTCCTGACGCGCGCCGACCATGCCTCCGGCAGCGACCGCCTGGCCGAGGCCTGCGAGCAGCTGGGGCTGGACGGCCGCGAGCTGGTCGTCAACGTGCAGGGCGACGAGCCGCTGATCGCGCCGGCGATGATCGATGCCTGCGCCGCGCTGCTGGAGCAGCGCGCCGACTGCGTGATGAGCACGGTGGCCCATGCGCTGGAGGACGCGGCCGAGTTCGCCAACCCGAACGTCGTCAAGCTGGTGGCCGACGCGCGCGGCACGGCGTTGTATTTTTCGCGCGCGCCGATTCCCTGGTGGCGCGACGGTGCGGGTCCCAAGCCGGGCTCGGCGCTCCGGCATGTGGGTCTGTATGCCTACCATGCCGGCTTCCTGCGCCGCTTCCCGACGCTGGAGGCCAGCCCGCTGGAGCAGATCGAGGCGCTGGAACAGCTGCGCGTGCTGTGGCATGGCGAGCGCATCGCGGTGCATGTCAGCGCCGAAAAGCCGGGGCCGGGCGTCGACACGCCGGAGGATCTGGCGCGCGTGCGCGCACTGCTGGCTGCCGGCGCCTGAGTGACGGCGCGATGACAAGCACGGCGGCTGTCAGCGGGCCGTAGGCCCCGCCATGCTATCCTCGCCCGCAGTTTTGCAAGGGCGACTTCTTCACGGAAGGCCGCTCTTCACCCTTCAAAATTGAGGAGACCTCGTGCGACTGATTCTTCTGGGCGCCCCCGGCGCCGGTAAAGGCACCCAAGCCGCCTTCATCTGCCAAAAGTTCGGCATTCCGCAGATCTCCACCGGCGACATGCTGCGCGCGGCCGTCAAGGCCGGTACCGCCATGGGCCTGGCGGCCAAGAAGGTGATGGACGCCGGCGGCCTGGTCAGCGACGACATCATCATCGGCCTGGTCAAGGAACGCATCGCCCAGCCGGACTGCGCCAAGGGTTTCCTGTTCGACGGCTTCCCGCGCACCATCCCGCAGGCCGACGCGATGAAGGCCGCCGGCGTCAAGCTGGACTTCGTGCTGGAGATCGACGTGCCCGACAGCGCCATCATCGAGCGCATGAGCGGCCGTCGCGTCCATGTGGCCTCGGGCCGCACCTATCACGTCAAGTTCAACCCGCCCAAGGTCGAAGGCAAGGACGACCAGACCGGCGAGGACCTGATCCAGCGCGACGACGACAAGGAAGAGACCGTCAAGAAGCGTCTGGAGGTCTACCAGGCCCAGACCCGCCCGCTGGTCGACTACTACTCCAAGTGGGCCGCCACCGGCGACGCCCATGCCCCGCAGTACCGCCGCATCGAGGGCATCGGCTCGGTCGACGAGATCACCGCGCGCGCGCTGGCCGCACTGGCTTGATCGCCCACGCGCTGCGCGCACCCCCTCAAGGGGGCGGTGCCGGCCGATCGGCGACACCCGCCGGGAAATGCACTCAATCCCGATGAAGGCCGCGCTTGCGGCCTTTTGTTTACGTCACAATTGACGTTTACGTTAACGTCACTCGACAAGGAGACTTCATGGACATCGCAGGCAAGGTATTCATCGTCACCGGCGGCGCCTCCGGCCTGGGCGAAGGCACGGCCCGCATGCTGACGCGCGAGGGTGCCACCGTCGTGATCGCCGACCTGCAGGTCGAACGCGGCGAGGCCCTGGCCAAGGAGCTGGGCGGCGCCTTCGTCAAGGCCGACGTCAGCCAGGAGGCCGATGGCCAGGCCGTCGTCGCCAAGGCGGTATCGCTGGGCAAGCTGATGGGCCTGGTGAACTGCGCCGGTATCGCGCCGGCGGTGAAGACCGTGGGCAAGGACGGCGCCCATCCACTGGCCCTGTTCAGCAAGGTCATCAGCGTCAACCTGATCGGCAGCTTCAACATGATCCGCCTGGCCGCCGAGGCCATGTGCAAGAACGAGCCCGAGCCCACCGGCGAGCGCGGCGTGCTGATCTCCACCGCCTCGGTGGCGGCCTACGACGGCCAGATCGGCCAGGCCGCCTATGCGGCATCCAAGGGCGGCGTGGTGGGCATGACCCTGCCGATCGCGCGTGACTTGGCGCGCAACGGCATCCGCAACATGACCATCGCCCCCGGCATCTTCGGCACGCCCATGCTGTTCGGCATGCCCCAGGAGGTGCAGGACGCGCTGGCCGCCAGCGTGCCCTTCCCCTCGCGCCTGGGCAAGCCCGAGGACTATGCCAAGCTGGTGCACCAGATCGTCACCAACGACATGCTCAACGGCGAGGTGATCCGCCTGGACGGCGCGATCCGCCTGGCACCGAAGTGATCGAGCCCTCCCGCGCACCATGAAAAACGGCCTCCAAATGGAGGCCGTTTGTTTTGGGAAGCCCGCGGGCTTCTTGCTTACTTCTTGGAACGGGCGTGGATGCTCCACAGGCGGGCCAGCTCGCCGGAGCCGTCCGTGCCCTTGACGGCACGCCAAGCCCCCTGCGCCTTGCTCGCATCGCCGGCGCTGTAGTAGGCCAGACCCTGGTAGAGCCTGGTGTCGTCGGCACGCTTGAAGTTGCCCTTGGAAACACCGGCCTCGACCAGCTTCAGGCCGCTGGTCTTGTCGCCACCGAAGACCTGGGCCAGGCCCAGCTTGACCAGCTCGTCGCCGGACTTGGACTCGTTGGCGGCCTTCTCGGCCTCGGCCTGCGCGGCCTTGCCCTCGGCGATCTTCTTGACCATCAGGTCCAGCAGACGCTTGTGGCGCGCGCCCTCGGCGCCCTGGCCCAGCACATTGGCGGCCAGGCCCTGCTCGACGATCTTCTTGCCTTCCTCGGGGAAGCCGGCCTGGGCGGCCAGCTGGGCCATCTCCATGTAGTCGTCGGCACCGCGCATATTGCCGGTGGCGAGCTTGAGACGGTAGACGTCCAGGCCGAAGCGCGGCGAGAAGCCCTTCTTGCTCGGCAGGCTGCCGAGGATCTGGGCCCACAGCTCCTTGCGCGGGTAGTAGTTCAGCAGCTTCTCGGTGGCCAGCGCCTCGGCGGCGCCGTCGCCCTTCTTCTGCGCCGCGTAGAGCAGCAGGTTCAGCTTGTCCTGGGTCGGCGCCTTGCCGGCCTTCTCGTCGGCCTGCACCTCGGCCAGCGTGTCCCTCAGCACGGCGGTCATGTCGCCGGACTTGAACTGGGCCTGCTGCTGGACCGTCTTCATCGTGGCGCTGGTGCCGCCGGCCGCGAAGTACTTGTTGGCCCACTCCAGGGCCTTGGGCGCATTGCCGGCACGCAGATAGGTGCCGCCCACGGCCTCCATGTACTGCAGCTGCTGGGCGGCGCCGAGCTTGGGTTTGAGCGCCTCGAAGGCACGCGCCATCGAGTCGGGATCGTTGGCCCCCATCGCGGCCGAGAAGCGCATGCCCTCGATCGCATTGTTCTCGGCGGGCGTGCGGCCGGCCACGCCCTCGGCGTCGCGCACCTTGGCCAGGGCCTCCTTGTACTTGCCGCCCTTGATCAGCGCGCTGGCATCCTTCAGATGCTTGCCCACCTCGGGGCGCACGCTCTCCTGGGCGACCGCCTGCTGGATGCCGATCTGCCCTTGCGGACCGATGCCGAACACCAGGGCGGCCGCGCCCACCGCGGCGCCGGCCAGAGTCTTGAGTTTCATATCGCTACTCCTAAGAAAAAAACGCGCCGCCCTCGCGGACAGCGCGTTCACTCATTCATACGGTCATCAGTTGATGAACTGCTCGTTGCCGACCATGCCCATCTTCTTGACGCCCAGACGCTGCGCGGCGGCCATCACCGCGGCCACGTTGCCGTACTCGACCAGCTTGTTGGGCTTGATGTGCACCTCCGACTGATCGGGCTCGGCCGCCACCTCGGCCAGCTTGGCCTCGACCGCCGCATGGTTGGCCAGCGCCACCCCGTCCCAGCTGACCGTGCCGTCGAAGTCGATGAAGACCTCGTGCACCACCGGATCCTTCAGCGGCGGCGGCGGGTTGCCCGCCGGCATGTCCAGGTTCACCGAGTGCAGCTGGATCGGGATCGTGATGATCAGCATCACCAGCAGCACCAGCATCACGTCGATCAGCGGCGTGGTGTTGACGTCCAGCATCACCTCCGGTTCATCGCCGCCCGACGAGCTACCTACATTCATTCCCATGTTTCTAGCTCCTCGTTCAGCCGCCGCGCGCCGGAGGCTCGGTGACGAAGCTGATCTTGACGATGCCCGCACGCTGGCAGGCCACCATCACGCGGCCGACCGACTCGTAGCGAGCCTTCTCGTCGCCGCGGATGTGCACTTCCGGCTGCGGGTTCAGCACCGACACCTTCTTCAGGCGCGCCACCAGGGCCTCGGTGTCCGGCACCAGGGCGGTGGCCCAGTAGACGTCGCCGTCCTTGGTCACCGCGAGTTCGATATTTTCCGGCTTGGTCTGTCGGACGACGTTTGTCTCCTTGGGTAGGGACAAGGTCACCGACTGGGTCACCACCGGGATGGTGATGAGAAAGATGATCAGCAGCACCAACATCACGTCCACGAGGGGCGTGGTGTTGATGGCCGAGACCACTTCATCATCGCCGGAAGAGGATCCGACGTTCATGCCCATGATTTGGCTCCGGGCGGGTGATTAACGCTTGGCGACGGCGCGGTTGCCCATCAGCACGCCATGCAGGTCGGCGGCGAAGGCACGCACCTGGCCCATCACGGCCTTGTTGCGGTTGACCATCCAGTTGTAGCCCAGCACGGCGGGAACGGCCACGCCCAGACCGATGGCGGTCATGATCAGCGCCTCGCCCACGGGGCCGGCCACCTTGTCGATCGAAGCCTGGCCGGCCACGCCGATGGCGGTCAGCGCCTGCAGAATGCCCCACACGGTGCCGAACAGGCCGATGAAGGGCGAGGTCGAACCCACGGTGGCCAGGAAGCCCAGGCCGCTCTGCACGCGGCTGTTGACTTCTCCGACGGCGCGGTCGACGTTCATCGTCACCCAGCTGCTGTGGTCGATGTTCTCGGTCAGCGCGCCCTCATGGTGCTCCGAGGCCTCGATGGCCGACTCGGCGATGTAGCGGAAGGCACCGGTCTCCTTCAGGCCCTTGACGCCGTCGGCCAGGTTGGCCTTCTTGAAGAAGGTGGCGCGCACGTCCTTGGCTTCGCTGCTGAGCTTCTGGGTGTCGATCAGCTTGGTGATCAGGATGTACCAGGAGCCCATGGACATGATGGCCAGCAGGGCCAGCACGGTCTTGGAGACGGCATCGCCGTGCTCGATCATGGCCTTCAGGCCATAGGGGTTCTCGGCAGGCTTGGCGGCAGCGGCAGGAGCGGCGGCTTCGGCCGCGGGGGCAACGGTCTCGGTGGCGGCAGGAGCGGCCGAAGCGGCGTCGGCGGCTTGGGCGGAGGCGGCCAGGGGAGACACCGCCAGGGCCGCGGCACAGGCGATTGCGGCGAACAGGCCGGAGATACGAGAGATCATGGAGTCAACTCCTACGTAGAGAGATCGAGAGAGATCGGAACTCAGTTAGAGACAGGGGGCCGGGCTCTTGGCCCCTCCCCCGGTGTTTGGGATTCTGGTGGTGGGCGCGACGTTATTCGATGCGGAACTGGAACTCCTGCTCGAACACATGGTCGCCCGGGCACTCATAGGTGTCCTGCAGCGTGCTGGTGATCGCGGCGATCAGCGCGCGCTGCACCTTGCGGTCGTTGCCACCGCGCATCTGCGCGCTGGTGATTTCCACCGCAGCCACGCGACCTGCCTTGACCGTCGCCTGCACCTTGAACAGCGCCTCGCCGCTCCAGTTGACGGCCGGCACCTCGGGCTTGCCCATCTTCGTGCAGACCATGCCGGCGGTGATCTTGGCCGGACGCGGCGCCGGAGCGGGCGCCGGGGCCGGAGCGGGCGGCGGCGTGGCGGCCACTTCGCGGGTCGGCGGCGGCGTGTTGCTGACCGGAGCCTGGATCGCGTTGGGCGGCGGCGGTGCGGTCACCTGCACCTCGGGCGGCGGCACGAAGGGCGGCGGCGGGGCCTTCATATCGGGCGGCGGCGGCACGACCTTCTCGGGCGGCGGCGGCGGCTTGACCTTCTCCTCCACCACCTTCACGTCGATCGGACCCTTCACGGCCTCGATGGCCTTGCGAGCCAGGCCGCTAGCCAACCCCCAGATGATCAGCACGTGAACCAAGATCACGATGCCGATGCCTGTGAAGCGGGATGCCCCTTGCTTCTCCTGCGCAAAGTTCATGCGCGCTCCTTCATAAGACTGCGAAACTCTTTCATCGATACATGCGGGGAGTTCGGCTCTACACAGCGCCTGCCTAGAAACCTACCGGCCCCAACTCAGGCCCGAGTTCGGAGCAGCTCTTGCCGGCTGTGCGAGGCACAGGCCACACGAACGACAACGGATGCAGAGGCATCGATCGCCGCGGGCCACGGGGCGGCCTGTGCGCGCCTGCTGACTGCAGGATGGACATAAGGACTCAAAACTCTGGGCACGATGGGAACCCACACTCAACAAAAATGCCCGCCGGCTTGTGGCCCGCGGGCGATTCTTCACGTCGGCCGAATCGTAGTCAAACTACAGATTCGCACCATGAAGCGGCATCATCATAAACGAGATGCTGCGGCCGCTCTGCATGGGGCTTTCCCGACCCTTACAAATCGCTGAAACCGGTCGGCCCGCTGCACAAACGCAACGGGTCGGCCTTGGCTGCTGCGCTGGTATTTTATTGGTATGGAGTTACGGGGCAAGCACAGGCTCCTAGGTAATTCCCCGTAGACCCGGGCGCTTTGGGTGGCCTATCGCCCAGCCCGTTCGCCCCGCGGCGCAGGACCGAACAGGCAGGCGCAGAACAGATCCTCATGGCCCGCAGCCAAGACGGCTTCCCCGCCTCAGGCCACCCGCTGCAGCCGCGGCACGGCAGCCAGCAAGGTGCGCGTGTAGTCGCGCTGCGGCGACCCCAGCACGCGCTCGGTGCTACCGGCCTCGACGATGCGTCCGGATTGCATCACCGCCACCTCGTCGGCGATGTATTCGACGACACCGATGTTATGGGTGATGAACAAATAGGAAAGGCCGCGTTCCCGCTGCAGCTCGCGCAGCAGGTTCAGGATCTGCGCCTGCACCGAAACGTCCAGCGCCGAGGTCGGCTCGTCGCAGACGATCAGGCGCGGCTCCACCGCCAGCGCGCGCGCGATCGCGATGCGCTGGCGCTGCCCGCCGGAGAACTCGTGCGGGAAGCGCTGCAGCGCGTCGCGGCGCAGCCCGACCTGGTCAACCAGCTGCTCCAGATTGCGCCGCCGCGCCGCCGCGTCCAGGTCCGGTCGCAGCGCCTGCACGCCCTCCTCCAGCAGCTCGTGGACCCGCAGCCGCGGGTTCAGCGAGGCGAACGGATCCTGGAAGATGATCTGCACCTGGCGCCGCGCCTCGCGCAGCGCCTCGCCCTGCAGCGCGAACAGGTCCCGGCCCTCCAGCAAGGCCTGACCCTCGATCAGGGCCTGACGGCGCAGCAGCTGGACGATGGCCTTGCCCGAGGTCGTCTTGCCGCAGCCCGACTCACCGACCAGGGCCAGGGTGCGGCCGGCGCGCAGATCGTAGGAGACGCCGTCCACCGCATTGAAGAAGCGCGGACCGCCACCGCGCTGCAGCAGCCCGCGCTTGAGCGCGAAGCGAACGCGCAGGTCCTTGACCTGCAGCAGCAAGGCGCCCTCCCCCGCCTGCGCCGTGGCCGGCGACTGCGGCGCAGCAGCCGCCGGCGCGGGCAGCGCCTCCTCGGGATGGGTATAGAGCCGGCAGCGCACTTGGTGGGTGGGGCTCAGCGGCGCCAGCGCCGGGCGCTCCTGCGCGCAGGCCGGCATCGCGCGGTCGCAGCGCGGCGCGAAGCGGCAGCCCTGGAACTCCAGCCACAGCGGCGGCACCGTGCCGGCGATCGCCGCCAGCGGCGCGTCGCGCTTGGCGGCGTCCGGCAGCGCCTGCAGCAGCAGCCGCGCATAGGGATGCCGGGGCGCGGCGAAGAACTCGGCGGCCGGCGCCACCTCGACGATCTGCCCCGCATACATCAACGCGACCTGCTGGGCCATGCCCGCCACCACGCCCAGGTCGTGGGTGATGAGCAGCACACCCAGCTGGCGCTCGCGCTGCAGATCCTTCAGCAGATCAAGGATCTGCGCCTGGATGGTCACGTCCAGCGCCGTGGTCGGCTCGTCGGCGATCAGGTAGTCGGGCTCGGCCGCCAGGGTCATCGCGATCATCACGCGCTGCTTCTGGCCGCCGGAGAGCCGGAACGGGTATTCGTCGATGCGGCGCTCGGGCTCGGGAATGCCGACGCGCCTCAGCCAGTCGATCGCCTTGGCGCGCGCCGCCGCGCCGCGCAGCGCGGTATGGGTCTCGATCGCCTCGACGATCTGGGCGCCGACCTTCATCACCGGGTTCAGGCTGGTCGAGGGCTCCTGGAAGATCATGCCGATGCGGCCGCCGCGCACCGCGCGCATGCGCGCCTCGGGCAGGCCGAACAGGTCTTGCCCGTCCAGCTCCAGCCGGCCGGCCTCGATACGGCCGTTGTCGGGCAACAGGCGCATCAGGGCCAGCGCGGTCATGCTCTTGCCGCAGCCCGACTCGCCGACCAGCGCGAAGGTCTGGCCGCGCGTGATCGCCAGGCGCATGCCGTCGATCGCGCGCACCAGGCCGGCGTCGGCGTCCAGCGCCACCTTCAGATCTTCAATCTTCAGCATGGCTCAGGCCTTGGCTTTCTTCAGCAGCGACAGCACGCGCGGACGCAGGCTGCGGGCGCGCGGATCGAAGGCGTCGCGCACGCCGTCGGCGAACAGATTGGCCGCCAGCACCAGGGCCACCATGAAGCCGAAGGCGGCGGCGAAGCTCCACCACACCACCGGCTCGCGCGACATCTCCGAGCGCGCCAGGTTGATCATGCCGCCGAAGCTGTTCATGCCCGGGTCTACGCCGACGCCCACATAGGTCAGCACCGCCTCGTAGAGGATCAGCTCGGAGAAGCTCAGCACCACCGTGATCAGCACCAGGTGCATCACATTGGGCACGATGTGGCGCTGCATGATGCGCAGGTCGCTGACGCCGAAGGCCTCGGCCGCCTGCACATAGTCCAGCTCGCGCAGCTTCAGGGTCTCGCCGCGCACCAGGCGGCACAGGCCGGCCCAGCCGGTCACGCCCAGGATGATGCACAGCAGCAGCATCTTCAGGTCGGAACGCTCGACGCCGGTCTCGAACAGCTCGGGGTTCTTGTCGAGGAAGACCTGCACCATCAGCACGCAGGCCGCGATCAGCAGCACATTGGGCACCGAGCTGAGCGTCGTGTAGAGGTACTGGATGGCCTCGTCGACCCAGCCCTTGAAGTAACCGGCCAGGATGCCCAGGCCCAGGGCCAGCGGCAGGGTCGCGAGGGTCGAGATCGCGCCGATCACGAAAGCGGTGCGCACGCTCTTGAGCGCCTGGTAGAGCACGTCGTTGCCGGTGCGGTCGGTGCCGAACACATGGTAGTGGTTCATCAGCGCCAGCACCGGCCCGCTGGCCAGCGCGATCGCGGCGACGGTCAGGCAGGCGGCGCGCCAGGGGTAATGGGTGCGGTCGGCCAGCAGGTCGCGCGCGGCGCGGCCGAAGCCGCCGTGGCCGCGCGCCAGCGCCGCGGCCGCCAGCAGCAGCACCGCGGCCGCCAGCAGCGCGCCCAGGCCCAGGCCGGCCAGCGCGCGGCGCTGCACGTCCGCCGCCCAGTCACGCTCGGGCTGGGCCAGATGGGCGCCGCCGAAGGCCAGGCGCGGGTAGTCGCGCCGGATCTCGCCGTCCGGCCCGACCACGCTGTCCTTGTTCAGGCCCTGGTAGGCCAGCGGCCGCGAATAGGTGGCCTCGCGCATCTGCACCTGGCGCGCCAGCGCCAGGTCCAAGAGCGATTCGGTGCGCGTGTCGTAGAACAGCGCGCCGCCGTCCCGCACCGGCAGTGCACGCCGGAAATGCACGCTGTCCAGCGCGGTGACCGCCAGGAACAGCAGCAGCACGAGGCCGGCCGACAGCGCCGCCGGGTCGCGCAGCACACGCTCCCAGGTGGCACGCAGGGTGGGCTGGCTGCGGATGCGCAGCACATAGGCGACGAGGGCCGCGAACATGGCCCACAGCGCCACGTCGGTCCACAGGATGACGAACTTGAATCCCATGATCTTGTTCTTCAGGCGAGCCTGACGCGGGGGTCGACCCAGGTGTAGGCGATGTCGATCAGCGCATTGCTGGCGATGTAGAGCACGGCACCGAGGAACACCATGGTGCGCACGATGGCGAAGTCCTGGCCCGAGATCGCCTCGATCACGAAGGCGCCCAGGCCCGGGATGCCGAAGAAGCTCTCGAACACCAGCGATCCCATAAAGACATAGGGCAGGTAGCCGCCGGCGCTGGTGATGATGGGGATCAGCGCGTTGCGCAGCACATGGCGGAACAGCACGGCCGGCTCCGCCAGGCCCTTGGCGCGCGCGGTGCGCACATAGTCCTTGGCCGTTTCCTCCAGGAACATCGCGCGGTACAGCCGCGCCTCGGGCCCCAGGCGCGAGAGCAGCGAGAGCAGGATGGGCAGGGCCAGGAACCGAACCGCGTCCAGGCCCGGCGCGAAGCCGTTGATCGGCACCAGCTTCAGCACGCGCGAGAAGAAGAACTGGCCGACGATGATGTAGAACAGGCTGGAGATCGAGAGCATCAGCACGCACAGCACCACGCCCCAGAAGTCGATGCGCGAGTTGCGGAAGAACACCAGCAGCAGCGCGAAGGCCACGCTGACGATCACCTGCAGGATGAACAGCGGCAGCGCCAGCTGCAGGCTCACGCCCATGCGCACCTTGACCTCGTGGCCGATGTCGACCGCCTGGCGCGCGTCCGAGCGGCCGAAGTCCAAGAGCATCAGCGAGACCGAGCGCTCCCAGACGATGGTGTGGGTCAGCTTGGCCGTGCCCTGCTGGGTGTCGTCCCAGTACAGCGGCTTGTCGTAGCCGCGCTCGGTCTTCCACTTCTCGATCTGCTCCTGGGTCACGCGCTTGCCGCCGATGTTCAGGCGCGCCATGTCGTCGGGCGTGTTGACCGAGAAGAACAGGAAGAAGGTGAAGAGGTTGACCCCGATCAGGATCAGCAGGCCGTAGCCGAAGCGGCGCAGGATGTAGCTCAGCAAGACGGGCTCCCTCAGGCAGCGGCGCTGTGCGCCGGCGCGTTTTCCTTGTTCTTCTTCTCGTAGCCGCGTGCGACCGCCTGCTCGCGGGCGCGGAAGGAGCGCCGCGTGGTCCAGACGATGGCGCCGCCGCCCGCCAGCAGCAGCCACAGCGGCCACCAGACCGGCTGGTTCCATTCGGCCTGGCGCTGCGCACGCAGGGCCGGCTCCAGCCGGTAGTAGCGCCCCATGTCGCGCACCATCACGCCGGGCTTGCCGTTGTGCACCCAGGGCTGGAAGGCCAGCGCCACATAGGCCCAGTAGCCCCAGGCCCAGGGCGAGTCCTCGCGGGCGATCGCCACCATCCGGTCTATCACCTGCTGCTTCTCCGGCCCGTCCTCCAGGGTCTGCAGGCGGCGGTACAGGCGGTCGAACTCGGGATTCTCGTAGTTGGAATTGTTCTCGCCCTCGGTCTTGGACTTGGCGTTGGGCCCGTAGAGCAGGAACAGGAAGTTCTCGGCATCCGGGTAGTCGGCCAGCCAGCCGGCCCAGAAGATCTGGTGCTTGCCCTTCAGCACCTTCTCCTGGAACTGGTTGAAGTCGGTGGCCCGCACCTCCAGCTGCACGCCGATCTTGGCGAACTGCTTGACCATCCAGTCGTTCTCGGCCTTGAACTCGGGCGTGACGACGCGCTGGAAGTCATAGCTCAGCACCAGGGGCTTGCCGGTCTTCGCATCGCGCCCGTCCGGATAGCCGGCCTCGGCCAGCAGCTGCTTCGCGTCCTCGATCGGGCGACGCTGCACCTTGCCGTCGACCAGGCGATGGGTCACCGGATTGAAATAGCCCGGCTCCTCCTCGCGCGAGCCGAACACGCCCGGCGGCACCGGGCCATGGGCGGCCACGCCGCCCTTGCTGCGGAAGATGCGGCCATAGCCCTCCTCCCAATCGATCGCGATCGACAGCGCCTGGCGCAGCTTGCGGTTCTTCAGCTGCTGCTCGGGCGTGTCGCCCTTGCCGACCACCGGGTCCAGCCAGTTGAAGCCGAGGTACCAGTTGTTGATGTCGGTGTGCAGCGGGAACTGGAAGCCCTTGCGCTGGTAGTCGGCGCGCACCGCGTCCGAGTCGTCGGCATCGGCGATGAACTCCACGCCCCAGTCCGGACGCTCGATCTCGGGCACGTCCAGATAGCCCTGCTTGAACATCTCCTTGCGCGGCACCCGCTCCTTGACGATGGTGGAGACGATGGTGTCGATGAAGGGCATGGTCTTGCCGCAGTCGTCCAGCAGGCCGGCCTTGCGGTCCTCCTCGCTGCCCTCGCAGGGATAGGCCTCGCCGCGGAAGTTCGGATTGCGCTTCATCACATGGCGCTGGTCCTGCACATACTCGGTCATCATGTAGGGGCCGGTGCCCAGCGGCCACTGGTTCAGCGACAGGCTGTGCTCGCTCATGCCGGGCTGGGCGAAGAAGGCGTCGGCCTCCCAGGGCAGGGGCGCCAGAAAGGTCATTGCCATCCAGTACTTCCACTGCGGGTACTTGCCGATGATCTTGATGCGCAGGGTGTACTTGTCGAGCGCCTGCGCGCCCTCCAGCGGGAACTTGCGGAAGTCCAGGAAGGGCTTGTCGCGCTCGGTCTCGGGCAGGCCCGCCACCAGCTTGGCGTTCTCGGCGCGGATCAGCTGACCGTAGTCCTTCAGGCCCAGCACGTATTCGGTGAAGACCGCGAAGATCGGCGTGTCCATGCGCGGCGTCGCGTGGCGCTTGATCGCGTAGACGAAATCCTCGGCCACCAGCTCGCGCGTGCCCTGCTTGGGAAAGTCCCAGACCGAGCGCTTGTCGCCCAGCTGCTGGCGGCTCAGGTGGTGGTAGAGGTAGTTGCCCTGCTCGTCCCTGGCCAGCGCCGGATGCGGCTGGTACATCACACCATGCCTGATCGGCACGTCGTAGATGCTCAGCGCGATCTGCTCGACCGGCGCATCGTCCGGCAGGCGACGGCCGGCCTTGTCCAGGTAGTAGGGCTTGACCACCCGCTCGGCCAGCTTGGGGATCAGCTCGTAGGGCCGCTTCAGGTAGTGGTAGGCGTAGAGCGGCTCGTAGATCTGGTAGGTGTAGGCCGACTCCGGGTTGCTGTAGGAGGCGGTCGGGTCCAGATAGCGCGGCGAGCGCTCGTCGAAGGAGTTGTAGAGCGTGTTGCTCTGGGCCGCGCCCTGCGGCCAGGGGCTGTTGTCGCAGGCCGCCAGGGCCAGCGCCGCGATGGCACTCAGGGCCAGGGCGATGCCGCGACCCAGGCTGTTGCGCCACCATCCGACGGCTGCTGCTGCGCACCGACGCTCGAGCCCTTGCATGCTTGCCAATCCTTCCAGAGCCGGTGCGCGGCATCCCCGGATAGGGTCGACTGCGGCACCATTTAAAACAACAAGCCTCCAGAACCCGCGGCTTGTGGCCGCACGCTATGGAGGCAGGGTCACCGATCATATCGGCTTTGAATGCAGCGGGGCCCGGCGGTTTCCCGCAGGGCCCCGGCCCGGCGGTTTCCCGCAGGGCCCCGGCCCGGACGCCCCCGCGATCCGGGGGTCAGTGCCCGTGGTGGTGTCCGTGCTCGTGGTCGGCGCCCCAGGCCAGCAGCGCGTCGCGGCCCTGCACCACCAGGTCCACCTTGACGCCCACCGGCAGGCAGACCTTGGTCGCCACATGGCCGAAGGGCAGGCCGGTCAGAATGGGCGTCTTCGGGCAATGCGCGCGCACCGTCTCGATCGCGCTCTTCAGCTTGTAGCCGCGGTCCAGCGGCGACTTGCGCCAGCCGCTGAACTCGCCCAGCACCACGGCCTTCTGCGCCTCCAGCACGCCCGCCTGCTGCAGTTGCAGCAACATGCGCTCGACGCGGTAGGGATGCTCGTTGACGTCTTCCAGGAACAGGATGCCGCCCTTGATCTTGGGGAAATGCGGGGTGCCCAGCATCGAGCTGAGCACGCAGAGATTGCCGCCCCACAGGGTGCCGCGCGCCTCCAGGCCATCGAAGCCCGCCTCGGTGCGAAAGCCCACCGCCTCCAGCAGGCCGCCCATGGCCTCAACGAAGCAGTCACGCGTCACCTCGTCGACGCCGCCCTCCTCGTCCGTGCGGCCGAAGTCGTCGCAGGCCAGCGGGCCGGCCCAGATGCCGAAGCCACGCGGCTTGGTGTGGGCCAGCAGGCCCAGCTGCAGCGCGGTCAGGTCGCTCTGGCCGACCCAGCGCGTGCCATGTTCGACCGCATGGGCCAGCAGCTTCCAGTCGATCGCGTCCAGCAGGCGCGTCATGCCGTAGCCGCCACGCGTGGCCAGCGCCACCGAGGGCGCGGCCCGAGCCACGCGGTGCAGGGCCGCCAGGCGGGTCGCGTCGTCGCCGGCGAAGCGCTGGTGCTTGGCCAGTGCGCTCGCGTCGATCTCGACCTCGAAGCCCAGCTGGGTCAGGCGCTTGGCCGCGCGCTTCAGGGGCTGGGCCTGGGCCAGCACGCCGGCGGGAGTGAAGAGGGTCAGGGAGGTCATCGGTGGGGGTCGTCCAGGTGGGTGGCGTCGCCGGTGGGAATGGCTTCGTCGGCGGCCGAGGCAGCCGCGGCGCGCGCGGCCTCGCGCCGCTGACGCGCCGCGGCGCGGCGCTCGGCAAAGAATTCGCGCAGCAGCCGGGCGGAGGCATCGGCCAGCACCCCGCCCTGGATGGCCGTGTGGTGGTTCAGGCGGCCATCGGCAAACAGATCCAGCAGCGAGCCGGCCACGCCGGTCTTGGGGTCGGGCGCGGCAAAGACCACGCGCTTCAGGCGCGCATGCATCATCGCCATCGCGCACATCGCGCAGGGCTCCAGGGTCACGAACAGCTCGCACTCGGGCAGGCGGTAGTTGCCCAGCAGGGTGGCGGCATGGCGCAGCGCGACGATCTCGGCATGGGCGGTCGGGTCGTGCGTCGTGATCGGGCGGTTGTAGCCGGTGGCGATCACCTGGCCGGCGCGCATGATGACCGCGCCGACCGGCACCTCGCCGACCAGCAGCGCGTTGTGCGCCTGGTCCAGCGCCAGGCGCATCGCATAGTCGTCGGAAGGTTGGGCTGCGGGCATGTTCATGGGGGCCGGGCAGTGTAGCAAGCCGGGCTATCCTTGCGGCCCATGCAAGACGCGTTGTTCCCCGACGAGGCCCTGCCGGCCGCGCCCGTCAAGCCGCCGATCAAGCCAGCGCCAGGCACGGCCAAGGTGCAGCCGCAGCCCGCCGACGCCGACCAGCTGGCCCTGGCCGCCGCCCTGCCCGCCCAGGCCCATCTGGGCACCTCCTCCTGGACCTACCCCGGCTGGGCCGGCCTGGTCTGGGACAAGCCTTATTCGGACAGCCTGCTGTCCAGGCAGGGCCTGGCGGCCTATGCGCAGCAGCCCCTGCAGCGCGCGGTCAGCATCGACCGCGGCTTCTACCGGCCGCTGACGGCCAGCCAGTACGAGCGCTATGCGCAGCAGGTGCCGGCGGGTTTCCGCTTCACGGTCAAGGCGCCCAGCCTGGTGGCCGATGCCCAGGTGCGCGCCGAGGGCAGCGGCCAGGGCAAGGCCCTGAACCCGGCCTTCCTGGATCCCGGGCTGGCGCTGCAGGAATTCGTCGCGCCGGCGCTGGAGGGCCTGGGCGCGAAGATCGGCGCGCTGGTGTTCCAGTTGAGCCCGCTGACGCCGAGCATGCTGATGCGCATGCCCGAGCAGCTGGAGCGCCTGCGCACGCTGCTGCGGGCCCTGCCCGACCTCCGCGCCACGGCACCGGACGGCGTGATCGCGGTGGAGGTGCGCGACCCCGAATGGCTGCGGCCCGAGTTCGTCGAGGTCCTGCGCGAGGCCAGCGCCACCTACTGCCTGGGCCTGCATCCCAAGCTGCCGACTATCGAGGCCCAGCTGCCGCTGCTGCGCGCGCTGTGGCCCGGCCCGCTGGTCTGCCGCTGGAACCTGAACCGACTGCACGGTCCCTTCGGCTACGAGGACGCCGCCAAACGCTACGGCGACTTCGACCGGATGATGGATCCCGATCCCGCGACCCGGGCCGTGCTGGCCAAGGTGATACGCGGCACCACGGCGGCCGGCCACAAGGCCTATGTGACGATCAGCAACAAGGCCGAGGGCTGCGCGCCGCTGAGCGTGCGCGAGCTGGCGCGGGCCATCGTCACGCCGCCCTGACGGCAGCCCGACGACAGCTCAGGGCTGGGCCTCGGAGGCGCGGCGCGCGGCCGCGTCGACCAGGCCCTGCACCTGCTGCCCCACGGCCTGCGGCGGCGGCAGCAGTGCGGCGGCCGATGCCGCGGGCGCGCCGGGCGGCGGCGGGCGCAGTGACGCGGCCTGCTTCTTGGCCATCAGCAACACGATGGTCAGCACCACCACCACGCCAAGAATGCTCAAGGCAGCTCGCATCTCAGGACTCCTGATCGGAAGCGGCGCGCAGCGGCCAGCGCGCCAGGGCTACATGCCGGTGCTGGCCCAGCAGGCTGTCGACCAGCACGAACTCGCCGGCGGTCCAGCCGATGGGGTCGACGGCCTGCGGGGACACGGTCTTGTCGTCGTACAGCAGGGTCAGGTGGGGCGTGAAATGCGCCTGCACCGGCAGCCCGGCGCGCACCAGCGCCTCCCCCAGCGCCTGCCGGAAGGCGCGCACCGCATCCAGGCCCACGCCGCCGCCCAACACCAGCGGCCGGTTGCTGCGCTTGCGCGTGAAGCTCAGCAGCTGATCGAAGCTCAGCCCGAAGCGCGGCCATGCGAGGCCGGCGGCCGCGGCCTCGGCGGCGGCACGGACCTCGCCCGGCATGCCGACGAAATCACCGAGATGATGCAGGGTCACATGCAAGCGCTGCATGTCATGCGGCTTGCCCTTCAGGCCCAACTGCGTGCGCAGCCGGGAGGCCAGCGCGGCCAAGCGCAGCGCGGTCGGCGTGTCGGGATAGAGGGCAAAGAACAGCCGGTGATCCGGCACGGCGGCGGCATCCTCGCGGCTGGGGTCTTGCGGACGGGACATCGTGCCAGTCTAGGGCCTGTGAACGCCGGCGCAACAGCTCGCGCCGTGCGGGCAGGCGGCCGGATGAAAAGATGAAAAAGAAAAGGGGGCTTGCGCCCCCTTGGTCGGATCGAACGGCCCGAACGGGCCGCGCGCTCAGCCCTGCACCGCGGCCAGCGCCGCGTTGAAGGTCTGGCTGGGACGCATCACGGCGGCCAGCTTCGCGGCATCGGGCATGTAGTAGCCGCCGATGTCGACCGGCTTGCCCTGCACCGCAGCGAACTCGGCCACGATGGTCTGCTCGTTCTCGGCCAGCGCCTTGGCCAGCGGCGCGAAGCGCTCGGCCAGCGCCTTGTCCTCGGTCTGCGCGGCCAGTTCCTGGGCCCAGTACATGGCCAGGTAGAACTGGCTGCCGCGGTTGTCGAGCTGGCCGGTCTTGGGGCTGGGGTTCTTGTTGTTGTCCAGCAGCTTGCCGGTGGCCGCGTCCAGGGTCTTGGAAAGGATCTTGGCCTGCGCATTGCCGGTCTTCAGGCCCAGGTCCTCCAGGCTGACGGCCAGGGCCAGGAACTCGCCCAGCGAATCCCAGCGCAGGTGGTTCTCTTCCACCAGCTGCTGCACATGCTTGGGCGCGGAGCCGCCGGCACCCGTCTCGTACATGCCACCGCCGGCCATCAGCGGGACGATGGACAGCATCTTGGCGCTGGTGCCCAGTTCCATGATGGGGAACAGGTCGGTCAGGTAGTCGCGCAGGATGTTGCCGGTCACCGAAATGGTGTCCAGGCCGCGGATCACGCGCTCCAGCGTGTAGCGCATCGCGCGCACCTGGCTCATGATCTGGATGTCCAGGCCCGTGGTGTCATGGTCCTTCAGGTAGACCTTGACCTTCTTGATCAGCTCGTTCTCGTGTGGGCGATAGGGGTCCAGCCAGAACACGGCCGGCATGCCGGAGTTGCGGGCGCGCGTGACGGCCAGCTTGACCCAGTCGCGGATCGGCGCGTCCTTGACCTGGCACATGCGCCAGATGTCGCCCTGCTCGACGTTCTGGCTCAGCAGCACCTCGCCGGTGGCCAGGTCGACGATATTGGCCACGCCGTCCTCGGCGATCTCGAAGGTCTTGTCATGCGAGCCGTACTCCTCGGCCTGCTGGGCCATCAGGCCGACGTTGGGCACGGTGCCCATGGTCTTCGGGTCGAAGTTGCCGTGCCACTTGCAGAAGTTGATCATCTCCTGGTAGATGCGGGCGAAGGTCGACTCGGGCATCACGGCCTTGACGTCCTTCAGGCGGCCATCGGCGCCCCACATCTTGCCGCCGTTGCGGATCATCGCCGGCATCGAGGCGTCGACGATGATGTCGTTGGGCGAATGGAAGTTGGTGATGCCCTTGGCCGAGTCCACCATCGCCAGCTCGGGGCGGTGCTCGTGGCAGGCGTGCAGGTCACGCTTGATCTCGTCCTGCTTGCTCTGCGGCAGGCTGGCGATCTTGTTGTAGAGATCGACCATGCCGTTGTTGACGTTGACGCCCAGCTCGTCGAACAGCTTGCCGTGCTTCTCGAAGGCCTCGCGGTAGAACATGCGCACGCAGTGGCCGAACACGATGGGGTGCGAGACCTTCATCATCGTCGCCTTGACGTGCAGCGAGAACATCACGCCGGTCTTGTGCGCGTCCTCGATCTCCTTCTCGTAGAACTCGAGCAGGGCCTTCTTGCTCATGAACATCGAGTCGATGATCTCGCCGGCCTGCAGCGCGACCTTGGGCTTGAGCACGACGGCCTTGCCGCTCTTGGTGAGCAGCTCCATCTTCACCTCGCGCGCCTTGTCCAGGGTGATGGACTTCTCGCCGTGGTAGAAGTCGCCGTGGTGCATGTGCGAGACATGCGAGCGCGAGGCCTGGCTCCACTCGGCCATCGAGTGCGGGTTCTTGCGGGCGTATTCCTTCACGGCCTTGGGCGCGCGGCGGTCCGAGTTGCCCTCGCGCAGCACCGGGTTCACGGCGCTGCCGATGCACTTGGCGTAGCGGGCACGGATCGCTTTTTCCTCGTCCGTCTTGGGCGCTTCGGGATAGTCGGGGATGGCATAGCCCTTGCCCTGCAGCTCCTTGATTGCGGCCAGCAGCTGGGCCACCGAGGCGCTGATATTGGGCAGCTTGATGATGTTGGCCTCGGGCTGCAGCGTCAGCTTGCCCAGCTCGGCAAGGTTGTCCGGCACACGCTGCTCGGGCGTCAGGAAGTCGGAGAACTCACCCAGGATGCGGCCGGCCACCGAGATGTCGCTGGTGCCGATCCGGATGCCCGCGGGTTCCGCGAAGGCACGCATGATGGGCAGGAACGCGCTGGTGGCGAGCAGGGGGGCCTCGTCGGTCAGCGTGTAGATGATGTTGGGCTGCTGGGTGCTCATTGATCGGTGTCCTGGAAATTGAGGCCCCGCGACCAGGAGCGGCGGGGCGCGTCGTCAAAACAGCCTTGGCGGCGGGGCCGGCCAAGACCGACCGCCGCTGCCGCAGCGACGCGCGATTTTCCTGCAATTTGACACCGCCATGTGAAATTTGCTCTTTTGGCGACGCCTCTGCGCCCGCCGCATGCGGCTGTCAGCGCCTAGAAAGGGGCTGGCGCCCGGCCCGCAAACAAGAAAGCCCGCGATGAGGCGGGCTTGTGTGTCGTTCGCCGGCCGGTACCGGCTCATGCCAGAGCTGAGTTCACTCCCACTCGATCGTCGCGGGCGGCTTGCTGGAGACGTCGTAGGTCACGCGGTTGATGCCGCGCACCTCGTTGATGATGCGGCCCGAGGTGCGCTTGAGCAGGCTGTAGGGCAGCTCGGCCCAGTCGGCCGTCATGAAATCGCTGGTCTGCACGGCGCGCAGTGCCACCACATAGTCGTAGGTGCGGCCATCGCCCATCACGCCCACACTCTTGACCGGCAGGAACACCGTGAAGGCCTGGCTGGTCAGTTCGTACCAGGTCTTGCCCGTGGCCTCGTCGCGGGTGTTGCGCAGCTCCTCGATGAAGATCGCGTCGGCACGGCGCAGCAGGTCGGCGTACTCCTTCTTCACCTCGCCCAGGATGCGCACGCCCAGACCCGGGCCCGGGAAGGGGTGGCGATAGACCATCTCGGCCGGCAACCCCAGGGCCACGCCCAGCTCGCGCACCTCGTCCTTGAACAGCTCGCGCAGCGGCTCCAACAGCTTCAGGCCCAGCTGCTCGGGCAGGCCGCCGACGTTGTGGTGGCTCTTGATCGTCGTGGCCTTCTTGGTCTTGGTGCCGCCGCTCTCCACCACGTCCGGGTAGATCGTGCCCTGGGCCAGGAAGGTCGCGCCCTTGTGGCCGCCGTCGCCGGCCTTGAGCTTGGCCGCCTCGGCCTTGAAGACGTCGACGAACAGGCCGCCGATGATCTTGCGCTTCTTCTCGGGATCGGTGACGCCGGCCAGCTGGCCCAGGAACAGCTCGCTGGCATCGACGCGGATCACCTTCGCGTGCAGCTTGCCCGCAAACATGTCCATCACCATATCGCCCTCGTTGAGGCGCAGCAGGCCGTGATCCACGAAGACGCAGGTCAGCTGGTCGCCGATGGCGCGGTGGATCAGCGCGGCGGCCACGCTGGAATCGACGCCGCCGGACAGGCCCAGGATCACCTCCTCGTCGCCCACCTGCTCGCGGATCTTCTGGACGGCTTCCTCGATGTAGTCGCCCATGATCCAGTCGCCCTTGCAGCCGGCGATCTCCCGCACGAAGCGGGTCAGCATGGCCTGGCCCTGCAGGGTGTGCGTGACCTCGGGGTGGAACTGGACCGCGTAATAGCCCTTGGCTTCGTTGGCCATGCCGGCGATCGGGCAGCTGGGCGTGGAGGCCAGCAGCTTGAAGCCCTCCGGCAGCGCGGTGACCTTGTCGCCATGGCTCATCCAGACCTTGAGCATGCCGTGACCCTCGGCCGTCGTGAAGTCGGCAATGTCCTTCAGCAGCGCGGTATGGCCATGGGCGCGCACCTCGGCATAGCCGAACTCGCGGTGGTCGCTCCACTCGACCTTGCCGCCCAGCTGCACGGCCATGGTCTGCATGCCGTAGCAGATGCCCAGCACCGGCACGCCCAGATCCCACACCGCCTGGGGCGCGCGCAGCTCATGGTCCTCGTAGGTCGAGGCATGGCTGCCCGACAGGATGATGGCCTTGGGTGCGAAGCCGCGGATGAAATCGTCGGTGACGTCGTTGGGGTGGATCTCGCAGTAGACATGGGCCTCGCGCACGCGCCGTGCGATCAGCTGGGTCACCTGGGAGCCGAAGTCGAGGATCAGGACTTTGTCGTGCATGGTCGTCGCTACCTAGCAAAAATCAAATCGTTCAGGAACCGGCCGCCTGGGCCAGCGCGGCCGAGGCGCGCTGGCGGCTGAAATGCCGCCAGGCGAAGAAGAGGGAAAGGGCCTGCAGCAGGGCGCAGAAGTAGAACGGCGCGCCGATGCGCCAGTCGCCGCGCGGCAGCCCCGAGACCAGGCCCAGCAGGCCCGCACCGACGATCGGCGCGCACACCGCCATCAGGCTGTTCAGCGAGGCCACCGCCCCCATGGTCTGGCCCTGGGTCGTGGGATCGGCGGCGTTGGAGATCAGGCTCTGCATCGAGGCGCTGGCGGCGAAGCCCAGCACGTTGAAGACGATGATGGCGTACATCATCCAGCCCTCGGTGGCCGCGCCCCAGACGAAGTTGGTGATGACGCTGGAGGCCAGGCCCAGCACGACGAGGCGCTGAGCGCTGAAGAGCTTGAGCAGACGCGGCAGCAGGAAGCCCTGCACCAGCACCGACATCACGCCCACCGCGAACAGCGACAGGCCGTTCTCCTTGGGGCCCCAGCCGAACTTGAAGCTGGTGTAGAGCACCCAGCTGGTGTGCAGCACCAGCTGCGCCAGCCCGGACAGGCCGATCACGAAGACCAGGCTGCCCACGCCCTTGAGCTGGCCCAGCTTCTTCAGCGAGGCGACCGGGTTGGTGGCGCGCCAGGCGAAGGGCCGGCGGTTCTCCGGCTTGAGCGACTCGGGCAGCACGAAGAAGCCGTAGAGCCAGTTCACCAGTGCCAGCGAGCCGGCCACGTAAAAGGGCAGGTGCAGGTCGATGTCGCCCAGCAGGCCACCCATCACCGGGCCGAGGATGAAGCCCAGGCCGAAGGCCGCGCCCAGCATGCCGAAGCGCTTGGCGCGCTCCGCCGGTGGGGTGATGTCGGCCACATAGGCGTTGGCGACCGCCGCATTGGCCTGCATCGCGCCGCTGAACAGGCGCACGACAATCAGCATCCACAGCGCCGTCGCCATCGCGGTGACGAAGAAGCTCAGCGCCAGGCCGCAGAAGCCGATCAGCAGCACGGTGCGGCGGCCGTAGCGGTCGGACAGCGCGCCCAGCACCGGCGAGCCGAAGAAGTTGGCCACGCCGAAAGCCAGGCTCACCGCGCCATACCAGAAGGCATGGTCGGCCTGCGAGCCGGTGAAGGTGCCGATCAGCGGCGGCAGCACCGGGATGATGAGGCCGATGGAGATCATGTCGATCAGCACGGCCACCATGATGAAGCCCATGCCGGCGGTCCGGGCGGGACGCTGGGGGGCTGCGCTATCGCTCACTGCTTGCTGCTCCTTGCTCGTCTGGCTTTCTCGTCGCTCGCATAAAGAAGAAATGGGGGCCCTCAAGCCCCCATGTCCTCCGTCAGGCCCGCCTCACTCCAGGCGGTAGTTGGGCGCTTCCTTGGTGATCTGCACATCGTGCACATGGCTCTCGCGGATGCCCGCCGCCGTGATCTCGACGAACTCGGCACGCTCGTGCATCTCGGCGATGCTGCCGCAGCCGCAATAGCCCATCGAGGCGCGCAGGCCGCCGGCCATCTGGTAGACGATCGCGACCATCGAGCCCTTGTAGGGCACGCGGCCCTCGATGCCTTCCGGCACCAGCTTGTCGGCGTTCGGGTTGGTGGTCTCGTCGTTTTCCTGGAAGTAGCGGTCGGCCGAGCCGGCCTTCATCGCGCCGATCGAGCCCATGCCGCGGTAGCTCTTGTACGAGCGGCCCTGGTAGAGGATGACCTCGCCCGGGGCTTCCTCGGTGCCGGCGAACATGCCGCCCATCATCACGGCGCTGGCGCCGGCGGCGATGGCCTTGGAGATGTCGCCCGAGTAGCGGATGCCGCCGTCCGCGATCAGCGGCACGCCGGTGCCCTTGAGCGCGGTGGCCACGTAGTCGATCGCGGTGATCTGCGGCACGCCGACGCCGGCGACGATGCGGGTGGTGCAGATCGAGCCGGGTCCGATGCCGACCTTGACGCCGTCCGCGCCCGCCTCGACCAGGGCCAGGGCGGCCGCGCCGGTGGCGATGTTGCCGCCGATCACCTCGACCTGCGGGTAGTTCTTCTTGACCCAGCGCACGCGCTCGATCACGCCGGCGCTGTGGCCATGCGCGGTGTCGACCACCAGGGCGTCGACGCCGGCGCGCACCAGCAGCTCGACGCGCTCCTCGGTGCCCTCGCCCACGCCCACCGCGGCGCCGACGCGCAGCTTGCCGTGGGCATCGCGCGCGGCGTTCGGGAAGTTGGTCTGCTTGGTGATGTCCTTGACGGTCATCAGGCCGCGCAGCTCGAAGGCGTCGTTGACCACCAGCACGCGCTCCAGCTTGTGCTTGTGCATCAGGGCCTTGCCCTCGTCCAGCGAGGCGCCTTCCTTGACCGTGACCAGGCGCTCGGCCGGGGTCATGATCTCGCTGACCGGCGCATCGTTGCGGGTCTCGAAGCGCAGGTCGCGGCCGGTGACGATGCCCACCACCTTCTTGCCCTCCAGCACCGGGAAGCCGGAGATGCCATGCTGCTCGCTGAGCTGCTTGACCTGGCGCACCGTGGTCGCGGGGGTGATGGTGATGGGGTCGCGCAGCAGACCCGACTCGTAGCGCTTCACGCGCGCCACCTCGGCGGCCTGCTGCTGCGGCGTCAGGTTCTTGTGCACGATGCCCATGCCGCCCTCCTGGGCGATGGCGATGGCCAGACGCGCTTCGGTGACGGTGTCCATCGCGGCCGAGACCAGGGGCAGGTTCAGCCGGATGTTGCGGGTCAGTTGGGTGGCAAGGCTGGTGTCGCGAGGCAACACCTGGGAGAAGGCGGGCACCAGCAACACGTCGTCGAAGGTGAGCGCTTTACCAAGCAGGCGCATGAGGGAAGCTCCAGACGCAAAGCGGCATTATACGGAAGCCGCGAACACCCCGTCGGCCGGCCCAAAGCCTGGCGTCCGATCGCAACACCTTGTCACCGCGTCGCGGGCTACACTTTGCGCCAGCCTCAGTCCCGACCCAGCCCGACTCAGCCGATGTCCTCTTCCCCCCGCCCGTCCCTCCTGCTGCGCGCCCTGCTCGCCGCCCTGATGCTCGGCGCCGCCGGCACGGCCCTGGCGCAATGGAAGTGGCGCGACAGCGGCGGCAAGATCCAGTACAGCGACCTGCCGCCGCCGCCCGGCGTGCCGGAGAAGGACGTCCTGCAGCGCCCTCCCGGTGCCCGCACGCCCATCGTCGTGCGCGCCCTGGACGCCGCCGCGGCCGGCAGCGCCCCCGCGGCGCCGGCCAGCGCCCCCGCCGCGCCCTCCAAGGCCGAGCTGGAACAGCAGGCCCGGCAGAAGCAGGAACAGGAGCAGCTGGCAAAGCGCCAGAAGGACGAGGAGAAGCGCGTGGCCGAGCAGCGCGCCGACAATTGCAAGCGCGCCACCAGCAATCTGCGCGCGCTGGAAGACGGCCTCCGCATCACGCGCCGCAGCGAGGCCGGCGAGACGGTATTCCTCGACGAGAAGCAGCGCGCCGAGGAAATGCAGCGCGCTCGCGCCGTCATGTCCAGCGACTGCCGCTGATCCCCGACACCCCTGCCGGCCGGCGTCAGCGGCCGGCTTGGCCGGCAGGACTCTTAGCGGCTGGCCTTGCCGGCCAGGGGCCGGTGCCGCGAGACGATGCGCTCGCCGGCCGCACGGTAGCGCTGGCGCCGCGCCTCCTTGGGGTCGACGGTCAGCGGCCGGTAGACCTCGATGCGGTCGCGCTCGCGCAGCACCATGTCCAGCGGCCTGACCCGCCCCCAGACGCCCACCTTCAACGCCCCCAGGCGCGGCAGCTGATCGGCAAAAGCCGGGCAGGCGCGCAGCGCCTGCTCCACGGTGGCGCCGGCCGGCAGGCTCAGCCATTCATGCCGAACATCGCCGGCCTGCGGACTCCAGACCAGCTCGACCCGGATCTCAGCGGGGGCCATAGACGGCCTCGGCGCGCTGCACGAAACGATCGACAAAGGTGTTGGCGATGCGGTCGAACACCGGGCTGACCACGGCCTCCAGCGCGCGGCTCGAAAAGGCATAGCGCAGCTCGAACTCGATCTTGCAGGCCTGCTCCTGCGAACCCGGCTTGGCCAGCGGAATGAACTGCCAGACCCCGTCCAGCAGCGAGAACGGGCCGTCGACCAGGGCCATCGTGACCCGACGGTCGGCCTCGTGGCTGTTGCGCGTCGTGAAGGCGTGGCGCACGCCGGCATAGGCCAGCGACAGGCGCGCGGTGACGCCCCCCTCGTGCTGCTCGAGCAGCTCGGCCTTCTCGCACCAGGGCAGGAACTCGGGGTAATGGCTGGTGCCGGTCACCAGCTGGTACATCTCGTGGGGCGAGTACCAGAGCAGGACGGATTTGCGGACGTGCTTCATACAATGGCGGAATTGTAGGGGGGCCTTCCGATCCCTTTTGTTCCCCGCCCTCGCCCCCAGATTGCCATCCATGTCCATCGCAGAAAACCGCCGTGCCCGTTTCGAATACCACATCGAAGAACAGTTCGAGGCCGGCGTGGTGCTGGAAGGCTGGGAGATCAAGGCGATACGCGCCGGCCAGGTGCAGCTGACCGACGGCTACGTGATGATCAAGAACGGCGAGCTGTTCCTGATCGGCTGCCGCATCAACGCCCTGCGCAGCGCCTCCACCCATGTGAACCCGCAGGCCGACCGCACCAAGAAGCTGCTGATGAAGAAGGACGAGATCAAGCGCCTGGTCGGCAAGGTCGAGCAGCGCGGCTTCACGCTGGTGCCGCTGAACCTGCACTACAAGGGCGGCCTGGTGAAGGCCGATATCGCGCTGGCCAAGGGCAAGGCCCAGCACGACAAGCGCGAGACCGAGAAGAAGCGCGACTGGGAGCGCGAGAAGGGCCAGCTGATGCGGCACGCGGCGACCGGCCGCAAGGGCTGAAGAAGCGCCGCTGCGCTCAGGCCCCCGCGGCCAGCACGGCCAGCGCCTGCGCCAGGTCCGCCCGCAGATCGGCCTCGGCCTCCAGTCCGATGGCAAAGCGCACGATGACACCCTCGGCATAGGGCAGCGACAGCGAGCGGCTGCGGCTCATGTCATAGGGCACGGCCAGGCTCATCGGGCCGGCCCAGGAATAGCCGATGCCGAAGAGCTGCAGCGCGTCGACAAAGGCATCGACCTCGGCCGCGCTGAACTGCGGCTGGAACACCGCCGAGAACAGGCAGGCCGCCCCGCCGCTGCTGACCGTCTGCCAGTGCTCGTGCCCCGGCGAGCCGGGCAGGGCCGGATGCAGCACCCGCGCCACCTCGGGCCGGCCGGCCATCCATTGCGCCAGGGCGCGCGTCGTCGCGTCCTGGGCGCGGTAGCGCAGCTCCAGGGTCGGCAGGCCACGCAGCACCAGCTCCACGTCGTTCTGTCCCAGGCCGTAGCCCAGATGCTCGTGCGCATGGTTGAGCTTGTCGTGCAGGGCCTGGTCGCGGGTATAGACCGCGCCCATCAGCACGTCGGCGCCGCCGGACGGGTATTTGGTCAGCGCCTGCATCGAGATGTCGACGCCCAGGCCGGGCTCGCTGGCGGGCAGCAGGTCGAAGGGATTGAAGGCCACGCCGGCGCCCCAGGTGTTGTCCAGCGCGGTGGTGATGCCGCGCGCCCGGCAGGCCCGCAGCAGGCCCAGCAGATCGGGAAACTCCAGCGTGATCGAGCCGGCCGCCTCCAGCCAGACCAGCCGGGTCTTGTCGCTCAGCAGGGCCGCGAAGCCGGCCGCGTCCAGCGGGTCGTAATAGCGCCGCGTGATGCCGAACTGGGGCAGGAAGGCATCGCTCAGATAGCGGTTCTGGCCATAGGCGTTGTCCGGCACCAGCACCTCGTCGCCCGGGCGCAGCAGGCCCAGCGAGACCAAGGTGATGGCCGACAGGCCGCTGGGGGTCAGCAGGCAATGCGTCGCGCCCTCCAGCGTGGCCAGGCGCGCCGCCAGGGTGTAGCTGGTGGGGGTGCCGTGCAGGCCGTAGCGGTAGCTCAGACCGTCGCGGGGCCGGAACTGGTGCAGGTCGGCGGTGTTCTTGAACAGCACCGTCGAGGCCTTGTAGACGCCCACGGGAATCGCGGCCCAGCCCTGCGGTGCCTGGTAGGGGTGGTGGATCTGCTCGGTCGAGATGGCGCGTTTGCTCAAGTCGGCTCCTGGCTGGGTCGGGTGAAAGGAAGGAAAAAGGAAGGCTGGAAAGGAAAAGCGGGCCGTGGCCCGCTTCGATTCTCCGCGATCCGCGGCCCTCAGATCGGCAGGCCGATCAGGTCATGGCCCTCGACCGCGACGATGCGCGCCCGCGTGAACTCGCCCACCTTGAGGGTCTTGCTGGCCTTCTCGGGCGGCAGCAAGCGCACCGTGCCGTCGATCTCGGGAGCGTCGGCATAGGTCCGCCCCACCCCGCCCTTGCGGCCCAGGGCCGGCGCCGCGTCGACCAGCACCTGCATCGTCGCGCCGACGCGCGAACGCAGCTTGTCGATCGAGACCTGTTCGGCCACCGCCATGAAGCGGGCCCGCCGCTCCTCGCGCAGCGCCTCGGGCAGGGCCCCTTCCAGCGCATTGGCCGTGGCGCCTTCCACCGGCGAGTAGGCGAAGCAGCCGGCGCGGTCGATGCGCGCCTCGGCCATGAAGTCCAGCAGGTACTGGAACTCCTCTTCGGTCTCGCCGGGGAAGCCGGCGATAAAGGTCGAACGGATCACGATCTCGGGGCAGATCTCGCGCCAGCGCGCGATGCGCTCCATGTTCTTCTCGCCGTTGGCCGGACGCTTCATGCGCTTGAGCACATCGGGATGGGCGTGCTGCAGCGGCACGTCGAGGTAAGGCAAGACCAGGCCCTCGGCCATCAGCGGCAGGATCTCGTCCACATGCGGATAGGGGTAGACATAGTGCAGGCGCACCCAGGCGCCATGCTGCTTGGCCAGCTCGCCCAGCCGGGCCACCAGGTCGAACATGCGGGTCTTGACCGGCTTGCCGTCCCAGAAGCCCATGCGGTACTTGACGTCCACGCCGTAGGCGCTGGTGTCCTGGCTGATCACCAGCAGCTCCTTGACGCCGGACTCGAACAGCGCCCGCGCCTCGTTCAGCACATCGCCGATCGGGCGCGACACCAGGTCGCCGCGCATGCTGGGGATGATGCAGAAGCTGCAGCGGTGGTTGCAGCCCTCGCTGATCTTCAGATAGGCGTAATGCTTGGGCGTCAGCTTGATGCCCTGGGCCGGCACCAGGTCGATGAAGGGATCGTGCGGCTTGGGCACATGGGTGTGGACCGCGTCCATCACCTCCTGCGTGGCATGCGGGCCGGTGACGGCCAGCACGCTGGGGTGGATCTCGCGCACCAGGCCGCCCGCGTCGGGGCTGCTGGCGCCGGCCTTGGCGCCCAGGCAACCGGTGACGATGACCTTGCCGTTCTCGGCCAGGGCCTCGCCGATGGTGTCCAGGCTCTCCTTGACCGCGTCGTCGATGAAGCCGCAGGTGTTGACGATCACCAGATCGGCGCCGGCAAAGGTCTTGGAGGTCTCGTAACCCTCGGCCCGCAGCTGGGTCAGGATCAGTTCGGAGTCAGTCAATGCCTTCGGGCAGCCGAGCGATACAAAGCCGATCTTGGGGGCGGCCTTGGCGGCGGCGGGGTCGTAAGTCGTTGATTCCATTTGGGTTCCGCCGGGAGGCCTGGCTGGTGAGCTGGGCCAATATTGTACGCGAGGCTACCGGCCGGACTGCCGGCCCAGGGCTTCCATGCCCGCGCAGGCTTTCTCGTCGCGAGCCCGCCCTACGCCCGCCGGGGCGCGCAGAAAGACCAGGACCACCAGCGCCGTCAGCACCGTGATGGCGGACAGCCCCTGCAGCAGACGGGAGAACGCGTCCTCATAGGCCCGGGCCAGCAGTTCCGGCGCTAGGCCGGCATGGCCCTGCAAGGCCTCAGCCAACCGGCCGGCGGCCAGCAGCTCCGCGGTCGCCGACGGGTCGCTCAGCGCCGGCAGACGCTGCCGGATCAGGCCCGCCAGCATGGCGCCGACCAGGGCCAGGGCCACGCCCTCGCCCGCCACCCGGGTCGTGCTGAAGATGCCGGCCGCCATGCCGGCGCGCTCCACCGGCACCACGCTGACCGCCAGCCCGTCCATCAAGCCCCAGGGCAGGCTGATGCCGATGCCGATCAGCACCATCGCCGGGATCGCCGCCAGCCCGTCGCGGGCCTGGGCCAGCCACAGCAGCCCGGCCGCCGCGACCAGCAGGCCCGCGCCGCACAGCGTGCCCGGCGAGCACCAGCGCGTCGCCCGCCCGGCCGCCAGCGGCAGCACCAGCAGCGGCGCCGACAGCGCCGCCATCAGCCAGCCCGTCAGGCCCGGCGCCATGCTCTCGATGCCGGCGAAGCGGATGGGCAGCAGCACCAGCAGGACCACGAAGGCATAGGCCGGCGCCGCGGCCAGCAGTTGGATGCCGATGAAGCGGCGGTAGCGGAACAAGGACAGATCCAGCATCGGCGCCGGGGCACGGCGCTCGATGCCGACGAAGACGGCGAACAGCAGCGCTGCCGCGGCCAGGCCCGCCAGCACCATGCGGTCCGCCACGCCGCGCTGCGCCGACAGCAGCACGGCACAGGTCAGCGCCGTCAAGGCCTGCATGATGACGAGCGCGCCGGCCCAATCGAAGCGGCCGGCTCCGGGGTCGCGCGACTCGCGCATCGCGCGCAGGCCCAGCAGGACCGCCAGCACCATCAGCACGACGACCAGGGCAAAGATGGCGCGCCAGCCCCAGGCGGCCGTCAGCGCGCCGGCCGTGACCGGCCCCAGCACCAGCCCGACGCCGAAGCTGGTGCCCAGCCAGCTGAACGCCCAGGTGCGGGCCTCGCCCTCGAACTCCTGGGCCAGCGCAGCGGCGCCGCCGGCGAAGATGGCCGCGCCTGCAATGCCCTGCAGGCCGCGCAGCAGATTGAAGGCCCACATGCCGGGCGCGACTGCTAGGGCCAGCGACGCGACCAGGAATAGCGCCACACCACAGAAGAAGACGCGGCGGCGCCCGAGGCGGTCGGCCAGGGCGCCCGCGGTGAGCAGGCAGCTACCGAAGGCCAGCATGAAGGCATTGGTCACCCAGGCCAGCGCGGCCGCGGACGCGGATAGCTCGTCTGCGATGCCGCCCAGGGCCACGGCTGGCCCGGTGAAGACCATGGGCATGGCGGCCGACGCCATGCAGATGCACAGCAGCACCCGGCGTTGCCGGCGATGGTCGGAGCGAGGATCGGAAGCGGGGAAATGCATGGAGATCGTGATGGCCGGGCCGGCTGCCCCGCCTGTGGTGTAGACCGATTGACGATACGATTTCCAGACTCCAGCAGATACTGGCCTTTTTTCCCTTCAATCAGGAGTAAAACGCTCCAATCAAGGCCATACAAGCCCGTCAAGCCCCATGGACCCCTCGAACAATTCCAGCCTCTCCGGCGGCCTGCTGGCCTTCGTGCGCAGCGCCGATCTGGGCAGCTTTGTCGCCGCCGGACGGGTGCTGGGGATCTCAGCCTCGGCCGTCGGCAAGGCGATCACGCGACTGGAGCAGGAACTGGGCGTGCGCCTGTTCCAGCGCAGCACGCGCCGCATCGCGCTGACCGAGGAGGGCCGGCAGTTCCACGAGCGCTGCCGTCGTATCCTGGACGACCTGGACGACGCACGCGCCATGCTCTCGCAGGCAGCCGGCCGGCCGCGCGGCCGGCTGCGGATCAGCGTCCCGATCGTCACCTACCACCTGCTGCTGCCGCTGCTGCCCGAATTCCTGGAACGCCACCCCGAGGTGGAACTCGACATCGACTTCAACGACCGTCTGGTCGATCTGATCGACGAGGGCATCGACATCGCGATCCGCAGCGGCGACCTGCCGGACTCGCGGCTGGTCAGCCTGCCCTTGTGGCATTACCGCTCCCTGCTCTGCGCCTCGCCGGACTACCTGGCGCGCCGCGGCATCCCCGCCCGCGTGGAAGACCTGGACCGGCACGACGGCATCCACTTTCGCTTTCCCAATTCGCGGCGGCTGCTCGAATGGCCGCTCGGCATGGACGCGGAGGCACCTGCGCTGCGGCTGCGCCGCAGCCTGGTCTTCAACAATATGGAGGCGGTGCGCGGTGCGACGCTCGGCGGCCTGGGCATCGGCTGCATGCCGGATTTCCTGGTGCGCGAGCCACTGAAGAGCGGCATGCTGCGGACAGTGCTGGAACTCGACCCGCGCCCGGCCGGCCGCTTCAGCGCGGTCTGGCCCAGCGGCCGCCACCTGTCGCCCAAGGTCCGCGTCTTCATCGACTTCCTGCGCGAGCGGCTCAGGGAAGAAGAGCAGCAGAAGCCCCCTCGCCGCCGGGGCGCCAGCCGCTAGCGATCGCTAGAGCCGCATCACTTCTTCGCGGTCGGAAACCCAGGCATGCCTGGGAACAGCGCGCCGGCCTGGCTCATCTGCTCCTGCATCTTCTCGAACAGGTTCTTGCTCTGCTCGACATAGCTGCCCATCAGGCCCTGCATCACCGGGGCCTGCGCGCTCATGAACTGGGTCCAGAGCTCGGGGCTGAAGGCCAGGCCCTTGCTCTGCTCGGCGAACTTGCCCTGCAGATCGGTGAAGGTCTGCATGTTCTTTTCCAGGTAGGCCCCCATCACGCCCTGCATCGCATGGCCGTAGAAGCGGATGATCTGGGACAGCGCCGCGGTGCTGAACATCGGCACGCCGCCGGTCTCCTCCTCCAGGATGATCTGCAGCAGGATGGAGCGGGTCAGGTCCTCGCCGGTCTTGGCGTCGCGCACCTCGAAGGACTGGGCCTCCAGCACCATGGCCTTGACATCGGCCAGGGTGATGTAGCTGCTGGTCTGGGTGTCGTAGAGGCGGCGGTTGGGATATTTCTTGAGCACCCGCAGGCCGGGCTGCGCGGAGGCCTCGCCCGGCGCGGCGGTCTTGCTGCTGCTGGTCTTGCCGCTACGGGCAGTGGCCATGAAAACTCCTTCGGAACTGAGGCTGCGATCTGGCAGACATTCTAGGAGCGCGCCCTCCCGGCTCCGGAGGGGTTTTCCCGGCGCCGGGGCGGCGGCAGCTACCGCTTCGGCAGGGCCCGCGGCAGCTCATCGTGATCGCGGTCGGGGGATGCCTGCCCGTCGTCCATGCGCCCCGGGGGAAGTACCTGCGATCGGGCGCGTGCGAGCCCTGCTCGAGCGAGGGCTCAGGCCTCGACCAGGCCCGGCACCGCGGCCTTGTCGCTGAGCGCCTTGCAGAGCTTGGTCCAGGCGCCGGGATCGAGCAGCGAATGGGCCGAGGCCAGCACCGGCGCCTGGGCCGCGAGCGGCAGGCCCGCGATCAGCTGCGCACGCTCCCTGGGGGTGAAGGCCGGCAGCATCCAGCGCAGCCACAACGTCATCTCCTGCGGGCCGATGCTGGCCAGGATGCGGCCTTCGATCGCCTGCAGCTCGGCATCGCTGTAGGCCGCCCACAGCACCTGGTTGTGGCGGGTCTCCTCCACCTCCATATGCTCGAAGTTCTCGGCGATGAAGGTGGCCAGCTGGCGGTACAGCCGGTGCGCCGACACCGCCTCGGGCTCGGCGCGCAGGGCGGCGGCCTGGGCGCGCAGCGCGGCGATCGCCTCCAGGTGTTCCCCATGTTCGGCCGCGATGCGCTTGCTGACACCGGGACTGCGTTCCTCGATGGCCGGGTGGATGAAGTCGTTCTCATGCTGCAGATGGCAGCTGGCGGCCTCCAGCAGCGCCTCGAGCTGGGCCAGGCCGGCGGCCAGCTCCTGCGCATCATCAAGGTCCAGACAGCTCAGGCCCGACAGCGTGTCGGTCATGAACAGGCGCAGGGCCTTGTGGACGGGAGCATAGATATTGAAGCGGGGCGAGCTGTTCATGGCGATCCGAGATAGGGAGGAAGGGGCGCCAGTGTTCCGGAGCGCAAGCCCTCCCGGCATCGCCCTAACGGGCCATCGCGCGCCCAGCCGGCATGGCTCTTCGCCGGCCGCGGCCCTGGCCCGTCGGGCGGATGGCGGCCAGCGGACCAGCCGGCACAGTGCCTTATCCAACCGCCAACCGACCGCCCCAGCCGACCGGGGCGGCCACGGGCGACCGCTGAGCTTCCTAGAATCGGGCCGCCAACCGTCACAGCCCATGAACATCCACCACGCGACCGCCCAATCCAGCAAGTACCGCATCCCGCGCCCGCGGCGGGATGCGGTGCCGCGACCGGCCCTGCTGGCGCGCGCGCTGGAGCGGGCCGCCGAGGCCCGACTGGTGCTGGTACAGGCGCCGGCCGGTTTCGGCAAGACGACCTTGCTGGTCCAGCTGGCCGCCGCGCTCGCCGCCATGCCCCACGGCGAGGTCGTCTGGGTTTCGCTCGACGCCGAGGACAACGACGCCAACCGCCTGTTCGCCGCGCTGTTCGAGGCCCTCGCGGCGCTGGATCTGCCCTGGCCCGTCTCCCCCGCCACGGTGCTGGCCCAGCTGCAGGACGCCAGCCCCGCCGCGCGCACCGCGCTGGGGCCGCTGATCGACGCGCTCGGCGGACGGCCCGATGCCCGCATCGCCCTGGTGCTGGACGATCTCCACCACATCACCGATGCCGCGGCGCTGCAACTGCTGGACACCCTGATCGCCCGCGCACCGCCGGAACTGTGCCTCTACATCGGCAGCCGCGTCGCACCGCCGCTGTCGCTGGCACGCTGGCGCGCCGGCGGCGAGCTGGTGGAGCTGGGCCTGGAGGACTTGCAGTTCGACCTCGACGCGGCCCAGGCCCTGTGCCGGCTGCGCGGCCTGGAGGCCCCGTCCGACGAAGCGCTGCAGGCCGCGCTGACACGCACCCACGGCTGGGTTGCCGGCCTGCAGCTGATGCTGGGCAGCGCGCACAACGGTGCCGGCCTGCCCGCGCTGATCGGCCCCGCCGCGCATCGCCACCTGTTCGACTATTTCGCCCAGGAGGTGCTGGCCCAGCTGCCGCCGCCGCTGCAGCAGTTCGTGCTGTACAGCAGCGTGCTGCCCGAGCTCAGCCCGGCGCTGTGCCAGGCCGTCACCGGCCGCAGCGACGCGGTGGCGGTGCTGGACGCCCTGCTCGGCCGCCAGCTGTTCCTGAGCGTGCTGGACGATGCCGTGCCGGTGCTGCGCTTCCACGACCTGTTCCGCGATTTCCTGCGCGGCGAGCTGGAACGCCGCGAACCCGGGCGGGCCGCCGAGCTGCACGCCCGCGCGGCCGCGGCCGAAGCAAGGGCCGAGCGCGCCGTGCCGCACTGGCTGGCCGCGGGGCGCTGGTCCGAGGCCCTGGCCGCGCTGCGCCAGATGGCCGACGGGCTGCTGGCCGTCGGCGGCACCCACAAGCTGGAGCGCTGGCTGGAGCAGCTGCCGCCGGCCTGGCGCGAGCCGCATGCCGAGGCGGCCCTGCTGCGCGGCCTGTGCGCCTGGTCGCGCTGGGACTGGGTACATGCCCGCGAGGAATTCCAGCGCAGCCACGATGCCTTCGCACGCCAGGGCCAGCAGCGCGACCGCCTCGTCGCGCTGGGCATGCTGGGGGCCTGCCACAACGCCCTGGGCGATCTGGAGCGGGCCGCGGAGGTGCTGGCGGCCGCGGCCGACGCACAGCTGCCGCCGGCCCTGCAGGTGGCGTTCGACTCGCTGTGCGCCTGGCACGGCGTGGCCCAGGGCGACAGCGCGGCCGTGCTGGCCGGGCTGGCCGCGATGGCGGACAACGCGGCCCTGGCACCGCAGGCGCGCTATCCCAATATCGTGGACATGAGCTACGGGCATTTCATCGGCCTGCCGGGCACGCGGCCGCTGATGGAGAAGCTGCGCCGGCTGTGCCGCAGCGACCGGCTCGGCGAGGTCCAGGTGCCGGCGCTGGACGCCTGGCTGGCCTTCTGGCATGGCGAACCCGAACAGGCCCGCGAAACCTTGCAGGCCCTGCTGCAGCTGCAGCGCCACCTGCCCGGCGACGTCATGCTGAGCATCAGCGCGCTGCACCTGCGCAGCCTGCATCTGGCGGCACAGGGCCGCAGCAGCGAGGCCCTGGCCGTCATCGCCCAGGTGCCGGGCGTCATGACACCCGGCTACAGCCAGGGCTGGCGGCGCACCTATGCCCATGTGCAGGCCCGCATCCACTGGCGCAGCGAAGACGCCGACGGCCTGGCCGCGCTCCTGCCCGAGCTAGCCCGGCCGCGCTCGGCGCGCGAATGGCCGGTGCTGGACACCGGGGCCGCCCTCGTGCAGGGCCAGCATGCGCTGCTGCGCGGCGAGCTGGCCGCGGCACGACCGCTGCTGGAGCGCGCCGCGATGCTGCAACGCGGCGGGCGGTTGCCGGCCTTCATGGGCGACGCGCGCTTCGCGCTGGCCACCTGTCGCGCCGGCCAGGGCGAGCTGGACGGCGCCGCCGCCCTGCTGGATGAGCTGCTGGCCGAGGCCGCCCACGAAGAAGGCCTAGGCCTGCTGCTGGAGCCGCCCGTCCGGCTGCAAACGCTCTGGCAGGTCCTGGCGTCCCGCCTGCGCTGCCCGGCGGCTGCTCAAGCCCGCTTGCGCAGCCGTCTGGCGGTCTGGCAGATCGAGGGCACGCCGGCCGACACGGTGCCGCCGGACGACCCGCTGTCGACCCGCGAGCGCGAGGTGCTGGCCCTGCTCGCGGAGGGCCAGAGCAACAAGCTCATCGCCCGCGCGCTGGACCTGAGCCCGCACACGGTCAAGCGCCATGTGGCCAACATCCTGACCAAGCTCGCCATCGACAGCCGCACCCAGGCCGCCGCCTACTGGCTGCGGCGCTGAGCGCCGGCAGCCTCGACATGGCGGGTCGACGGGTCGGCCTGCACCAGCGCCTTCTGCCCGAGCGATGTCCCCGGTTGGCCGACAATTCCCCGCATGGCTGAGACCGAAGGGGGTCTGATGTTGAAGGTCGGCGACCTGGCCCGCCGCGCCGGGCTGACCGTGCGCACGCTGCACCACTACGACGAGATCGGCCTGCTCAAGCCCTCCGGGCGCTCCGACGCCGGCTATCGGCTCTACAGCGCGGCCGATGTGTCGCGCCTGCATGCGATCCAGGCCTTGCGGCATCTGGGTCTGCCGCTGGCCGAGATGGCGCCCTTGCTGGAGGGGTCGGGCGCGCCGCCCGACGCCATCCTGCGACAGCAGCTGAGCGAGCTGGACCGGCAGATCGGGCAGGCGCAGGAGCTGCGCGCCAAGCTCGTGCTGATCCGGGAAAGCCTGGCGCAAGGCGAGCAGCCTCTGGCACAGGACTGGCTCGAGGTCTTGACGCTCATGACCACCTTCGGCAAGTACTTCAAGGCCGCCGAGATCAAGGACATCTTGAGCGGCTGGCGTAGCGTGGAAGACGAATGGATGCCCCTCATGGGGCAGGTGCGCGCGGCGATGGATGCCGGCCTGCGGCCGGACAGCCTGCAGATCCAGCCCCTCGTGCGCCAATGGATGTCGCTGGTGCACCAGGCCCTGGGCGGCGACTTCGCCCTGGTGGAACGCTGGGGCGACATGTACCTGCGCGAGCCCCTCGCGCACGAACGCAAGGGCGCGCCGCCCACGGACATGATCGACTTCATGCGCGAGGCCGCGGAGCGGCGGCTGACGCTGCTGCGCAAGTACCTGACGCAGGAAGAGCTCGAACGCATCAGGCCGGTCCCCGAGGCCGCCTGGCGCGCGGTGCAGTCCGAGGGCGAACGCCTGCTGGCCCTCGGGGGCGGGGCGGCCAGCGCGGAGCTACGCGGGCTGGCGGACTGCTGGCTCGACCTGTTCGATCAGCTGTGCGACCGCGACCCGGCGCTGCGCGCGAAGCTCTGGCAATCGCACGCCGCGGAACCCCTGCTGGCGGCCGCGTCGGCACTCAGCCCGCCGGTCCGCGCCCTGCTCATGAGTGCGCTTGACCCTCACCTTACGTGAGGGACCACAGTGCGGGACATGAAAACCCCGCCGACCTCTTCCCACGCCCTGCGCCTGCATGCGCTGGACAACCTGCGCGCCCTGATGATGTGGCTCGGCATCGTGCTGCACGTGGCGGTGATCCACCTCGTGCGCGAGCCCGCGATCCTGCCCTGGCGCGACGACCGGCGCACGCCATGGGCCGATCTGCTGATGGCGTTCATCCACGCCTTCCGCATGCCGGTGTTCTTCATCCTGGCGGGCTTCTTCGTGGCCCTGCTGCTGGCCAGGCGTGGCCCGCTGGGGCTGGCGCGGCACCGGCTGCTGCGCCTGGGACTGCCGTTCGCGATGTTCTGGCCGCCACTCTGGCTGCTGTGCGGCGTGCTGGCGATGGCCTTCGTGCACCGCATGGTCCGCGGCAGCTGGGGCGTGGATCCGCAGTTGCTGGCCGCCAGCCCTGCGGCGCCACGGGGGGCCAACACCATGCATCTGTGGTTCCTGTGGATGCTGCTGTGCTTGAGCCTGGCCACCGCGGCCGTGGCAGCGCTCGGCCGCCGCATGCCGCGGCGCCTGATCGCCACCGCGGCCGCGCTGCTGCAGCGACTGGGCTCGGCCTGGTGGGGATTCGCGCTGCTCGCGCTGCCGCTGCTGGTGGCGGGCTGGGACTACCCCGAGGGCCTGCTCAGGCCCAGCGGCGCGCTCCTGCCGCCATGGCAGGAGTGGCTCCACAACGGCCTGTTCTTCTCGTTCGGCCTGGCCCTGTTCCATGCCCAGGGGCTGCTGCTGGGCCTGCTGCAACGGCGCTGGCTGGCCTGCTTCGCGGCCGGCCTGCCGTTCTTCCTGCTGACGGGCGCGCTGCTCGAGGCCCGGGCGCACGGTGCCTGGGTCGCCTATGCCTACGGCGCCTGCAGCTGGCTCTGGAGTCTGGCCATGATCGGTTTCGCCTTGTGCTGGCTGCGCCGCTCGAATCCGCTGCTGGCCTATCTGGCCGACAGTTCGTACTGGATCTATCTGGTGCACATGCCGCTGACCATCGGCTTCGGCGCCCTGCTCTACGGCCTGCCGTGGGCGGCCGGCGTGAAGATGCTCGCCAACATCGCGGCCACCACGCTGGTCTGCCTCGCCACCTACCAAGGGCTGGTGCGCCATACCTGGCTGAGCCTGCTGCTCAACGGAAAACGCCACCCGCGCCCGGCACAGCAAATGTCAGCCCCTGTCCAGTCCCGCTGAAGTCGCGGCGCGGCGCGAGCGGTTCGCCACCCCCGGCTTCAGTTGGCTGAGGGTCGGCGGCCTGGCCTCGATGCGGGGCGACCCGATCAAGCTACCAGATCAAGCTGCTGGCGCTGCCCTGGCTGGTGCTGAAGAGGAGCGGCCTGGCACTGCGGGCCATCGTGACCCCGAGGCGAGACCTGCGCGATGCTCGGCACGCATTCGACGCAGGCAACGGAGCCCCGTCGCGCTGATCCAGCGAGCGGCGCCAGGGCGCGGACGCAGGCCGCGAAGGCTGCCTAAGCCGGAAATGCAAAATGCCCGGCAAATCGCTGATTTACCGGGCATTTCAACCTACCGTATTTGGTAGGCGCGATTGGATTCGAACCAACGACCCCCACCATGTCAAGGTGGTGCTCTAACCAACTGAGCTACGCGCCTGAAGAGCTTCGCACTATAGCATGAATTTTTGCGCCTTTCAAATTCGCGCAGCCATCCTCGCCTATTTTCTTCGCGCGCCGCGCACGCCACCGACCTGGGCCACGCTGCGCAACACCTGGGCCAGGCGCGCCGAATCGGCCACCTCGACGGTGAAGCTCATCCAGGCCGTGTCGCCCTTGGCGATCTTGTGCGACTGGGTGTTGACCGCGATGACGTTCATCTTCTCCTTGGCGAAGACCTCGAGGATGTCGCGCAACAGGCCCTGGCGGTCGTTCGACTCCACGATCACGTCGACCGGATACAGGGCCGCGCCCTTCTCGGGCGCTTCGCCCCAGGCCACCGCGATCACCCGCTCGGGCGCGCTGTGGGCCATCTGGCGGAAGTTGCTGCAGTCGATGCGGTGAATCGCCACGCCCTTGCCTCGGGTCACGTAGCCGCCGATCGCATCGGGCGGCGCGGGCCGGCAGCAGCGTGCCAAGTTGGTCAGCAGCGAGTCGACGCCCACCACCAGCACGCCGCCCTGATTGCCCGTGCGCGGCGCGCCGCTCTTGGTGCGCCGCTGCGCCAGCAGCTCGTCGCTGTCCGGCTCGGGCGCGGGTGGGCGCAGGAGGTTCTCGATATTGCGCAGCGAGTATTCGTCCTTGCCCACCACCTCGAACAGCGCATCGGCATTCTTGAAGCCCAGGCGTCCGGCCAGGTCCTCCAGCTTGATGGCGGTCTTGCCCTCGCGCTGCAGCAGCTTCTCGACCAGCTCGCGCCCCTTGGCAATGGTCTGCGCCTGCACCTGGGCGTTGAACCAGGCGCGCACCTTGGCACGGGCGCGCTGGCTCTGCAGATAGCCGAGCTCGGGGTTCAGCCAGTCCAGCGAGGGCCCGCCCTCCTTCAGCGCGATCACCTCCACCGTCTGGCCGTTCTTCAGCTTGGTGTTCAGCGGCACCATCTGCCCGTCCACCTTGGCGCCCCGGCAGCGGTGGCCCAGGTCGGTATGCAGGCTGTAGGCGAAGTCGATCGGCGTGGCGTCCTTGGCCAGCTCGACCACGGTGGCCTGCGGCGTGAACACATAGATGCGCTCATCGAAGACCGCCTGGGCCGCCCCGGCCTCGGCGCCTTCTGCCTTTTCTGCGCCTTCCGCACCCTCCGCCCCCGCGACGAAATCGCGCTCCCAGGCCAGCAGCTGGCGCAGCACGGCCTTGCGTGCCGCCGCCACCTGTTCCTCGAACTCGCCGGCGGCCAGCACGCCGGCATAGCCGCGCGCGCCCGCCTCCTTGTAGGCCCAGTGCGCGGCCACCCCATGCTCCGCATGCTCGTGCATGGCGCGCGTGCGGATCTGCACCTCCATCGCGCGGCCATCGGCACCGAGCACCACGGTGTGCAGGCTCTGATAGCCGTTGGGCTTGGGGCGGGCGATGTAGTCGTCGAACTCGCCGGCCACCGGCGCATAGAGCTCGTGCAAGCGGCTCAGGGCGGCATAGCAGTCGGCCACCTCCGGCACGATGACGCGCAGCGCCCGCAGATCGAAGACCCGGTCCAGGCTCAGGCCCTTGCCCTGCATCTTCTTCCAGATGCTGTAGAGGTGCTTGGGCCGGCCCTGCACCTCGGCCTGCAGGCCATGGGCGCGCAGATCGGCTTCCAGCGCCACGCGCGCCGCCTCCACGCGCTGCTCGCGCTCGACCCGCTTCTCGTCCAGCGCACGCGCCAGCTGCCGGTAGGCCTCGGGCTGCAGGAAGCGGAAGGACAGGTCTTCCAGCTCCCACTTGATCTGCCAGATGCCCAAGCGGTTGGCCAGCGGCGCGAACACCTGCTGCGACTCGGCCGCCACCGCCTGCGAGCATTCGGTCTTGCTGGCAGCATAGAAGCGCAGGGTCTGCAGCCGCGAGGCCAGGCGCAGCAGCACCACGCGCAGATCGCGCGAGAAGGCCAGCAGCATCTTGCGCACCCGCTCGGTCTGCTGCTGGCGCTGTTCGGCATCGGCCTTGCCGGAGGACGCGGCCAGGGCCTGGGCCTCGCGCGCCGCGCGCTGGATCTGCACCAGCTTGCGCGTGTGCGTCACCAGGCTGGCATAGCTCTCGCCGAAGGCCTTGGCGACGATCTCCTCGGGCTTGTTCAGGTAGTCGCCGGCATAGACCAGGTAGGACGCGGCCTGCATGGCCGGCGCCGCGCCGATGCCGGCCAGGATAGCGGCCACGCCGTCGGCATGGGCCAGGGCCTCCTCGCCGGTGTCCAGCGGCTGGCCCGAGAGCAAGGGCTCGGCGAAGGCGCGCGCACGCGCCACCGCGGCGAGGTCGCCCCCGCCCTCGGCCAGATCGCTGTCGGCCAGCGCCACGATGGCGGCGGCCTGCTCGCCCCTTGCGGGCAATCCTGTCTTCATAAAGCTCGAACGAAACTGCTGCTAGCCGAGGAGGAAATGCCGCACGACCTCGATCTGTTCGGCGGCCACCAGGGTGGGCGCATGGCCCACCCCGGCGAATTCATGCAATTGCGCGCGCGGGCCGCGCTGCGTCATCGCCGCGGCCGTGGCCGGCGTCAGCAGGTCGGACTCGGCGCCGCGCAGCAGCAGGGTCGGGCAGCGCAGGGCGTCATAGGCCCGCCACAGCGCCGCCTCGCCGGCCGCGGCCAGCTCGGGCGTCAGGGCCGCAAACGGCGCGGCGATCGCCGGGTCGTAGTGCAGGCGCACGCCGCTGCCCTCGGCCTTGAACATCGGCCGCGACAGCGCCAGCCAGTCCGCGTCGCTGTGCGGACCGAAGCCTTGCGAGATCTCGCGCAGTTGCGCGGCGCCCTCCTCCAGGCTGGCAAAGCTCATGCGCTGGCCCAGATAGCTGCCGATGCGCTCCAGCGCCTGGTACTGGATGGCCGGCCCCACATCGTTGAGCACCAGGCGCGCCACCGGGCTGCCGGGCAGCGCGGCCAGCCCCAGGCCGATCAGGCCGCCCATCGAGGTGCCGACCCAGTCGACCCGCTCGACATCCAGGCGCGCCAGCAGGGTGACCATGTCGGCCACGTAGACCGGCACCTGGTAGAGCGCCGGATCGGGGCGCCAGTCGGAGCGGCCGCGTCCCATGACATCGGGACAGATCACGCGGTAGTCGCGGCACAGCGCACGCGCCAGCGTGTCGAAGTCGCGGCCCTGGCGGCTCAGGCCGTGAACGCAGACCAGCACCCGCGGATTGGCGCGCTCGCCCCATTCCCAGTAGGCCATGCGCTGCAAGCCGCTCGCACTCAGGCATTGCACATAGTTCAGCCGCGGTTCACTCATTCTTTGTATCCTCTGCACCCATCCTAACAACCCTCGGGAATTCCACATGTTGTTGAAAGGCAAGACGGCCCTGGTCACGGGCTCCACCAGCGGCATCGGCCTGGGCATCGCCCTCAGCCTGGCGCGCCAGGGCGCAAACATCGTGCTGAACGGCTTCGGCGACGCCGAAGGCCCCAAGGCCGAGGTCGCGGCCCTGGGCAAGGAGCATGGCATTCGGGTGGGCTATCACGGCGCCGACATGAGCAAGCCCGCGGAGATCGAGGCCATGATGGCCTACATCGCCCAGGACTTCGGCGGCTGCGACATCCTGGTCAACAACGCCGGCATCCAGCATGTGGCCCCGGTCGACCAGTTCCCGGTGGAGCGCTGGGACGCCATCATCGCGATCAATCTCAGCTCGGCCTTCCACACCACGCGCCTGGCCCTGCCGGGCATGAAGGCCAAGGGCTGGGGCCGCATCCTGAACATCGCCTCGGTGCATGGCCTGGTGGCCTCGGCCGAGAAGTCGGCCTATGTGGCGGCCAAGCACGGCATCGTCGGCCTCACCAAGACGGTGGCGCTGGAAACCGCCACCACCGGCGTGACGGTCAACGCGATCTGCCCCGGCTGGGTGCTGACGCCGCTGGTGCAGAAGCAGGTCGACGCGCGCGCCGCCGCGGCCGGCATCAGCAACGAGGAGGCCAAGAAGCTGCTGCTGGCCGAGAAGCAGCCCTCGCTGCAGTTCACCACGCCCGAGCAGCTGGGCGAGCTGAGCGTCTTCCTGTGCTCGGACGCCGCCAGCAATGTGCGCGGCCAGGCCTGGAGCCTGGACGGCGGCTGGACCGCGCAATGATGAGCTGAGCCCCGGGCCCTGCGGGGCCCGCGGCGTTCACTTGCTCATCTGGACCACGCCACTGACCGTGGCGCTGACCGTGGCCTTGCCGGCCTCCACCGGCAGGGCCTCGTCGGCCATCGCACCCGCGGCCTTCATGCGCAGCACCGGCGCCGCCATGGGCATGGGGCCGGCGTCATTGCTGTTCACGCTGACCTCGCCGATCTGGTAGCCGCCGTAGCCGAACTGGCGGGCATAGTCGGCCGCCCGCGCCTTGTAGCGGGCGATCGCCTGGGCCACCACCTCGCCCTCCACCTTCTCGCGCGCCTCGCGCGACAGGCTGTAGCCGACCCGGCCGATGCTCATCGTCGTGATGCGCCCGGTCAGCTGGGCGATGGCCGCCGTGTCCTTGCCCTCCACCAGCAGCTCGGCCGTGCCCTGCCAGCCGGTGATGGCGTTCTGGCCGCCGGGCTTCTGCGAATAGCGCGGGTAGAGCGAGAAATTGCCGGTCTGCACCTCGACCTGGCCAGGCCTGGCGATCTTGCGCGCCTCGGCCAGCGCGGCGTCCAGCGCCTGCTTCAGCTGCGTCTGCACGGCGCCGGCATCGCTGCCCTCGCGCGTGGTGCTGAACACCACGCCCAGCACGTCGCGCGTCACCTCCTGGGTGGCGGTGGCGCTGAGGTTGAGCGCGTCCTTGCGCGGCGTGTCGGCGCTGGCCTGCGGCAGCTGGCCCAGAAGGCCCAGGGCGGTCGCAGCGACCAGGACGGATTTGCTGTTGAGGTACTTCATCGTTCTCCCTTCGGGTTAGGTGCTGCGAGCTTAAGCGAGCGCTCCGGCCGCGCCGTTGACAGCGAAACATCTGTTCACAGTCGAAAGGGCCAAACATGTAACAGCAGCGGAAAGCCCTGCAAAATGCCGCTGTTACATTTTCAGGAGTGGCCATGAACAGCACAACCCGTCCCAACCGCATCCTGGTGGTGGATGACGATGCACGCATCCGCGACCTGCTGCGCCGCTATCTGACCCAGGAGGGCTTCGAGGTCCTGCTGGCCGAGGATGGCAAGGCGCTGAACAAGCAGCTGACCCGCGAGACCGTGGATCTGATGGTGCTGGACCTGATGCTGCCCGGCGAGGACGGCCTGTCGATCTGCCGCCGCCTGCGCGCCGCCAACGACAACACGCCCATCATCATGCTGACCGCCAAGGTCGAGGAGGTGGACCGCATCGTCGGCCTGGAGGTCGGCGCCGACGATTACCTCGCCAAGCCCTTCAACCCGCGCGAGCTGCTGGCCCGCATCAATGCCGTGCTGCGCCGCCGCCCGGCGATGGAAGCACCGGGCGCGCCGTCCAAGGAGCCGATGACGGTGACCTTCGGGCCCTTCGAGTTCGACCTGGCGATGCGCCGCCTGGCCAAGAACGGCGAGGCCCTGCCCCTGACCACCGGCGAGTTCTCGATGCTCAAGGCCCTGGTGCGCCACCCGCGCCAGCCGCTCTCCCGCGACAAGCTGGCGCAGCTGGCGCGCGGCCGCGAGTTCGAGCCCTTCGACCGCAGCCTGGACGTGCAGATCTCGCGCCTGCGCAAGCTGCTGGAGGCCGACCCGGCCCAGCCGCGCTACATCCAGACCGTCTGGGGCGTGGGCTATGTGTTCGTGCCCGACGAGTCCCAGTAAAGGGCTGCGACGCGACGCCGCAGCAGCACCGCCCTGCCCCACCGCACGCAAGCCATGTCCCGCCCCCAGCTCGCCCTGAACCTGTTCTGGCGCACCTTCGCCCTGCTGGCCCTGCTGCTGGTGGGCGCGGTGCTGGCCTGGCAGCAGACCTTCAAGGCCCTGGAGGCCGAGCCGCGCGCGCTCGACGCCGCCCAGCAGCTGGCCGGCCTGGTGAACCTGAGCCGGGCGGCCCTGGCCAACGCCGACGCGATCAACCGCGTGGCCGTGATCAGCTCGATGGCGCGCAGCGAGACCGTGCAGGTGCGCGTGGCCGAGACGCGCGACCGCTGGCAGCCCTATGACGCCAGCCCCTTCGCCAAGCGCCTGGCGGCCGAGCTGCGCGACCGGCTGGGACCCGACACCGTGGTCGCCCGCAGCGTCAACGGCGAGGACGGCCTGTGGGTGCGCTTCGGCATCGACCGCGACGCCTACTGGCTGCAGACCAGCCCGGCCCCGCTGTCGATCACGCTCAGCAGCAACTGGTGGTGGATAGGCATCGCGCTGATCGCCACCGTGCTGGGCTCGGCCGCCATCGCCCGGCTGATCAACCAGCCGCTGCGCGAGCTCTCGATCGCCGCCGGCCGCATCCGCGAGGGCGAGTACGACTCGCGCCTGGACGAGCGCACCCTGACCAGCGAGATCCGCGAGGTCAACATGGGTTTCAACCGCATGGCGCGCGAGCTGGCCAAGATGGAGGAGGACCGCACGGTGATGCTGGCCGGCATCTCGCACGACCTGCGCACGCCGCTGGCCCGCCTGCGCCTGGAGGCCGAGATGAGCGTGCAGGACGAGGCCGCCCGCCAGTACATGGCCCAGGACATCGACCAGCTCGACGCCATCATCAACAAGTTCATGGACTACGCCCGCCCCAGCGAGCTGCAGCTGCAGCCGCTGCCGCTGGCCGAGCTGGTGGAACGCGAGGCCCAGGCCTTCCGCGACCCGTCCCAGCTGCGCATCAGCATGCAGCTGCCGCGCAATCTGAAGGTCTGGGCCGACGAAACCGAGCTGGGCCGGGTGCTGCTGAACATCTTCGAGAACGCGCGCCGCTATGGCCACGCGCCCGAGGAGGCCGCCTGGGTCGAGGTGAAGGCCGAGACCAGCGGCCCCTGGGTGCTGCTGCGCCTGCGCGACCACGGGCCGGGCGTGCCGGCCGACAAGCTGGCCCGCCTGACCACACCCTTCTTCCGCGGCGACGCCGCGCGCACCGCGGCGACCGGCGCGGGCCTCGGGCTGGCCATCGTCGAGAAATCGGTCCAGCGCATTGGCGGCCAGCTGGAGCTGGCCAATGCCGAGGGCGGCGGGCTGCAGACGACGATACGGCTGCAGAAGGCCGGCTGACCACCGGCCCCGCCGCGCGGCCGCTTCAGAGCGCGCTCAGCAGCGCGACGGCGCGGGCCTCGATCGCGCGCCCCTCGCCGACCGGCCCCATCTTCTCGGCCGTCTTGGCCTTCACATTGACTCGGCCCACCTCGATGCCCAGCACCTCGGCCAGGCGCGTGCGCATCGCCACGATGTGCGGCGCCATCTTGGGCGCCTGGGCGATGATGGTCGAATCGATGTTGACGATCTGCCAGCCGGCCGCGCGCACCTTGCGGTAGGCCTCGGCCAGCAGCAGCATCGAATCGGCGCCCTTGAACTCGGCGGCGGTGTCGGGGAACAGCTTGCCGATATCGCCCAGCGCCGCCGCGCCCAGCAGGGCGTCGGTGATCGCATGGGCCAGCGCGTCCGCGTCCGAATGGCCCAGCAGGCCATGGCTGTGCGGGATCGTGATGCCGCCCAGCACCAGGGGGCGGCCGGTGACCAGGGCGTGGGTGTCCCAGCCCTCTCCGATGCGCAGATTCATCGCCATGGCTCAGTGCCGCGTCACCACGATGGGCGCGCCGCGGGTGATGATCAGGGTGTGCTCGAACTGGGCCGAGAGATTGCCCTTGATGCCCGACAGGGTCCAGCCGTCGCTGCCCTCGTCCACCTGGCTGCTCTTGGTCGACAGGAAGGGCTCGATGGTGATGACCATGCCCTCCTCCAGCACCCGCGTGTCGCTGGCGTCGAAGTAGCCGGGGATGTATTTGGGCTCCTCGTGCAGCGAACGGCCCACGCCATGGCTGCAGAGGTTCTCGATGACCTTGAAGCGGTGGCTGCGGGCGACGCGCTCGATCGCATGGCCGATGCGGTTGAGCGGGTTGCCGTGGCGCGCTTCCTTGAGCGCCTGTTCCAGCGCATAGCGGGCGGCGAACACCAGCTGGGTCTTGGTGGGCGTGGTGGGCGGCACGATGCGGGTGCCGCCGGTGTCGGCGAAGAAGCCGTCCAGCTCGGCCGAGACGTCCACATTCACCACGTCGCCCTTGCGGATCATCCGCGCGCCGGGGATGCCATGGGCCGCCTCCTCGTTGATGCTGATGCAGGTGGCGCCCGGGAAGTTGTAGCTGGTGGCCGGCGCCGAGCGGGCGCCGAACTCGCCCAGCCAGCGGGCCCCCATCTCGTCGAGCTCGCGCGTCGTCATGCCCGGCCGGATCGCGTCCAGCATGCGCGCCAGCACCGTCGACACGGCATGGCCGGCCGCCTTCAGGCCGACCACGTCGGCATCGGTTTCCACAGTCATTCGCGACTCTCCAGTAAACGTTCGGCCAGGGCGAAATCCGCCGGCCAGGTGACCTTGAAATTCTCCAGCGGCGCCTCCACCAGCAGCGGACTGTGGCCCAGGGCCTCGACGGCGCTGGCCTCGTCGGTGACGCCCTCGCCGGCGGCGGCCAGGGCCGGTGCCAGCAGGCCCAGGCGGAACATCTGGGGCGTCTGCGCCGCCCATTTGCCGCTGCGATCGACGGTCGCGGCGACGCGCCCGTCGGGACGGCTCTGCTTGAGCGTGTCGGCCACCGGCAGGGCCAGCAGGCCGCCGACCTCGTCCTCGGCACAGGCCGCGATCAGCCGCACGACCCACTCGGGCCGCAGCAGGCAGCGCGCCGCGTCGTGCACCAGCACCCAGTCATGCGGCTGGGCACCGCGCGCGCGCAGCTCGCGCAGACCCGCGGCCACGGTCTCGGCGCGCGTCGCGCCGCCGGCGCGCGCCACCCACACCGCGTCGAAGCCCGGCACCGCCGCCTCGAACTGATCGTCCTCGGGCGAGAGCACCACCAGGGTGGCGGCAAGACCTGGCACCTGGGCCAGCGCCGCCAGGGTGTGGGCCAGCATCGCCCGCCCGGCCAGCGCCACATACTGCTTGGGGATCGCGGCGCCGGAGCGGGCGCCGACGCCGGCGGCCGGCACCAGGGCGAAGCAGCGCGGCTGCAAGCCCATTGCGTAATTGCTCATCGCGCCATTGTAGGGAGGCCCCCGCGCGCCGCCGCGGGCCGGCCCCGCCGGGGCGCGCACCAGACGGGCCGGGGCAGGCTCATGTCAGGCAATAGTCCACCGGCAGCAGCGGCGGCGGCAGCTCGGTCTCGCCCAGGGCCTGGCGCAGATCGATCTCGATGCTGCGGCAGATCGCATCCAGCGGCAGGTCGTTGGGCAGCAGGCCGAAGGGCTCCTCGATCTCGTCGCCCAGCGCGTCCAGGCCGAAGAAGGTGTAGGCGACGATGCCGACGACGAAGGGCGTCATGACGCCGATGCTGTCCACCAGCCCGAAGGGCAGCAGGAAACAGTAGAGGTAGGCGGTGCGGTGCAGCAGCAGGGTGTAGGAGAACGGCAGGGGCGAGTTCTTGATGCGCTCGCAGGCCGCGCCGGCGGCCACCAGGCCGGAAAACGTGGTGTCGAGGGCCACGCTCAGCACGCTGTCGATGCGCCCGTCCTGGCGGCAGCGCTGCAGATCCTGGCCCATGCTCATCATCAGCGCCGCCGATTTGCCGCCCGACGCCCGCAGGGCCTGCCATTCGGCGGGCTCCAGCCAGGCCTGCACCTCGCCGGCCGTGTCCGGTGTGCCGCGCAGCTGGTGCTTGAGGGCCTGGGCAAAGGCGATGCCGCGCCGGATCATGCGCACCCGCAGATCCGCGCTGGCCGGCGTGCCGGCCGGCGGCGCCTCGATCAGGCTCAGGCATTGGCGCGCCAGGTTGCGGCTGCGCAGCAGCAGATCGCCCCAGAGCTTGCGCGCCTCCCAGTAGCGGTCGTAGCAGGCCGAGTTGCGAAAGCCCAGGAAGATGGCCAGGGGCAGGCCCATCAGGGTGAAGGGGATGGTCGTGACCGTGACCTTCCAGTGGAACAGCGGCGCCCCGTGGGTCAGGGTCACCAGCACCGCCAGCACGACATTGGCCAGCAGCACCCAGCGTATCTGCTTGAGGATGGACCCGCGCAGCAGGAAGAACAGGCGCAGGCCCGACGGGCGCTCGCGAACGATCACGGCAGCATCCGGCCCTCGCGCAGATAGCGCGCATGCCAGCTCAGGGCCTCCTCAAGCAGATGGGGCGTGTGCTGGCCGGCCGAGCCCTGGCGGGCGCGTTCGAAATAGTCGCGCAGCGCGGGCCGGAAGTCGGGGTGGGCGCAGCGCTCGATCAGGCGCGCGGCGCGCTCCTTGGGGCTGAGCCCGCGCAGATCGGCCAGGCCCTGCTCGGTGACGATGATCTGCACATCGTGCTCGGTATGGTCGACATGCGAGGCCATGGGCACGATGCAGGAGATGGCGCCGCCCTTGGCGGTCGAGGGCGTCATGAAGATGGACAGGTAGGCGTTGCGGGCGAAGTCGCCCGAGCCGCCGATGCCGTTCATGATGCTGGAGCCCATCACATGGGTGGAATTGACGTTGCCGTAGATGTCCACCTCGATCATCGCGTTCATCGCGATCAGGCCCAGGCGCCGGATCAGCTCCGGATGGTTGCTGATCTCCTGCGGGCGCAGCACGATGCGCGAGCGGAAGAACTCGATGTCGCGCTCGAAGCGGGCCGCCGCCGCCGGGCTCAGCGACAGCGCGGTGGCCGAGGCGCTGGCCAGCTTGCCGCTGACCAGCATGTCCAGCATGCCGTCCTGCAGCACCTCGGTGAAGGCCGTGAGCTTCTCGAACGGGCCGTTGTTGAGGCCGGCCAGCACGGCGTTGGCGATATTGCCCACGCCCGACTGCAGGGGCAGCAGCTCGGGCGTGAGCCGGCCCAGCTTCACCTCCTGCTGCAGGAACTCGATGATGTGGCCGGCAATCGCCTCGGACACCGCATCGGGCTCGGCAAACACCGAGTTGCGGTCGGGCTGGGCCGTCTCCACCACCGCGATCACCTTGTCCGGGTCGCAGCGCAGATAGGGCTCGCCGATGCGCTCGTCGGGCCGGGTCAGCGGGATGGGCTGGCGCCGCGGCGGCAGCTGGGTGCCGTAGTAGATGTCGTGCATGCCCTCCAGGCCGGCCGGCATCGTGCCGTTGACCTCGAGGATGATCTTGTCGGCCTGGTCCAGCCAGGTCTTGTTGTTGCCCACCGAGGTGGAGGGGATCAGGCGTCCGTCCGGCAGGATGCCGGCCACTTCCACCACCGCCACGTCCAGCTTGCCGAAGAAGCCGAACCAGGCGTACTGGGCCACATGGCTCAGGTGGATGTCGGTGTATTCCATCGCGCCGGCATTGATGCGGGCGCGGCTGGTGGGGTCGGACTGGTAGGGCAGCCGCAGCTCGATGCCATTGACCTTGGCCAGCGCGCCGTCCAGCTCGGGCGCGGTCGAGGCGCCGGTCCACAGGCCGATGCGAAAGCCCTTGCCCTGCTCATTGAGCCGCGCGATGCGCGCCGCCAGCGCCTGGGGCACGGCCTTGGGATAGCCGGCACCGGTGAAGCCGCTCATGCCCACATTGGCACCGGC
>Ga0255338_1001083_pt1 | contig 59122 bp, 47 predicted proteins | sample MeOH1_35cm_T4_19_FD_203715 | JGI IMG/M metagenome (GOLD analysis project Ga0255338, IMG submission 203715) | Sandy soil microbial communities from University of British Columbia, Vancouver, Canada - MeOH1_35cm_T4_195 | ecosystem: Engineered > Artificial ecosystem > Sand microcosm > Unclassified ... | reverse complement strand
GGCTCGTGCCCGCCATCGTGCAGGACGCCCGCACCCAGCAGGTGCTCATGCTCGGCTACATGAACGCCGCCGCGCTGAAAAAGACGCTCGCGTCCAAGAAGGTCACCTTCTTCAGCCGCTCCAAGCAGCGGCTGTGGACCAAGGGCGAATCCTCCGGCCATTTCCTCAAGGTCGTGGACGTCGCGGTCGATTGCGATCAAGACACTTTGTTGATCCAGGCCAACCCCGACGGCCCGACCTGCCATCGCGGCACCGTGAGCTGCTTCGGCAACGCCGGCGCGACGGGCGTCGGTTTTCTCGCCCAGCTCGACCAGGTCGTGGCGGACCGCATCAAGAGCGGCGACAAGGCCAGTTACACCGTGCGCCTCGTGCAGGAGGGCGTGGCCCGGGTCGCCCAGAAGGTCGGCGAGGAGGGCGTCGAGACCGCGCTGGCCGCGCTGCAGAAGAACACCAAGGAATTCACCGGCGAGGCCGCCGACCTCCTCTACCACCTCATCGTGCTGCTCCGCGCCCGGAAACTCTCGCTCGCCGACGCCATCGCCGTGCTGGAAAAGCGCCACGCCCCGAAACGTTAGGCGGCCGGCCTAAACTCAGGGTTGCGCCGGCACCGGACTCGCGCACGTTCAGGGGGTCCCCCCTCCCATGCCGCCCACGATTCGTCGCATGTTTGCGTATGGCCTGCTGGCCAGCCTGGCCGTCATTGCAACCGAGGCGGCGCCCAGTGTCAGCGGCCCGCGGTCGGGCCGGTGGGCCCACGAGGGGGCCTCCCTCAAACCCGACGGCCGCGTGGTCTGGGGCCGGCTGGACAACGGCCTGCGCTACGCCCTCCTGCCCCACCAGGGCGTGCCCGGCCGCGTGGTGATGAAACTGGCGGTGTTGTCCGGCTCGGTGGATGAGCGCGACGACGAGCTGGGCATCGCGCATTTCACCGAGCACATGGCCTTTCACGGCAGCGCGGAGATGGACGAGCCGGGCATGCTGACCCTTTTCCGGCGGCTCGGGGCGGAATACGGCAGCGACGTGAACGCCTTCACGACCTTTGACTCGACCACCTACAGCCTGGAATTCCGCGAAAACGACCCACGCCTGCTCGCCGACGGCTTCCGGCTGTTCAAGGGCATCGCCGGCAGCATCACCTTTGATCCAGCGGTGATCCAGCGCGAGCGCCGCGTCATCTTCGCCGAGAAGCGCAACCGCAACGGGCTGGCCGACCGCCAGCTGCAGGCCTCCTATCCTGTGCTGTTCCGGGGCATCAGCTTTGCCCACCATTCCCCAATCGGCGTGGACGAGACCCTGAACTCATTCTCACGCGAAAACTTCCTGGAGTTTTACCGCCGCTGCTACCGACCGGACCTGATGGTGGTCGTGGTCGCGGGCGACATCGACGCGGCCGCCCTCGAGCGCGGGATCCGCGAGGCCTTCGGGAGCCTGCCCAAGCCCACCACCCCGCAGCCGGCCCGGCCCGAGGGCAAGCCCGAGATCCGCAACCTGCGCGCCGGCATTTTTCGCATCCCGGGCGTCGGCATGGCGGAAATCCTGGCGGCCAGCGTCGCGCCGGCCTTCTCCCGGTCCGACGTGCGCGAGGCGGTCGTCCGCGCCCAGCGCAGCGCCTTCGTCATGGAGCTGTTCGAGAACCGGCTCCGCCTGCTGATCCCTGGCGCGGGCTCACCCTCGGCCTCCTTCGAGTCGTTTTTCAACTACGAGTCGGCCACGGCGTCGATCCGGGTGCCCGGCGAGGGCTGGGCGCAAGGCGTCCAGGCGGTGGACCAGGTCATCCGCGACACGCTCAAGCGCGGCTTCCAGCAGTCGGAGATCAGCGAACTGCGCGAACGCTACCAGCGGAATGTCAGCCACCACGCGGGGCAGCTCCCGGTCATGGACCCCGCCGAGCTCTGCGCGAGCCTCACGTCGTCCATCACGGACCACACGGTCTTCGTCGGGCCCGCCACCGAGACGGCATGGATGAGCGACTGGCTGGCCAAGCTGACGTCCGATGAAGTCAACCGGACTTTCCGCGCCTTGTGGAATCCCGACACCCTGGCCTACCACGTGAGCGGCGATGTCGACCTGCAGCTCAAGCCGGCCGATGTCCTCAAGGCGGTGCAGCAGCACCGCCGGGGTGAATCCAACTACCTGCTCCCGCCCCCGCCCAAGGATGAGGTGTTCACTCTGAAGAAACCGGGCCCGCCCGCCACGGTCGCGGAGACGCGGACTGAGGCCGGCCTCGGGGTGGAGATGATGCGCTTCAGCAACAACGTCCGACTGAATTTCATTCCCACCCGGCACGAGCCCGGGCTGGTGCACGCGATCATCCGGATCGGCGACGGCCTGCTCACCCTGCCCGGCAAGCGGCCCGCGCTGAAGGAATTTGGCCTCAACACCCTCATCGGCAGCGGCACGGTCTATTTCCAGTCGGACCAGATCGCCCGGATCATCGACCAGCGCTTCCTGAACTTCAGCTTCGACCTCTCCGACAACGACGCCTTCACCTTCCGCGGCCTGGTGAGCGCGCCGAACCTGGAGACCTTCCTGGGGGTCGCGACCGAGGTCATCCGGAGCCCCAAATTCAACCCCTACGCGCACCGCGAAGAGCGCGTGCGCGCCGCCATGGGCCGCTCGGCCGGGGCGATGGGTTTCTCGGAAGGGCAGCGGGACCTCATGGATTACCTTTTCCAGGGCGATGCCCGCTTCATGTCCGGCACGCCGCTCGACTACGTCTCGCTCAGCGTCAATGACGTCCGCCAGTGGATGGAGGAGCCGCTGACCGCGGGCTATGTCGAGGTGACCATCGTGGGCGACCTGACGCGCGACGAGGCGGTGGCGGCCCTCGCGCGCACGCTCGGCACGCTGGGCCCCCGGGCGGCGGAGAAGATCCGGACCAAGCCCCCGGCCCCGGTGAAGGTGGCCGCGCCCGCCGGCTTCAAGCGCATCGAGTTTGTCGGCGAGATGAACATGGGCATGGTGCGCGGCAACTGGCCGCTCGCGGCGCACCTCGACGCCCGCACCAATGTCGCGCTCCAGACCCTGAGCAAGCTGCTGGAATTCCGGATCCGGATGGAAGCCCGCGACCTGCGGGGCTATGCCTACGCCCCGTCGGTGGCCTTCAATCCGTTCGGCGGCTTCGAGGACTTCGGCCTCATGGAGGCCACGGTGGATTGCACGCCCGGGGATGCGGAGGCGGTCGCCCGCGTGGTGCAGGACACTGCCGCCGCTCTCGGCGCCGGGGGCGCCTCGGCCGAGGAATTTGAGGCCGGCCGGAACATCATCCGCAACCAGCTCCGCCGCGGCTTCCAGGACAACGGTTTCCTCGTGAACCTGTTCAAGCGCGTCCAGGAGAAGCCCGGTCGCCTCGCGGAGATCCAGGCCCTGCATGATGACCTCGTCGGCCAGATCACGCTGGAGGAGGTCAACAGCTGGGCGCGGCAACTGCTGCCCGCCGGCAACGCCCGCACGGCGATGATCGTGCCCAAGGCGTTCGTCGGCCTCTTCGACGGCGCCAAGCAGTAGGCCCGCGCGGGGCCTATTCGGCCTCGATGCGCCCCGAGCGGACGCGCAGCCGGCGGTCGCATTGCTCGGCGAAGCGCCGCTCATGCGTCGCGAGCACGACCGTGATGCCGCGTTCCCGCACGAGTGAGGTGAGCAGGGCGAACACGGTGTCGCCGGTCGCCTCGTCGAGCGAACCGGTGGGTTCGTCGGCGAGGAGGAGGCGCGGCGCGTTCATCAGGGCGCGGCAGATGGCGGTGCGCTGGCGCTCGCCGCCGGAGATGTCCTGGATGCGGTGATTGAGCCGGTGCGCGATGCCGACCGCCCCCGCCAGTTCGCGGAGACGGGCCGTGGTTTCCGCCGCGGGCCGGTTGTCAGCCAGCGCGGGCACGCGGAGGTTCTCCTCCACGGTCAGGTCGGCGATCAGGTTGTGCAGCTGGAAGACAAACCCCAGGTGCCGGCGGCGCAGTTCCTGCCGGTGATCCTCGCGGCGCGGATCCAGCCCGCACACCGCCAGCTCGCCGCGATCCGGGAGGTCGAGCCCGCCCAGCAGGTGCAGCAGCGTGCTCTTGCCCGAGCCGCTGGAACCCCAGAGCGCGACCAGCTCGCCGGGGCGGATCTCGAGGCTGATGCCCGCAAGCACCGGCACGCGACCGGCGTCGTAGGCCTTGTGCAAATCACGGGCGGTGACGAGCGCCTCATTCATAGCGCAGGGCCTCCGCCGGCTGGATGCGCGTGGCGAATTGCGCGGGATAGATCGCCCCGGCCACCGCCGTGCAGAGCGCGGTCACCACGATGCCCGCCAGCATGCCGGGCTTCACGACCGCCTGCACGTAGCCTTGGAACAGCGGCGTGTGCTCGAGGGCGAAGAGGGCGCCGTAGCCGAGCGCAAACCCGGCGACCAGCCCCAGCGCGGCGATGGCTGCCGCCTCGCCGAAGATCAGCACGGCCACCTGGCGCCGGGAAAAGCCGCACACGCGCAGCACGGCGATCTCGCGGATGCGGCTGAAGACCGAGAGTAGCATCGTATTGGCCACCCCGAGCCCGCCGAGCAGGAAGGCGCAGAGCCCGACCGCCCAAGCCGTGAGGTTGAGGATCTTGAACTGGGTGTAGCTCTGGTTGAACTCGCGATTCTCCAGCGCCATGAGCCGCGGGTGGGCCGTCTCGACGTCGGCCTTGAAGGCCGCACCTTGGGTCTCATCGCGCAGCTTGACCGCCACGATCGAGGAGATGCCCTCGCGGGAGAAAAACGCCTGCGCGTCCTTAAGCGGCAGGAACACGCCGCCGTCCTCGAAGCCGTTCTCGGTCCGGATGATTCCCGCGACTGTGAACTCGCCGTGGCCGACCCCGATCTTGGCGCCCAGCTTGGCCCCGAGGAAATCCGCCGCGCGCGCGCCGAGCCAGATGCCCCCGGGAATCCGGCCGAAGTCCGCCGGGTTGCCGTGCACCCACTGAGCCTTGGCCAGCCGGGAGTTGCCGGCCTCGAGGCCGAAACAGGTGATGACCGGCCGGTCGCCCGACGCCACCAGCCCGAACAGGAGCGGTTGCGCCGACGCGACCTGCGGCAGCCGGCGCAGCGCCGCGACCTGGTCGTCCGTCACGCTGCTGAAGAACATGTCGGAGACATTCCGCTCGAAGACCAGGTAGTGGGAATCCACCGCCAGGATCCGCTCGAACATGCCGATGGCTCCGTGGACGAGGGAGAGGATCGTGAGCATCGCCGCCACGCCGAAACCGATGCCGGCCACGCCGATCAGGGCGCGGAGCCGGTGGCGCCGGAGGTTGGTGAGGATGAGCGTGAGGAAGCGCATGACGGGACGGGGCCCGGCCACCCGGCGGATCGTCAGCGGGGGGCGGGCTCCGGACGGATGCTGGGCGGAGCCACCGCCGTCGGCACGTTAAATCCGGCCGACCGCAGGTGGAGGCCGGCGAGTTCACCGGTGTGGTAATTGTGGCACTGCTGGCAGCTGGCGCCGGCCAGCTCCGGTTGATGGCAGCTGACGCAGGAATTCTTGGTCAACGGGGCAAAATTGCTGTGAAAGCGCGTGATGTCGCGATTGGCCCCGAAGGCCGCGGCATAGTCGGCCTTGGCATCGAGCACGTGGCAGGTGCTGCAACCCTGGACGCCCATGAGGGCGAAATGCGCTGCGTGCTTGAAGGAGGTGAACGAGCGCTGATGCGGCTGCGGGCGGGAGGTCAGCCAGTTGACGACGGTGGCGCTCCCGACGCGGTCCACCGTATGGCATTTCATGCAGGCTCCCGGGGCCTTCTCGTCCGCAAGCTGGGTGAAGATGGCCTGGGCGGCGGGCAGGGCATCGCCCGCCGAGGTCTCGAGCCAGGCCGTGAGGAACTCATCCGCGTGTCCGCTCGGCCGGTAATACAGCGTGTAGTTTTCATCCCGGCGATACCATCCGCCCTCGGCCACGCGGGCCTCGGCATCATCATACTCCAGCACCGGGGGCGTCACCGGCGCCGGGGCGGAAGCCGGTGCGGCACCCACCTCGGGCGCCAGCAGGTCATCCTTGTCGACCGGGGAGGTGGGCGCTGGTCCGGCCAGCAGGTCGTCGGGATCCACCGCCGGGACCCCGGTGGTCGCGCCGGAGCCAGCGGGTTTGGCAGCGACCGCGCGGCTCCGCGCCGGGCGGGACGAAGGTTTGTCGCCGTGGCGATGCGCGGCGACCTCGGTCAGCAGGCCCGGCAGCCAGATTTGCTGGGCCGCCAACAGGCTGTCGGCGGAAAATTTTCCGGTGTGCCGCGTGGAGCCCTGCGCCGGCGCGTAGGGATCGAGGCGCCGCATCATCACCTGCTGGCCCTTGGTGATCAGGTCGGCCAGCAGGCCCTTGATGCTCCAGACCAGCCGCGCAGCGGCGGCCTTCTGCGCCGGGGTCGCCCGGCTGAGGTCGGCCAGCTTGACGGCTCCGAGGTCGGCCAGCGCCTTCCGCGCGGTTTCATCCCCTTCCAGCATCCAGCGCATGAAGGGCGTGATCCCGCCCTCGCAGTAATCCGGCCAGTCACCCACCGGAGCGCCCGCCGCCTCCAGGGCGGTGACATCCACCTCGGGCAGACGGATGAACACCAGCCCCTTGGCGCCGGTCTGGCCCTCGCCCTCGATCTGCCCGGCATGGCACTGCGCGCAGGTCTGCGCAAAATTCCGGACTAGCATCTTGCGGCCGTCTGCCGCGGGTTCATGGCAGTCCGCGCAGGACTTCGGCGCGGAGGCCGCCAGACGCGGCTCGGCGAAGTGTTTCTGCCAATGGGAGACGTGGTCGAATTGCAGCCGGGTCCGGCGGGTGGCCGGATAATCCGTGAACTCCGGATGTCCCGCGGTGAAACTGGCGAATGGCGCCTGATGGCACGCCTGGCATTGCTGGTCGCTCAGGCGCTGGATGTTCGCGTCCCGTCCGTGGTGCTCCTGGTGGCAGGTCGCGCAGGCCAGCTCGGCCGGGGCGTCTGAGACCAGTGACTTGGCCGCCCGTTGCAGCAGGGTCGGCGGGATGGCGCCGGCCTTGGTCCGCTGGGTGAGCATCGCCAGCTCTTCCCCCTTCACCCCGTGCGGCGAATTGCCGTGGGCGCCCAGGTCGTGGCATTCGAGGCAGCGCTGGTTGTGCGCCTGCATGCGGCGGATGTGGTCTTCCGGCGTCAGCGGAATTCCGGGGGACTCGACATGGCAATCGGCGCAGCGTTGCGCCGACATGGCGTGCTGCGCGGTCAGGGGTCCCGGGCTGGACCACGCCGTGCGGGCCCAGCCCCACAAGCCCATCACCACCACCCCGGCCGCCAGGCTGACGGTGAGCCAGGTCAGCTGGCGGCGCTGTCCGCGCAGGCTTTGCTGGGGCGTGCAGGGCGGCACGGGACAGCCGCAGCTGCCGTCGGCCTGCGGTCCGTTTTCGCAAGCTGCGCCCAGTGAAATGGCCCGCGTGCAAACCCACCGGTCGCCCTTCCTGGCCGGCAGGCACTGGCTGGTGGCCCGGCACTCGCCCTTGCTCCCCGGGCCGAACACGCAAGGGCAGCCCTCGGCCGCCCGCCCGCACACCCACTCGTCCTGCGGCCGGTCGTAGAGCTTGCGGTTGTGGATGATGCTTTGGAGCAGGCGGCGCATGGCGGCGGGTCCGGGTTACAACCGATGGGAATAGTGCAGGACCAGCCACACATGGGCGGCGATCAGCACGAGCAGGCCGTAGGTCAGCGGGATGTGGACGAAGAGCCAGAGCTTCAGCAGCCGCTGGCCGGCCAGCTGCGTGTCCAGGTTGCGCTTGGCCTCGAGCAGGGTTGCCAACTGGCCGGCGAGTTCCTGCTCCGCCGCGTTGAGGTAGCGGCGCGAGGACTCGAGCTCCAGCTTGACGCGGTGGAATTCATGGTCGTCGCCGGTCAGGGGCGAGAGCGGCGGCGGCACGCGCAGGAAATAGGCGTGCAGCACTCGCTGGTACAGGTCCGGGAGGGTGGAGGACTGGGCCTCGGTCTCGGCGCGGCGCACCAGTTCCTTCACTTCTTCCGCGAGCCGGTGGCGCAACACGGGGATGCGTTCATACACCAGGCTCTCGCCGGACCGGACCAGGCGCGGCGGCAGCCAGCGGCTCAACCACAGGCCGAGGGCCCCGCTCACCGCCACCCCGGCGAAGGCGGCGGCCAGCAGTCCTTCCAGCCCGCCGTCGGGGATCCGGGCTCCGGTGTGCAGCACGAAGACAAAGCACCCGAGCCAGCCCAGGTAGATGTGCGCCTGCATCCAGGTGCTGGCGCTCAGCAGCGGCAGAAACGGCAGTTTTTTCCGGGCGTTGAAAAAGGTCAGGATCAGCACGAGGGCCAGCAACAGCCAGCCGGTATAGACCGCCACCGGCCGCAGGGCGATCCGGGCCAGCTGCCAGGCCAGGACCAGCGCGAGCGCCAGCCCGGCGGCGAGCAGGGAAAGGGTCCAGCGGCGGGAGAGGAAGGATTTCATCGGCGCAGCCAGGCAGCCAGTTTGTCGCCCTCCCGCATGTCCGCCCGCAGGAGTGCATCGTGGGGACAGGCATTCACGCAGGCCGGGCCGCCCGGCTCGTCGATGCACAGGTCGCATTTCGTGGCGCGGCGGATGGGTGCGCCCGTTTCCTCCGTGACGACCGGCAGCCCGTCCTCGTCGTGCAGCGCCACCATCTGGATCGTGCCATAGGGACAACTGTTGGCGCAGATGCTGCAGCCGATGCAGGTGTCGGCGTCGATGTCCACGAGGCCCTCGATGTTCTCCCGGTAGATGGCCCCTGTCGGGCAGCCGATCATGCAGACCGGGTCGATACAGTGCATGCACGCCCCGGCCACCATCACCCCGCCGGCCTCCGGTCCCTGGCGGATGAAGCGCGGGTTGTTGTCATGGGTGGCGGCGCAGGCCCGCACGCAGTCGTCGCAGCGGGTGCAGCGATCCATGTCGATCAGCATGGTCGCCCGGCCGTTGATGAAGCGCTGGGCGACCATGAACTCGAGGAGTTCGTCCGCTCCCTTGCCTTCCCCGGCCGGCTGGGCCGGGAGGGTGAGCTCCGCCAGCTGTTCCCGTGGGAGGGTGGGCAGGATGTGTTCCTCGATCACCGCGGTGGGAATGAAAAGCACGTCGACGTAACCGAGGGCGCGCAGGCTGTGGCGCAGGGCCACATGCTGCCCCCGCCAGCCGGTGACGATTTCGTGCAGGCTGAACACCTGGCCCTTGCCGAGGTAGCGCTCCGTGCGCTCGCCGTGGTTATACCGGCTGCTGACCCGGGCAAAGCCGCTGCGCACGAGCAGCAGGCCGTTGGGGTAGTCGCCCTCGCGCGCGATCAGCGGCTCGTTTTCCATGAGCTCGCGCGGGCCGGCCTCGCGCAGCCGCTGGTAGGTGGTGTGCCAGTCGAATTCGCCATAGGTCTCGAACCGGGTGGCGTCGGCGATCAACTGCAGCGTCTCGTCCGACAGGTTCCACATCAACGGCGTCTCGGCCAGGTGGCGCTTGAGGCTGCGCTCGCGGTAGCGCCCGTCGATCTGCTCCTTCCACGCCGGCGAGTATTTGCGGATCTCGCGCAGGCCCTGCCAGCGGATCTCGAGCAGCAACGCCTCCCCCTCGGCCACCACCGTGGCGGTGCGGGGCGTGCGGCCGAGCGCGGCGATCTCGCCGAACAACTCCCCCTCGCGGAGCGTGATGGTGCGGTCGGCGCCCAGCACCCCGGGCACATCCTGCAGGAAGATGCGGGCCTCCCCGCCCCGGCCCACCTGCAGGCCCGGCGGCGGGCCGCCGCGGGTGACTTGCTCGGCAAAATGCGGCCGGTTCCACCAGCGTTTGAAGCTGCCCCAGAGGGAGGGCCGGACCTGCGGCCGGCGGCCGAGCAGCTCCGCCGGGGGCTCCTTGTGCAGCACCTTCACCGCGCCGTCCATGATGACGAAGGCCGAGTGCCCGTAATCCCCCCGCCGGACGATGATCTCGCCCGGCATGTACTGGTGGAGCCGCGCGTCGTTCCGCAGGATGCCGCGGAGGGGAATAGAGGGCGGGAATTTCTCGGGCGCCGTCGTGCGGAAGATCGGATGCGACAGCATCAGGTCCACATCGACCTCCTTCATGTCCGGATCGAAGGGCTTGTCCCACCGCTCCGGCCCCGCCTGCTTGGTAGCCTGCGTGTAAGGCGCCTGGGATCCGGCCTGAATCGTGGGGCGGCTGGAGGTCTTGGCCATGGGGGTGACGGACCGGGTCAGGGCTTGCCGCCGGGCACGACGTAGGGCTTGCCGCGGTATTGCGTGGCGTCCGGCACTAGGGCGTCAAGGCCGGCCAGTTGCGCGCCGGTCACCTTGGTCGCGAACTCGCGCCCCAGTCCGGCCAGCTTCTCCGCCGCGGCGTTGAGTTCCGCCGCGTTGTTCAGGCGGAGCCGGGTCGCTTGGGCGACGGCGACGATCGCGGCCAGCTCGGGCGTGGGAGCCAGCGCCTGGATTTTTTCCAACTGTTTGCGGGCTGCGTCGGTCCGGCGGGCGAGCGTCACGCCAAAGTTGGCCTTCTCCGTCGCGCCCGCCACCGCCCGGAAGCCATATTCGGTCTCCAGGATGAGCCCCAGGACGTACAGCCGGCGCCGCTGCTCGGGTGTCGCCTCGGGATTGGCCCGGTTGTCGGTGTGCAGGATGGTGTGCCGGACCTCGCCCTGCGACCAGGTGAGCAAGTTGAACCCCTCGCTGGCCGGCGGATGGCCGCCGACGTTGACCAGCTTCTCGTCACTGAGCACATGGCATTGGTAGCAACTGGCCCCGAGGGCATAGAGATTTTCCCGGACGATCATGCCGGCGGCGAGGGCCTGGGCCAGGCGGGCGGTGCGGTGCTCGGCCGATTCGGTCAATTTGGTGATGCCCTTGCCATAATCGCCGTGGGTTGCGGCCCAATCCTTGCCCGCCCCGTGACACGACTCGCAGGAAACCCCCGAGGTGGACTTGATCGTGTCATCCTCCAGCCGGTTCAGGTAGTGGCAGTCCATGCACTTCGGCTCGTGCTTGATCTTGCCCAGGCCGAGCTTCTCCAGCATGGCGGCGGTTTCCGGCTTCCGGTGCAGCTCGTTGAAGGTCTTGAAATGCACGCTCTGCTTCCACGCCTCGATCTCCTGGATGTGGCATTCCGCGCACGACTCGGGACCGCCGACCTTGTCGGGCCGGGGCACGACCCCGGCCAGCGTGCCGGTCACGAGCAGGGCGGCCCATGCGGCGGCGGTGATGCGGAATCCCTGTTTCATCGAGCCCCGGGCGTGGATCCTGGTGAAGGGCGGGTGCCGCATGGTCGAGACCTGATTGGCATGGATGCGACGTGATGGGTGATGATTTTTTCCGTCGCCTCAAGGTGAGGATTGTGTCACGAAAAGTCAGCGCAAGCTGAAACTCCAAGTTAATCCTTCCGTCCCGCACCGGAAGATTCCGCCGGATCGTTTGCCACCCGCTTTTTTGGCGGACGGGCCCGGATCTGGACCGTTAAAGTTCGCGCGTCACCCAACATGTTAGCCATTCCCGCCAGCCGCGCCCCCGACGGGGGCTGATCCCGGCCGCGCCCTCTACACCCCCACCCTCATGCTTTGGACCTACCTGGGCCTTGCCCTGATCCTGCTGGTCGCCGGCCAGCTGGTGCTGGGCCTGCTGGCCTCGATCCGGCGGGTGCGCCTCGATGCCCAGCGTCAGGCGCTGGACCTCGCGCGCTTCACCGAGGAGCTGGCCACCGTGCGCGATGCGCGGCGGAAGCTGGCCCAGGAGCCGGTGCCGTGGAATGGATTTCGCAAGTTCGTCGTCCGCCGCAAGGCCGAGGAAAGCGCGCTGGTGCGTTCGTTCTATCTCGCGCCGCACGACGCCAAGCCGCTGCCCGCCTACAAGCCGGGCCAGTACCTGACCTTCCGCCTGCCGGGTCCCCGGCGCGACGGCCAGCTCATCCGCTGCTACAGCCTCAGCGATTATCCGCAGCCGTCGCACTACCGCGTCACGATCAAGCGCGTCGTGGCGCCGGCGGGCCACGCCCCGGGGGTGGTCGGGCTGGGCTCCGGCTATTTCCATGATGAGATCAAGGAGGGCGACATCCTCGACCTGCGCGCCCCCGCCGGGAATTTTTGCTTCGACCCCAACGACACGCATCCCGTGGTGCTCATCGGCTGCGGCATCGGCGTGACCCCGATCTACAGCATGCTGGCCACGCTCGTCCAACTGAAGAGCCGGCGGTCCGTGTCGTTCTATTACGGGGTGCGCAACCGCCGCGAACACCTCTTCAAGGCGGAGCTGGAGGCCATCGCCCGCGAATTCCCTCATTTCCGCATCCGCATCTGCTATTCCCAGCCGGATCTCGGCGACCGTTTGGGGGAGGACTACCACGTCGCGAGCCGGGTGACGGTCGATCTGCTCCGGCGCGAGCTGCCCTCGAGCAACTTCTTTTTCTACTACTGCGGCCCCGGGGCGATGATGGAGGCCATGACCAGCGGCCTGAAGGACTGGGGCGTCCCGGAAGCCCACCTGCACTTCGAGGCCTTCGGGCCGCTCAGCGTGAAGCGGGTCGGCAAGGCCATCGCCGGGGCGGCCACCGTGGAAACGCAGCAGCCGACGGTCACCTTCCGCAAGAGCGGCACGGCCCTGCCGTGGGATGGCTCACTGTCCTCGCTGCTGGACCTGGCCGAGCAGGCCGGCGTGGTCATCGCGTCGGGCTGCCGGGCGGGCAATTGCGGGACCTGCGTCGTCGCTGTGCAGGAGGGCGAGGTCCGGTACCTGCAGCCGCCGGGCTCGCCGCCCGAGGCGCGGTCCTGCCTGACCTGCATCGCCCAGCCGAAGGGCGACCTGGTGCTTGATGCCTAGCCCGCGCTGGCGCGGTTATTTCTTCTGCGCCGTGTCGTGGGAATCGAAGGTGACCCGGATGACGCCGCGCCATTCCTGGGCGCCGTAATCCACCGCCTTGTCGTTCGGATAGAATTTGGCCAGCGCTTCCTTCACCCCGGGCCCGAAGGTCGCCGGGTCGCCATGGCAGGCGAGGCAGGATTTGGAGGCGGCGATGGGACGGTAGACGCGCCACTCCATCGGCTGCTTCGGCACCTCGATTTTCTGCACGATCACCTTGTCCGGGGTGTTGCCCGCGATCAATTGGGCGCGGATCTTCTCAAGGGCGGCGACATCGGCCCCGTCCGGCTGGTTCTTGGGGTTCCGCAACAGCAGGCTGGTGAACTTGACGGCGGTCACCTTCGGGCGGTTGAGCACGCGCTTCGGCAGCTCCATGTCCTTCAGGTGCAGGATGCTCACCACATCGGCCGTCGGCTTGGTCGCCAGTTCCCGCGTGGTCTCGGCGATCAGCTTGGCGCCGACATCCTCGATGACCCTGGAGCCGTATTGGGCCAGTTCGGCCACGGCGGGATCGGCGGCGTCCACAAAGGTGAAGACCGCGCCCTCGGGCTTTGAGCCGGCGGGCAGCGTGGCCGTGTCGATATACTCCAGTACTTTCACCGGAGCCGGGGTGTCGGCGGCCAACAGTCCGGCGGTCATCAGACCAACCGATATTGCGAGGCTAGCAGAAAGTTTTGTTACGCTCATTAGTTCAAGACACGTCTGGCCGGAAAATATTGCAAGCCTGCAATACCATTAAAGCCACGCAACCCGCTTGGGCAGGTTCACTTTACCGTGGCCCCAGGGGGGGGCGGCGGCAGCCGGACGCCGGGGGCCCTTACTTGGCCGCGGGGAGCTCGATCGGCTCGCCGGTGAACTTGAAGCGGATTTTTACGTTGGGATCCACCTTGAGGACGAAGGCGGTCCGGATGACCTTCAGCTTCCAGTTGCGATAGTCGATCGTGGCCTCGCCGGTGATCGTGTAGGTGTCGCCGGCCTTGCTGACATTGACCGGAAACTCCACCAGCGCGGTGGCGCCATGGAACGTAAGGTTGCCATTGGCCTGGCCCTGGCCGTCCGGGGTCAGGGCGAGGATGCCGAGTTCAAATTTGCCCGTGGCGTCATCGCCCCCCAGCCACTCCATCATCTTCTTGTCGCGGTCGGGCTTGCCGGTCTTCAGGTCGGCAAACCGGAAAGTGAGCGCCGCCGTCTTGATGCGCGCCTTGTCGTCCACGTTGGCGCGCAGCGCATAAGCGTCGAGGTGCGCTGTGAAATTGTCGATCGTGGAGCTGACGTCCACGTCCACATAGGAGCGGGCGGGATCCACCTTCAGGGCGCGATCGGCCGCAGACAGCGTGAACGGCAGCAGGGCAAGGAGGGCGAGGACACGGAGTCTATTCATGGCGGCGATTAATGAGGGCTCGCCACTAAGACCGCAAATTCACAATTTGGTGCCCATCCCTCCGATGAGCGCCCCCCGGAAGACCGCCGACCAATGGTTCGCCGAGTATGGCGAGAGCCATCAGGATGACACCAACGAGCTGATCCACTGGCTCTGCGTGCCGGTCATCTTTTGCAGCGTCCTCGGCCTGATCTGGTCAGTCCCCGTGCCCGCGCAGCTGGCCGATGCGGCCCCGTGGTTCAACTGGACCCTGCCGGTGGCCCTCGCCGTCCTGCTGTTTTACCTGCGCTTGTCGGTGCCCCTGGCCGTCGGCATGTTCCTCTTCATCAGCGCGTGCTACGGCCTGATCGAGTGGCACGCCGCCGCGTGCCCGTTCGCGGTGTGGAAGAGCTGCCTGATTCTCTTCGGGCTCGCGTGGATCGGGCAGTTCATCGGCCACAAGATCGAGGGCAAGAAACCCTCGTTCTTCCACGACGTGGTATTCCTGCTGATCGGCCCCGCTTGGCTGCTGCACTTCGTCTACAAGAAACTCGGCTTGGCCTATTAACCCCGGCCGCCGCGCAGCATGACGACGTGCGCCAGGTCGTTTTTCTCGAATTCCTTCCAGTAGCGGTCCTCGATCTTCTTGAGCTGCTCGTCGCGGGAGGGCGGTGGCTCGACGCCGGGCGTCTCCATCGTGCGCTTGGCCTGGTCGCTGGCAAAATCCCGGTCGGCGAGCCGCGTCACCAGCTCGTGCCAGAAGACATCGTTCTGGAATTCGCTCTGCAGGTCCCGCACGCGGTCGTCCTCGGCCAGCTTGGGGCTGGGTTGCAGCGAGCCGTCCTCGCGCTCCTCGACGAGGTCCGCGCAGCCCAGGTCCGTCGCCAGCCCGAGCAGGCGCTGGTCGAGGGCGAAGTAGCGCTTGGCCACCGCCGTCTCCTCGCCCTGGTAACCCGTGACGGTCCACATGCCCAAGTGCACCAGCTCGAGCAACTGGCGGTATTCCTTCGCGGTGAACGAGACTTTCATAGCCCGCCACCCTTGCCCGGCGCCCCGGCCCCGCAAGCGCGAAGTGGTCCGGGCCGGCGCGGCGTTACTTCTTCTCCGCCGGCGCGGCGGCCGGGGCCGTCGCCTGTTCCAGCGGGACTTGTTTCATTTCCACGGGCGCCGTGGTGGGTGGAACCCGGCCGACGGTGAAGCTGCCGATGCTCGGCCGGGGCGCGAGGCGCCATTTCAAGTCCAGCGGGCGGCCGTTCATCGTGTAACCCACGGCGGCACGCCAATAGGAGACGGCAGGCGCGCCGGGGCTTTCGTCGGGCATGAAGGTCCACTTGGCCAGGGCCGCGATGGCGGAGGCGCCGAACTCCGGGTGGGAGGCGCGCAGGGCGCGGATCGCCTGCACCTTGCCGTCGGCCTGGATGGCGAGCTCGATGATCGCCCCGCCGATCTCGCCCTTCGCGGCCAGATTCTCGGGATAAACCGGAATCTCCTGGTGCCCCGCGCGCAGGACCGGCCGGTTGGCGTTGGTCGCCTCGCCCTGGTCATCCGCCACGGGAAAGCTGAACGGGCGGCGCGCCTTGAATTTCACCGGCTTGCCGTCCTTCAGCCGGGGCGACTGCTTGTCCTGCTGCGACATGTTCATCGCCAGTTGCTCCAGGGTGTGGTCGCCCGTCGGGTCATCGCTCTGGACGATCTTGGCGTCCTCGGGGTTCCCCTGCTCATTGTAGGTGATCTCGGTCACCACGGTGTAGCCGGGCTTGAGGGCCTGGGCAAAGCCGGTGGCGGCGCCGAGCAGCAAAAAGGGCAGGAGTAAAAGTCGGGCGGGGTGCTTCATGGGAATGGGTCTAGACTCGTGCACACCCCGCCGGTTTCTGGCAAACTGATACTTGCCCCGGCGCCGCCAAAGCCCGGCATTGACCGGCCCGCGGGTGCGCCCTTCACTCGACAGCCTCCTTTTACACATGTCCGAATCCGCCGAAACCCCCAACCTCATGGAAGCCCTCGTGTCGCTCGCGAAGCGCCGCGGCTTCATCTACGCGTCATCCGAGATCTACGGCGGGCTCAACGGCTTCTTCGACTACGGCCCCCTCGGCGTGGAGCTCAAGCGCAACATCCGCGACTGCTGGTGGCGCGACATGGTGCAGCGCCGCGACGACATCGTCGGCATCGAGACCTCCATCATCATGCACCCGAAGGTCTGGGAGGCCTCCGGCCATGTCGCCGGCTTCACCGACCCGCTCGTCGACTGCAAGGTGAGCAAGCAGCGCTACCGCGCCGACCAGCTGTTCTTCGCGCCCGTGGTGGTGGACAACAAGACCGTCGGCTACGTCTCGGCGCTCGAAAGCGAGCAGACGACCGTGGACCTGCAGGTCGCCGCGGAGGCCTTCAAGCGCAAGAAGGGCATCCAGGGCTCGCTCGCGCCCGTGATCGTCCGCGACTTCACCGAGGCGCAGGAGCCCGAGATCCCGCTCATCCCCTCGCCCGCCACCGGCGAGCCCGGCAGCCTGACGCCGCCGCGCGCCTTCAACATGATGTTCGAGACCAACGTCGGGGCGATGAAGGACGCCTCGTCCGTCGCCTACCTGCGGCCCGAGACCGCGCAGGGCATGTTCGTGGACTTCAAGAACGTCGTGGACACCACGCGCGTGAAGCTGCCCTTCGGCATCGCGCAGATCGGCAAGTCGTTCCGCAACGAGATCACGCCGCGCAACTTCATCTTCCGCTCCCGCGAGTTTGAGCAGATGGAGATGGAATATTTCATCCACGAGGACGCCGACTGGGCCAAGTGCCACGAGGAGTGGATCACTTGGTGCGAGAACTGGCTGAAGAGCATCGGCCTGCCGGCCAGCCACCTCTCCCGCTACACCCACCCGAAGGAGAAGCTCGCGTTCTACTCGCGCGGCACGGTGGACATCATGTTCAAGTATCCCTTCGGCGTGCAGGAACTGTGGGGCATCGCCGCCCGCGGCGCCTACGACCTCACGCAGCACGCCAACGCCAGCGGCAAGCCGCAGGAGCTGTTCGACGAGGCGAGCAAGAAGAAGTTCGTGCCGCACGTCATCGAGCCCGCCGTCGGCGTGGACCGCATCTTCCTCGCCGTGCTGGCCGCCGGCTACGCGGTGGAGGACGTGAAGGACGAGAAGGGCAACGTCGAGCAACGCACCGTGCTCCGGCTCTCGCCGCGCCTCGCCCCCGTCAAGGTCGCCATCCTCCCGCTGCTCAAGAACAAGGAGCCGCTCACGAACCGCGCCCGCGCGCTCCACGCCAAGCTGCAGAAACGCTACGCCGTGCAATACGACGACGGCGGCGCCATCGGCAAACGCTACCGCCGGCAGGACGAGGCCGGCACGCCGTGGTGCGTGACCATCGACTTCGACACGATCGAGAAGCCCGGCGACACCTTCACCCTGCGCGAGCGGGATTCCATGGCCCAGAAGCGGATCACGGAGGCGGAATTGTTCGCGCTGCTCGAGGAACAGGTCTACTGATCCCGCCATGAAAATCCGGACCCGCCTCGCCATCCTCCTTTCCCTTGCGGTGCTGCTGGCGGCGGGCCGGGCCGCCGACCCGATCCCGGTCATCCTCGACACGGACATCGGCGGCGACATCGACGACGCCTATGCGCTGATCCAGGTCCTGCGCAGCCCCGAGCTGAAACTGCTGGGGGTGACCACGGTCTCCGGCGATGCGGTCCGGCGCGCCCGGCTGGCGGCGAAGCTGCTCATGGTGGCCAACCAGCCCGACATCCCCGTCTACGCCGGCACCACCAATGCGCCGCAATACATGGCGCAGACGGATTGGGCGAAAAACTACAGCTCCCGGGCGCTGCACCTGGACGGCGGCGTGGCCTTCATGCGCGAGCAGATCAAGGCCCATCCCGGCGAGATCACCATCATCGCGATTGGTGAGCTGACCAATGTCGCGGCCCTGCTGGAGTCCGAGCCCGGCCTCGGCGCGAAGATCAAGGCCATCGCCCTGATGGGCGGCTCGGTGCGGCGCGGCTATGCCCCGGGTTCGAAGCCCGAGCCCGAGTGGAACATCAAGTCCAACGCCAAGGCCGCGCAGGCCGTCTTCTCTTCCGGCGTGCCGCTCCTGGTCGCCCCGCTCGATTCCACAGCCGACCTGAAGCTCACCCCGGAAGGGCGGGTCGTGATCTTTTCCGCGGGCACGGTGGTGAACGACGCGCTGGCGGCGCTTAATTCCATCTGGCGGCACACCAACACGTGGAAGGGGGAAAATCCCACTTTGTTCGACAACCTCGCGGTCGCGCTGGTCGCCACCCCGGGTATCGCCCCGCTTACCCCGCTGCACTTGGTGGTCGACGCCGACGGCCTGACCCGCGCCGTCGAGGGCCAGCCGGCCAATGCGGCCGTCGCCCTGACCTGCGACCCGGCCGTCTTTCTGCCCTATTTCTCCGAGCGGCTCTGCCAGCCCTGATTTGCGATTCGGGTGCGCGTGTCGCCCCGGAACGCGACCCGTCCCACAAACCCCCTGCAGCCAACGGGGTGTGCAGGTTTTCGGTCGCTGATTGCCCGCAACCTCCCCCACGGGTTTGGGTCAATTAGAGGGACATGTCCCGCTGGCTGAAGATTCTTCTCCTGGTGCTGGTCGTCGCGGGCGTCGGGCTGGTCTCACTTCCGTGGTGGCTGGGCGCCGTGCTGCACCCGGTGCTCAAGGCCCGGGGCGTCACGTTTGAACGCTACGAACCCGTGGGCTATGCGGAATTCCGGCTGCATGGGCTGTACTATGCCAGCACCGGATTCGGTCTCACCGCCCGGCAGGCGCAGGCACCCACGCCGCTGGTGTGGCTCGCGCGGCGCCTGCGCGGTGCCGAACCCTCTGTTACTGTCACTGACTGGCAGATCAACCGTCTTGCCGTCTCCGGCGTCCCTGCCGCGGCTTCACCGATTGTCGGATGGCTGGATTTGCAGGCCGCGGTGCAGCGACTCGGGCCGCGCGTGGGCTACTGGTTGCCGCGACTGCAACTGTCCGCGGGCAGCGTACACGGATTCGGTCCGGACCTAACCATCACGCAAATCAACTGGCAAAACGCCAAGCTGACCGTGGTGGGCCTGCGGGTGTCGGATCAAGTGATTGGCTTCGTTGTCTCCCCCGCCACCGACGGCACGATGGTGTTGACCGCCCAGACCGCCGGCAACGAGGTCAGGTTGCGGCTCGTGTGGTCGGGCGCGGAGCTCAAGGGCGAGGCCGTCGTGGGGGATCAAACCGCGCAACTGCTCGCGCATTTTCCCGCCCGGGGTTGGCTGCCCGCTGACGCCAGCGTGGTGGCGGACAACTGGCGGCTGCCCGCGGCACGGGTCAAACTTGGGGCGCCCTATGCCTTTGTCCATGGCGGTGGCCGGCTGATCTGGCGCGACGGCACATTTGACCTTTCCCTCCAAGCCAAGGCCGAGCCGGCGGCTGACACCGAGGCGCCGTCGTTTGAAGCCAGTGCCACCGCCCGCGGCAACCTCCGTGAGGTGACCCTGACCGCGTTGCACGTGGATGCGCCGTTCGCCACGGCCACCCTGTCGGCGCCCATCACCTTCAGTCTCGATCATCCGCTCGCCGGCGAGCCGGCCCGGCTCAGCGTGCAAGCTGACCTCGCGCTGATGCCGTGGTTCAGAGCCCGCGGGCAGGTCGAGGGCTCCGTGGAGGTCGCCCGCAACAACGCCACCGCCCGGCAGACCTTTGCCCTCAGCTTCCGTGATGTCGTCTTTGACAATTCTTCCCTCCGGTCGGCCCAAGCGCACGGCACCCTGGCCTGGCCCGACCTGGATGTGTCCGAGCTGAAGGTGGAGGTGGATGATAATTCGTCGCTCGAGGCACATGGCACCGTTAACTGGCAGACGCGCGAGGTGACCGGGGCCGCGTTGACCGCCAAGTTTGCCCCCGCGGCTTTCGCCCGCTGGTTCCCGGCTGGAGTTGGTTGGACCGCCGGCGAGATGCGCGCGACGGCCGAAGGTCCGCTGGACGCACTGCGGCACCAGGGCGCACTCAAGCTCAGCGCGGTGGAGTGGCCGCCGCTGCATCCGCTGGCGGTTGACTCAACCTGGCAGGGCGTCGGCCCCAAGCTGGATTTTTCCGCCAACATTCAGGCCGGCAGTTCCACGCTGGCGCTCACTGGTACGCTTGACCCGCAGGGATTGGGTTTGACGAAACTGCAATTCGCGCCGGCCGGCCACCCGGTCTGGACCCTGGCCGCTCCCGCCCGGCTGGTCTGGGCGCCCATCTGGCAAGTGGACCACCTGCAGTTGGCGGGTCCGGACAGCCAGCTGTCGTTCAAGGGCCAGGGAGGGCCGGAGGGATTCATGGATCTTTCCGCCACGCGGTTTGATTCCACGTGGCTGCAGGACTGGCTGCCGCTCTCCGGCCCGGCCTGGCAGCTGCATACTTTCACGACCACCGGCCATGTCGCCGGGGGAATCTTCGTTTTTGACACGGCGCTGACCGCCGGGATTGCCATGTCCCCGCGCCCGGCCGAGGTGCGCTTGATCGCGAGCGGCGATGCGCAGGGCATCCAGCTCAAGGAACTGAAGGTGGTGGAAGGCGAACGCGTGCTCACGCAGGCCACCGGCCGGCTGCCCTTGACTTGGGTGATGTGGCCAATGTCGCGCCTCTCGTTTGACGAGTCGGCCCCGCTCGAGCTCACCACCTCGACGGAGCCCGACTCACCCCTCTGGGCCGCGCTGGTGGCCTTCACCGGCGTGGCCCTGGATCAACCCGGAGCCAAAATCAACCTGACGGGCACGCTGCATCAACCCGCGGGCGGGGTGCAGCTCACCGCGGCGCACCTGGGTGTCGTCCCGGACAAATTCAAGTTTCCCCTGCCCGACCTCACGGATCTCATCCTGGATCTCCAGTTCGGCCGCGACCGGATTTCGATCACCACTTTTTCGGCCAAGGTCGACGGGCAGGCCCTGCGGGGCAGCGGGCAGCTGCCGATGGATGACGACCACTGGCAGCAATTGTGGCGCAAACCGGCGGGGTACGACTGGGGCAAGGCCGGGGCCCGGATCGAGATTCCCGACGCCGACCTGGCCGCGGTGTCGCGCCGCTTCCCGGCCTTCGTGGCGGCCCAGGGCCGCCTGCGCGCCGCGGTGGAGCTCAAGCCGGGCGGCAATTTCTCCGGCGAACTCCACCTGACGGACGCCGCCTCGCGACCCCTGCCGCCCTTCGGCACCCTGCAGGCCATCCAGGCGGACCTCACTTTCGCGAATCGCACGCTCACCGTGCAAAAGCTGACGGCCACGCTCGGGGGCGAGGCGATCACGGTGGAGGGCGGCGCGACCCTCCTGCCGGGCGGCCCGCCGCGCCTCGCGCTCAGCCTGAAGGGCAAAAACCTCCCGCTGGTGCGCAACACCGGGTTGCTGCTGCGCACCGATGTCGACCTGCAGGCCAAGACCGACGCGGCCGGGGTGACGAGCCTTGGGGGCACGGTGACGGTGCGGGACTGCCTGATGCTGGCCAGCCTGAGGCTGCGGTCGCTGCTGCCGACCGGTACCCGGGGTGTGCTGCGGCCGCCACCCTACTTCGCCGTGGAGACGGATCCCTTCCGACAATGGGCGCTGGCGCTGGATGTGCGGGCCGCGAAAACCATCCGCCTGCGCACCACGGTCTTCAACGGCACGGCCTCCGCCCATTTCCGGCTCGACGGCACGCTCGGCGAACCGCGCGCCATCGGTGAGGTGGCGATGGACGAGGGCAAGCTGCTGTTTCCCTTCGCCACATTCAAGGTGCAGTCGGGCACGATCCGGTTGCGCGAGGCCGATCCGTTCCACGCCATGGTGAACCTGACCGCGAACTCGCAACGCCGGGATTACCAATTGCGGCTCGAGGCCACTGGCGATCTGGCCTCGCCCAATGTCGTGCTGTCCTCCACCCCATCGCTCGAGGCCAGCGAGCTGATGCTTCTGGTGATGACGGGGCAGCCGCCGGCCGGGACCGCGGGTTCCTCCAGCGGACAGCGGCTCGCGCTCCTCGGCGCCTATCTCAGCCGCGGCTTGTTCCAAGACCTCGGGATCGGCGGCGAGGAGCGGCTGGAGATTTCCGCCGGCGAGCGGGTGTCCGAGCAGGGCCGCGACACCTATGAGTTCGAATACAAGCTCGGCAAGCGCAGCTCGCTGCTGGGCGAGTATGACCGGTTTGACAGTTACAACGCGGGCGTGAAGTGGCGGATCTACAACCAGGAGAGCCTTCCCTTTGAAAAGAAGTAACCCCTTATCACCCCCGTGGCGGCCGGCCGGCCTGGTCCTCGCCGCCCTGGCCTGCGCCGCGCTGCTGCCGGCGGCGGAACTGCACGTGCGCGGGCTCAACTGGTTTGCCAACCGCAAGGCCGAGCAACAGCTGAAACTCCTGCTGGGCGAACTGCAAGGAGCCACCCTGGATGCCGGTGCTCTCGAGGACGCGGCACTGGTGCTCATTTCCGCCCTGAACGATGAGGGTTATCTGGCCCCCGAACTTAACGTGGAAATCACCAGACCGGATGGGACCCTGGTCAAGTATTCGCTCGACGCCCAGCTCGAGCATCCCCTCCCGCGGCCGCTGGAGGTCGCCAGCGCCACGCTGCGGATCGACCGCGGCCAGCGCTACACGCTGCGGGAGGTTTCCTTTGGCGGTTTGCTCGTCATGCCGGAAAAGGACGCGCGGACCTATTTCCTCGGCGAGGTCCTGCCCCTCCCGCTTCCTTCGGAACGGATCTATTCCCCGGGCCGCCTGAAAACCGCCATGGGTAACCTGGAGGAGGCCTTGCGCCAGTTGGGCTACGCCGAGGCCGCGGTCACTCCCGGCGAAGTTTCCCTCAATGCCGACACCGGCCGGGTCAGCGCCGTGATCCAGGTGGACGAGGGCCGGCGCTGGCGGGTGACCGCACTGCAATTTGCCCTCGCTGACGGCAGTGCCGCCCCAATCCTGCCGGACTCCCTGCGTCCGGACCAGCCTTGGAACTCGCTTTGGCGGCAGGACACGACCACCGCGATCCGCCTCTGGTATTTCAAGCGCGGCCATCCAGACGTGCAGGTGAAGCTCACGCCGCAGGCCGTGGACGCGCCCGACGGCACCAAGGCGGTCACGGTCCTCGCCCTGGTCACGCCGGGTCCGGAGGTGCGCGTCGGCCAGGTGCGTTTCATCGGCAACAATTACACGAATGACTCCATCCTGCGTCGCCTGGTCCGAGATCAGCCGGGAGATTTGCTCGACCCCCTTCGGTTCAACAGCAGCCAGGCCCGGATTTCCCAGCTGGGCGTGTTTCGCAACATCGACCTCACTTACGATCCGCCGGACGCCGCCACCCGCGACGTCGTCTACACCCTCACGGAGGGCCGGCGGCAGGAGGTCAGCCTGCTGGCGGGCTACGGCAGTTACGAGCAGCTGCGCGCCGGCGTGGAATGGCGCCACTTCAACCTCTTCGGCCGGGCGCACACCAGCAGCCTCAAGCTGGTGGAGTCCATGAAGGGTTCGTCGGGCGACTATATCTACACCGTGCCCGAGTTGTTTGGCAGCACCACGGACGGCAGCGCGCGGATCTTCGGCCTGCGCCGGGAGGAGCCCTCCTTCATGCGCGAGGAATACGGCGCCAACATTTCCCTGCTCTGGCCCCTGCGCCGGCTGGGGGTCGCGCTCACGACGGGCTACACCTTCAAGCACCTCCGCAATTCCGACAACGAGCTCGCCACCAGCGCCACCGACCAGACCCAGGCGGATGTCGCCAGCTTCAATCTTGGTGTGGTGCGCGAGCAGCGCGACAACCCGCTGCGGCCGCGCAAGGGCTACAACATCCACCTGCAAGTCGAGTCGGCCAACCGTGCGCTCGGCGGCGAGGTGGTCTACCAACAGGTCGTGCTCGGGGCCTCCTATCACACCGGCTGGGGTAACGGCCGCTGGTTTCACGCCGGGCTGTCGCAGGGTGTCGTGACCACCTTCGGCGCGCCCGACGACTCCACGCTGCCGGTCAGCGTCCGGTTTTATCCCGGCGGTGACGGCTCCATCCGCGGCTACCAGAAGGGCGAGGCGGCCCCGCGCGACGCCGCCGGACAGTTCATCGGGGCCAAGGCCTACACGCTGTTCAATCTCGAGCTGGAGCAGGCGCTCACGACCAAGTGGTCGGTGGTCATCTTCGGCGACGCGCTGGGCACCGCACAGCGCATGGCCGACTACCCCTACTCGGAAAAGCTGTATGCCGTCGGGCTTGGGGTGCGCTACCAGACCATCATCGGCCCGGTGCGCGCGGAATACGGCTACAACCTGAACCCGCGGCCGCTCGACCCGGCCGGCACTTTGCTGTTCTCCATCGGGTTCCCGTTTTGAACCGAGCCGGCTTACCCGCTGTCTTTTCCTGGACCATGCGTTGATCGCGCCGGGGAGTTTTCCCTCTTGGCTGCTCCGAAATCGCGGGTATCCTTTCACCAAGTCGGGCTCCCATGAAATTCGTAATCTTAATCTTCTTGGTTGTCTCTGGTCTGACCACCGGCTTCGCGCAACCGGTACAAGATCTCAAATTTTGGACGGACCGGGTGGCGCATGTCCACGCGGGCATGCGAAGAGAGGATGTTGAACGGATCCTGCCTCCGTATATTCCATCTGGCGGTGGCTATGGTGCAACAAGCACCATCAGCGGCGGCGCTCAGGGTGTTACCTATGACATCGCACCGGGCTATACCGTCATCGTGTTTTATGACTACACCGGCGTACCGCGCGATGTCACCGGCAAGGCGCTGCAGTATCAAAGTCCCGACAATCGCCTCTTGGCGCCGGTTAAACTAAGACCAACCGGGGTTAGCGAGCTGCGTCAGGTCATGCTGGCTGAGCTTGATGCCGCACTCACGGCGAAAGATGCGGCGTTGATCACGGCTGCCCGGATGGAAATCGAGTCGATCATCCCCCGGGCCAACGTCGAAAGGGCCAGCCGGGCGCTTCGTGATGCAAAGTTTCAACTCATGCTCGCGGCCCTGCAAAAGGTCGATGCGGCTGACGACAAGAGTTTTGATCCGAACGATTTGCCAATGGTAAATATCGGTCCCCCACGAGGCAGGGACGGACGAACCTATGATTCAGGAATATCGCCTGATTCCATTAAAGACCCTGTGGTCCGCGAAGAATACAAACGGATGCTGGCAGCCAATGCGGCCAAAGCCGCGCGCAATGCCCCGAGGGCCGCTCTTTACGGAGCCCGAATGGACTGGATTCGGTCGGTCGCGGGATTCTGCCGGGATCAGTACGATGGCGAAGTCGATGACCGAGACACGATCAACCGGCTCGTCGCCGCGGAACTCAAAAGCGCTGCGTTGAAAAAAGAATTTAGCGAACTGCTGGTGGCAAGGAAGTAGCGGACGCTGGGCTTTGAGTCCATCCGCGGCCTGTCCGGAGGCCGGGCTCCACCAAAACACATTCAGCGCAGCGCCTGCGGCGAGCGCAGCCACCCGAGCAGCTGCCCGCCGGTGACAAAGCGGACCTCGGGCTTACTAAGGGTGTACGCAATGAACGCTTCCATCGCCTGATGGCGATCGGGTCGCCCTGCCCTGTGACACGGCCGCCATTCTGCCTTTTTGCTCATCGGCTGGCGATGTAGCCGTGACGCCACCGGACAATCCGTTTCACGGGACGGCTTTCGGGCGTGTGTTCCGGTGTGCCAAGCCCCGATTTAACGGCCGGCCAATACCGGTGGTATGCGAGGCGTCAGGAATTTGACCAAGAGCCCAAGGATCAACCCCATGACCAAGCCCTGCGCGCCATAAAACAGGGCGAGGAATATCCAGCCGCGCGCACCCGCGAAGAGGAACGGCAGGCAACCCACCACTCCCATTAAAAGGCCGACCAGCGCGGCGACACCAACGCCCTTCCCGCTCCGAGGCTCCAGCCCGCGCGTGTAGCGCCATTCCATCAACAGCGCATAGAAAAATCCAACGGGCAACATTTGCACACAGATTGCGAGCATGACCGACCCCAGCATAAGCAGCGCCTCTACGATACCACCCCAGCCCCCGTGCAGTATGTCGAGATAAGCATCCCGTTCCAACACCACATACTTGGCGACCACAAGCAGTGTGGGACCGAAAAACCCCAAAATGACTCGCCCGACCCAGTTCATTGACCGACCTCGGTCACTTCCTGTCCAATGATTGCGGCGCGCGTAGCCACCCGAGCAGCTGCCCGCCGGTGACGAAGCGGACCTCGGGCTTGCTGAGCGCGTAGGCGATGAATTCCTCCATGGCCTTGCGCCGGTCGGGCTTGTTGGCCGGATAGAGCGCCGTGTGGCCGCCGACCATGAAGGGTGCGTGGTTGCCCGCCAGGCGCAGGTCGAGCGTGTGCTTCAGGATGGCGAGAAACTCCGGGCCGTCGCACTTCGCCGCCTCCAGCACGTTCCAGTCGAGGCCGGTGATCTTGTCCGTGGGCTCGCCGGAGCCGCTGCCGTAGGCCACCTTCAGGTTGGCGCCGATGCGGGCACGCAGGCCGGGGGCGACGCCGAAGCGCGCGCAATCCGCGTCGGCCGGGATCATGAAGACATTGAGCGGGATCTCCCACAGGCCGGGGTGAGCCCCGACGCGGCGGGGAGAATCGGCGGGAAATTGCGCAGCATTGCCCGGACTCCCCTGATCGAGCGTGTAGGGCCAGAGGAAGTTGGTCCCGTCGTAGTTCGGTGCCTCGCCCTCCTCGATCGAGGTGTCGTAGGCTTGGCCCTCCGCCGCCACCGCCGCAAAAGTTGCCGCATTGTAGGCGAGGAACGGGGTGCGAAAGCCGATCACGCCGGCCGCCGGGATGCCGGCGGTCACAAACGTTTGCCGGCACGCCGCCAACTCGGCGCGCCACTGTTCCACCGTGAAGGCCGCCCCGTTGTTATGATTCTGCGTGTGGTTGCCGATCTCGTGGCCCGCGGCGAGCGCCCGGCGGTGGATCGCCACCAGCGACGCGTCGCCCCAGTATTTGCCGTTGCTGTAGAAAATCGCGCGCACGGGTCCGCCGTCATAGGTGCCGGCCCGGCCGGAACCGGCGGCGTTGCGCCGGTCCTGCACGTAATCCACCAGCCAGGTCATCGGTCCCGTGTCCGGGTTGTCATCGAATCCCAGCAGCACGAACTGCGGCACCTGCGCGGCGGTCAGGCCGCCCGGGGGCTGTGCCGTGGCGGGCAGCCGGTCGGCCAGGAGGGGGGAGAGGATCATGGGGGTGAGCAGCAGGGCGAGGTGGCGGGGTTTCACCGCACCAGCCAATAGGATTTTCCCCACCCGGCGCAAACCCCATGTGCCGCGACGCGGCCTTGCCTTTCGTTTTGCGGCCGGTCTGATGGCTGCGCCCCGCAATCCCCGACCTCACCCCATGAGCGCTTCCGCCCCCGCCCTCCGCAATCCCTGGTACTGGGTTCCCAGTTCCTATCTTTCCGAGGGCATCCCCTTCGCCCTCGTGATCTGGGTCGCGGGCACGATGTTCAAGGATCTCGGCCACACCGACGGCCAGATCACCCTCGCCACCGCGAGCATCGGCATCGCCTGGTCCCTGAAGCCGCTGTGGGCCGCGTTCCTCGACATGTACCGGACGAAGAAATTCTTCGTCCTCGCCATGGAGCTGCTCATGGCCGGCCTCCTCTGCGGCATCGCCGTGGCCCTGCCGCTGCCGAACTACTTCCAGATCACGATCGCGGTCCTCTGGGTGATGGCGTTCGCCTCGGCGACGCAGGACATCTGCGTGGACGGCATCTACATCACCACGCTCGACGAGAAGAAGCAGGCCGCCTTCATCGGCGTGCAGGGCGTGTTCTGGAACGTCGGGCGCCTGTTCGGCACCGCGGTGATCGTGTGGGCCGCCGGCTCGCTCAAGGAGGACCACGGCATGTCCGCCGTCGCCGCCTGGACCTGGGCCCTCGGGCTGGCCGCCGTGACGCTGGTCGGGCTGGCCGTCTACCACTGGTTCATTTTGCCCCAAGGCTCGATCGTGGCGCGGCCCCACAGCGTCGGCGAGATCGCCAAGACCTTTGGCGACACCTTCGTGGATTTTTTCCGCAAGGAGAAGATCTGGGGCATGCTGCTCTTCGTCTTCCTGTACCGCAGTTCCGAGGGCCTGCTGCTGATCGAGGGGCCGCTGTTTCTCCAGGCTTCGCCCGACATGGGCGGCATCGGCCTGAGTTTGAAGGAAAAGGGCCTCATCGACGGCACGATCAGCACCTTCGTGAGCCTGTTCGCGGGTCTGCTGGGCGGCGCCTTCATGGCGAAATACGGCCTGAAGCGGAACACGCTTTTCTTCATGGCGCTGTGCCTGAACCTGCCCCACATCACGTTCGTGATCATGTCGCAGCTGGCCGGTCCCGGCCACGGGCTGTCGCTCTGGACCGTCGGCACGCTGGTGACCATCGAGAAGTTCGGCTACAGCTTCGGCTTCGTGGCGAACATGCTCTACATGATGCAGCAGATCTCGCCGGGCAAATACCAGATGACGCACTACGCCTTCGCGAACTCGCTGATGAACCTCATGCTCGTGCCCACACAGATGATCAGCGGGCCGCTGGCCGATCACTTCGGCTACAAGAGCTACTTCGTCATCGTGATGTTCGCCGCCATCCCCTCGCTGCTCGCGGCGTGGTATGCGCCCTTCCCCCGCAAGGTGGAGAAGCACACCTGAGCCCGGCGGCGCCGGTCACTTGGCCTCGGCGGGCGGCGCGCCGCGGTGCCGCAGGATCTCCCGGGCCGCGTCCTGCTCGACCTTGAGGTGCAGCTCCTTGCCGGTGTTTTCGCCCAGATAGTCGATGCAGGAGGAGGCGAGCGCCGGCAGGAACGGCCCCAGCTCCTTCTTGGTGTCCACGATGGTGGCGCGGATGTTCCACAACTCCTCGCCGGGCCGGGCCGGGGCGCCGGGCCGGGCGGGATCGGGCACGCGCACCGCCTCGCGTGCGGTGAGCTCGATGTATTTTTCGTACACGACCACCGCCTTGGAGTTGGTGGCCGGCGCGACAAACGGCCCGAGCAGCAGGTCGGTGTTGCGCTCGGTGATGATCTTGATGTGGCCGTGCCCCACGCCGTATTCGTAATTGATGATCATGTCCGGGTTGCCGCCAGGGGGCGCCTCGTACAAGCCCCGCGCGGCCAGCGCCTCCTTGATCGTGGTGAGGGCCTCGGCCTGGAGTTCCACGTCCACCCCGCCGCTGGGATCCAGGATCTCGAGCCGGTAGGCCTGGCCGGTAACATGCTTTTGCGCGCTGCTGATCGCATCGACCGTCACCTCGTGGACGGTCTGGCAGCCGGCACCCAGCAGGACCGCCAGGGAGCCGAGGAGCAGACCCAGGTGGCGGGTGCACGCGACCAGGCCACCCTCCCTGCGGTGAAGTGGAGCGAACCAATCCGCCAGTGGGTGCGGCCGGGCGTTTTTCACATGCCTTTCTTGATGAACTTCACGACCTCGTCGTTCTCGCTGACGTCCACGGCCTTTTCCTGCTTGGTGTTGGTCCCGATGTAATCCGCGGTGGCCGAGGCCAGGATCGGCATGTACTTTCTCAGCTCATTGCTCTGGTCCACCGCCGACACATTAACGCTCCAGACCTCGGGGGCCGGCCGGCCCTCCGTCACCTCCCGGTTTTCGCGGGCCGACACCTTCAGGAATTTCTCGTAGACGATGATCGGCTCGATCTCCTCCTTCCACCCGACGATTTTCATGCTCTGCAAACCCGGCACGCGGACGACCTTGTATTTCGTGCTGCCGTCGGCGTTAGAGCCGACCGGGACGAGCTCTCTTTGGGGAATCCCTTCCTGCATCTGCAAGATGGGCTTGGTAATCTCCTCATATTTCATGCGCGGCGATTCCATGCCGTAATCTATCTCGATGATCACGTCCGCGGCGTCCACCGAGGGGGCCTCATACAGGCCCTTGCCCGACAGCGCGGTTTTGACGTAGTCGGACACCTCGCGGTAGCGCAGGTTGTCCTCCGGGGTGTTCTGGTTGTGGGGCCGGATCCGGTAGGACTGGGGCGCCTTGGCCGGCGGGGTGGCTGACGCGGTCTGGGCCGTCTGGCTGATGGCATCAACCTGCAGGACGTAGGTGGTGGTCTTGCATCCGGCCAGCAACACCAGCGCGCCGGTCAGCAGCACGCGGACGGAGCTGAGCGGCGGTGTCGGGTGAAACATGGCGTGGAAGAAATGATTTTCGCCGGCGGGTCGCGGCCCTACATGCCCTTCTTGATGAATTTAACGACCTCGGCGTTCTCGTCGATGGTGACCGGCTTGGATTCCTTGGTGTTGGTGCCGATGTAGTCCGCCGTGGCCGAGGCCAGGATCGGGATGTATTTTCTCAGCTCCTGGCTTTTGTCCTCGGCGGACACGTTCACGCTCCAGACCTCGGCGGGGGCCCGCCCCTCGGCGGCCTCCTTGTTTTCCCGGGCCGACACCTTCAGGAATTTCTCGTAGACGATCACGGGCGTCACCTCCTCCCGCATCCCGACAAATTCGGTCCGGCCGGGCACGTAGACCTGCACGTCGACGTAAATCACCTCGGTGGTGCCGTCCGGTTTCCGGATGAGCCGCTCCTCCCGCTTGGTTTCATACGAGCCGCCGGTTTGCATGACGATGGGCGTGCTCATGGTCTCGAACTTCACCCGCGGGGCGTCCATGCCGTAGTCGATGTCGATGACCACGTCGGCATTTTCCGGCCGCGGGGCCTCATACATGCCCTTGCCCGAGAGCGCCGTCTTCACGTAGTCGGTCACCTCCTTGTAGCGCAGGCTGCTTTCGTCGAGCTTCGCGTTCTTGGAGCGGATGCTGTAGGACTGGGGCGCGGCCGTGGCGGCCGCCCCGGTCTCCGTCGGCTTGGCAATGGCGTCAACCTGAACGGTGTAGGTGGTGGTGGAGCAACCCGCGACAAACGCCAGGGGTGCAACCAAGGCGGCGCCCGCGAGGGCGCGGAACATTGCGTGGATTTTCATGGCCGGTCTCCGGGTCTAAGGTCGGGGGTGCCAGGCTGCGCCGTGGATTTCGGGGTTCAGGGCCGGGTGGCCGCGGTGGTGGGGCCGGTATTGTCGGCCGAGGCCTTGTCGGGGGCGGCGCCCTTGAGGCGCGCCAGCTCCTCCTCGAGCCGGGCGATTTCCGCCTCGGTGGCGAGCAGTTTCTCCTGGGCCTCGTCGAGTGATTTCTTCTTGGCGAGCGCGGCGTTGCGCTCCTCGCGCAGCTTGGCCAGCCGTGAGGACGCGTTGTCGACCTTCTGCCTCGCCTCGTTCAGCTCGAGGTCGGAAATCTGGAAGCCCTGCGCAATGGCCAGCTCCTCGTCGAGCTCCGCCTTGGCCTTGGCCTCCTCGCCGCGCTTTTTTGCGAGCTCCTGCTGGTAGGCGCGCTCCTGCGCAAGGCGGTCCTGCTCCTTGCGCTCCTTCACTTCCTGGGTGAGGCCGATCAGGCCGCCGATGACGGCGCCGGCTGCGGCGCCGGCGAGCACGCCCTGGCTGGTGTTGCCCCCGGTTGCGCCGCTGGCCAGCCCGCCCACCACCGCACCGGCCCCGAGCCCGGTGCCCGCGCCGGAGACGGTCTTGGACGGCGCCACCTGGCAGCCGGTCGCGAGGAAGACCGTGAATACACTGGTGAGCTGAACCGTCCGGTAGGCGCGTGGATAGCGGCGGAAAATTCTCATGGTTGAAGTCGGGGTGACTGTGGCTAGGCTGACTCCCGGCGCAAAGCTTAGGATGAATCCGTTGATTATCAACTCGCCAATTTCCCGGGTGGCACCCAGCTTTCCCGCCGTCCGTCACCCCGCCACGCCCGTCTAAGCCCTGCGGCCCGCGCCGCCAACCACTGACGCAACATGCTTCCAAAAAAAGGGTTCCTTTCCCTGGACTTTCTGGTGCCGAATCTCGCCCTCGTGGTCGCCTTTGTGAGCATCGAGCTCCTGTACACCACCACGGTGCGGCCGCGGGCCGCCGAGCTGCTGCTGGAGCGCCGCGTCAAGGCCGCGCAGTCCGCCGGCAAGCCGGCGTCCATGGAGCAGCACCAGCGCTCCGTGTTCCTTATCATAAAGGACGAGGAGCCCAAGTTCGAGATCATCTTCTGCTTTTGGGGCATGATGGTGCTGGCCTACAAGATGGCGCTGGTCACCCGCGAGCGCCGGCTGCTCAACCACGATTTCATCCAGGTGCAGGAGGGCGAACGGATCATCCCGGAGGACGCCCTGGACCGCTACAAGGAGCTGAAGACCCTGATCGAGCGGACCCCGCAGTGGCGCGACCGCCTGCTGCCCGACTGCCTGCTCTCCGCCCTGCAGCGATTTCACGCCAGCAACTCGATCCAGGACGCCGCGGTGGCCGCCAAGGACCGCGCGGGCATGGCGGGCGACCAGCTCGATTCCTCACTGTCGCTGATCCGCTACATCGTCTGGGCGATCCCCGCGATCGGCTTTGTGGGCACCGTGCGGGGCATCGGTGACGCGCTGTCGTTCGCGGAGGAGGCGATCAAGGGCAATCTCTCGGCGGTCACCACGTGGCTGGGCCTGGCGTTCAACTCCACTTTTGTCGGCCTGATGCTCTGCATTTTCCTCATGTATTTCCTGCATGTCGTGCAGTCGAGCCAGGAGGCCCTGATCATGGACATCCAGAATTACTGCCGGGACAAGCTGATCGCGGTCATGAAGGTGCCGGCCCGGGAAGAATCGCCCCACTCGGTAATCTAAGAACATGACGGCCATCGGCCTCGAACTGTGTGACGTCAACGTGCAGGCCGCCCTTAGCGACGGGGCGGCCATCAACCCGCTCGCGGTCCCCGGCGGGTCCACTGCCCTGCTCGGCTGGCCGGCGTTTGTCGCCCGCGACGGCAATAATTTCATGTACGGCCGGGCGGCGGAGGACATCTGGCATGTGCACCCCCGCAAGGTCTGCCACAACTTCCTCAACCACCTGTCGCGCGAGGCCTCCCCGCTGGCGCTCGACGGCAAGTTCCTGTCGTATTCCCAGCTGGGCTACTACTTCCTGCGCGATTACGGCCAGCAGACCTTTGCCGGCATCCCCGACAAGCTGATCCTCGCGGTGCCGGGCACCTTCCTGAAGGACGCCGCCACCGAGGATGAGAAGGTCGGGCTGCTCCTGGGCATCGCGCGGGAATTGAAGTGGCCGCTGGCCGGGGTCGTGGACATGGCCTGCGCCGCGCTGTGCGATCCCAGCCTGCCGGGCGCGCAGGCCTCCTGGCCGATCGTGGTGCTGGATGTCCACCTCGACGGCGCCGAGATCACCCTGTTCCAGACCGACCGGCAGCTCAGGCGCGTGGAGTTCCTCCAGCTGCCCCTGTCGGGCTTCGCGCAACTGCTCAAGCAGGCGGTCACCGCGATGGGCAACCGTTTCCTGCGGCACACCGCCTTCGACATTCTCGCCGACGGCCGGCTGGAGCAGGCGTTCTACGGCCAGGTGAAGGACTTCGCCTTCGGCGCCATGCCGGAATTCCACTTCCAGATCAACACCGCCAAGCGCGCCTACGAGATGACCGCCACCCGCGAGCAGCTCCTGGGCGACGCCCAGCCCTTCGTTGCCGCGCTGACGGCCGCCGTGACCGCCCTGTTGCGCAAGCATTCCATCGACGTCCATGGCTGCACGCTCGCGCTGACCGTGCGCGCGGCCGCCGTGCCGGGCCTGGAGGCGCGCTTCCGGCAGGCGGGGCTCAATCACCTCCTGCGGCTGCCGCGCGCGGCCGCCGCCCAGGGCGCCGCCCGCCTCGCCGCGGACCTGCCGGTGCCGGCCGATGTTTCCGACGTGCCGGTGCTGACTGCGGTGGCGCTGGAACAGGCCAACCTCCGGCGCGGGGCCGCCTGGGAGATGCGGCTGCAGCGCGCGACGATCGCGGGGCCCCGGGAAGTGCCGACCCACGTCATTCTCGACGGCATCGGCCATCCGTTGCGCGGCACCGACACAGTCAAGATCGGCTCCCCCGGTCAGCCGAACCTCGACGTGGTGCTGCCGGCCCCGTTCAAGGCCGCGCCGGATTGCCTGGTGCCGCTGACCCGGGACGCCGGCCGGCTCTGGCTCGACGAGGCCCAGATTGGCGATGGCGGGACCGTCGTCGCCAACGCGGCCGGCCGCCTGCCGGTGGAGGCCGGCGACCGCATGGTCGTGCGCGTGGGCGAGATCGGGGTCGAACTGCTTTTCGCCACCTGCCGGACCGGGGGCGCCCGGAAGTAAACGCCCCACCGGCACCCACGACATGTCCGGCGGCATCAGCAGCAGGCGGCGCGAAACGGAGGTGTTCAGCCTGGCGTTCCTCGACTGCATTTGCTGCGGGTTCGGCGCCGTGCTGCTGATCTTCGTCATCACCGTCAGCCAGCAGAAATCGCGCGACACCGAGAGCCTGGAGTCCGTCGAGGAACGGGTCCGGCAACTGGCGGCGAACGTGAGCGCCAGCCAGGCCGAGGTCACCCAGCTGGAACGGTTGCTCAACGCCACGCAAAGCGAGCTGGACCAGCTGAAGACGATGCAGACGGGCGAACAGGTGAACCTCACGAACCGCCAGAAGGAATTGTTGCTGCTGCTCCAGCAGACCGGCGCTCTCAAGGAGGCCCTCGACAGCCTCCTCGGCAAGAAGAAGGCGCTGCCCACCGAGGACGTCCAGCCGCTGCCCATCCCCAACGAGGATCGCCGGCAGTACCTCACCGGGGTCAAGTTCGATGGCAGCCACGTGCTTTTCCTCGTGCGCGTCTCGGGCAGCATGCTGGGCGACACGATCCAGGATGCCGTCGCCCTGCTGGAGGAGCCGGAATTCAAGAAGCGCGAATCGGCCAAGTGGCAGCGGGTGGTGAAGTCCCTCGAGTGGATGCTCGCCAACCTGGGGCCGGAGGCCAGTTTCCAGGTCCTGCTGTTCAACGACGAGACCACGCCGTTGCTGCCCTCGCGGGGCGACGCGTGGATCGCGCGCACCGACCGGCAGGGCCTGCAGGATGTCCTCACCAAGCTCCATACCATCGTGCCCGGCGGCTCGGCCAACTTGGAACGCGCCTTCACCCATGTGCGCTACATGCAGACGCTACCGGATTCCATCATCCTCCTGACCGACGGCCTGCCCACGACCAGCGACACCTCGCCGAACAACGGCAACACGGATGACGCGACCCGCGTGCAGTACCTGCGGCACGCCGTCCGGCAGCTCCCGCCGCGCATCCCGATCAGCACGATCCTCTTTCCGCTCGACGGGGACCCGGGCACCGCCGCCCTGTACTGGGAACTGGCCACCGACACCCGCGGCGCCCTCGTCAGCCCCTCCGCCAGCTGGCCCGACACATGATCCGCCGCCGACCCACCCAGATCTTCAGCCTGGCGTTCCTCGACTGCATTTGCTGCGGGTTCGGCGCCATCATCCTGCTGTTCGTGCTGACTGTGGACAAGCAGGACAAGGCCACCACGGAGGCGCGCGACAAGCTCCGCGCCATGGCCGCCAACTACGTCGCCACCCTGGCCGAGTTGCAGCAGCGCAAGGGGGACCTGGAGCGCGGCAGCAACGACGCGGCCAAGCTCGTGCTGGATGCCCAGAAGCTGCAGGACAACCTGAAGGGGTTGCTCGATGACCTCGCGAACAAGATCCAGTATGAGAAGAAGGGGCACAAGGCCCTCGTCGCGGACATCGACGAACTCAAGAAGGACATCGCCGCGCGGCAGAAGAAATCCGAGCTCATTCTCAAGGAGGTCCTGCCCACCCCGCTGGGACTGCCGGCGGGCAGCAACCACATCGCCTTCATCATCGACAGCTCGGGCAGCATGCGCGACGCCAACACGGAGCGCATCTGGCCGCTCGTGATCAAGAAATTCGAGGAGGTGCTCGATGCCTACCCGCAGATCGAGGGCATGCAGTTCCTTGATGCCGACGGTCGGTTCATCCTGGGCAATCGCAGCGCGGAGCAACAATGGATCCCCGACACCCCGGAGACCCGCCGGGCCATGAAGCAGGCGATCAACAACTACGACGTCTTCAGCAACAGCAACCCCGTGCCCGGCATCGTGCGGGTGCTGCGCACCCTCCTGAGCCCCGACAAGGAGAACATGAACGTGACCATCTTTATCCTGGGGGACGAATTCACCGGCACGGCCGACGCCGTGCTGAAGCGCCTGGACGAGCTCAACCCGAAGAACGCCGAGGGCAAGCGCAAGGTCGTGATCAACGCCATTGGCTTTCCCACCGCGATCCGGATGGGTTTCTCGATGGGCAACACGGGCGTGAAATACGCCAACCTGATGCGCGAGATCACCTATCAGCACGGCGGCGCCTTCATCGCCCTGCGGGAAGTTGAGGAATAGGCGCGGGGTCAGATCCCCAGGATCCACCGCAGCAGCTGGACGATGTTCATGCTGCTGCCCTGGTCCTTTTTCTGCTGCTGTTGTTGCTGCTGCTGGCTCGTCTGGCCGGGCAGGCCCTGACCCCCGCCCTGGCTGCTCGACGAACTGCTGCTGCTGCTCGCGCTGGATTGGCTGCTGCTCTGGCTCTGCTGGCTGCTTTGGCTGCGTGATTGCTGGCTGCTGCTTCCGGAGCTGGAACTGCTCCCCGCCTGCTGGCTGGCGGCGCTCAACTGCTCACCCTGCGGCATGCCCATCTGGCCGAGTTGGCTCTGCGCGCTCGACTGGCCCTGGCTTCCTTGTTGCCGGCTGTTTCTCTGCAGCCGGTTGTTCTGCAGACCGCGTTGCCCCTGCTGGCCTTGTTGCCCTTGCTGGCCCTGTTGGCCCTGTTGGCCTTGCTGGCCGCTGCTTCCCTCTCCCGGCTGGCCTTGGCTCCCTTGCTGCCGGCTGCTCTTGCTGCCCTGGCCTTGCTTGCCGCCCTTTCCGCCCGAGGAGCCCACGCCGGGCGGCATGCCGGGTGAAGGCGTCCCCTGCTGGCTGTCTTCCACCCCATCGCCATCCATGTCGGAATCCTGCCCGTTGGCGATGCCGTCGCCGTCCATGTCGTTGTCCTCGGCGTTGGGCACGCCGTCGCCGTCGATGTCGTTGTCGCGGTGATTCGAAATGCCGTCGTGATCCGTGTCCGACCCGCCCCCGGCTTCGCCGCCGTCGCCGCTCATGTTGTCGCCCCCCGCATTGTATCGGCCGGGGTTGCGATCCTCGCTGTTGGGGATGCCGTCGCCATCCATGTCGGAATCCTGCCCATTCGCGATGCCATCGCCGTCCAGGTCGGGATCCTGCGCGTTGGGAATGCCGTCGCCGTCCAGGTCGTTGTCCATGCTGTTGGGCCGGCCGTCGCCATCCATGTCGCCATCCTCCGAATTGCCGATGCCGTCGCCGTCCATGTCGGGGTCCTGCGCGTTGGCGATGCCATCGCCGTCCATGTCGGCATCCTGCGCGTTGGGAATGCCGTCACCATCGATGTCGTCGTCCTTGAAGTCGGGAATCCCGTCTCCGTCCTGGTCGCCGGTGCCGCCGAGCCTCTTGCCATCCTCATCGGTGTCGTCCTCGCCCCGCTGCGCCCCGCCGCCGCCGCCCGGGCCCTGGCGGCCATAGACGCCGGAGTAGGTGAACTTCACGATGTCCACGGTGCTGGATGAAAGCGCGGGCCGTTTCCGGATGACCTCCTCCCGGATCGCGTCGAGATCCAGGCTTTTTTGGTCGGCCGCCTCGCGATCCGGCAGCGGGCCGAACATGTACGTCAGGTTCTCGTGGCGGTACCGGACATACCAGCCCTCATCCGAAATCCCGAGGCCGGTGATGTTGATCCCGGCGTACTGGGTCTTGAATTCATCGTAGGCCAGGTGCTCAAAGTCCGAAATGGCCTCCACGGGATAAATCAGGGTCATGCCCCGCAGCAGCGCGGCGAGTCCAAGCGACAACCCGGTGGTCAGGATTTTTTTCACGGGTGCGGGGGGCGGCGCCGGCTACAGCCCCTTGGGAATGACCTTTCCCTTCTCGACGCCCTTGTTCTGGTTGTTGGCGCCTTGGCCGCCCTTGCCGGCCGGCATGGCGCGATTGCTGCCCTGCGTGCCGCCCGGGGCGGCTTCCCGGCCAATCACATCCTTGTCGCTTTCGGGCAGGGCGTCGATCCGCAGTTCGGCGGATCCGATCTTGCTGACCGGGGGCTTTTGCTTGCTGCCCTGCCCGGCGGCGTTCTGGGCGGCGGCCGCCCCGCCCGACCCGGCGGCTCCGCCACCTTCCAAGCGGTCGGCCTGCACGCCCTCGGCCTTGGCATTGGGGTCCCCCGCACCGGACGAGCCCGAGCTGCTCATCGGCTTGCTCTGATCCAAGGCCCCACCCACGGCGCCTGCTGATCCGGAATTGTCCACGCTGGCTCCTCCGCCGGCCTGTTCACTGCCGGGAGTTGCGGGTGCCCCGCCCCCCGCGGCTCCAGCCGCTCCCGCGGCACCGGCCGCGCTGGCTGCTCCCGCCGCGCCGGCGGAACCGGGTTTTGGCGGGGCCTGGTTGCCGCCCGCTTCGTTCGGATTGCCGCCCACCTTGGGGTTGTCGTCGTTGCTGCCCGGCATTTCAAATTCACCGATCATGCCCGTTTCGGGGCGCTTCTCCGCCTCGAACTTGGAGCCGTCGAACAAGTCGGGGTCCGGCAGGGTGCTGCCGGCGCGTCCGGTATCCCGGGGTTGCCCGGGGCGCGGCGTCGCGGCCGGCCGGGCCGCGGGGGTGGTCTGCGCAATCGCGGCCGTGGCAAGCAACAAGGCCAGCAGGCTGGCGCGGGTTCTCATGGCAGGTCAGCCATTGGCCCGCAGGGAACAGGCGACGCTCACCACCGGCGGGGTGGAGCCGTTGCGCACCTGCAGCATGATCATGACATCCTGAAATCCCTTGCGCCGGCTGACGATCTCGTAGTCCCCGGGCAGCATCTTGACCGTGGTCGCCTTGATCTTGCCAAGCATGCGGTAGTTGTTGATCGAGACCCAGCTTTCCCCGTCGGAGTGAAAGGTGACCTCCACCGGCTTGCTCTGGACGCTGAGCACCTCGCGCAACTGGCTCACCCGGTCGGTCAGGGGGAGGTAGGCGGGCTTGACGGCCATCGCCTCGTTGAAGGCGCGGATGGCCCGCTGGAATTCCGCGTGCTGCACATGCACCTCGGCCACGTCCACCAGCTTGTTGTACTGCATGAGCGCGCGGATCATGCGCCCGGTGCGGAAATAGCCCTCCTTGGCCTCCTCGTGCTTGGCGTCCAGCTCTAGGGTCTCGTTGTAAGCGGAGCGCGCCTGCTCCCACTCCATCCGCGCCTCAAAGTCCGTGGCCTTGGCCAGCGCCTGTTTCACGGCCTCGGCGTGCGCGGTCTCGCGGGTTTCCTTGAGCGCCTTCTTCACCTCGTCCTTGTCCGGGTAGACCTTGAGGGCGCGCTCGTAGGCGTTGATGGCCCGGGGCCATTCCCCCTTGCCGCGGAAGGCGACCGCCTGGCTCAGGGCGTCGTTGAATTCGGTTTCCTTTTGCAGGCGCTCGTTGCGCGCCTTGCCCTGCTGCGCCACGGCGGAAAGGGCGTCGAGCTCGAAAGCCTTGGTGAAGGAGTCCCGCGCCAGGGCGTATTCCTTTTTCTCCTCGTGCCGGGCGCCCTGCAGCAACAGCGCGTGCACGCGATCCGCCACCTCCGCGCGCTTCAGGCCCTTCTGGGCGAGTTCGTTTGCCGGGTCTTTTTCGAGCGCGGCCTGGAAGGCGGCGATCGCCAGTTCCTTGCTGCCGGCGGAAACCGCCTCCAGCCCCTTGCGCATGTTGTCGTCCACGTGCGCCTGCAGCGCCTGCTGGGCCCGGCCGAGCGCGGCATACGCCAGATCGTACTGCTTCTTTGCGGTGGCGAAACGGCCTTCGTTGAAAAACTGGCGGCCGGTGCCGGCATTGGCGAAGGCTGTCTCGAACTCGCCGGGGGCGAGCGACCGGGCGCGATCAAGCTCCTTCATCCGGACGATGATCTCGTCGTACGCCTTCTGCGTGACCTGCTTCAGCTTCACGTTTTCCGCAAACTCGTCGATTTCGCGGCCCAGCGCGGTCAGTTGGGCGTACGCCCGCGCATAGTCGTGCGCGTCCAGCAGGGCGTCGCAGCTCAGGAACGACTTTTCGATCAGGATCAGCTGCTGCAGCTGGCTGGGGTGGTCCTGCGGCATGCGCCGCAGCTCCGCCAGGGCCTTCGCCACGTTCTCCCGTGCGAGCGCGGCCTTGGATTCGCTGACGAACGCCGTGCCGGCCTCGCTGGCCCCCGGGGTGGTGGCGGTGGCAGCCTCGGGGCGGAGAAATTGCGGGCCGATCACGATCCGCATCCCGCGAATCACCAGGCCCGCGAGGATGAGCAGTGCCAGGAAGCCGCCGCATCCCCAGGCCGCGATGCGGAGCACCGTCCAGCGGCGACTGCCGGTGGCCCGACCGTGCTCGGGATCCCAGTGTATAACCCTGCGCTTCTTGGCCGGGGTTGAGTCCGTATGCTCGCTCATGTCGGGGAAAAGATGGCTGACTCCTGTGAAGTCGTTCGGCGGATGCGCGCGGGGCGGTCTGGCGCGGGAGGGAGGATGGTAGCCTACGCATATTTTGTCCATCGGCAAATCGCAAATGGACTACGCGTAGCTTGCCAATTCGGGCGGTTGGGCTAACGCTCCCCCACAAGAGACTTGGCCATGCCCTCCACGATGAATAGCCAGGCCGCCCACCTCCTGGGCCTTGCCGGTGCGCTGCTCCTGGCCCTGGGATCGGGTTGTTATCAGGTGCCGGTGACCGGCCGGTCCGCCATCAACACGGTTTCGGACTCCGCGGTGAACCAGATGAGCCTGGAGGCCTTCAACCAGCTGAAGAAATCGCACCCCCTCAGCCGGAACAAGGCCCTGATCGAGCAGGTGCAGCGCGTGGGTGACCGGCTCGCCAAGGTCGCGTTCTGGGATGTGCCCAACGCGGACTGGGAATTTGTCGTGTTCGAGGTGCCCAACCAGATCAACGCGTTCGCGATGGCGGGCGGCAAGGTCGGGGTGTTCACCGGCCTGTTCAAGATCATCGAGAACGACGACCAGCTGGCCTCCGTGCTGGCCCACGAGATCGCCCACGTGGCGGCCAAGCACGTGAATGAGCGCCTGTCCCAGGACATGGTCATCCAGGGCGGCGGGATCGTGGTCGGCGGCATCATGTCCACCACCGGCACGGCGGCGTTGACCGCCAACGCCGTGCTCGACGCCTATGGCCTTTCCACCGGCATCAGCTCGGTCAGCTTCGACCGGAAGAAGGAAAAGGAGGCCGACCACATCGGTGTCATGTACATGGCGCGCGCCGGCTACAATCCCGAGGAGTCGATCCGGGTGATCGAACACCTCGAGGAAGCCACCGCCGGCGTCGCCGGCCCCCCGGCCTTTCTCTCGACCCACCCCTCCAATCCCGAACGTCTCCTGCAACTCATGGACCTGATGCCCAAGGCGCTGGCGGCCTACCGGCAGAGCGGGGTCAAATCCTCACCCATCATCGCAAGGTAGCCCTATGAAAACCAACCCCGGCCGGACCCACCCCCGTATCTTTTCCCCTTTCTGGCTGGCGCTCGCCGTGCTGCTCGCGGGCGGCGTTGCCCTGCCGGCCGCGGAGCCGGCGGCGGATACGGTCCTGAAAAATCCGGTGCCCACCAAGCGCGTCGCCCCCGCGCATCCGCCCGAACTGGTCAAGAACATGGTCAGTGGTCGCGCGGTCGTGGAGTGTCTCGTCACCGACACCGGCGCGGTCCGGGACGTGAAGGTGCTGACCGCCTCGCGCCCCGAGTTTGGGCAGGCGGCCGAGGAGGCTGTGCGGCAATGGGAATTCCAGCCGGGTGAAAAAGGCGGTCATCCCGTGGCCGTGCGCCTCCAGATCCCCATTGAGTTCACCCTGACGGCGGAGCAGATCATCGAGGCGGCGATGGGCCGGCCGGTTTTTCGGGAGATCAACGAGCTCATCGTCCCGGCCAAGGAAATGCCTTCCTGGCCGCGGCCGCTGGAATTTCTCCTGCCCCGCTATCCGGAAAGCCTCAAGGGCAGCGGCAAATACGGGAAGGCCGTCGTCTCCATCGTCATCAACAAGGAGGGCAAGGTGATGAACCCGAAGATCGTGAAGGCCACCTATCCCGAATTCATGCTGCCCGCGCTCGCCGCCGCCGCGCGGCTGGAATTCCCGCCGCAGGTGATGGCCAACAACGAGCGCGTCAATGTCTCGATGGACATCCAGTTTGATTACAAGGCGGAGTCGGACAAGCCGAAGGGCAAGGAGAAGGAAAAACCCGTGAAGAAGTAGCGGGTTCACGCCGTCCCCAATCTCCTGCTGGAAACTTGCCCGTTTTCTGTCATCTTCCTCCCATGCGCTGCCCCCGCCCTGTCCGCCTGAGTCTGCTCGCCGGATGCCTGGGCCTGTTCGCCGGGTGCGCCTCCCCCTCGTCGCCCAACGCCATCATGGACCGGGTCGACGCCAACCGGAACGAATACGAAACGTGGCCGTTTGAAATCAAGGAGGCGGTCCTCTCCGGCCAGGTCCTGCGGGGCATGGATCCCACCATGGTGCTGGTCGCCCGGGGCAAACCCGCCGAACGCATTGACCGCGGCAATGGCGACGAGGTCTGGGTTTATCGCGTGCGGGGCACGGATTCTTCCTCCGGCAGCTCCATCCTGCCGCGCGGCAGCCAGATTTCGCTGGGGGGCAGCCCCACCTATCCCCCCGGCGCATCCTATCCGTATCCCGGTTCAACTTTTCCGGGTGCAGGCTATCCCGGCGCGGGCTATCCCTATCCCGGCGGGGGCTCCGGTGTTTATATCCCGCCGATCGTGCTGGGCGGAGGCGGGGGCAACGAGGTTCCCGAAGAGGAGGAGGAAATTGTGTTCCACAACGGCCGGGTCACCCACGGCGACGGCGTGAAAAAGTAAACCCGGGCGGCGCCTGCGCTCATCGGCAATCGGGTCTGGTCTGTCCGCCGGAGGTTCGTTAAACTGCGTGGATGTCGTCGCTATTGCCCCTTCCGATCCTGTTGCCCCGCCTTCGGAATGCGGTCGTGTTTTGCGCCCTGCTGGCGCTGACACTACCCCAACTTGCCGCCGCGCCTGATCCGCTCGTCCTCAACGACCGCGGTTATTTCGCCAAGCGCGGCCTCAACGTGATGCTCGGCAGCGACTACTACGCCGAGGGGCACCAGGGTGGCGTCGGCCTCATCCAGCACGGCCTGCGCACCGCCACCAATGGCGACCTGCGCCTCGGCCCCACGCCCGGCCAGTGGCAACCCATTCCCCGGACTGGCGAGCGGAAGGTGGATGCCGCCGCGCAGCAGATCAGCCTGCGCCTGCATTACCCCGACGATAAAAACAACCGCACCGGCTTCAACCCGGTCGATTATCCCGCGCTGGTACTGGACTACACGGTCCGCGTCACCCCGGCGGGCGATGATTCGTTCCGCATCATCGTGGACCTCGCCGCCCCGTTGCCGGCGGAGTGGGTCGGCCGCGTCGGCTTCAACCTCGAGTTGTATCCCGGGCTGCTGTTCGGCAAGTCCTACACCTTCGGCGAAACCTCCGGGCTTTTCCCCCGCCAGGCCAACGGCCCGGCCGCGCCGGCGGAAGGCGACGACCATCAGGTCGCGCCGCTCGGCCGTGGTCCGGTGCTCACCGTCGCGCCCGAGTCCGACCTTCAGCGCCTGACCATCCGCGCCGTGCGCGGCGGTGAGCTCGAGCTGCTCGACGGCCGGGCGCGGCACAATAACGGCTGGTTTGTCGTGCGCGCCGCGGTGCCCGCCGGCACCACGGCCGGCGCCATCGAGTGGCTGGTCACCCCGCATGTCATCCCGGGCTGGACGGCCGACCCGGTCATCCAGGTCTCCCAGGTCGGCTATCATCCGAAGCAACCCAAGGTCGCCGTGATCGAGCTCGACCCGCTCGATGCGTTGCTGCCTTCCGTGGCGCTCTACCGTGTGACCGCCGCGGGCCCGGAGAAAATCTTGGAGCAACCCGCCGCCGTGTGGGGCTCCTTCCTGCGTTCGCGCTACCTGCAGTTTGATTTCACGGCCGTTACCCAGCCCGGCCTTTACCAAGTCGGCTACGGCGACCGGCGCTCGACTGCCTTCCCGATTGATCCTCAGGTCTTCGCCCGCCACGTCTGGCAGCCCACCGTCGAGTATTTCCTGCCGGTGCAGATGTGCCACATGCGCGTGACCGACAACTACCGCGTGTGGCACGGCCTCTGCCATGCCGACGACGCGCTCATGGCGCCGGCGCCACACAACCATTTCGACGGCTACGCCCAGGGTCCGGCCACGCTCACGACATTCAAACCCGGCGACCATGTGCCCGGTCTGGAGCACGGCGGCTGGCACGATGCCGGCGACTACGACCTGCGCGTTGAGTCGCAGGCGGACACCGTGCATGGCCTCGCCCTCGCCTGGGAGCTCTTCCATCCTGCGCTCGACAACACCACCATCGACCAGGCGCGCCGCCTCGTCGAAATCCACCGCCCCGACGGCAAGCCCGACCTGCTCCAGCAGATCGAGCACGGAGCGCTGACGATCGTCGGCGGCTACCGCTCCCTCGGCCGGCTCTACCGCGGCATTCAGGACGCCACGCTCCGACAATATACCCATCTCGGTGACGCCGCCACGATGACCGACAACCAAATCTTCCGGGACGATGCGGCGGGCACGGCGCTCAAGACCATCGCCGCCTCCGTGGTCCACGGCTCGCAGGCCGCGCCCGTGACTGGACTGCCGCCCCTCGGCTCCGCGGGCTCGGCGGATGACCGCTGGGTCTTCACCGAGAACAATCCCGACCGCGAGCTGAACGTGGCCGCCGGCCTCGCCGCCGCCTCGCGCGCCCTGCGCGGCTACAATGACCCGCTCGCTGACGATTGCCGGCGCATCGCCGAGGAATTGTGGGTCCGCGCCGGCCCCGCCCGCTCGCCGCTGGCCCGGCTCGCACCCGCCCTCGACCTGCTCCAGACCACCGGTGACAACAAGTATGCCGCCGCGATCGTCGCCCTCGCCGACGTCATCAGCGGCAATCTCGCGCCGGACGACGAGGTGGCCGAGCATCGGGTGCATGGCGCGTGGCTGGCCGCCCGTTCACTCGCGCTCGTGCCCGATCCGGCCTATCAGGAGAAAATCCGCGCCGCCCTTCGCACCTACCGCACGCGCCAAGTCGCGCTGGAAAAGGAGACGCCCTACGGCGTGCCCTACCGGCCGGACATCTGGGGGGCGGGCTGGCAGATCCAGCGCTTCGGCGTCGAGCAGTATTTCCTCCATGTGGGCGCGCCCGACATTTTCCCGGCTGCGGCCCTGCACCAGGCGCTGGCCTTCATTTTGGGCTGCCACCCGGGCGCCAACACCTCCTCGTTCGTCTCGGGCGTGGGCGCCCGTTCATTGACCACGGCCTACGGCGTCAACCGGGGTGACTGGTCGTACATCCCGGGTGGCATCGCCTCCGGCACCGCGTTGATCCGCCCCGATTATCCCGAGCTGCTCGACTGGCCCTTCCTCTGGCAGCAGGGCGAATATTGCCTCGGCCGTCCGACCAGCGACTATGTCTTCCTCGTACTCGCGGCCGATAGCCTGTTGAAATAATGAAACAGATACGACTCCTGTTACTCCTGTTGCTCGGCGGTTTTTCGGCCCGCGCGGCCGATTGGCAGCAGGTCGAGTGGAATGGTGAAGCCGCCTATGCCTCGTCAGCCTCGGGTTGGCGGGCGGTGGTTTCCGTGACCCGGGGCCGCCTGATGCACTTCGGGCCGGCTGATCGTGATTACAACCTGCTCCTGGCCCCGGTCTCGCGGGCCGATCGCAACCTGCTCGGTGGTCACCGCCTCTGGCTCGGACCCCAGTTGACATGGGCCAGCATCTGGCCGCCGCCGGTGGCGTGGGAATACAGCGAGCCGGAATCGGTCGAGCTTGCGGGCGGCGTGCTGCGACTGACAATGCCCGCCACCCATGACGGCTGGCCGCGGCTGACGCGCACCTATCATTGGGCGGGAGCGAGCCTCGTGTGCGGGGCGGAGTTTACCGGCGGCACGCGGCCGGCGCAGTTTGTCCAGATCCTGCAGGTGCGACCGGCGACGACCGTGGCGGTGGACGCCCGGCCCGAGAAGAATTTTCCCGCCGGCTATGTGCGGCTTCCCTCCGGCGCCGGTCCGTTCGCCGCCCGCTTTGACCAACCCCCGCACGTCACCCGGTCCGGCGATGCGCTGGTGCTGAAGCACACCGGCAAGGTGGAAAAACTCGGTTTCCGCCCGCAGACGCTGACCGGCCGCATTGACGGCTACCGGTTGCAGGTGGGTCGTGGCCCGCAAACTGGCGCCACCGTCGGCGAACCCGACGAGGGATTTCACACGCAGGTTTACCTGAGCAACGCGGGGGAGTCATTTGTGGAACTGGAGCAACTGTCGCCCCTGTTCGCCCCGGGCCAGAACGCCCGCTTTGAAATTGTACTCACCGGCACCGCCCCGTGAGCTACGGCGCGACCTCGGCGAGGATTTCCTTCAGTTGGGTCTTTTCCGGCCGGTAATCTGGTCGTGGCGAAAATTTTTCCGGCGCGACCCGCAGGCCCTCGATCTCCGCCACCACGAATGTGCGCCAGCCCGGGGGCGGCGCACTCCGGCTGCTGCCCGCCGCCTGCCAGGCCAGCAGCGCCAGCCGGTCGTCCGTCACCCGGCCGAGCGCATGCGGTTCAACCCGCCGCTCATGGCCATGGTACTTAAATTCCAACACCCGGTGTTCGCGCAACGCGGTGCGGATCAGCTCGCCCCCGGTTTCTTCCGGTGCCGACGACGTCCGGGCCTGCCCCGGGCCGCGCGCAACGAGCGCCAGCCCGGCGGCGACTGCGGCCCTGAGGAAGCCGCGCCGGTTCATGCGGGAAAATTATCCCGGTGGCGGCTAGTCGCTCAAGCCTAACCTCCAGCCGCGCGATAAAGCAGGAACACGATCAGCTGGGCCGAGAACACCCGCAGCAGCATCACGAGCGGATAGACCGTGGCGTAGGCCACGGCGGGGGCGTCGCTCGCGGTGGTCTGCTGGGCGAACGCCAGCGCGGGCGGATCCGTCATGCTGCCAGCCAGCAGGCCGCACAGCTCGGCGTAATTGAGTTTCTTCCAGGCCCGGGCCAGCAGGCCCACGACCAAGAGCGGGATCGCGGTGATGATCGCCCCGAAGAGCAGCCAGCGCAGGCCGTCGCCCCCCATCAGCACCTCCATGAACTTTTCGCCGGATTTCAGTCCAACCGCGGCGAGGAAGAGCGTGATGCCAATCTCGCGCAGCATGTGGTTGGCGTTGGTCGGCAGGTACCAGACCAGCGGGCCGGTGTTGGCCACCCGGGAAAGCAAGATGGCCACGATCAGCGGGCCGCCCGCGAAGCCGAGCCTCACCGCCGCCGGCAGGCCGGGCACGGCGAGCGGGATCGCCCCGACGATGACACCGAGCGCGATGCCCAGAAAGAAGGGGATCGGCTGCGGCGAGTTGAGCGCCCGGTTGGAATTGCCGACCGCCGCGGCCACCGCGTCGATCTTCGGCGCCTCGCCCACGACCATCAGCACGTCGCCGAACTGCAGCCCGAAGCCCGGCGAGGCGGTGAACTCGATGCCGCCGCGCGTGATGCGCGTCACGACCACGTCATGCTCGGCGAAGGCCTCGATCTCGCCCAGCTCGCGGCCGAACACGTCGCTGCGCGTCACGATCAGCCGGCGGTTGGTGACCGTGCCGGGCAGGGTCTTGAGGTCCACGACCGCGTCGGCGCCGACGACCACGCGCAGTTCATCGAGTCCCTCCTCGGGCCCGACGGCGTGGAGAATGTCGCCCAGCCGCAGCGGGGTCTCGGGTCGCGCCACGTCCACCACGCCGCCCCGCGAAAAGCGGGAGACGACCACGCCGGAGCCGGTCAGGCCGGGCACCTTGCCCAGCGGCCGACCGACGAGATTGGGGTTGCGCACCTCGAAGTTGCGCGTGGCAGGCTTGGGCCGGGCCGGGCTGTGCGCCGCCTCGGCGGCGGCGACCTCGGCCCTCACGTCCACCCGGAAGCCCCGGCGCACGAGCACCATCGTCAAGATGATGCCGAAGATGCCGAAGGGGTAGGCGATCGCGTAGGCCAGGCCCTGCACCGCGGCGGCGGTGTCCGCCGTGCCCATCTGCTTCAGCGCCTGCTGGGCGGCCGCCAGGCTCGGGGTGTTGGTCGTCGCGCCGGAAAGCAGGCCGACACCTGCGGGGAGCCCGATCCACCCGCCCAAGATGAGGCCGGCGGCCAGGAGTGCGCCGAGCAGTACGATCGTAGCGGCAAAGCCGTTCAGCATCATGCCGCGCGCGCGCAGCGAGCCGAAGAAACCCGGCCCGATCTGCAGGCCAAGGGTGTAGACGAAGATGATCAGGCCGAATTCGCGCACGAATTCCAGCACGTGCGGATCCACCGCGAGCTTCAGGTAACCCAGAAACAGGCCGACAAACAACACCCCGGCCACGCCCAGGCTGATACCCCCGAGACGGACCTTGCCGAGCGCCGAGCCGGCGGCGCCGGCCACGCCCAGCAGGATGACGGTACGGGCGACGGATTCCTCGGTGAGTAGTTGCGTGAGCCAGTTCATGGAAATGTCCGGCAAGGATATCAGGCGCGCCGGCCTTGGGCAGCGCAAAATTTGCGGAATCTTGGGCGGGGCCCGGCGGCCCGGGGAAAAATAACTTTGCCGGGGGCGGCCCCCGCGCCTGCAATGCCCGCATGGACGCCTACGCCCAAGCCCGGCGGTTGATCGATGCGGTGCATGCCGGCGATCCCAAGCGTGCGGCCGATGGGCGGCCGGCGGAGCTGGTCTATGCCGACCGGATGGAGGCGTGGGTGGTGCGCGCCGCCGCCGACTCTCCCTTGCTCCGCCTCGCGGCCCGCTGCCAGCATCTCGAGCGCTGGGTCGTGCCGCGCACCCAGTTTCCCGAGGGAAAAGCGGGTTATCTGGCCTGGCGCAAATCACTCTATGTGAAACAGGCCGACCGGGCCAGAGCCCTGCTGCGCCAGGCCGGGGTGGCCGAAGGCGAGGCCGACGAGGTCGCCACCTGGGTGGCCAAGACGGGCCTGAAAACCAATCCGGGCACCCAGGCGCTGGAAGACGCCGCCTGCCTCGTGTTCCTCGAGAACGAGATCGCGGAATTCGCCGCCGGGCACGCCGACTACCCGCGCGAGAAGTTCGTGGATATCATCCGCAAGACCTGGAAAAAAATGAGCCCGCGCGGACAGGAGCTGGCCCGGGCCCTTGCGCTGCCGCCCGCCATTGCCGCACTGGTGCGTGAAGCGACCGCCGGGTGAGGTCAGGCGGCCGGACCCGCCGGCTTCGTCTCGAGGTTCGCCGCCACCCGGCCCAGCGCCGTCGCAAAAGTGCGGGCTTCGGCGTCCGTCAGGTGCGGCGCAAAATACTTGGCGATGCCCGCCCGGTAGACCGGCCAGATCTTGCGCAGCACGGCCACGCCTTTCTCAGTCAGTTGGGCATGCTGCACCCGCCCGTCCTGCGCGCAGGCCTTGCGCTCGATCAGCCCCTCCTGGACCAGTTTGTCCACCAGCCGGGTCAGCCCGCTGCGGCTGAGCAGCGCGCTCCGGGCCAGCTCGTTCATGCGCAGGTGCCAGCCGGGGGCGAGGTACAGTTCGTAAAGCACGTCATACCAGCTGAGTGAGGGCAGTCCGGCCGCCTGCAGGTCGGCCTCGATGGCGGCGAATACCCGCCAGAAAGACACGTAGTATTTGCGCCAGGCTTCGAGGTGTCCTTCGGGCAGGGAGGGCTTCATGTGAAGAAAAATGCAGATTATTGTTGCATACGCAACCATATCTTCCATTTTTGTTGTGTATGCAACTATCATCCCTCCTCTCCTCCCTCGTCGCCACCGGCGACTCTTTCGCGCCCCTCTTCCTGCGGGTGTCGCTTGGCCTCATGATGTTCCCCCACGGGGCCCAGAAGCTCCTCGGCTGGTTCGGCGGCTACGGCTTCACCGGCACCATGGGTTATTTCACCGGCACGGTCGGCACCCCCTGGGTGATCGGCCTGCTGGTGATCCTCGGCGAGTTTTTCGGCAGCCTGATGCTGATCACCGGATTCGGCGTGCGCTTCGCCGCTGCCAGCCTGGTCGTGATCATGCTCGGCGCAGCCTGGCAGCTCCGGGCGAACGGCTTTTTCATGAACTGGTTCGGCCAGCAAAAGGGTGAAGGCCTTGAATTCTTCGTCCTCGCCGTCGGCATGGCCGTGGCCCTGGTCATCTCGGGTGCGGGCAAGTGGTCGGTCGACGCCCTGTTTACCCGTTAACCCACCCGGCCGCGCGGACGCTTGCCACTCCGCGCGGCGGCTGGCTGACTGTCGGCGGTTGTCCCCCGCCACCCACAATACCCAGGCTCTCCGTTGGCGCTGGCTGCTGCCGGCGGCGGGTCTGGTCGTGGCGTTTTATCTTTCGCCGCTCAGCGGGGCGCTGGACCGGGCCTTCTTCGATGCCGCCAGCCGGCATCCGCTGCGGACCCCGCCGCTGCCCGCCAATTCGGCGATTGTGCTGGTGGATGAGGCGACGATGAGCGCCATGAGCGCGCAGGGTGCGCGCTGGCCCTTCCCGCGGATCATCTTTGCGCAGCTGCTCGCCGCGCTGCACCTCGCGGGCGCGGAAAAGGTCGTCGTGGATTTTACCTTCTTCGAGGAATCGGATGCCATGCAGGACCAGCTGCTGGCCGGGGTGGCCGCCGCCGCGCCCACGATCGTGTTGGCCCGCACGGTGGAGCGGGCTCCGGTCTTCTGGCCCACCCCCTTTGTGGCGGCGCATCCGCAGTTTTTCCGCACGGTCCGGACCGGCCTCGTGGAGTTCCCGGCGGACGCTGACGGCGTGGCCCGGGGTTATGCGGTCCCGGGTTCGCTCGCCGCGGCCGCCCTCCCCGCCCCATCACCCCTGCCCGGCGGCCTGCTGCGCTGGCAGGGCGGACTCGGGCACATCACCAACCTGGGCGTGCCGGTGCTCTCCGCCGGCCAGTTTATCCGAGCCGGGCAACCCGTGATTGAACGCCTGGCCAACACCGCTCCCGACCTGGATGCCGTCGGCCTCGCCGCGGCGCTGGCGGCCGAGCCTCCGCTCACCGGCGCCATCGCCGAGGCTGTGCGCGGCCGGGTCGTGTTTGTCGGGGCCAATGCCAGCGGCACCTTTGACTTGAAACCCCTGCCGGTGGGCAAGGTCGAGCCGGGCATTTTGCTCCATTGGACGGCGTGGACCAACCTGGTGGCCGGCGGCTTCATCACCGCCCTGGCCTGGCCGCTGGTCTTTGGTGCGGCCCTGTTGTCGGGCTGTGTGGTTTTTTTCTCAGGCCAAAGCCGGGCCTCGCTCCTGGCGCCCATGGTGGCGGCGATCTCGATGGCGGTGGTCCTGCTCGGCGGCGCCTACGCCGCCCTGTCGGCCGGCTGGTTTCTGGCCCCAGCCACCCCGATTGCCGCCGTGTCCCTTGTTCTGCTCGGCGTGGTGGCGGAGAATTTCTGGCGGGAGCAGCGCCGCAAGCGCGAGATCCAGTCCATGTTCGGTGCCTACGTCGATCCCGCGGTCGTGGCCGAGCTGGTGCGCAACCCGGATTCGATCCGGCTCGGCGGCGAGCGCCGCGAGGCCACGGTGTTTTTTTCCGACCTCGTGGGCTTCACTGACCTCTCCGAGCAGCTCCGGGACCAACCCGAGCTGATGGTGGAAATCGTCAATGCCTACCTCGATGAGACCAGCGAGTGCCTGCACCGGCACGGGGCCTATGTGGACAAATACATCGGCGATGCCGTAATGGCGGTGCTGGGCGCCCCGCAGCACCTGCCCGACCACGCGCTGGCGGCCTGCCGCGCCGCCCTGGAAACGCAGCAGGCGGTCGCCGGCATCAACGCCCGTTACACGGGAAAAACCGGCGTGCACCTGGCGGTGCGCGTGGGGCTCAACACCGGCGAGATGATCGTCGGCAACCTCGGCTCCTCGCGCAAAAAAAACTACACCGTGATGGGCGACGCCGTGAACCTCGCTTCGCGGCTCGAGGGCGCCAACAAGGTGTTTGGCACCGGGATTTTGCTCGGCGAGGAAACCGCCCGTCGCGTGCAGGGGGTCATGGTCACCCGGCCGCTCGCGCGGCTGCGCGTGAAGGGCAAGCTGCAGGCCATCGAGGTGCACACCCTGCATGGCGCCCCCAGCAATATCGGGGCCGGGGAAAAGGAGTTTGTCGAAGCCTACCGCGCCGGCTATGCTGCCTTGGTTGACCGGCGCTATGCCGAGTCCGTCGCCGCCCTGGCCCGCGCCTTGGCGCTGCGGCCGGACGACGTAAGCACCCGGCGCTGGCACACCGAGGCCACCACCTTCCTCTCCACCCCACCCCCGCTTGATTGGGAACCCGTGATTTCCCTCGATTCAAAATGAAAACCACCGTCCGCTCCACGGCCCTGCTGGCCGGATTATTGTGCGCCACCGCGCTTCCCGCCTATGAAACCGGGGGCCCCGCCTACACCAAGCGCGTCGAAACCAATCTCCTGGCCGAACCCAAGCCGCTGGCCGGTGCCGTCGGCAAACTGGGTTATGGCCGGAAAGTCAAAATCGCCGAGGTGCGCGGCTCGTGGCTGCGCATCAGCGAGGGCGCGGTTTCAGGCTGGGTTTTTGCCGGCAATTTGTCCGCATCCGCACCCGACGAAAGCAAGGGGCTGGACGGTTTGCCGGTGGCCGCCAGCGAGACGACCGCGACCGCCGCCGCCCGTCCGCTCACCCCCGCCGCCGCGGATTATGCCGTCCGCCGCAACCTGACCGGCGCCCGCGAGGACCTCGACTGGTTGCTGACCGAGTGCCAGGCCATCACCCCGGAGGACGTCGAGGCCTACCTGCAGGAAAACAAGAAGGGGGAATTCCAATGACCCCGCGTTTTCTGCTTCTGTTGGCCGCGGTCCTGTCCGCCACCCTCGCGGCCCAGGCCCAGTTTGATTTCGGCAAGCTCAGCAAGGCCATCGACAAGGCCAAGGAGGTCAAGGATGCCGCCAAGGACGCCAGCAAGGTGGCGAAGGGCGCGGCGGGCATCGGCATCGAGGAGGAGAAGGTCATCGGGGACTCCGTGGCCGTGGAAGTGATCGGCCTGTACGGCGGCTTGGTGCGCGATGAAGCCATCATGCGCCGGGTCAACCTCGTCGGGCGGGCGCTGGCACGCTATTCGGACCGACCCGCCCTGGAATGGCGTTTCGGCGTGCTCGACTCCGACCAGGTCAACGCCTTCTCCGCCCCCGCCGGCTATGTCTTCATCACGCGCGCACTCTACGAGCTGGCGCCGACCGACGACCTGCTCGCCGGCATCCTGGCCCATGAAATCGGCCACATCACCGGCAAGCACGCGCTGAACATCATCCGGCGCGACGAGTTGTTTTCCGGTGGCGGCAGCCTGCTGGGAAAATACAGCGGTGATTTTCGCGAGGCCAAGTCCAAGGCCAGCTCCCTCGACGCCCAGCTCCAGCAGTTTGATATCGGGGTCGGCAAAATCACCAAGACGCTCCTCGAAAGCGGCTTTGACGCCCCCACCGAATACAAGGCCGACCAGACGGGTCGCGACCTGGCCAAGCTCACCGGCTACGCCCCGGGCGGCCTCCGCGCCGTGCTCGCCCAGCTGCAGAAAAACGCGGCCAAGCCGAAGTCCGTCTTCTCCACCCACCCGCCGCTCACGGAACGCCTCAAGCGCCTGCCCAACGACCCGGCACCGGTCGCGGTGGAGCCGGCCGCTCCCGCCGCCGAGGCGGATAACAAGCCCGCCGGCGAAAACAAGTAGGCTCCATCGCTCAGACGGGCTGGGCTTGGGGGATGAACCGCCGGACGGCGTCGCCCAGGGTGGCCACGTCGAAGGGCTTGGTCACGGCGGCCTGAAAGCCGTGGCTCGCGTGGTTGGCCATGACGGGATCGCTCGAATAGCCGCTGGAAACGATCGCGGGCACCTGTGGGTCCAGCTGCCGGATGGCGGCGATCGCCTGTTTGCCTCCCATGCCGCCGACAATGGTGAGGTCAAAGATCAGGAGGGCAAAGGGCCGACCGGTGCGCCGCGCGTCCTCGAATTCCCGCACCGCACTTTCCCCATTGGGCACCAGGGTTGGCTCCAGCCCCATGCGCTCGAGCACCAGGCCCGCGAGAAACCGCAGGCTCTCCTCATCGTCCATGAACAGGACCCGCGGCTTTCCCCCGGTCAAGGGTGCGACCGGGATCGGTGGTGCGGCCGGGGGCGCTTTCTCCGGCACGACTGCCACCGGCAGCCACAGGGTCATCGTGGTGCCCTTGCCGGGGGATGAGACGACATTCAAGCGGCCGTGGTGCCGGTTGATGATGGAGTAGGTCGTCGCCAAGCCCAGGCCCCGGGCCCCTTTGCGGGTGGTGAAATACGGGTCGAAGATCCTCGGCAGCACCTCGGCGCGTATGCCCTCCCCGGTGTCGGTGATCGACAGCCGCACATAGCGGCCGTGCGCGAGGCCGCCGGACGTGATGGTTTCGTTGGCCAACTCCAATCGCACGATTCCCCCGCCGGGCATGGCTTGGGCGGCATTGCGCACCAGGTTCTGCACCGCCAGGAACACCTGGTCGCGATCCGCCCCCGCCGGCCACAGGCCGGGCGCAATGACAAATTCGGCCTGCACGACCGTGTCCATCAGGACTGATTCCGTCGCCTGGCGCGCGACGGCCGCCAAATCAACCGGGGCGAGTTGCGGTTCACCGCCGCTCGCAAAGGTGAGCAGCTGGCGCGTGAGATCCCGGGCGCGCATCACCGCTCGCTCGATTTCGCCCAAGCGCTGGCCCCCGGTCTCCACCACCCGGGGTTCCAGCTTCAGCAGCGAGAGGTTGCCCAGAATGATCGTGAGGAGGTTGTTGTAGTCGTGGGCAATCCCGCCCGCGAGGCTCCCGAGGGATTCCAGACGGGCCGCGTGTTGCAGTTCCGCCTCGAGCCGGGCCTGTTCCTCCAATTGGCTCCGGATCTGCCTCGTCTGCTGGCTGACCCGCCGGCGCAGCGCCGAGATCCAGCCCAAGCCCAGCAGGGTGCAAACCGCCAGAAGACCGACCGCGATCAAGGCGCACTGCAGGGTCCAGAGGCGCGCGGCTTGGTACACCTGAATGTCGGCCGGCGAACGCAGTTGCAGGTCAAACCCGCGGATCTGGCGGGAATCGTCGTATTCCAGCCGGTAGATTCCGGTGAGTTCCAGCCCCGTGCCCATGGCGTATTCGGGCAGCGCGGCTCCCGGGGTGTGCACCCAGCCGGCTTCAATGAGCGTGCGTCCGGCCTGCAGGGTCAGGCGGGTCCGCTCCGGCTGGTCGAACAGGTCGATCAACGTGCCGCGCAGGCTCACCAGGTGAAAATCGTTCGCCACGGACAAGTGGGCCGGGTCGGCCAGCCGGGCCGGGGTGGGCGGCGGACCGGTGCCGGTCTTGCGGTAAATGGCCTCGCGCAGGATCGGCCGGACGCCCTCGCGTCCCAGCACCCCGACTGCTTCAATCTGGTCCCCGGGCACCAGCGGCACCGTTTCCTGGCTGAGCACCAGCACGGCGGAATCTCCGTCCTGTATCATCAGGGCGCCTCCACTCGCGGCATGCAGGACCGTCCCCGCAATCTTTGCCCGCGTCATGTTCGGCCGGGAACTGAGTTGGCCCAGGTCGCGAATGGCCTGCCGCGGAAGATTGTAGAAGTCGGCCGGGGCATCCTCCTCAACGGTGATGTCGGTCAGAAAGGGAACCCGCAGGGTCACCCCCGTGATCCGGCCGTCGGCGTCCGTCTTGGTTTCACAGACCCCCCGCACCCGGATCAGGGAGCCGGGGTTGGCCACAAACTTGACCGGATTCAGCAGGTGTCCGGTGAAATTGCCCGCGGGGGTGGTGACGTGAATCCAGCGCCAGTCCCCCTCGGCGACCGTTTTCTGGATGAAACCGCGCAATTCCACCCATTGCGCCTCTTCCTTCCCGGTGAGCGCCTGCTCAAGGGTGATGGGGCGCGCTTCCGGATGGCTCAGCGAGCCCAAGTCACTCATTTCCCCCATCTGCACGACGGGGGCGAACCGGCCGGCGCGGGTCGTGCCCTTGACCCGGATGTATTTTCCCAGGCGGATGGGCCCGATTTTCGCCTGCTCGTATTCCACCCGGATGCCACCGGTGATGTCCTGCAGGTAAAGGACGGTCGCCTCGGATTCCGGGATCGACCAGATGACAATCCCTCTCACATCCACCGGTTTTCCCTGCCCGGCTTCGCCGGCGCTCAGCTCGCGGATTTTCTCCGTGGTGGTCAAGACGGACCCGGGTGAACCGTCCGGGCTGCCGTCCGGGCTGCCCCCAAACGGCCGATACAGCGCCTGGTCCAACACCCACCGGCCGCTGTTTATTTCCACCCAGCCGACCGCCTCGACCTCCGACCCGACCGGGAGCCGCTGTTCCTGGATGGAGTGGATCTCAACCAGCCCGGTGGCGTCGCGCACGATCATGGATTTTCCCGCCTGCTGTGACTCGATCCGTCCGCGGACCAGCACCTCGGTGTGGCGCGGCAGCAGATAAAGCCCGTTGATCGGGGTGGTGGCCTTGTCGAACCGGCTGTTTTTCTGCAACGTGCCGACCACCTGCAGGTGCGCCTGGGGGCCCACCCAGATTTCAATCGTGGAATTTGTCTGCGCGGGATCGAGTTTGCGGGAGTACAGGCCGGAAACGCGCACGAATTTACCCCGCCAGTCGGGCACATGGGCCGGATCGTCCGGCCTGACCCAGCAAAGGACCGGCCGGTTCTCCACAATCACCACCAGGCGGGTATGCTCGGCGTCGATCTGGTGCTGGATGTCGACATAGCCCTCCGTCGTCACCATCCGGGCATGCAACGCCTCCAGGTCGTTGATCCGGTCCTTGGTCTCCAGCGGGGTGAATGGGGCGTCTTCCTCGATGACCCGCACCGTCACGTCCGTTCCCTTCAGTCCCTTGCTTGGTGTGATGCGGCCCTCAAGGTGCACCCGCTGCCCGGTCCGCAACGGCGGCGGGGGCGTCCCCAGCGGCACGTAGGTCGAGAGGCCGTCCTTCTCTAACCAGAGCATGTTGAATCCCGGATCAAAATAACTGACCCGCCCTTCTATGTTCAGGGGCAGGGCCTGCTCCCGTTCCCGGGCGGTCAGGGAAAACAACACGGCCGGGTCGGTGATGATCCGCGGTGGCGGCTCGGTGGTTTGCGCCGGTGAGCCCGGCCCGCAGAAAAGCATCAGGCCGGCTGCGCTGATCCCGGCCCAATTTCTCCGGATTCTGGCCGACAGGCGGGGATGGAATGCCGGCGATGGATGATTTCCCTGCATGGGGCCCTTGTGTCGTGGATGGGGTGCGACCGAACTGCTGCTAGACGAGATACCGTCGCGCCCCCCTTCCCGCAAGGGGCTTTCGTGGTCACTCCTTGGCATAAAGGGAGCCGTTATTACCTCCTTCGGTCGCCGGTGCTCGGTTTTCGGGTTGTGTTGGGGTGACGCCGGACGGTGCCCGTCATCACCTCGCTTGCACCTTCGCCCGGTTCTGCTGTCATCTTAGCATGAAAATTTGCCTGCTGCCCTGGTTGCTCGGTGCCGGCCTGTTGCTCGGGGGCTGTTCCGGCGTGTACTACAACGCGATGGAGAAGATCGGGATTCCGAAGCGGCAGATCCTGGTGGATCGGGTCGCGGAGGCGCGCGGCGCCCAGCAGGCCGCCAAGGAACAGTTCGCCAGCGCCCTGGAGGAATTCCTCTCGGTGGCGAAGGTCCCCGCGAGCGAGTTGAAGACCACCTACGACCGCGTGAAGGGCGAGCTGGACGATTGTGAGAAGCGCGCCAAGGACGTGCGCGACCGCATCTCGTCCATCCAGAGCGTGGCGGACGCCCTCTTCGCCGAATGGGCCGATGAACTGGGCAAATACTCGAATCCCGCCCTGCGCACCCAAAGCGCCGCCCAGCTGGAGGTCACGCAGCGCCGCTACGCCGAACTGCGCCGTGTCATGGACCAGGCCGCGGCTCGCATGGATCCCGTGCTCGCCACCTTTCGCGACCAGGTGCTGTTCCTGAAGCACAACCTGAACGCCCAGGCCATCGCCTCGCTTGATGGCACGACCCGGACCCTGCAGGTCGACATCAGCCGGCTCGTGGCCGACATGGAAAAATCCATCAAGGAAGCGGATGCCTTCATCGCCTCGATGAAATCCGCCGGTTGACCCGGGGCCGGGCCGGCGGGGTTGTTGGATGCTTGTGCCGGTCGCGGTCGGGGCTAGACAGGATGGGCCGCCTGTCGTCGACCCACCCTTGAATTCTTCCTCACCGAATCCGCCGAACCCCTGGCGCTGGATCCCGTCGCTCTATTTCGCGCAGGGCATCCCTTACGTGATCGCGATGACGGTCTCCGTCGTGATGTTCAAGAACCTCAAGGTCTCGAACACGGACATCGCGCTTTACACGAGCTGGCTGTACCTGCCCTGGGTCATCAAGCCGCTCTGGTCGCCGCTGGTGGAGCTGTACCGGACGAAGCGCTTCTGGATTGTCAGCCTACAATTCGTGGTAGGGGCGGCGCTGGCGGCGGTCGCGCTGACCTTGCCCGGGCCGGATTTTTTCCGCTACACCCTCGCCGTCCTGTGGCTGCTGGCGTTCAGCTCGGCGACGCACGACATCGCGGCCGACGGGTTTTATCTGCTCACCCTGCCGGCGGACCAGCAGGCGGCGTTCGTGGGGGTGCGCAGCACCTTCTACCGGCTGGCGATGATCGCCGGCCAGGGCGGGTTGGTCTACCTCGCCGGCGCCCTGCAAACCTCAACCGGTGATGTCGCCCGGGCGTGGTCCTGGGTGTTTGCGGTGGTCGCGGTATTTTTCCTGCTGACCGCCCTGTATCACCTCGTCGTCCTGCCCCGGCCCGCCGGCGACCGGCCGGCCCCGCGCGCCCCGGCGCTGGCCACGGGCTATCTCGCGGTGTTTGCCGCTTTTTTCCGCAAGAAGGAGCTGCTCACGATCCTGGGCTATCTGCTCGTCTACCGCCTCGCCGAGGCGCAGCTGCTCAAGCTCGTGACCCCTTTCCTCCTCGACGGGCGGGCGGTGGGCGGACTGGCGCTGACCACGCAGCAGGTGGGCATTGTCTATGGCACGATCGGCATCATCGCGCTGACCCTCGGCGGACTGGTGGG
>Ga0255338_1001082_pt1 | contig 59182 bp, 43 predicted proteins | sample MeOH1_35cm_T4_19_FD_203715 | JGI IMG/M metagenome (GOLD analysis project Ga0255338, IMG submission 203715) | Sandy soil microbial communities from University of British Columbia, Vancouver, Canada - MeOH1_35cm_T4_195 | ecosystem: Engineered > Artificial ecosystem > Sand microcosm > Unclassified ... | reverse complement strand
CTGAAGGACCTCCGCGAGGCCGAACCCTTCGAGGAGGTCATGCACTACGAGGGCGGCATCGAGGCCTTCGTGCGCCACCTCGACAAGGCCAAGACCCCGCTGATGAAGACGCCCATCGTGGTGCGGGGCAAGAAGGAGAACGTCGAGCTGGACCTGTCGCTCTGGTGGAACGACGGCTACCACGAGAACGTCCTCTGCTTCACCAACAACATCCCGCAGCGCGACGGCGGCACCCACCTGGCCGCGTTCCGCTCGGCGCTGACCCGGATCATCACCAGCTACGCCGAGAGCTCGGGCACGACCAAGCGCGAGAAGGTCTCGGTCTCGGGCGAGGACGCCCGCGAAGGCCTCACCTGCGTGCTGTCGGTGAAGGTGCCGGACCCGAAGTTCTCGTCCCAGACCAAGGACAAGCTGGTCTCGTCCGAGGTGCGCCCGGCCGTGGAAAACCTGGTCGGCGAAGGCCTGTCGAGCTGGTTCGAGGAACATCCCAACGAAGCCCGGATGATCGTCCAGAAGATCGCCGAGGCCGCCGCCGCGCGTGAAGCCGCCCGCAAGGCCCGCGAACTGACCCGGCGCAAGTCGGCGCTCGACATCAGCTCCCTGCCCGGCAAGCTCGCCGACTGCGCCGAGAAGGACCCGGCCAAGTCCGAGATCTTCCTGGTGGAGGGCGACTCCGCCGGCGGCTCGGCCAAGCAGGCCCGCAACCGCGACAATCAGGCGATCCTGCCCCTGCGCGGCAAGATCCTGAACGTGGAGCGGGCCCGGTTCGACAAGATGCTGGGCTCCGAGCAGATCGGCACGCTGATCATGGCGCTGGGCGCCGGCATCGGCCGCGACGAGTTCAACATCGAGAAGCTGCGCTACCACAAGATCGTCATCATGACGGACGCCGACGTCGACGGCGCCCACATCCGGACCCTGCTGCTCACCTTCTTCTACCGGCAGATGCCGGAGGTGATCGAGCGCGGCTACCTCTATATCGCCCAGCCGCCGCTCTATAAGGCGGCCAAGGGCAAGTCGGTCCGCTACCTCAAGGACGACCCCGAGCTCGAGATCTACCTGATCGACGAGGGCGTGGACGGCGCGACCCTGGACCTGCCGTCCGGCGAGCGGCTGACGGGCGCCGACCTGCTGGCCCTCGTCCAGACCGCCCGCGGCGCCAAGGCCAATATCGAACGCCTGGCCGCCCGCGCGCCGGCCTTCGCCATCGAACAGGCGGCCATGGCCGGCCTGCTGGCCGAAGGCGGCGACCCGGCCGCCGCGGCCGCCCGCCTCGACCTCTACGCCGAGGAAGGCGACGGGCCCTGGTCCGGGGAAAAGGCCGCCACCGGCGGCTTCGCCTTCAGCCGTATCAAGCGCGGCGTGTCCGAGCGCGTGGTGCTGGACGAACTGCTGCTGCACGCCGCCGATGCGCGCCGCCTGGCCGAGCGGTCGAAGGAGCTGGCCGCCACCTTCTCGGGTGTCGCCACCTTCACCCGCAAGGACCGTACGGCCAAGGTGCGCGGTCCCCTCGACCTGGTGGCCGCGGTCATGGACGGCGGCCGCCGGGGCCTCTCCATCCAGCGCTACAAGGGCCTGGGCGAGATGAACGCCGAGCAGCTCTGGGAGACCACCCTGGACGTGGAGGCCCGCACCCTGCTGCAGGTCCGCGTGAACCACGCCGACGACGCCGACGACATGTTCACCCGCCTGATGGGCGACCTGGTCGAACCCCGCCGCGAGTTCATCCAGGAAAACGCTCTGGACGCCGAGGTGGACGTCTAAACGTCAAGGCGACAGACCTTGCAGCACAACCCTGGATCGACTTAGCTAACGGCGTTATACTCCAGCTTCGGGTGGAGGCAGGGCGATGGCGAAGTTCGTTGGGGCAAGCGACAAAGTTTTCCTGCGCGACCTTTCCGATCGACGGAAGAAGGTCAAACAGCTCCTGTGGGGAGACTGGCTGAACGTTGTTGAGGAGACGGCCGACGGCTGGGCCAAGGTGAAGTGGGGCGCCACCCACTACTGGCTTCCACGCGGGCAGGTGCAGGACGAGCGCCCGCTGGAAGTGGTTTTCCTGGACGTGGGCCAGGGCGACGGCTGCATGCTGGTGACGCCTGAAGCGCCGCCAGCAGAGCGGGTCGTGCTGATCGACGCCGGCCAGGGTGACAACCTCTTCCGGTTCATCAAGTGGCGCTTCGGGAAGCTGAAGAAGGACTTCAAGTTCCACGCCTCGGTGATCACTCATCCGGACTCCGACCACTATCTCGGCTTCCGCCCGATCTTCGACCAGGTGCGCTTCTGGTTCTCGAAGGTCTACCATAACGGCGTCGGGGAACGCGGCGGCGCCGACCGGTTCGGCCCCAGCGACGCCACTGGGCGCTATCTCACCGACCTGGTGGAGACCGACGCCAAGGCTCGCGCGCTCTACGCCGGCGCGACATCCCATGGGAGCATGCCCTATCCAAAGCTCTTGAACCGCGCGCTGACCTCCGGCCGTGTCGGCTCGGTGGAAATGCTTTCGACCGCGCATGGTGAGAAGCACGGCGGCCGTACCTGGATGCCCGGCTTCAGTCCGGCGTCGAATCCGGAGCTGACGATCGAGGTCCTGGGGCCGGTGGTCGAGCCCGATGCGCAGGGGCGGGCGCGGCTGCGCTGGTTCGGCGGGGCGCCCGGCGGCGCAGACAAGGACCCTGGCAAAACCAAGAATGGCCACTCGGTGCTGCTGCGCCTCCGGTACCGCGAGTTCAGCCTGCTGTTCGGCGGCGACCTGAACCTGCCGGCCGAGGATCGGCTTCTACGGTACTACGGCGGACTGACTGACGCCCAGCCGCGCGCTGATGGCGTCGCGGTTGCGCGCACCCGCCTGCGCTCGGACGTCATGAAGACTTGCCATCATGGATCGTCCGACGTCACGGACGAGTTCCTGCAAGCCGTCGATCCGTTCGCCTTCGTCGTGTCGTCCGGCGACCAGGAGAGCCATGTCCACCCGCGTCCGGATCTTTTGGGGCGGCTCGGTCGGCATGGTCGAGGGGATGCGCCCCTGATCCTCTGCACCGAGATCCTGCGCTCGACCCGGGAGAAGGAAGACGCCACCCTCGTCTCGACGCTGCGTAGCCTGGACGCGAAGATCGAGGACCCGGCGACCCCTACCGCCGAGCGCGCGACGTCGCGCGCCGAGCGCGCCAAGATTCAGGACACGCTGGGGCGGCGCAACGTGGAGGTCTATGGCGCCATCAACTTGCGAACCGACGGCGCGCGGTTGGCTCTATCCTTCCTGATGGAGGAGCCCAGGGTCGGGATTGGCGGCCCCAAGCGCTGGCATACCTATTGGTTTGAGCATGACCCCCAGCAGGGCTTCATTCCTCGCAAGAAGGCCCCGCTGGACTGAGCTTCCCCGCGCTCTCTCGTTGGGAGCGCGACGGGCAGGTCCCATGGTCACGGCAGGAGACTCTCCCATGCGACCTCTTCTTCCGACCGCCCTCGCCGCCCTGACCCTCGCCGCCGCGCCCGCCCTCGCCGCGCCGCCCGCCGTCGTCGTCAGGGAAACGGACGTGATGCGGCAGGAGGCGCCGCCCCATGGCGCGATCGGCATGAGCACCGCCTACCGGATCAGCGACGCCGCGCCCAACCGGACCATGGAGTTCCGCAAGCGGGTGCTGCATGTGGGCGCAGCCATCGGGCCGCATCCGATCGACCATGACGAGGTCTACTATGTGCTCTCCGGCGAGGGCGACCTGGTCTCGGACGGGGTCGCGGCGAAGCTGACGGCGGGCATGGCCGCCTATCTCTACAAGGGCGCGGTCGTCGGCATCCGCCAGGCGGGCGCGAGCGAGCTGGCGCTGATCATTTCCTACCCGCTGGCGAAGCCCTGACCGACGCCGAACACTGTTGCGCGCCGATCACGCAACGCGACAGAATTGTGACGTTGCCCTCAAGTTCGAGGCGCCAAGCGTACGCCCTGGTGTAGCTAGGGCCCTGGAAAGCGAGCCTCCCCTCGCCGAAGAAGAACCAGAGGTCCTCTCATGAAGACGCCCGCGTCGCTGCGCGCCCTGTTGGCCGCCAGCGCCTCCATCACTGTGTTTGCGTTCACGTCCCCCGCCTTCGCGGCCGAGGAAACCACCGAAGTGGGCGAGGTGCTGGTCACCGCCCAGAAGAAGTCCGAGAACATCAACGACGTCCCGCTGGCGGTGACTGCGGTGAGCGGCGAGAAGCTGGACGCGATCCTGTCATCGGGCGGCGACATCCGCGTGCTGTCGGCCCGGGTGCCCAGCCTGACCCTGGAATCCAGCTTCGGCCGCACCTTCCCGCGCCCCTACATCCGCGGCCTGGGCAACACCGACTTCGACCTGAACGCCAGCCAGCCGGTCTCGTTCGTCTATGACGAAGTGGTCCTGGAGACCCCGGTCCTGAAGGGTTTCCCGCTGTTCGACATCGCCCAGGTGGAAGTGCTGAAAGGGCCGCAAGGCACCCTGTTCGGCCGCAACACTCCGGCCGGCGTGCTGAAGTTCGACAGCGTGAAGCCCAGCCAGACGTTCGGCGGCTACGCCCAGGCGTCCTACGCCACCCACTCGACCATCAACCTGGAAGGCGCCGTCGGCGGCCCGATCGTCGAAGGCGTGCTGGCCGGCCGGATCTCGGCCCTCTACCAGCACCGCGACGACTGGGTGGACAACACCCTGACCGCCAAGAAGAACGACAGCGAAGGCTATGACCAGTTCGCCATCCGCGGCCAGCTGCTGTTCACGCCCACCGAGGACCTCTCGGCGCTGCTGAACCTGCACTATCAGCACCTGGACGGCACGCCGCGGGTGTTCCGCGCCAACATCATCCAGCCGGGCACGAACAACTTCGTCCCGGGCTTCAAGCGCGACGAGATCAGCCAGGACGCGCAAGGCCGGGCGGTCCAGAAGGTGGAATCGGCCGGCGCCAACCTGAAGCTCACCTATGACTTCGGCGACGGCATGCCGACGCTCACCTCGATCACCGCCTACGAGCGGGTCGACACCTACTCCGGCGCGGACATCGACGGCGGCTTCGGCGCGTCGTTCGCCCCGCCGTTCGGCCCGGGCTTCATCCCGTTCCCGGCCGAGAGCGCCGACGGCATCCCGTTCCACCGCCAGTTCACCCAGGAACTGCGCCTGGCCGGCCAGAACGGGCCGCTGGGCTACACGATCGGCGCCTTCTACTTCAACGAGAGCATTAAGATCGACAGCTACGACTTCAACACCCTGGGCGGCGGCGCGCTGCAGGGTTACGCCTACCAGAATCAGAAGACCGAGAGCTGGGCGCTGTTCGCCAACCTCGACTACGACCTCAGCGACCGTCTGAACGTGGGTGGCGGCATCCGCTATTCCGACGACAAGAAGGACTTCCTGGCCCAGCGCACCCTGTCGCCGTTCGGGGCGCCGGCCACCGCGATCCTGCGGGCCAACCCGGACTCCAGCGAGGTCAGCTTCAACCTCAACGCCACCTATGCGGCGACGGACAACACGAACCTCTACGCCCGCGTCTCGCGCGGCTACCGGGCGCCGTCGATCCAGGGTCGCCTGGTGTTCGGCGACACGCTCTCCGTGGCCAAGAAGGAGACGGTGATGTCGTACGAGGCGGGGATCAAGGGCAAGCTGCCCGACGCCCGCGTCCGCTTCGACGCCGCCGTGTTCTACTACCGCGCCAACGACCTGCAGATCACCGCGGTCGGCGGCGGTGCGAACTTCAACCGCCTGCTGAACGCGGACAAGGCCACCGGCTACGGCTTCGAGTTCAACGCCGAGGCCCAGCCCATCGACCGGCTGATGCTGACGGCGGGCTTCTCCTACAACAATACCGAGCTGCAGGACTCGGCCCTGGCCACCGCGCCCTGCGGCAGCGGCTGCACCGTGCTGGATCCGGCCGGCGCCCTGCCGGGAACGGTCAGCATCGACGGCAACAGCCTGCCCAATGCGCCGAAGTGGATCGCCAACGTGACGGCGGGCTACTCCTGGCCGGTGGGCGAGGGGGAAATCTTCGTCTTCACCGACTGGGCCTACCGCTCGAAGGTCAACTTCTTCCTCTACCAGTCGGCCGAGTACAGCGACGACAAGCTGTTCGAAGGCGGTCTGCGCCTGGGCTACCGCGCGCCGGGCGAACGTTGGGAAGTGGCCGCTTTCGGCCGCAACATCACCAACGACAAGTCGCTGGAAGGCGGCATCGACTTCAATAACCTGACCGGCTTCGTGAACGATCCGCGCGTCATTGGCGTGGAAGTGAAGGCGAAGTTCTAATGAAGTGACCTTCTCCCCCTGTGGGAGAAGGTGTCGCCCGTAGGGTGACGGATGAGGGGTCGCACCGGGCAATCGGTCGACCCCTTCTTCGTTTCAGGCGGAGAGTTGGGCGCGACCCCTCATCCGGCCGCTGCGCGTCCACCTTCTCCCACAAGGGGAGAAGGAATCAGGCGAACCCGCCCACAACCTCGAGCACAGCGTCGCCGTAGTGGGCGAGCTTGGCCTCGCCGACGCCGTTGAGGCGGGCGAGCGCGGCCCGAGAGCCCGGCTTGGCGCTGGCGATCTCCACCAGGGTGCGGTCGTGGAAGATGACGTAGGGCGGCACGTGCTGTGCCTTGGCCTCGGCGGCGCGCCAGGCCCGAAGCGCCTCGAACAGCGACTGGTCGGACGGCGGCACGACGGTGGCGCTGCGCTCGCCGCGCTTGCGGGTCCGTCCGGCGCGGCCCGTCTCGGGCTCGGCCGTGCCGGTCCGCATGAGGACCGTCCGCTCGCCGCGGAACACGGCGCGCACGGCCTCGGCGTCGCCCAGGCCCACCAGCGGGCGGCCGTCGTTGGGATCCTCGCGCAGCAGGCCTTCGAACAGCAGCTGCTCGGTCAGGTCGCGCCACTGGTTGGCCGTCAGGTCCTGGCCGATCCCCCAGGTGGAAAGACTGGATTCCCAGTCGCTGACGTCCTTTGTCTTGCCCAGCAGGTGGTCGACCAGACGGCCGCGGCCGAAGCGGCCGTTCAACCGGTGGGCCGCCGACAGCGCCTTCTGGGCGGCGACCGAGGCGTCGTGGGTCTCCACCGCGCCGGAGCACAGGTCGCACTGGCCGCAGGGCTCGACGCCCTCCTCGCCGAAGTAGCGCCGCACGGTGGCCGCACGGCAGCCGGCGCCGTCCAGCAAGGTGTAGAGCTGGCGCACCTTGCGCACCTGGACCTGCTTGACCGCGTCGTCCATCTCGCGCTCGGCGATCCGCTTCAGCGCCCAGGCCATGTCGGCGGCGCCATAGAGAGTGATCCCCTCGGCGGGCTCCCCATCGCGCCCGGCGCGGCCGATCTCCTGCCAGTAGGCCTCGATGGAGCCCGGCGGATCGGCGTGGATCACGAAGCGGACGTCGGGCTTGTCCACGCCCATGCCGAAGGCGATCGTCGCCACCATCACCGCGTGGTCGGCCTCGAGGAATTCCTCCAGCCGCGTCTCGCGCAGCTTCTTGTCGATGCCGGCGTGATAGGCGACCGCCGGCACGCCCGCGCCACGCAGCGCCTCGGCCAGCTTCTCGGTCTTGTCGCGCGAGCCGGCATAGACGACGCCCGAGCGGTTCGGCCGGGCGGTGACCAGGTCCACGACCCGCTTCTCCACCCCGCCGCGCTTGCGCTCGGCCGACAGGATCAGCTCGGGCCGGGCGAAGCTGGCGACGAACTCGGCGGAGTCCTGCAGGCGCAGCTCGGCGCGGATGTCCTCGCGGGTCTTGGCGTCCGCGGTCGCGGTCACGGCCAGGCGCGGGACCTTGGGGAACAGCTCGGCCAGGCGGCCCAGCATCCGGTACTCGGGCCGGAAGTCGTGGCCCCACTGGCTGACGCAGTGGGCCTCGTCGATGGCGATCAGCGCCAGCGGCGTGCGGGACAGGCGGTCCAGCATCCAGGGCTGCATCAGGCCTTCGGGCGAGATGTAGAGGATCTCCAGCTCGCCGGCGTCGATCCGACGCCAGGTCTCGGCCTTGGCCTCGGGCTCGATGTTGGAATCCAGCCTGGCCGCCGCCACCCCCGACTGCACCAGCGCCGCCACCTGGTCGGTCATCAGCGCGATCAGGGGCGAGACCACCAAGCCGAGGCCCGGCCGCATCAGGCTGGGGATCTGGTAGCAGAGGCTCTTGCCGCCACCGGTGGGCAGCACGGCCAGGGCGTTCCGCCCGGCCAGCACCTCGGCGATCACGTCGGCCTGCAGGCCGCGGAAGTCCGAGTGGCCGAAGGTGCGCCGCAGGATATCCCGCGCCGCGTCCAGCGGCTGGGGATCGGCTTCGGCGACGGCGAGACTCATCCTGTCCTTATGCCGCGCGCCGCCGCCCGGCGCCATGCGGCGTTCCCGGTTTTCCCCTCAATACTTCGGGGGCGGTGCTACTCCGCCGCCATCCTGGCCGGCGCGCTCTGGGCCCCGCGCAGCAGGCGCCCAGGCAGGGCGTCGGTGGGCTGGCCGTCGCGGTAGGTGACCTGGCCGGCCAGGATGGTGGCCGTGTAGCCCTCGGCGCGCTGGATCAGGCGGCGCCCGCCGGCCGGCAGGTCGTGGGCCACCTCGGGCGCTTTCAGTCGCAAGCGATCGTAGTCGATGACGTTGAGGTCGGCGCGGTAGCCGGCCGCGATCAGGCCCCGGTCGTACAGGCCCACGGTTTCGGCGGTGTCGCGGCACTGGGCCTTGACCATGTGCTCCAGGCTGAGCTTCGGCCCGCGCGTGCGGTCGCGGGTCCAGTGGACCAGGTTGGTGGTCGGGAAGCTGCCGTCGCAGATCATGCCCACGTGGGCCCCGCCGTCCGAGAGGCCAGGCACGCAGTCGGGGTGGCTCAGCATCTCATAGGCCGGGTCCAAGTTGCCGTCGGCGTAGTTCAAGAACGGCAGGTACAGCATGCCGCGCCCGTCCTGCGTCAGCATGTGGTCCAGCGCCACCTCGGCCGGGTCGCGGCCCTGGCGCTCGGCGATGGCGGCCACGGTTTGGTCCGCGGTGGGCTCGTAGTCGGGCTCCACGTCCATCAGGAACATGCCGGCCCAGTTGCGCGGCTGGCTGCCGGCGAACCCGCGTTGGGCCTCGATCTCCTCGCCCAGCAGGCGGGCGCGGAAGGACGGATCGCGCAGGGCCGCGACGCGCTCGGCCAGCGGGCGGCCCTTGATCTCGCCGAAAGCCGCGTTCTGGCTGAACGGGTTCAAGGTCAGCTCCAGGCCGAACAGGATGCCCACCGGGCGGCTGGCGACCTGAGCCCGCATCTGCAGACCGGCGATGTTGGCGGCGTGCAGCCGCTCCAGCAGCACCTGATAGCCGCGGGGGCTGCGTGGACTCTGCACCAGGCTGAACGACAGCGGCCGGCCGGACGCCTGCACGATCCGCCGCAGCATCGCCCACTCTTCCTCGGGGTCCTGGAAGTCGGACACCACCTGCAGCACGCCGCGCCCAGCGGCGGCCATGCCCATGGCGATGCCGGTCAGCTCGTCCTCGCCGGCGGTGAGCGTCGGGGTCGGCTGGCCGTCGGAGGTGCGATGGTTCAGCGTCCGCGAGGTGGCGAAGCCGATGGAGCCCGCTTCCATGGCCCGCTTCGCCAGCGCCGCCATGGCGTGGATGTCGGCCTCCGTCGCCGGCTCGCGGTTGGCGCCGCGCTCGCCCATGACGAACACCCGCAGCGCCGCGTGCGGCAGCTGGCTGCCGATGTCCACGTCGAACCGCCGGCTGGCCAGGCTGTCGAGATAGTCGGGATAGCTCTCCCAATTCCACGGCAGGCCCTGGGTGAGGACCGGGAAGGGGATGTCCTCGACCCCTTCCATCAGCCGGATCAGCCGGTCGTGGTCCTCGGGCTTGCAGGGGGCGAAGCCGACCCCGCAATTGCCCATGACCACGGTGGTCACGCCGTGCCAGGACGACGGCTGCATGCGCCCATCCCAGGTCGCCTGGCCGTCGTAGTGGGTGTGGATGTCCACGAAGCCCGGGGTCACGATCTGGCCGCGGGCGTCGATCTCTTCGATCCCGGGGCCGGCGACGCGGCCCACGGCGGCGATGCGCCCGTCCTTGACCGCCACGTCCGCCTCGAACGCGGGCGCCCCCGTGCCGTCCACGACCGTCCCGCCACGCAGGACCAGATCGAAGGCCTTTTCCATGGGGCGTCTCCCGTACCGCGTTTTCCGAGACTAACCGCGCGTGACGCGGCGTCGGTCAAGCGACGATGCTCCCCCTTCTGCTCGTCATGATCGGACTTGTCCCGGCCACCCAGATGCACCGACCTCTCGGCCAGGCCCGCAGGCGCCTGCGTTTCTGGGTTCGCGGGACAAGCCGGGGATGACGAATCTACGAGGGACGTAGCGAAAGCCTCAGCCTCACCCACCCTCCCGCGGTAGTTCCGCGGTCTTGGCCGCGCAGCCGCGCAGGCTCTCATTCAGCATCACCACCTCGGCGGTCATGGGGTATTTGAGGTCGCTCATCCCGTCCGAGCATTCGCTGGCGTACAGGCTGACGGTGATCTGCTGGCCTTCGGGGGTCTTGGCGATCCAGGTAGCGCGGCCGGCGGCGATGGACGCGCCCGGCGCCTCGGCGGTCACGTCGGGATGGTCGGGCCGGGTCAGCCTGAACGCCTTGCCGTCGATGCTCAGCGCCCAGAACGGCTCGTTGCCGCGCGCGCTGATCGGCTTGGAGATGTCCATCATCGTGGCCGGCGCAGGGATCTCGGCCGCCGGCGGGCCAGGCGCGGGCGATGGCGCGGCGCCGCCGTCGGGAGACTGTGGCTGACAAGCTGAAAGCGCGGCCGCCATTACAACAACCGCGGCGCGATGACTTAAGATTACTGACCCGGTCATGATGTGGTCCAATTTAACCTTTTGAGTTCTGCCGAAATTCACGGTGTGGGCGACTTCTTCGTGTCGAAAAGACCCACACCGGACAAGGGAGCGCAGACATGGCCAAGGGAAACAAGGTTCGCGACGCGGACGACGAGATCGAGCACCGCGGACGACCGGAAAACCCGGGCGGCGAGCATGAGGGCGAGGGTCCGGGCGGTCGCCGTATCGACCCGCCGGGCCAGGACGACAACGATCACAGCGAGCGGCCCGAGACGCCTCCCGGCCTCCTGGGCGACCAGACCCTCGGAGGCTCGGCGGAGGCCGACGAGATCGAGGGCGGCAAGGGCGACGACAGCCTCAGCGGCGGCGAGGGCGATGACCGTCTGAAGGGCGAAAAGGGCGCGGACACCCTGGACGGCGGCGTCGGCGACGACACGCTGAGCGGCGGCAAGGGGGCCGACGACCTGACCGGCGGCGAGGGGAACGACAGCTTCCTCATCGACGGCTCGGCCAAGTCCGAGGACGGCCTCGACCGCATCCTGGACTTCGCCGACGGCGACCGCCTGGTGTTCGACGACGGCGCGGTCGCGGACGAGGACAACTTCGCCACCGCCACGGCGACCGACTTCGCGGACGCCCTGGCCCAGGCCACGGCGCTGGTCGAGGGCGGAAGCGAGTATGTGGCCGTGCAGGTCGGCGACGACGTGGTCGTCTTCGCCACCGAGGACGGCGAGGCCGAGGTGGAATCCGCGGTCGTCCTGGTCGGCCGCACGCTGAGCGACGTCGGCTTCGGCGACATCGGCTGACGGAGCCGCCCGTCCCGCCGCCCCCCGTAGAGGCCATCCCGGTCATGATGGATCATCATGACCGGGCAAGATGGCCTCTAAAGTCAAAGAGGCGAGCACGTTCATCCCGATTGGCTTGATTCAAGCCAATCGGGACGTGCTCCAGGCACGGGCGTGGCTTCCGATCTGGGCGGGGCAGGCTAGACTCCTCCACCGATGAGTCGCCTGCCCCGCACCTTTTACGAGTTCTTCGCCGGCGGCGGCATGGCCCGGCTGGGCCTCGGCGCTCCATGGTCCTGCGCCTTCGCCAACGACTTCGACCCGGTCAAGGCCGCCACCTATCGCGCCAATTTCCCGGACGCCGTGGGCCACTTCCACGAGGGTGACGTCTGGAAGCTGTCGCCCGACGATCTACCGGGCCGGGCCGACCTGGCCTGGGCGTCCAGTCCCTGCCAGGACTTCAGCCTGGCCGGCGGCCGGGCCGGGCTACAAGGCGGGCGCTCGTCCGCCTTCTTCGGGTTTTGGCGGCTGATGGAGGCGCTGGACGACGCCGGCCGCGCGCCGCGTCTCATCGTCATCGAGAACGTGGTCGGCCTGCTGACCTCGCACGGGGGCGCGGACTTCGCCGCCCTGGGCGCGGCCCTCGGCGCGCGCGGCTACCGCTTCGGGGCGCTGGAGATCGACGCCGCGATCGTGCTGCCCCAGTCGAGACCCCGGGTGTTCGTGGTCGCCGCCCGCCAGATTCCTGCACGCCTGACCGGCGACAGCGCCTTCCACACCCGCGCCGTCAAGACCGCCCACGCCGCCCTGCCGGCCGAACTCGCGGCGAACTGGGTCTGGTGGCGGCTGGCCTCGCCGCCCGCGCGCAACACCGACCTCGCCGCGATGCTCGAGCCCGACGACGCCGTGGCCTGGCATTCGCCCGAGGAGACCGCGCGGCTCACCGGCTTGATGGGTCCGCTGCATCGCGCGCGCCTCGCCGCCGTTTCCGGCCGCGCGGTGGGGGCCGTGTTCCGCCGCACGCGGACCGAGGACGGCCGGTCCGCCCAGCGCGCCGAGGTGCGCTTCGATGGCCTGGCCGGGTGCCTGCGCACCCCGCGCGGCGGTTCCTCGCGCCAGGCGATCGTGGTGGTGGAGGACGGCCGAGTCCGCTCCCGCCTGCTCAGTCCCCGCGAGGCCGCGCGCCTGATGGGCCTCCCGGACAGCTATGCGCTGCCGAAGACCGCGACCGGCGCCCTGCACGTGGCCGGCGACGGCGTGGCGGTCCCGGTGGTGCGCTGGCTGGCCCGCGAGCTGCTGGAGCCGTTGCTGTCGCCGGCGGCTGCCCTGGCCGCCGAGTAAATCTATAAGCGGCGCCATCGCGCGCCCGCTTCCAATCCGCATCGGAAAGCTTAGGGTTCGCGGCGAATTCAGCCTGAGGGGTCCGCCATGGACGACGCCACGCCCGACAAAGCCTATGACGCCGCACGCTACCGCCGGGCCGGCCGGGGCCGGATCTACGACTCCGTTCTGGACCTGATCGGCGACACGCCGCTGGTGCGCCTGCCGCACCTGACGGCCGCGCTGAAACCCAAGGGCGAAGTGGTCGCCAAGCTGGAGTTCTTCAACCCGCTGGCCTCGGTCAAGGACCGCATTGGCGTGGCGATGGTCGAGTACCTGGAGGCCAAGGGCCTGCTGAAGCCGGGCGGCCGGATCGTCGAGCCCACGTCCGGCAACACCGGCATCGCCCTGGCCTTCGTGGCGGCGGCCAAGGGCTACAAGATCACGCTGGTCATGCCCGAGAGCATGTCCATGGAACGGCGCAAGATGCTGGTGATCCTGGGCGCGACCCTGGAGCTGACCCCGGCCGAGAAGGGCATGGCGGGCGCCGTGGCCCGCGCCAAGGAGATCGTCGAAGCCACGCCGGGGGCGGTGATGCCCCAGCAGTTCGACAACGTCGCCAACCCGCTGATCCACCGGGTGTCCACGGCCCAGGAGATCTGGAACGACACGGAAGGCCGCGTCGACGCCGTCATTTCCGGGGTGGGTACCGGCGGCACCATCACTGGCGTGGGCCAGGTGCTGAAGGCCAAGAAGCCGTCGATCCGCATGGTCGCCGTCGAGCCCGAGGCCTCGCCGATCCTGTCGGGCGGCGCGCCCGGCCCGCACAAGATCCAGGGCATCGGCGCGGGCTTCGTCCCCTCGATCCTCGACCGAGGGATCATCGACGACATCGTCCAGGTGTCGAACGACGACAGCTTCGCGATGGCGCGCCGGGTGGCCAAGGAAGAGGGCATCCCGGTGGGCATCTCGTCCGGCGCGGCGCTGACCGCCGCCTTCGAGATCGCCAGCCGCGACGAGATGGCCGGCAAGCTGATCGTCGCCATCATCCCCAGCTTCGCCGAACGCTACATCTCCACGGCGCTGTTCGACGGGCTGTGACGGGAACGGACGTCTATTCGTCCGAGAAGCGCTCCGCCGTTATGCGGCGGGTGAAGGGGCGGAATACGACGCCGGAGATGACGGTGCGCCGGGCGCTGACGCGGCTCGGCGCCCGCTATCGGCTGCACCGCAAGGACCTGCCGGGCAACCCGGACATCGTCATGCCCGGCCGCAAACTGGCGCTCTTCGTCCACGGCTGCTTCTGGCACGGCCACGACTGCGCGCGGGGCAGCCGCGTGCCCAAGGCCAACCGCGAGTACTGGGTCGCCAAGGTCGGCCGCAATGTGGCCCGCGATGCGCGGTCGGCCGAGGCCTTGGCTGCGCTCGGGTGGCGCGTCGAAGCCATCTGGGAATGCGAGTTGAAGGATGCGGCCGCGTTGGAGGCGAGACTCAGCCGACTCCTCACAACGTCATCCCACGGTCAGCCGAAGGCTGATCCGGGGGACCCAAGCTGAATTTCAGGACCTGGTGCGCCACTTGGGTCCCCCCGGTCCGCTGCGCGGCCGTGGGATGACGAGCGGGTGGGTTCAGGCCGGCACGACCTCTTCCACCACCACCTCGGTCTTCACCGAATTGGCGATGAAGCATTCTTCGTGGGCTTCGTGGTGCAGGTGGTCGCGCTCGGCGTCGGTGGGACGCTTGCCGGCGTAGGTGATCTCGGGGCGCAGGGTGACGCGGGTGACGGCCATGCGGCCCTCGGCGTTCTTCTCCATCACCCCCTCGGCGGCGTCGCGGTAGCGGGTGACGACGAAGCCCTTGAGGCGGGCCACGTGCAGGAACGTCAGCATGTGGCAGTTGGACAGCGAGGCGACCAGCATCTCCTCCGGGTCGACCGCGCCGGGGACCGCCCACTTGCCGACGACATGCTTCGACGCGGTGGCCGGGACCACGTGCTCGGTGAAGCTCACCGTGTGGCCGCGGCTGTAGCGGCCATTGGCGAAGTCCTCGCCGTCCTTCAGCGACCAGTCGATCGTCGCGCGATACGTCGCCATCGGAACGCTCCTCCTAGAATGCTTCGGCCGGCAGTTTCATCAGCAGATCGGAGCCGGTCTTCAGCTTCGCAAGATGACCGCTGGTCTCCGGCAACACGCGTTCGATGTAGTAGCGGCCGATGACCAGCTTGGTCTCGTAGAAGGGATCCGTGTCGCCGCCGGCGATCCGGGCCAGCGCCGCCTTGGCCTGCAGCGACCACATGTAGGCGAGCGCCGTCAGGCCGAAGAGGTGCAGGTAGTTCGTCGAGGCCGCGCCGGCGTTGTCCGGGTTGGCCAGGCCGTTCTGCATCAACCACATGGTGGCCTCCTGTAGCTCGGCCTTGGCCTGGGCGAGGCCCGTGACGAACGGCTTCATCTGCGCGTCGGTCTCGCCCGCGATGAAGGCGTCCAGCTCGGCGAAGAAGCTCATCACGCCGCGTCCGCCGTCGGCGGCCAGCTTGCGGCCCACCAGATCCAGGGCTTGGACGCCGTTGGTGCCCTCGTAGATCAGTGCGATGCGGACGTCGCGCAGGTACTGGCTGGCCGGGAAGTGCTCGGTGAAGCCGGAGCCGCCGTGCACCTGCATGGCGTCGGAGCAGACGTTGAAGCCGCGGTCGGTGAGGAACGCCTTCACCACCGGCGTCATCAGGGCCATGTAGTCGCGGCCCTTCTGCTGGACGGCCTCGTCCGGGCTCGCGTGGCTGAGGTCGCCGTGCAGCGCCGTCCAGGCCATGAAGGCGCGGCCGCCCTCGACGATGGCGCGGGCGTCCATCAACATCCGGCGCACGTCGGGGTGGACGATGATCGGGTCGGCCGGGCCGTCGGCGTTCTTGGGGCCGGTGAGCGAGCGGCCCTGCAGCCGATCCTTCGCGAACGCCGCCGCCGCCTGGTAGGCCGCCTCGGCCTGGGCGATCCCCTGCAGGCCGACGCCCAGCCGGGCCTCGTTCATCATCACGAACATCAGGTTCAGGCCGCGGTTCTCCTCGCCGATCAGCCAGCCGGTGGCCTCCTCGTGGCTGATCACGCAGGTGGCGTTGCCGTGGATGCCCATCTTCTCTTCCAGGCCCAGGCACTTCACCGAGTTGCGCTGGCCGGGATTGCCATCGGCGTCGGGGATGAACTTCGGCACGATGAACAGGCTGATCCCACGAGTGCCCTGCGGCGCGCCCTCGATCCGGGCCAGCACCAGGTGGACGATGTTCTCGGTGAGGTCCTGCTCGCCGCCGGAGATCCAGATTTTTTGGCCCGAGATCTTGTAGGTGCCGTCCGCCTGCGGGACGGCCTTGGTGCGCAGCAGGCCCAGGTCCGTGCCGCAGTGCGGCTCTGTCAGGTTCATGGTGCCCGCCCACTGGAACGAGGCCAGCTTGGGCAGGTAGAGGTCCTTCTGCGCCTGGCTGCCGCCCACGTGGATTGCCGAATAGGCGCCGTGCGTCAGGCCTGGGTACATGGAGAAGGCCATGTTGGCCGAGGAACTCATCTCGGAGAAGGCCACGTTCACGACGTGGGGCAGGCCCTGGCCGCCGTAGGCCGGGTCGGAGCCCAGGGCCGGCCAGCCGCCTTCGACCAGCTTGGCGTAGGCGTCCTTGAAGCCGTCGGGCGTCTTGACCGTGAAGTCAGGGCTCCAGACACAGCCCTGCTTGTCGCCGACCCCGTTCAGGGGTGCGAGCACCTCGGACGTGAACTTGCCGGCTTCGCCCAGGATGGCGTCGATGGTGTCCATCGAGGCGTCGGCGAAGGCTGGCAGGTTGGCGTAGCGCTCAAGCTGCAGCACGTCGCGCAGCAGGAAAGCGTAGTCCCGGACGGGGGCCTGGTAGGTCATGGATGCTCCGAGCGTCGGATGTCGTAATCGCGAGAGCCGCGTTTGCGTGGGCGATACCATGCCCTCCCACCCCTCGTCATGGCCGGGCTTGACCCGGCCATCCACCCGCGCGCTCTGCAACGACTCGGGGGATCCTTCCCGTAGAGAAGGGAGTGCCGCCAATGGCCCGCGAGCCGAACCACCTCACCGAAGTGATACAGGCGCTTCAGCACCAGGTGCATGCGCTTGAGATCATCGCGTTGCGGACCTTGGTCGAACTCGAGGAGCTGCGCCCTGGATCGCTGGACGCCATCGCCGGACCGATCATTCTTCAAGACAGGCCGGACGCTGACTTCGACGAGCACTTGGAGAAGGTCGACGAGCAGATCAGCCGCATCCTGATCTGGGCGCGACAATACCGCGGTGAAGCGCCTTAGGCTCCGCGCGCTTCCACAGGCCCATGGATGGCCGGGTCAAGCCCGGCCATGACGAGCTTTTAGGGGAAGTCAGGCTTCCGCCCCGTCCAGCTGCCTCCGCAGCATCTGGTCGTAGTCGGCGGCGCGGGGGAGCAGGTCCGGACGGGTCTCGGCCAGGCGCTTCTCCATGGCGGTGATACCACTCTGGAGCTGGGCGATGGCCGCGTCGATGTCGGTCTTCTGCTGCTCCAGCGCGACGATGCGCTCCTGGAACTTCCGCAGGCTTTTGGCCGCCTGCTGGACGCCGGAATCGTCGGCCTCGTAGAGGTCGAGGATCTCGCCGATCTCCGAGAGCGACAGGCCGACCCGCTTGCCGCGCAGGATCAGCACCAGCCGGCCGCGGTCGCGGTAGGTGTAGACGCGGTTCATCCCGTCGCGCGCGGGATTGAGCAGGCCCTTGTCCTCGTAGAAGCGGAGCGCGCGGGGCGTGCATTTGAATTCGAGGCACAGTTGCCGGATCGTGTAGGTCCGGGCCGGACGGCGCAGATCGGTGGCCATGATGCAGTCCTCCCTTAGTTATCGTTGATAACCATGGTGATCCTGCTTTCCGTTTACGTCAAGGGCATCGTGTTCACGCCGCGGTGAACGAACGCGCGGAAACTGCTCACGCACAAGCATCGCCCCAATTGCGGCGGGGTGTTGGCGCGCGGGGTCTGGCAGGCGGCGCGTCGCGTCGCTAGCGTCGCCACCTGTTCGCCTAAGGGGATCGCCGTGAAGAGAGTTCTGTTGGGCTGCGCCGCGGCGTTGGCGTTGATGGCCGCGAGCCCCGCGATGGCGGCGAAGGACAAGGCCGCGCCCGCCGACGCGGTGGCGGGCCTGACCCGGCAGGAGGGTCTGGTCCCGGTCTATGTGGACGCGGCGAAGGGGCGGGTGCTGGTCGCGTTGCCGGCGCCCGACAAGGACGGCGTCGCCGGCCGCTATCTCTATGTCTCGGCGCTGAAGACCGGCCTGGGCTCGGCGCCCGCGGGCCTCGACCGCGCCCGGCTGGGCGACACCCAGGTTCTGGCCTTCCGTCGGGTGGGCGGCCGCGTACTGGCCGAGTTCGAGAACCCCCGCTTCCGCGCCGCCGGCGCCCCGGCCGCCGAACAGGCCGCCGCCCGCGAGGCCTTCGCCACCTCGGTGGTCTGGGCCGGCAAGATCGAAGGGACCCTGGCCGACGGCCGGCTGGTGGTCGACCTGTCCAGCTTCCTCACCCGCGACGTGATCGGCGTCGCCGATGCGCTGAAGCAGGCCGGCGAGCCCGGCTACAAGGCCGTCGCCGACCTCACCCTTGCCGACCCGGCCGCTGTGAAGGTGTTCCCGGAGAACGTGGAATTCGAGGCGCTACAGACCTACGCCTCGGACACGCCCGGGCCGGAGAGTCGCAACATCGTCCCCGACGCCAAGATCATCACGCTCACCGTGCGCCACAGTCTGATCAAACTCCCAGAACCTGGCTTCCAGCCGCGCGCCTTCGATCCGCGCTCGGGCGCCTTCGACCGCATCGTGCTCGACTACGCCGCCCCCTTAGACCAGGACATCGTCCAGCGGCTGGCCGTGCGCTTCCGATTGGAGAAGACCGATCCCACCGCGGCGGTCTCGACGGTCAAGAAGCCCATCGTCTTCTACGTGGACCGCGCCGCGCCCGAGCCGATCCGCACCGCCCTCCAGGAAGGCGCCCAGTGGTGGGCCACGGCCTTCGAGAAGGCCGGCCTCAAGGACGCCTACCGCGTCGAGATCCTGCCCGAGGGCGCCGATCCGCTGGACGTCCGCTACAACGTCATCAACTGGGTGAATCGTGCGACGCGGGGATGGTCCTATGGCCAGGTGGTCGCCGATCCACGCACGGGCGAGATCGTCAAGGGCTCGGTGCTGCTGGGCTCGCTCCGAGTGCGCCAGGACATGCTGATCTTCGAGGGGCTGGTCGGCGCCGACGAGAGCGGCAAGGGTGGGCCGAACGACCCGATCCAGGCGGCGCTGGCCCGTATCCGCCAGCTCTCGGCCCACGAGGTCGGGCACAGCCTGGGCTTCGCGCACAACTTCGCCGCCTCGACCCAGGACCGCGCCTCGGTGATGGATTATCCGGCGCCGCGGGTGAAGCTGACGAATGGCAGGATCGACCTCAGCGACGCCTACGGCGTGGGCGTCGGCAAGTGGGACGACTTCATCGTCGACTGGCTGTACGGCGACGGCGATCCGGTGGCGAAGGCGGACGCGGCCGCCAAGACGCTCCGGTACACGGCCGATCCGGAGGCGCGGCCGGTCGGTTCGGGCCAGCCGCACGGGGCGATCTGGGACGACGGCGACGATCCGGTGGTGGAGCTGGCGCGGGTGATGGCGGTGCGCCGCGTGGCCATCGACCGCTTCGGGCCCCAGGCGCTGCGACCCGGCGAGGCCGCCCAGGCGCTGAAGCGCAAATACGTGCCCATCTACCTGCTGCACCGCTACCAGCTCGAGGCGGCGGCCAAGCCGTTGGGCGGCGTGGACTTCAGCTATGCCGTGCGGGGCGATGCGGCCGGCACGGCCGGCGTGGCCCCGGCGGCGGCGCAGCGCGCGGCGCTGACGGGCCTGCTGGCGGCGATGACGCCCGAGGCGCTGGACACCCCCGAGGCGCTGATCCCGCTCCTGTCGTCCGGCCAGTCTGGCGATACCGACCGGCAGTACCAGATCGAGGTGTTCGACGGCGCGGGCGGGCCGGTGTTCGACGCCCTGACCGCCGCCGACGTGGGCGCGGGCATGGTGCTGGACGCCCTGCTGGCTCCCGACCGCCTGGCCCGGCTGACCGAACAACATCGCCGTGACGCCAACCAGCCCGGCGTGGGCGAGGTGGCCGACCGGCTGCTCGCCCAGGCCTTCGCGCCGGCGACCGGCCGCCTGGCGGAGGTGGCGCGGCGGGTGCAGACCCGCACCGTGCTGGAGCTGGCGGCGACCACGCGGCGGCCGGACGTCTCGCCCGCGGCCAAGGCCGAGGTCAGCGCGCGCCTCGACGACCTGGCTGCGCGCCTGAAGTCCCAGGCCGACGTCGCCCGCAACGCCCCGTCGGTCCGCGGTCCCGACGGCCGCTTCAACGCCCCGACCGATGCGACGTCCGAGCGGGCGCACAAACTGACGCTGGCCAAGTTGCTGCAGGATAAGGAGGAACTGGTCCGCGTGCTGGCCCAGCCCAAGCGGCGGCCGGAAGCGCCTCCCGGCATGCCCATCGGCAGCGACGAGGACTGACGCGATGTGGCGATCCCTACGCCTCGCGGCGCTGCTTGTGTTCGTGGCGCTGCCGGTGACGGCCGCGCCTAAGGGCCCCGAGATCCTCACCGGCGACGTGACCCGGTTCTACGAGGTCTACGAGGCTGCCGGCGGCCACCCCACCGCCGAACAGCTCGACCGCGACTACCTCGCGCCCGGCACGGCGGGGCTGCACGAGTTCGCCCGGCTGCGAAACGTCACCGGCGCCCGGATCGCGGCGAACATCGCGGCGCATCCCGAGGTCTACACGGGCGCGCGCCGCTGCCTGAGCGTGCTGCCGGGGGTGAAGCGGCGACTGACCGCCTCGTTCGCCAAGCTGGCAGCGCTGTACCCGGAGGCGAAATTCCCGCCGGTGACCATCGTGGTGGGGCGCGGGCGGCCGGTGGGGATCACGGACGCCTCGGCGGTCACCATCGGGCTGGAGGCCCTGTGCGCGGTCGACTTCTGGGACCCGAATGTCGAGACGCGCTTCGTCCGCACGGTGGCCCACGAGTACGGCCACATCCAGCAGCCCACGGCGCTGCAGCTCCTGGAGCCGGGCGATCCCGGGGCGACCGTGCTGCTCATGTCGCTGATGGAGGGGACGGGGGAGTTTGCCGCCGAGCTGATCGCCGGTGGCGTCGGCCAGTACCAGCATGCGGCCTGGACCAAGGGGAAGGAGGCCGAGATCGAAGCCGCCTTCGTACGCGACCAGGACAAGACCGACCTGTCGGCCTGGCTCTACAACGGCCCGGGCGATGCGGCGCACCCCGGAGACCTGGGCTACTGGGTCGGCTACCGGATCGTGAAGGCCTACTACACGAACGCCCGCGACAAGCGCGCGGCGCTCAAGGAGATCTTCGAGATGCGCGACCCGAAGGGCTTCCTGGCGAAGAGCGGGTGGACCCCGGCGAAACCCTAGGCCGCCACCAGCTCCCCCGCCAGCGCGCGCTCGATCAGGGCCACCGTGCGGTCGACGCCGAAGATCGCCACGAAGGAGCCGAAGCGCGGGCCCTGGCTCTGGCCCAGCAGCACCTCGTAGAGGGCCGAGAACCAGCCGCGCAGAGGCTCGAAGCCGGCGTCCTTGCCGACCTCGAAGACCTCGTTCTGGATCGCCTCGGCGTCGGCTCCGGTGGGCAGGGCCTTCAGCTTGGCGACCAGGGCGGTCATGGCGGCGCGCTCGCGGTCGTCCGGGGCGCGGAACCGCTTCGAGGGCTTCACGAAGTCCTCGTAGTAGTTGATCGCGAAGCCGGCGAGGCGGTCCAGCAGCGGCTCGCTCTCAGACGTCGCGCCCGGGATGTAGCGGGCGATGAAGGCCCACAGCAGGTCCTTGGTCGAGGCGTCGGCCGCCGACACCAGGTTCAGGAGCAGCGAGAAGCTGACCGGCGAACCCTTCGCGGGGGGGTGGCCGCGGTGGACATGCCAGGCCGGGTTGTCGAGCTGGGCCGCGTTGTCGCCCTCGGCCTTCTTGCGGATCAGGGCGTCGAGCTGCTGCAGGTACTCGTCGGTGGCCTTGGGGATGACGTCGAAATAGAGCCGCTTCGCCGACTTGGGCGACTGGTACATGTAGTAGGTCAGGCTCTCGGGCGCGCCGTAGCGCAGCCACTCCTCGATGGTCAGGCCGTTGCCCTTGGATTTCGAGATCTTCTGGTTGTTCTCGTCCATGAACAGCTCGAAGTGGAAGGCTTCCGGCGGCTCGGCGCCCAGGGCCTTCACGATCCGGTTCGACACGCGGACGCTGTCGACCAGGTCCTTGCCCGAGGCCTCGAAGTCGACCTCGAGCGCCGTCCAGCGGGCGGCCCAATCGGGGCGCCACTGCAGCTTCACGTGGCCGCCGGTGACCGGTAGCTCGGTCAGCTCTCCGTCTTCGTCGTGGAAGGTGATCGTGCCCTTCTCCACGTCCCGGCCCAGCGTCGGGACTTGCAGCACGCGGCCGGTCTTGGGGCTGATCGGCAGGAACGGCGAATAGGTGGCCCGGCGCTCTTCGCCGAGCGTCGGCAGCATGATCGCCTGGATGGCGTCGAAGCGCGCCAGGATGCGCAGCAGCACCTCGTCGAACCGACCCGACTTGTAGGTCTCGGTCGACGACATGAAGGTGTAGTCGAAGCCGAACTCGTCCAGGAACGCGCGGAGCTTGGCGTTGTTGTAGGCGCCGAAGCTCTCCGCTTCGCCGAACGGGTCGCGGACCGAGGTGACCGGCTTGTCGCGATCCTCCTCCAGCATCGCCTTGTTGGGCACGTTGTCCGGGATCTTCCGCAGGCCGTCCATGTCGTCGGAGAAGACGATCAGCTGGGTCGGGATCGCGTCCTCGGTCAGGGCGCGGAAGGCGTTGCGCACGATGGTCGGCCGCGTGGCCTCGCCGAAGGTGCCCAGGTGGGGCAGGCCCGACGCGCCGTAGCCGCACTGAAAGACCACCGGTTTGCTGAGCGCCGGCAGCGTCTGGACCGCCTCCGCGAACTTGCCCTGGGCGAACAGGGTGGCGGCCAGGTCGCGCTCGGCGTCGGAAAGGCGCAGGCGGGCGATGCGGTCGAGCAGCAGGCGCGCCTGTTCGAACGGCCAGCTCTTGGCCTCGCGCGCCTGGTGGGAGAGTCCTTGCAACATGGCTGCGGGGCCTAGACCCCATGCGGCGGCGGCTCAAGCCTTATCGCCATTGGCCGCCTGTCACAGGATCGACTCGGAACCTTCGTCCGCGTGACGCGGCCCCGCCGTATGGCCCTCCTGTTCTGGACCTTGGGGGGCTGCCGATGTCGACGCTGAACTCAACCGTGAGCTGGGTGGTGCTGGGCGCCGCCCTGGCCGCCGCCGCGCCGGCCGCGGCGCAGACCGCCGGGACGGTGGACGAACTGGTGGTCACCGGACAACGGCTTTCGGAACAGCGCGCCATCGACACCAAGCGCAGATCCGCCGCCGTCATCGACGCGATCTCCGCCGATGACATCGGCCGCCTGGCCGACAAGAACGTGGCCGAGAACGTCGAGCGCCTGCCGGGCGTGGGCCTGGCCTACGACCAGGGCGAGGGCCGCTACGTCTCCATCCGCGGGACGCCGGCCCAGCTCAACAACGTGACTCTGAATGGCGTCGAGGTGGGCAATCCCGACGGCGACAGCCGCGCCCTGCCGCTGGACGTGGTGGGCGGCCAGCTGCTGGGGCGCATCGAGGTGGTCAAGGCGGTGACCCCGGACATGGACGCCCAGGGCATCGGCGGCTCGGTCAACCTGGTCAGCCAGAGCCCGTTCGACAACGGCAAGACGCGCTTCGCCCGCGCCTCGGTGCAGGCGGGCTATCAGGAGCTCAACGAGAAGGTTCCCTACCAGGGCGACGCCACGCTCGGGGCCGTGTTCGGCGACGGACGGTGGGGCGTGCTCGTCGGCGTCAACGGCTCGTCGCGCGACTACGACAGCCACGGCCTTTATCCGGACGACTGGCGCACCGTGCCGGGCGTGGCCCGGGGCGGCCTGCCGATCAATCTCAAGTACACGAACTACAGCCTGAAGCGCGAGCGCATTGGGGTGTCCGGCGCCCTGGAGTTCCGCCCCACCGACGACGACAAATTCTACGCCCGCGGCCTCTATTCGAAGTTCACCGAGGACGAATATCGCCAGCGTCACCGCCTGGACTTCGCGCCCGGCTCTGGCGCGCCGACCAACATCACGCTGAACGCCGACCGCACCACCGGCGTCGCCACCGGCGTCGAGGCCCGGCAGGACCTGCGGCTGGAGTACAAGGAAAAGAGCGTCTCCTCCTACTCCGTGGGCGGGAGCCACGAGCGCGGGCCTTGGTCGATCGATTACGATCTGTCCTACGGCTACAACGAGGTGATCGAGCCCAACGAGCTCTGGCTGTTCCGCACCGGGGCGGCCTTCACGGTCGACTTCGACATGGGCCCGCTGCTCTACACGGCCGAGCCCCGCACGGCGGCAGCCTCGAACTTCGGCTTCAACCAGTACACGCGCCAGGATGAGTACGGCGAGGAGACCAATGTGGCCGCCCGCTTCGACCTGAAGCGCGCGATCGACGTCGGTCAGGACAGCTACTTCAAGGTCGGCTTCAAGCTGCGTCACACCGATAAGCGCTTCGACGGCCGGACCGATGTGTGGACCCGCGCCACCGCCGCCGCCAACCGCTTCACCCTGGCCGACTTCGGCCTGCAAGGGCCGGCCATGGACGTCAACCTGGGCGGCCAGGACTATGTAAACCGGTTCGTCATCGACGCCGATACGATCCAGGCGTTCACGGACGCCAACCTCTCCACCGCCCGCTTCGTCCGCAACACCGCCACCAGCCTCAGCAACGAGACGCTCAACGACTACGACCTCACCGAGAAGGTGATGGCCGGCTACGTCATGGCCAATGTCGACCTGGGCTATGTGCGGGTGATCGGCGGCTGGCGCGTCGAGCGCACCGAGACGGACGTGGACGGCTTCCGGCTGACTGGCCAAACCAGCACGGTGACCCCGGTCTCGACCGCGGGCGAGTACACCAACTTCCTGCCCAACCTGCAGCTCCGCTTCGAGCCCCGCGAGGACGTAGTGGTGCGGCTGGCCTACACCCAGACGCTGGGCCGGCCGCAGTATCCCCAGCTGAAACCGGGCGGCGCGCTGTCCTTCGTCGACCTGCTGAACGGCGCGTTCGAGGGCTCGCTGAGCGAGGGCAACGCCGATCTGCGCCCGTTCGTCTCGGACAACTTCGACGTCTCGGCGGAGTGGTACTTCGGCCGCGGCGGCCTGATCTCGGTGGGCGCCTTCCTGAAGAAGATCAAGGATCCGATCTTCAGCTTCCGCGAGACCCGCACGGGCGTGGTCATCGAGGGGCGCACCTATCAGCGGCTGGAGTACACCCAGCCTCGCAACGCCGACGAGGGCGAGATCAAGGGCGTAGAGGTCAACTACAAGCAGCAGTTCACCTTCCTGCCCGGCTTCTGGCAGGGCTTCGGCGTCGCGGCGAACGTGACCTTCGCGGATTCCAGCCTGACGGTTCCGGGGCAGGGCGAGCTGCCGTTCCCGGCCCAGTCGGACCTGCTCTACGGCGCGCAACTGTTCTACCAGGGCGGCCGGTTGGAGGCGGCGCTGTCGTACCACCACACCGGCCGCGCGGTGCAGGGACTGGGCTCGACGCGGGACGCCGACACCTATGATGATGACTATCGCCGGCTGGATGCGAAGGTAAGCTATGCCGTCACCGACAAGGTCGAGGTGTTCGTGGACCTGCAGAACCTGAACGACGAAGTCCTGCGCGAGTACCAGGGCGGCCATCGCGACTGGCTCACCAACTACGAGCGCTACAAGCGCACCTACTACCTGGGCGTGAGCGCGCGGTGGTAGACGGGCCGTCACGACGCTTGCTGCTGGCCCAGGCCGCGGCGCTGGCCGGCGCGGCCCTGACGCCGGCCGCCTGGGCGCCGGCGGTTGCGCAGACGCGCCTGGCCGACGATCCGTTCCGGGTGGGCGTCGCCTCTGGCGAGCCGCTGCCGGATGGCGTGGTGCTCTGGACCCGACTGGTCACCAATCCCCAGGCGATGGGCGCCGGCATGGGCCGCGCGCCGGTCAGGGTGAGCTGGGAGATCGCCGAGGACGATGGTCTGAGGCGTGTGGTCCAGCGGGGCGACATGCTGGCCGTGGCCGAGGCCGGGCACTCCGTCCACGTGGAGGTCGCGGGCCTGAAGCCCGACCGGAGCTACTGGTACCGCTTCACGGCGGGCGGGCATGCCAGCCCGGTCGGCCGCACCCGCACCGCGCCCGAGCCGGGCGCCAAGGTCGACAAGCTGCGGATCGCCTATGGCTCCTGCCAGAAGTGGGAGTCCGGCTACTATTCCGCCCACGCCGACCTGGCGAACCAGGACTCCGACCTCGTGCTGTTCCTGGGCGACTACATCTACGAGAAGGCGGCGGCCAAGGACGGTGTCGTCCGTTTCCATCCGCCGGTGATCGCCCAGGACCTGGCCAGCTACCGCCAGCGCTACGCCTGGTACAAGGCCGACGCCGATCTGCAGGCCGCCCACGCGTGCGCGCCGTGGATCATGATGTGGGACGACCACGAGGTGTCCAACGACTACGGCGACGACCAGGACCGTTCGAACCCGCCGGTCGCCCAGTTCCTGCGCCGCCGCGCGGCCGCCTACCAGGCCTACTACGAGAACATGCCACTCCGCCGGACGACGAAGCCGGTCGGGCCGAACATGCGTCTCTACCGCACGTTGGACTGGGGCCGGCTGGCGCGGCTCGCCGTGATCGACGACCGCCAATACCGTGCGCACCGCAGCTGCGACGCCCAGGCCGACAAGGCCAACACGAAGCTGATCCCGGCGTCGTGCCCGGAACGGTTCGATCCCAAGCGGTCCATGCTGGGCGCGCCGCAGGAGGCCTGGCTGCAGGATCAGCTTCGCGACACCCGGGCCCGCTGGAATCTGCTGGGTCAGCAGACCCTGATGAACGAGGTGGTCACGCCCACCGGTCTGGTCAGCAACGACGGCTGGAACGGCTATGCCCAGACCCGGCGGCGGATCCTCGAGGGCTGGCGGGATCACAAGGTCGCCAATCCGATGGTCCTGGGTGGCGACGCGCACACCTTCTTCGCCGGCGACCTGTCGTTGGAGCCGGGCGGCAGGCCGATCGCCAGCGAGTTCGTCGGCGGCTCGATCGCCTCCCTGGGAGCCTCGAAGGAGGTCGTCCGGGGGATGATGAACATCAATCCGCAGATCAAGTTCGGCGACGGCGACACCCGCGGCTATGGCCGGGTGGATATCACGCCCAGGGAATGCACGGTGACGTTCCGGGGGGTGGAGAACGCGGTGGTCCCCAAGTCACCGGTGCGCGACCTGGCGAAGTTCGTGGTCGAGGACGGGGAAGCGGGGCTGAAACGTGCTTGAGCTGATCGCCGCCGCGGCCCTGGCGCTGGCGCCGGCCGAGACCCTGTCGCGGCTGCCCGCGCCCGAGGCGAACCAGGGCGTGGCGGTGGACACGGCCTTCATCTACGCCATCGATAATTCGGTGATCGCCAAGTACGACCGCGCCACTGGCCAGAAGGTGGCGGCCTGGACCGGGGATGCCGCGACCTTCCCGCACCTGAACTCCTGCGCGGTGATCGGGCCCGAGCTGGTCTGCGCCAGCTCCAATTATCCGGCCACGCCGATGCAGAGCTCGGTGGAAGTGTTCGATCCGCAGACCATGACCCACCTGCGCTCGGTGGCGCTGGGGACCCAGCCAGGGTCGCTGACCTGGATCGACCGGCGCGAGAACGCCTGGTGGGCCTGTTTCGCGAACTACGACGGGCGCGGCGGGGAGCCGGGCCGCGACCACCGCTTCACCACCCTGCTGAAGTTCGACGACAAATACCGGGTGACCGGCGTCTGGACCTTCCCCGACACGGTGCTGGCCGGCTTCAAGCCGAAGAGCTCGTCGGGCGGGAGCTGGGGCGCGGACGGGCGGCTCTATGTCACCGGTCACGACCTTCCGGAGGTCTATGTGCTGGAGCTGCCGCGGGTCGGCACGGTGCTGAAGCACGTGGCCACCGTCCCCGTGGCGTTCGAGGGCCAGGCGATCGCCTTCGACCGGGGCGCGGACCGTGTCGTGTTCGGGATCAGCCGTGCGAAGCGCGAGGTGGTGGCCATGAAGCTGCCGCCGGTGGAGGGGAAATGAACCGTCGGAACATCCTGGCGCTGGCGGCCGCGCTGGCCGTGGCGGCCTGCAGCCCTGCCAAGCAACCTGAGCGGAAGGAGCTGGTGTTCTCCATCCTCTCCGCCGAGAGCCAGGCCAGCGCCGAGGCCGACTGGGCGCCGTTCCTGGCCGACATGAGCAAGGCCCTGGGCCGGCCGGTGAAGGCCTTCTACGGCTCGAACTACACCGCCCTGATCGAGGCCATGCGCTTCAAGCAGACCGACCTGGGCTGGTTCACCAACCAGTCGGGCCTGGAGGCCGTGCGGCGGGGCGACGGCGAGGTCTTCGCCCGGTCCGTGAACCCCAGCGGGGTCGACGGCTACGAGGCGGTGATCATCGTCAAGAAGGGCTCGGGCCTGACGCTGGACAAGGTGCTGGCCTGCGGCAAGACCATCAACTTCGGCATGGGCGACGCCAAGTCGACCTCGGGCACCCTGGCCCCGATGACCTTCCTGTTCGCGCCGCGGAAGATCGACCCGTCCGGCTGCTTCAAGACCGTGCGCTCGGCCAACCACGAGACCAACCTGTTCTCGGTGGCCGGCGGCATGCTGGACGCGGCCACCAACAACACCGCCTCCATGGACCGCCTGCGGCTGCTGGACACCGACGTGGCCAAGACCACGCTCGGCAATGTCGAGATCGTCTGGCGCTCGCCCCGCATCCCCGAGGATCCGCTGGTCTGGCGCAAGGACCTGGACCCCGCGCTGAAGAAGAAGCTGGCCGACTTCATGTTCGGCTACGGCGTCGGCGACACGGCCGAGGCGGCCCGCCAGCGCAAGATCCTCGAGCAGATCCAGACCAAGCCCTTCGTCCCCGCCAACGACAGCCACCTGCTGCCGGTGCGCGAGATGGAGGCCACCGGTCAGCTCATCGAGGCCCGCAACCGCAAGGACGCCGCCGCCGAGGCCAAGGCCCAGGCCGCGCTGGCCGAGATCGCGAAGGAACGGGCGGCGCTTAAGCCTTAGGCTCGGCGCGCAGCAGGAAGTGGCCGGTGAGGCCGGCGATCGGTTGGGCGCGGCTGTCCTGCCAGGCTTCGACCTGCACGTTGGCCACCCGCCGGCCAACCTTGCGTAGGATGGCGCGGGCATAGGTCGGTTGCGGCCGGGCGGAGCGCAGGTATTCGATGGTGATGTCGATGGTCTTGGGCACGCGGCGGCCCGGCTGGGTCAGCGAGATCTGCGCCAGGGCCGTCAGCTCCATGAACGCCCCCACCACACCGCCATGCAGCGCCGGGAGCATCGGGTTGCCCACGAGGTGGTCGGCGAAGGGCAGGACGGTGGTCATCTCGTCGCCCGCCAGCTCGACCCGCATGCCCAGGAAGCGGACGTAGGGCACCTGCTGAAGGAAGGCGTCGAGGCCCTGGATCGCGGCGTCGTCCATCGCCTTAGCCTCGCGGGTTCAGCATGAAGGCCGCCTGGGCCGTGGCCACCGGATCGGAGCGGTCCACGTCCCACGCCTCGGCGCGGACGAAGCCGATGGAGCGCGTCAGCCGATAGCATTGGGCCTCGCAGGTCAGGCCCGTGCGCGGCGCCGCGGCCCGCATGTAGTCGATCCGCAGATCGAGGGTGGCGATGGGCATCATCGCGTCAGCCGCCGAGTTCACCGCCAGGCCGCAGGTGTGGTCGAGCAGGGCGGTGACGACGCCCGACGCGATCACCTGCGTCTCGGGGTCGCCCACCAGTTCCTCGCGCCACGGCGTGGTCATCGTGCCCTTGCCCTTGCCGATGGCCACCAGGGTCATGCCCAGGGCGGCGGCGTGCGGCACGAACTGGGTCATGCGGTCGGCCAAGGGCGCGGTCTCGTAGGTGTCCTGGTTGTCGTTGTCCGGCATGGCCTTTCGGGTAGGGACCTGACGCCGGCGGAAGTCAATGCGGCGGAGCCTTCGGCGCGCGCCTACATTGAGGCACGATGATCCGACCCCAGGACCTGCTGTGCCCGAAGCCCGAGGGGCTCTACTGCGCTCCCGGCGACTTCTACATCGACCCGACGCGTCCGGTGGACCGGGCGGTGATCACCCACGGCCACGCCGACCACGCCCGCGCCGGCCATTACGGCGTGCTGGCGACGCCCCAGACCCTGGACATCATGAAGGAGCGCTACGGCGTCGACTTCGCCCATACGGCCGAGGCCGCGGCCTATGGCCAGACGGTGATCCGCAACGAGGTCGAGGTGACCCTGGTTCCGGCGGGGCACGTCCTGGGCTCGGCCCAGGCGGTGGTCCGGTGGAAGGGCCTGACCATGGTGGTGAGCGGGGACTACAAGCGCCGGCGCGATCCGACCTGCCCACCATTCGAGCCCGTACCGTGCGACGTCTTCATCTCCGAGGCCACCTTCGGCCTGCCGGTGTTCCGCCATCCGGACGACCGCGACGAGATCGCCCGCCTGCTGAAGTCGGTGGCCCAGTTCCCGGAGCGCAGCCATATCGTCGGCACCTACGCGCTGGGCAAGGCGCAGCGGATCATCCGCCTGCTGCGTGAGGCCGGCTGGGACCGGACCATCTATGTCCACGGCGCCCTGGAGCGGCTGAACGCCCTCTACGAACGCCATGGGATCGGCCTGGGGCCGCTGGCGCCCGCCACCGCGGCGAAGAAGGCCGATTTCGCCGGCGCCGTCACCGTGGCCCCACCCTCGGCCCTGCAGGACCGCTGGAGCCGGCGGTTCCCGGACCCGGTCGGCGCTTTCGCCTCCGGCTGGATGCAGATCCGGGCCCGCACCCGCCAGCGCGGCGTCGAGCTGCCGCTGGTGATCTCGGATCACGCCGACTGGGATGAGCTCACCGCCACCGTCGACGAACTGCGTCCCGGCGAGCTCTGGATCACGCATGGCCGGGAGGAGGCCCTGGCGAGGTGGGCGACCCTCCACGACATCCCCGCAAGAGCGCTGGCCCTGGTGGGCTACGAGGACGAGGAAGACTAGCGGACCAGCGTCAGGGCGAGCGCCGCGGCCGCCAGCGCCAGTCCGCCCCAGGTCAGCAGCATGCCGACCACGCGCGGCAGGCTGGGCGGGCGGCCGAACATCCCGATCGCATGGCCGATGCGGCCGACCACCAGCATGCCGCTCGAAGTCCACAGCAGCCAGGGGGGCGCGGCCGCCGCCTCGGCGAGGCCCGTCACGATCAGGGCCAGCGGCACATATTCGGCGAAGTTGGCATGGGCGCGGATCCGCGCCTGCAGCAGCGGGTCGCGGCCGTCGCCGAGCGGGACCTTGGCGCGGAAGCGGTGGGCGGTGATCGGCAGGCTGAGGGCGACTAGGCCCAGGGTGGCCAACACGGTCAGGGTCGAAGTGATGGGCAACGGCGGCATCAGGGTCCCCTTCTGAACTTGCAAGGCGGAGCCTGTCGGTTAAACTTGCAAAATGCAAGCTTCGAGCACATTCCGGTCCGACTGCCCGATCTCGTCCCTGCTCGACGTGGTCGGGGACAAGTGGTCGCTGGTGGTGATCCGGAACATGATGCTGGGCGCGCGCAGCTACGGCGACTTCCACAAGGCGCCCGAGAAGATCGCGACGAACATCCTGGCCGAGCGCCTGGAGCGATTGGCGCGGTTCGGCCTGATCGAGGAGGCTGCGCCGCGCGCGGGCGCCCGCGGCGGCTATCGCCTGACCCAGGCCGGTGCGGACCTGTTGCCCGTCCTCCAGGCCATGGCGACCTGGGGACAAGCCCACTTTTCCGACCGCTGGGCGCCGCCGGCGTGGTTCATGGCCGCCACCCCCGCGCAGGTGCTCGAACGCGCCGCCAGGTCCTGACGCGCGGGCCTCGGCCGGAGCTGCACACGCCCTTCACCGAAAGAGCACAGCGCGAAGGGTGGGTCCGTCTGGCGTGGGATCACGGAAATGTTACCGTCCTCGCCAAGGGGCTCGAGAAGGATGATCCATGCGCGTGCGCATCACCCTCTGCGCCCTTGCGGCGCTGTCCTTGGCCGCCTGTCAAAAGGCCGAACCCCGCCAATCGGCGCCTGCCGCAGAGGCTGTGACGGCCCCCTCCGCCGACGCCGCGTCCGAGGTGGCGGGAGCTCCCGCCGCGCCGCCGGTGGGGGTTTCGATCCCGCAGCTGGCCTACGTCTACAAGTACGCCCTCGCCGCGCCGCCGAAGAAGGTGCGGGGCTTGGTCTCCAAGCACGAGCAGGTCTGCTGGGCGGCGGGCCCGACCGTCTGCCAGGTCACCGGCTCCAACGTCAGCGAGGACGGGCCGGACAAGATCTCCGCCACCCTGACCCTGAAGGCCCAGCCCGCTTGGCTGCGCACGTTCCGGGCGGGCCTGGAGGACGACACCAAGGCGGCCGGAGGCCGGATGGTGACCTCCGACACCAGCTCCGACGACCTCTCGGGCGACATGGTCGACACCGAGGCGGCGCTGCGCTCGCAGGTGGTGCTGCGCGACCGGCTGGAGGCCACGCTCAGGTCCCGCAAGGCCAAGGTCTCCGAGCTGTTCGAGATGGAGCAGCAACTGGCCCAGGTGCGCGGCCAGATCGACGCCACCCGCGCGCACCTCGCGATGATGAAGGGCCAGGTCGCCACCTCCGAACTGCGGATCGACTACCGCTCGGAGGGCGTGATCGCGCCGACCGGCTCCCTGGCGCCACTGGGCGCGGCGGCCGGCGACGTGGTCGGCATCTTCGTCTTCACCTTGGCGTTCCTGATCCGGGCGCTGGCGGTGATCGCGCCGGTGGCGGGTCTGGGAGCCCTGGTCTGGTGGCTGGCGAAACTGATGGAACAGAGGAAGCGCGCAGCGGCGAAGCCCCCGGTGGGCTGACCCCTGGCGGCCTGACGTTGGCGGGCGCGCATCCCGACCCTAGCTTCTGACGGATGCGCGCCTTCGCCGAGCTCCTGGACCGCCTGTCGCTGACGTCCTCACGGACCGCCAAACTGACGATGGTGCGCGACTATCTGCGCGACACCCCGGACCCCGACCGCGGCTGGGCGCTGGCGGCGCTGACCGGCGAGCTCAGCTTCGATGCGGTCAAACCGGCGTTCATCCGCAAGGCCGTGGAAGCGCGGATGGACGCCCAGCTGTTCGCCTGGTCCTATGACTACGTGGGCGACCTGGCCGAGACGGTGTCCCTGGTCTGGCCGGGCCAGCCGGGCGCGAACCGCGAGCCCGACCTGTCCGAGGTGATCGAGGGTCTGAAGTCGTCGACCCGTGCCGAAGCGCAAGGCCGCATCGAGGCCTGGCTGGACGCGCTGCCCCAGGCTCGCGAGCGCTGGGCCCTGCTGAAGCTGGTGACCGGCGCCCTGCGGGTCGGCCTTTCCGCCCGGCTGGCCAAGCAGGCCGCCGCGGATTTGGGGAGCCTGCCGGTGGCCGAGGTCGAGGAGTTGTGGCACGCGCTGCACGCGCCCTATCAGGACCTGTTCGCCTGGCTGGAGGGGCGGTCCGAAAAGCCGTCGTCCGAGAACCCGGCGCGCTTCCGGCCTGTGATGCTGGCCCAGGCGATCGACGAGGCGGTGGATTTCGCCAGGCTGGACCCCGCCGACTATGCCGCCGAATGGAAGTGGGACGGCATACGGGTCCAGGCTTCCCACGAGGGCGGCGTCCGCCGCCTCTACACCCGCACCGGCGACGACATCTCGCGCAGCTTCCCCGACATCCTGGACGCCCTGGACGACCAGGGGGTGATCGACGGCGAGCTGCTGGTGATCCGCGACGGCAAGGTCGCGCCCTTCGCCGACCTGCAGCTGCGGCTGAACCGCAAGACGGTGGATGCGAAGCTGATGGCGGCCTATCCGGCGGCGATCCGCGCTTACGACCTGCTGCAGGATGGGCCGGACGACACGCGGAGCCTGCCGCTGACCGAGCGCCGCAAGCGCCTGGAAGCGTTCGTGGCGCGCCAGGTCAGCCCGCGGATCGACCTGTCGCCGATGCAGCCGTTCCATAGCTGGGCGGCGCTCGCAGAGCTGCGCGCGCACCCGCCGCCTGGCGATCCGCAGGTCGCCGAGGGCCTGATGCTGAAGCGTTGGGACGCCGAGTACGTGGCCGGCCGCCCGAAGGGGCCATGGTTCAAGTGGAAGCGGGACCCGTTCCTGGTCGACGCGGTGCTGATGTACGCTCAGCGCGGGCACGGCAAACGGTCCAGCTTCTACTCCGACTATACCTTCGGGGTCTGGACCGAGGACGCTGCGGGGCAGCGCAGCCTGACCCCGGTGGGCAAGGCCTATTTCGGTTTCACCGACGAAGAGCTGCTGCGGATCGACAAGTTCGTCCGCGACAACACCGTCGAACGGTTCGGGCCGGTGCGTTCGGTGCGCGCCGAGCCGCACCACGGCCTGGTGTTCGAGGTGGCGTTCGAGGGCCTGCAGCGCTCCACCCGCCACAAGTCCGGCGTGGCCATGCGCTTCCCCCGCATCAGCCGCCTGCGCTGGGACAAGCCGCCGGGCGAGGCCGACGAGCTGGAGGCGCTGGAGCGGCTGCTGGTGCGGATGGAGGGGCGCTGACCGGGCGGTCTAGGCGTGCAGCCAGTAGGCGTGGGTTTCGAACTTGGCGGCGTTGGCCCACCAGGCGTTGGCTGGCGGACCGCGGTTGACGTTCTTCGCGCCGGCCTGGCTCAGCACCGGCAAAGTGACCTCGCCGGCGGCGTCGCGACGGGCGCGCATGGTGTCGGTTTCCGGCACGGCCACGGCGATGTGGCCCGGGCCCTTGCTGTTCACCCGCCGGGCCACGACCAGACCCACAGCGCCCTGGTTGGCCTCGGCCTGGAGCACGGACAGGCTGCTGGTCCGCCGCCAGCCGAAGTCGGGGCCGAAATCGTCCAGCCAGGCCAACAGCTCGTTGGCGCGGATCTCGTTCGCGGTCGTGCCGACGGCGGGCTCCACGGTCTTGCCCTGGCCGAGCTGCACCAGCGCTTGCCCGGTCCACCAGACCCGCGGCAGGTAGATGCCCGCGAGGTGGCAGAAGTCGTGCGCATAGATGTTGCAGAAGGTCAGGCCGTCGCGCGGCGCATAGCGCCTGTGCTTGGGGTCCGCGACGTCGAGCCAGTCGATGATCGCGCCCAGTTCGGCGACGCGCTGGGCGGCCGAGGCGCCACTGCGGGTCTTCTGGCCAGGCTCGTTGAGTGACCGCGCGTCGGCGTTCTCGGCGCGCACGGTGAAGCCGGACTTGCGGGGCGGCGCATGGACCGCCACCACCCCCTTCTTCGGCGGCTTGAGCGTCGGCGCGATCACGGGGACGATGGTCGCGGCCGGTTCCTTCACCAGGAAGGCGACGGCGGCATAGCCCTCGATCCGGGCGCCCTTCACGCTGGTCTGAACCCGAAGGTAGCCGTTGGTCGCCGGGTCGCCGAAGGCGCGCACGAGCTGGCCGTCGGGGAGACGCTCCACGACTGCCGCGGTCTTTGCGGCCGCCTTTCGGAGCAGCAGGGGGTCGGCCAGGGTGTCCACCCGATAGACGTCGCCGGCCGCCGTGATCGGGCTGGGCGGGGGGACCGGAGCCTGACCCGCCGGAGGCTTCGGCGCGACCGCGGCGGCGCCCGGGTTCGGAATCGTCCGCGCCTTGCGCAGGTAGTCGTAGAACAGCTCGCCGTAGTAGCGGCCGTCGATATTCTTGTGCCCCTGCTTGAGGCCGAGCGCAGGCTTGAAACGTCCCGTGTTGTAGGCGATCGCCACCGCCGCCAGCTCGAGGTCGGTGAGGTTGGTCTTGCCCGCCAGGGTCGGGATTCGCGATTGTTGGGCCCGCAACTCGCCCACAGCGCGTTTCAGGCCCTTGTCGATGTCGGCATAGTCACGGTTCAGGAAGTAGTCCGGCGTCGTCCTGAAGAACTGCAGGTCGTACTGGAAGATCCCGAAGGCGTGGCAGAACCGCTCGGGATTGTCGACGTAGGCGCTGTAGCCGCCAACCTTGGCGGCCATGGCCTTCAGTTCCTGGCGCGCGAGGGCGTACATCTCCGGACCGCGGGACCAGGCCTTGAGCGCCGCGGCGCTGGTCGGGAAGGCCGAGCGCTTGGGCCCGGTGATCACGTCGCCGACGCACAGGTCGAGGATCTGCTGGGTCGGAAGGCCCTTTCGGCTGAGCGCCCCCCAGATAAAGCCCGTTTCCTGGCTCGCGAGCGCCGTCAGCATGTCCAGGTCGAACGGCGTCCCGGCCACCGCGGCGGCCACGTTCGTGTGGAACTGGTTCTTGAACCAGGTCATGTCGGTCGTCGTCGGCATCGCAACCCCTCCGTTCGCCGGCGGCACCTTAGGATCTCGACGGTTTCTGGCAATCGCCGGTTGAACGTCATCGGCGCCGCTTGCGACCCTCAGTTGGGCGGCAACAGGTCTTCCTTGGCCAGGAACGCCTTGAGGTCCCCGCCCTCGAACAGCACGCCGCGCACGCCCGCCCGCAGCGCGGCCTCCAGGTCGGAGGGCTTGTCGCCGACCAGCAAGGAGGCCTCGCGATCGATGGGCCATTCCGCAAGCGCCCGCAGGATCATGCCGGGGTTCGGCTTGCGCAGCGGCGGATCGGGGTGGCGGTAGGCCTCGACCGGCGCCTCGGGGTGTTGGGGGGCATGATAGAAGGCGTCGATGCGGCCGCCGGCGTCGGCCAGATCGGCCTGCATGCGGGCGTGCAGCGCGTGGACGTCGTCCTCCGAATAGTAGCCACGGCCCACGCCCGACTGGTTGGTCACGACGATCACCAGCCAGCCCGCGCGGTTGAAGGCGGCCACGGCCTCCCGCGCGCCGGTGACCCACTGGAAGTCCTCCCAGCGGTAGACGTAGCCGCGGTCCTCGTTCAGCACGCCGTCGCGGTCGAGGAACAGGGCGGGTCTGGCGGCGGAGACGGGCACGGGACGATCATACCGGCTGGGGAGGAAGACGCGGGTTCCAGAAAGCCTGATTCCGGCCCCAGGGTCTCGACCCTCGACGTGTCGATCCCCACCCCCGATGTCCAGCGCACCCGCCGGCAGGAGGTCGCGCCGGGCCGCCTGGTGTCCGAGTTCGACGCGCAAGTCTTCTCCCCGGCTTCGCTCCGACGGAGAGGAGACTACGTCTTCAGCTTCCTGATCGCGTCCGCCAGCGGGCGCTCGGCGTCGCAGTAGTCGGCCCAGGCCCCGGTCTTCTTCAGCCGCGCCGGGGCGGTGCGGATCGTCCAGGCCTTGGGGTCGAGCCCTGGCTTCACCTGGCTCCAGTTCAGCGGGAAGCTCACCGGCGCCAGCGGGCGGGCCCGGGGTGACAGCGGGGCTACGGCGGTCGCCATGCGGTCGTTGCGCAGATAGTCGAGGAAGATCCGCCCTACCCGCTTGGCCTTCGACATGTTGACCACGTAGCGGTCCGGCTGGTCGGCGGCGATGGCCAGGCAGACGTCCTGGGCGAACCGTTTGGCGGCCTTCCAGTCGGTCTTATCCTTGCCATCGAGCAGGGGCGTGACGACGTGCAGGCCCTTGCCGCCGGTGGTCTTGCAGAAGGCGACCAGGCCCAGGGTTTCCAGACGTTCCTTCACCGCCTTGGCGGCCTCGACCACCCGCTCGAAGGGAATGTTCTCGTCGGGGTCCAGGTCGAAGACCAGCCGGCCGGGAACCTCGGGCTGGTCGGGCTGGCAGTTCCAGGGATGGAACTCCACGGCGGAGATCTGGGCCAGGGCCGCCAGGGCCTCGACGCGGTCGATCTGCAGGTAGGGCTTATGGTCGCCGAACACCTGCACCTCGTTCAGCAGAGCCGAAGATCCCTTGCTGGCGTGACGCTGGAAGAACCGCTCGCCACCGATCCCGTCCGGCGTGCGGATGATCGAGCAGGGGCGGCCCTTGAGGTGTTGCATCATCCAGGGGCCGACGGTTTCCAGGTACCGGGCCAGCTCCAGCTTGGTGATGGGCGCGCCCTGGCCGTCGTCGGGCCACAGCGCCTTGTCGGGGCTCGACAGGGTGACGCCCATTACGACCGGCGGCCCGGACTTGGCGGCGGGCTTCGGCCTGGCCAGGTCGGCTTTTTCCACGGGCTGCGGCGTCTCGGCCTCCACCTCGCGCGCGGGCTTGTCGTCACGCAGGCCCTTGAACGCGCCCTGCCGCACCATGCCAGAGGTGGTGAAGCCGGCGAACTCGATTTCCGCGACCAGCTCGGGCCTGGCCCAGTGGACGGTCGGCGCCTTGCGCGGCGCGCCGGGGCCGGAGAACGGGCTCTTCGCGCTTTCGACCTTCTCCAGTTTCGGCAGCACCCGGCCGACCTTGTCGCGGCCGAAGCCCGTGCCGACGCGGCCGACATAGACCAGCTTGTCGCCTTGGTTGACGCCCACCAGCAGCGAACGGAGCTGGCCCGTCTCGCCGGTCCAGCCGCCGATCACCACCTCGTGGCCGGCGCGGCACTTGGACTTCACCCAGGCGTCGCCCCGGTCGGACCGATAGGGAGCGTCCACGCGCTTGGAGACGATCCCCTCCAGGGACATCCGACAGGCCGACTGCAGCACGGCGTCACCGGCGGTCTCGAAGTGGTCGACGTAGCGGATGCGCCGCTCCAGCGCCTTGCCGGCCGCCTTGATCACCGCCGCCAGCCGCAGCTTGCGTTCGCGCAGGGGCAGCTCGCGCAGATCCTCGCCGGCCAGGAACAGGGCGTCGAAGGCGAAGAAGATGAGGTCGTCGGTCCGGCCCTCCGACAGGGCCGCCTGCAGCGCCGCGAAGTCGGGCGAACCATGGGCGTCCAGGGCGCAGGCCTCGCCGTCGTAGAGACCGTCGGGCAGGGCGGCGGCGTCCTTGGCGATGGCCCTGAACTTCGCCGTCCAGTCCAGGCCCTTGCGGGTCTTCAGCGCCGCCCGACCCTTCTCGACGCGGAGCTGCAGGCGATAGCCGTCGAACTTGATCTCGTGGCCCCAGCCCGTCCCGGGCGGCGGCCGGTCCACCGACTTGGCGAGCTGCGGGGGCACGAAGTCGGGCAGGGCGGCGGCCTTCAGCCTGGGCGCAGGCGCGGCCTTCAACGGAGCGGCGGCGGTCTTGGCTTCCGTCTCCGCCTGGTTGGACCGCCAGACGTCCCTGCCGGTGGCGCGGCCCTTGCCGGTCATGAACCTGGTCGGCCCCTTGCCCTTGCCGGCGGCGATGTCCTCCATGACGCGACCCGAAGCCACCGAGGTCGTCTCCTCGTCCACCAGGGCGCCGCCGTCCGCCTCGACCGCCCAGCCGTCATGGTGCTTGATCAACAGCCAGTTGTCGCGCTTCTCGCCCTCGCGACGCTTCATGCGGACCAGGACGTACGAGCCCTTCAGCCGCTCGCCGTCCAGCGCGAACTTGAGGTCGCCTTTCTTGAGCCCGGCGCGCGGGTCGCCCTCGGGCTCCCAGTAGCCGCGGTCCCACAGCATCACCGTGCCGCCGCCGTACTGGCCCTTGGGGATCGTCCCCTCGAAGTCGCCGTAGTCCAGCGGGTGGTCCTCGGTCTGGACGGCGAGGCGCTTGTCGGCCGGGTCCAGCGACGGCCCGCGCGTCACGGCCCAGGATAGGAACACCCCGTCCAACTCCAGGCGGAAGTCGTAGTGCAGGCGGGTGGCGGCGTGCTTCTGGATCACGAACCGCAGGCGTTTGGAGGCCTTGGTCTTCGCGGCGCTGTCGGGCTCGGCGGTCTTGCCGAAGTCCCGCATGGACCGGTAGCGCGCCAGCTTGTCGGCCATCACACCACCAGGGCGGGCCGGCGCTGGAGGGCGCCGTCCTTCAGCGCGCTGACGAAAGCGTCTCGCCAGGTGGTGACGTCCTCGCGCTGCACGCCCTCGAACAGGCTGGTCCAGCGGCGAATCCGCTCTGGCTTCTCCATCGCCAGCGCCCGCTTCAGCGCATCGGCGACCTCCTCCGGGCTGTTCGGGTTGACCAGCAGGGCCTCGTGCATCTGGCGCGCCGCGCCTGCGAACCGCGACAGGATCAGCACGCCCGGATCGTTCGGGTCCTGGGCGGCCACGTATTCCTTCGCCACCAGGTTCATGCCGTCCCGCAGCGGCGTGACGATGCCCACCCGCGCCGCGCCATAGATGCCGGCCAGCTCATCGCGACGATAGTTGCGGTTCACCCACCGGAACGGCGCCCAGTCGACGTCGGCGAATTCGCCGTTGATGCGGCCGGACAGCGAGTCGAGCCGGGCGCGGATCTCCTGATAGGCCTCCACCGACTCGCGGCTGAGCGGGGCGATCTGCAGCATGAGCACCTCGCGGCGCAGGTCGGGGTTGCGGATCAGGAACTGCTCGAAGCCGAGGAACCGTTCCTCCAGGCCTTTGGAATAGTCCAGGCGGTCGACGCCGACGATCAGGCGCCGGAAAACCGTGTGGGCGGCCATCAGGTTGCGCATGCGCCGGGCTCGCGCCCCGTTGACCATCGCGGCGAAATCGGCGGCGTCGATCCCGATCGGAAAGGCGCCCACGTCGAGGTAGCGGCCGAAGCCCTTCAGGCTGCCGGGGCGCACCACGCCGCCGTCCGCCTCGGACAGCACATATTCCTCGAACGCCTGCTGGTACTCCGCCGTCTGGAACCCCACCAGGTCGTAATCGAACATCGACTCCACCAGCTGGCGGTGCCGGGGCAGGTTGATCATCACCTGGTGCGCCGGCCACGGGATGTGCAGGAAGAAGCCGATCCGGTTCTTCACCCCCAGGCCGCGCAGCTCCTTGGCCAGCGGGATCAGGTGGTAGTCGTGGACCCAGATGATGTCGTCCGGGCGGATCAGCGGCGCCAGGGTCTCGGCGAACCGGCGGTTTACCCGGGTGTAGCCCTTGTCGAACGCGCGATCGAAGGCGGCCAGGTCGGTGCGGTAGTGGAACAGCGGCCAGAGCGTCTTGTTGGCGTAGCCGTTGTAGTATTCCTCGAGGTCGACCTCCTCGAGGTCGACCGTGGCCGCGGTGACGTCGCCGACGGTCTCGATGTTGAGCTCGCCGGTGAATGTCTCGGTGGTCTTGCCGCTCCATCCGAACCAGATGCCGGTGTACTGCTTGAGCGCCGCGGCCAGCGCCATGGCCAGGCCGCCCACGCTCTCCTCGCCGTTGCCGGACGGCAGGCTCACACGGTTGGAGACGACGATGAGGCGACTCATCGCGCGGCCTCCAGCCAGGCCAGCACATCCTCCACATTCCGCAGGCCGAAGCGGGCGTGGGTCTCGCGCGGGCGTCCCACCAGCACGCCGAAGCCGCCCAGGCGGCCCACCTCCGCGAAGCCGTGCTCGTCGGTGGCGTCGTCGCCCACGAACACGGGGGCGGTGTCTCGGAACGCCGGAGTCTCCATGAAGCCGCGCACGGCGTCGCCCTTGGACGGGCCGGGCGTGCGCAGCTCCTCCACCATGTCGCCCTCCTGCAGGACGAGGCCCGTCTCGGCGGCGATGCGGCGGGCGAGCGCGCGGGCGTCCAGGGCGCGGGCGCGGGCTAGGCGGAAGTGCAGAGCCACGCTGGGCCCCTTCTCCTCCACCAGCAGGCCGGAATCCCGCTTCGCGAACTCGCGTAGCGCCGCGGTGGCCTGGCTCATGCCGGGGTGCGGCTCCGGCAGGTGCAGGCTGCCGTCGCAGTCGCGGAGGACCAGGCCGTGGACCGCGGCGACGCAGACGATACGGTCTTCCAGGATCCGATCGATGTCCTCGAGGGTGCGGCCGCTGACCACGGCCAGCCGGCCGCCCAGGCCTTCCTTGAGGACGTCGAGCAGGCGCGTGCGGCGCGCGTCCGGGCGCACGTCCTGCGGCCGCGCGGCGATGGGAGCCAGCGTTCCGTCCAGGTCGAGGAACAGCGAGGCCTCGCCAAGCCGGAGGGGCTTGGGCGCCGGCAGACTGACCATCAGGGACTCAACTGGCATCTCACTCCCACCCGCTCAGGTGGATTAACGCCGATAGGGGCGAATTCGATCCCCTTCCGCCCTTGACCCGAAGCGCGGCGCGCGCTGGTCTCCGGCGCTCGACAAGGGAGGCCCCATGCCCGCAACCCCGCAGGCGGACGCGATCGTACTGTTCGGCGCCACCGGCGACCTGGCGCGCCGAATGCTGCTGGCGTCGCTGTACTTTCTGGACGCCGACGGCTTCCTGCCCAAGGGCTTCCGCGTCGTCGCGACGGCGAGGGCCGATCTCACCCGCGACGCGTTCCTGGAGCAGACCCACGCCACCCTGGCCGAGCGTTCCGAGGGCATCGACGAGGCCGTGTGGAAGCGGTTCGCCGCCCGCCTGCACTACGTCGGCGCCGACGCCACCACGGCCGAGGGCGCCGCGAAGCTGAAGCCGGCGCTGGAGGGTTGCAAGGCCCCGTTTTTCTACCTGGCGGTCTCGCCCAGCCTCTACGAGAAGGTCTGCATCTCGCTGGCCGCCGCCGGCATCGCCACCGACGAGACCCGCATCGTCCTGGAAAAGCCGATCGGCCGCGACCTGGAGACCTCGCGCCACATCAACACCTCGCTGGGCGCGGTGTTCGACGAGAACCAGATTTTCCGGATCGACCACTACCTGGGCAAGGAGACGGTCCAGAACCTGCTGGCCCTGCGGTTCGCCAACACCCTGTTCGAACCGCTCTGGAACAACCTGACCATCGACCACGTGCAGATCACGGTGGCCGAGACCGAGGGCGTGGGCGCGCGCTGGCCCTACTACGACGAGTACGGCGCGCTCCGGGACATGCTGCAGAACCACATGCTGCAGCTCCTGTGCCTCGTCGCCATGGAGCCGCCGGCCGACATGGAGCCGGACTCGGTGCGCAACGAGAAGGTGAAGGTGCTGCGCTCGCTTCGCCGCTTCACCCGCATGGACGTGCAGGACAAGTCGGTGCGCGGCCAGTACACGCCGGGCGTGGTGGTCGGGAAGTCGGCCGAGGGCTATGAGGCGGAGCGTGGCCAGAAGACCGGCACCGAGACCTTCGTGGCGCTCCGGGCCGACATCGACAACTGGCGCTGGGCGGGTGTGCCGTTCTTCCTGCGCACCGGTAAGCGGATGCCCGAGAAGCGCACCCAGATCGCCATCCAGTTCAAGCCGGTGCCGCACTCGATCTTCGGCAGCGCCTCGACCGCCGACCTGGCGCCCAACCGGCTGGTCATCGACCTGCAGCCGGACGAGGACATCAAGCTCAGCCTGATGAACAAGGCCCCGGGCCTAAGCCAGGGCGGCATGCGGCTGCAGTCGTTGCCCCTGTCGCTGTCGCTGCTGCGCACCTACGAGGGCGCGGGCGGCCGGCGCCGGATCGCCTACGAGCGCCTGCTGCTGGACGTGATCCACGGCGACGCCACCCTGTTCGTGCGTCGCGACGAGGTGGAAGAGGCCTGGCGATGGGTCGACGGCGTCGCCGACGCCTGGGCCGAGGCCGGCCTGCAGCCCAAGCCCTACGCGGCCGGAAGCTGGGGTCCGTCCGGCGCGTTCGCGCTGATCGAACGCTTTGGCCGCGACTGGTCGGACTGACGGCCTTGCCTCCAGGGGCGAACCACCGCCTAGCTTGAACGCGCTTGGCCGGGGGGCCAAGGCGTTGGGGCAGGCCGATCTTGTTCGCACGCCGTCACGAAGCCGGAATCTTCGAGCGCGTTCGCAGCGGCTTGCCGCTGAGCCCGAACGAGGAGCGGTACGTCCTTTCCGAGGCGATCTCCGCAGAGGCCTACGGCAACCCCTGGTCCGTGCGCATCCGGGGCCGCCTGGACGAGGCCCGCATGCGCGAGGCCATCCAGCGCGTCTGCGACCGGCACGAGGGCCGGCGCACGGGGTTCGAGGCTTCCGGAGACGGCCACTTCACGCGCTATGTGGAAGCCCGCGGCCGGCCCAGCGTGCGCTGGCTCCAGATGCCAGGCGCGCCGGCGGCCGACGTGCGGCGGACGATCCGCGCCTGGTTCTTCGAGCGCGGCGACCTCAGCCCGCCCAGCTTCACCAAGATCCTGGTGATCCAACTGGCCGAGGACGAGTTCGTCCTGGCCAACTACTTCCACCACGCCACCAGCGACGCCGAGACCCACCGCGCGGCCCTGGTCGAGATCTTCGACACCTATGCCGGCGCGGCGCCGAAGGGCGAGCCGGTCCAGTACAGCGACCTGTGGACCTGGGACTGGGCCGCCGCGCCGGCCTATCGCGAGGCCGAGACCTTCTGGATCGACCACCTGGGCGGCGTGGACGAGATCGGCGTCCTGGCCGAGGACGGCGGCGACGCGGGCGGCGCGACCTGGACCGGTCCCGTCGATCGGCGGCTTTCCGCCGAGCTGGCCGAGGCGGCTAAACGGGCGGCGGCCGAGATCGGCGTGTCGGAGTTCACCTTCCACTACGCCGTGGCCCTGGTGCTGCTGACCCGGTTGGCCGGCCAGCCACGGGTCTGCACCACCTTCCAGAGCCGAGGGCGGCCCAGGACCGGCGCCGCCGACGGCGTCCACGGCGTCTTTTCCAACAGCCTGATCCTCGCCACCGAGGTGGACGAGGCCCAGTCCATCGCCGACCTCGCCCAGCGCCTGCGGGGCGAGGTCCGCATGGCGCTGCAGCACGAGGCCTATCCGTACCACCACGTGATCAAGGCGACCGGCGCCCATCCCCGGTTCGGGGTGAACTGGTTTCCCGAGTTGCCGGTGCTGCGCGCGCCGGGCCTGGAGATCGAACGGCCGGAGATGTCGTACGGCAACTGGGAGTACGACCTGAACCTCCGCTTCGTCCGCTACGAGGCGGCGGGCGCGCTGGACGTGGTCATCTACTTCCGCGAGCAGGCCTTCCGGCGCGAGCGTGTGGCGGCGGCGGCCGAGCAGTATGCGGCGTTGCTGGCCGCCTTCGCCCGCGATGTACGCGCGCCGATCGGCGACACGGCGTCGGCCGACCTCGCGCCCCCGGGCGTCCTACCCGACCTGTCGGAACCCCTGCCCAGCGGCGGGGGCGAGCTGATCCAGGCGGCCTTCCTGCGCCGAGCGGCCGAAACCCCCGAGGCGGACTGCATCGCCTGCGCCGGCGCCACCTACGGCTATGGTGACGTGGAGCGGCGTTCCCGCGCCGTGGCGGGCCAGCTGCTGGCCGCCGGCGTCAAGCCGGGCGACCGCGTCGCCGTCGTGGCGGAGCGGCGGCCCGAGCTGGTCTGGACTCTGCTGGCGGTCGCCCGCCTGGGCGGGGTGTTCGTGGTGCTGGACAGCGCCTATCCGCCGGGCCGCCTCTCGACCCTGATCGAGATCGCCGCGCCGCGCGCGCTGGTTCCGGCAGGCGGCCCCGAGGCTGCCGATCTGGCCCATCGCCTCGGCCGCGAGGCGTCGATCCAGGTGGTCGAGCCCGCCGGGCGCGAGGCGGGCGACATGCCGGGCCTGGACGCCGCGCGGCCGGAAGACCCGGCTTATATCCTCTTTACCTCGGGCAGTACGGGGCGGCCCAAGGGCGTGGCGTGCTCGCATGTGCCCCTCAGCCGCTTCACGGCCTGGCAGGCGGCGGAGTTCGGCCTTCAGGCGTCGGACCGCTTCAGCATGCTGGCCGGCCTGTCGCACGACCCGCTGCTGCGCGACATCTTCACGGCCCTGGGCCTTGGCGCGACCGTGACGATCCCGGACGCGCGCACGGTGGCCGAGCCGGGCGCTCTGGCGCAGTGGTTCCGGAAGGCCGCGATCACCGTGACCCACATCACTCCGGCGCTGGGCCAGGTGCTGCTGGCGGGGGCCGCGAAGGTGCGCGCCTTGCCCGATCTGCGACGGCTCTTCTGGGGCGGCGATCTGCTTCCCAGCGACCTGACCCGGGAAATGGCCCGCTTGGCGCCCAACGCCGAGCAGGCCAACTTCTACGGCGCGACCGAGACGCCGCAGGCCGTGGCGGTCTTGCGGAACGCACGCGCAGCCGCCGGCCGCAACGTGCCCATCGGCCGTGGCGTGAACGGGACCCAGGTGTTCGTCCTCGACGCGAAGGGCCGGCAAGCCGGCATCGGAGAAGCGGGCGAGGTCGCCGTGCGCTCCAACTATCTCAGCCTCGGCTACGTCGAGGCTGGGCGGATCGCGCCGCCGGGCGACCGCGGTCCGGAGGGGCGGACCTATCGCACGGGGGATCGGGGCTTCCACCTGCCGGACGGCGACGTGCTGATCCTCGGCCGGGCCGACGACCAGGTGAAGGTCCGCGGGCATCGGGTCGAGCTGGCCGAGGTCACCGCGGCGCTGAAGGCCCAACCCCGGGTCGGCCAGGCGGCTGCGCTCGCCGTGGGCGAGGGCGCGGCGCTGCGCATCTTCGGCTTCGTGTCGCCGGCCCGCGACGCCCCGCCGCGCGAGGCCGAACTGATGGCCGGCCTGGCGGTTCGGTTGCCGGCCCATATGCTGCCCCGCGCGGTCCAGGTCCTGGAGCGGTTGCCGCTGCTGCCCAACGGCAAGGTCGACCGCCAGGCGCTGCGGACGCTGGCCCTCGCCGTCCAATCGGAATCCTCCATCGCGAACGACGCCGACGGCGCGAGCCTGACGGAGCGCGCGCTGATCGCGCACTGGTCCGGCGTGCTGGGCGATCACCGCATCTCACGCGCCACCACCTTCGCCGGCCTCGGCGGCGACAGTCTGTCGTACGTCCAGGCCTACCTGGCCACCGAGGAGGTGATCGGCGTCGTGCCCTCCGGCTGGCAGGCGATGACCATCGCCGAGCTCGGCGCGGCGAAGCGCGCGGCCAGCCGCGTCTGGAGCGTGGTCGACACTCCGATGCTGGTGCGGGCGGTCTCCATCGTGGTGGTCGTCATGGGCCACCTGGGCCTGCTGGCCTACGGCGGCGGCGCGACGGCCGGACTGATGGTCGTGTTCGGCGTCCTGTTCGGCGCGTTCCAGCTGACCGAGACGTTCGCCAAGGGCTCGGCCCAACCGATTCTCCGGGGCCTGTTCCGGCTGCTGCTGCCGGTGATGCTGTTCTCGGTGACCCTGTTCGTGGTCAAGAGCGCCATGGGCAAGTCGCCCGACCTGTCGGTCCTGGCGCTGTACGGCAACTTCGTCGACTACTCGAGGCTGTCGAGCCCCCGCTGGGGTGGGCACGAGTTCTATCTCTGGTTCATCTACTGCTCGATCCAGATGATGGCGCTGATCTGGCTGGCGGCGTCGGTCGCCCTTCGGCTCGGCGGGACCCGGGTGACGGCGGCGCGGTTCACCCTCGCGATGTTCGCCCTGGGCTGTGTCACCCGGTTCGTGGCGCCGGCGCTCTTCATCCCAGACTTCTTCACCCAGGGCGCGCCACACCTCACGCCGGTGAACTACCTGCCCACCACCCATCTCCCCACGGTGATGCTTGGCGCGCTGATCGCGATGGCGCAGACGCCGCGGGCCCGCCTGGGCGTGCTGGCCCTGCTGGCCGGCTACGTCGCGCTGACCGCACAGCTCTATGGCCCATCGGGAGCGCTGGTGATCCTGGCCGGAGGGGTGCTGATCCTGGCCGTCAAGCGCCTGCCGCTGCCCCGGCTGCTGACCGCCCTGGTGCTGACCTTGTCGGGAGCGTCGCTGTTCATCTACCTGACGCACTTCCAGTTCCGTGGCGTGCTGCGGTTGCTGGGCGCGCCGGACCTGCCGGCGCTGAACGTGGCGGTGGCGCTGGTGGGCGGCGTCGCGGCCTGGGCCGTCTGGATCCGGGCCTCGGCCTTCGTGGCCCGCCTCCTGCGCCGCGCGCCGCAGCCGGAACCACAGGCCGTGCTTTAGCGGATGCTCTGCCAGCTCTTGGACAGCAGGTGGGCGCAGTTGATCAGGCCGACCAGGGAGTAGGTCTGCGGATAGTTCCCCCATAGCTCCTTGCCGTCGAGGGTGATGTCCTCGGACAGCAGGCCCGCGGCCGTGCGACGGCCCAGCATTTCGCCGAACAGCTTGCGCGCCTCGTCCGTGCGACCCGACAGGTGCAGCGCCTCGATCAGCCAGAAGGTGCAGAAGTTGAACGCCGTCTCCGGCAGGCCGAAGTCGTCCGGGATCGCATAACGCAGCATGTAGGGGCCGCGGCGCAGGCCATGCTCCACCGCGGCCATGGTGGCGGCCATGCGCGGGTCGTCGGCCGGTAGGAAGCGCACATCCACCATCTGCAGCAGGCTGGCGTCCAGCCCGTCGCCTTCGAAGGTGGCGGCAAATCGGCCCTCCGTCTCGTTCCAGGCCCGGGTCTCGATCGTCTCGCGCACCTTGGCCGCGCGGGCGTTCCAGAAGTCGGCTCGCTCGGACAGCCCGAGCTTCGCCGCCGCATTGCCCAACCGGTCGCAGGCCGCCCAGCACATGACCGAGGAATAGGTGTGCACGGCCTCCCGCCCTCGGAACTCCCACAGGCTGGCGTCCGGTTTGTCGTGCAGTTCGAAGGCCCGCTCGCCGATCGGCTCCAGGGCGCGGAAATCGTCGGCGCTGGCGGGGCGTAGCAGGCGCTCGTCGAAGAAGGCCTGAACGGTGGACAGCACGATCTGGCCGTAGACGTCGTGCTGCAGGTGCTCGTGCGCCTGGTTGCCCACCCGCACCGGCCCGATGCCGCGATAGCCCGGCAGGTGCGGCGCGATCCACTCGGTCAGCACCGGCTCCAGCCCAACGCCATAGACCGGCTGCACGTGGCCGGCCTTGCCGTTCGGCGCATGGCCGTGCTCCAGGCCGGGCAGCTCGCGCTGGGCTTCCGGCGCGCCCTTCGCGCTCATCTCGCCCCGGCTGGCCAGGTCGACCAGGTTGCGCAGGTAGACGAGGTAGTTCTCCAGCATGTCGGCCGCGCCCAGGCGATTCAGGGCCTGGACCACGTAGTAGGCGTCGCGGAGCCAGCAGTACCGGTAGTCCCAGTTCCGGCCCGCCCCGGCCGCGGCGGGGTGCTCGGGCAGGGAGGTGGTGAGCGCCGCGACGATGGCGCCGGTCTCCTCGTAGGCGCAGAGCTTCAGCGTGATCGCCGCGCGGATCACCGCCTCCTGCCACTCCAGCGGCACCGAGAGCGTCCGCACCCAGCCGCGCCAGTAGTCGGTGGTCTCGCGGAGCATCCGCGCGGTCGTCGTGGAGACCTCGGCGTCCATCCCCTCGTCCGGGCCCAGGAACATGCCCAGCGGCTCCTCCAGGCGGAAGGCGCGCTCCTCGACGATGTGGCTGACCGGCGCGTCGGTGGTCAGCCGGAGCGTCACCGCCTCGCCGACGTAGCGGATATGGTTGGAGCCGGCGGTCGTGGAGCAGGGCCGCTCGCCATAGTTCGTCATCGGGCGCAGGCGGATGCGGATCCGGGGCGCGCCGCCGATCGGCCGCACAATGCGCACGAAAGCCAGCGGGCGGTACTGGCGGCCCAGGTGGCGGTAGCGGGGCGAGAAGTCGATGATCTCCACCCCCGCGCCCTGGGCGTTGCGGATCTCGGTGCGCAGGATCGGCGTGTTGCGGAGGTAGGCCTGGGTGGTCTCCACCGCGCCCTCGACCTCGATCGACCAGATCCCCTGGGCCTCCGGCGCGTCCGGGTCGGAGCCTCCCAGCAGGGCGCAGAAGAACGGGTCGCCATCGACCCGAGGCGCGCAGGCCCAGATATAGCGCCCGGCCCGGTCGATCAGCGCGCTCGCCGCGCAGTTGCCGATGGGGAACAGGTCGAGGGTTTGGCTCAAGAGCCTCGTCTCCGCGCAACGATGATCCGCAAGCTGCGCCCCTTTGCCCGCTCCTCGATACAAACGCGGCGAGAGGCCGTTTTGCTCCGCGAAAGGCTCAACCGTATCGCACCCGCAGGCGTGGGCCGCGGCTGTTGGAATGCACGGCCACCCGCGAGCCCTGGCGCTCGAAGGTCAGGTCGATGGCGCCGTCGCCGATCTGCAGGCCTTCCACGTTCAGGCGATCGATGCCGATGGGCAGGATCGGGTTGCGGATCTCGACCTCGGCGCTCTCGCCGCTGACGGACAGGCCCAGGCAGGCCTGCAGCAGCATGAAGACCGCGCCCGCCGCCCAGGCCTGGGGGAGGCAGGCGACCGGATAGGCGACCGGCGGCTCGCCAGCCGCGCGAGGAAAGCCGCAGAACAGCTCGGGCAGGCGCATATCGAACTGGGTCGCGGCCTCGAACAGGGCCGCGGTCAGCTTCACCACCCCGGCGCGCTCGCCATAGTAGGAGAGGCCCAGGGCGGCCAGGGCCGTGTCGTGCGGCCAGACCGAGCCGTTGTGATACGACATCGGATTGAAACGCGGCTGGTCGCCGGCCAGCGTCCGCAGTCCCCAGCCGGAGAAGAAGCCGCCCGAGAACAGGTGGCCCGCCACCTTCTCGGCCCGATCCGCCCGCGGCAGGCCGGTGAACAGCAGGTGGCCGGGGTTCGACCCCGCGACCCGGCAGAGCTTGTTCTGGCCGTCCAGGGCGATGCCGTAGAAGCCGTGCTCCGCCATCCAGAAGCGGTCCTCGACCACAGCCCGCAGCTTCGCGGCGCGCGCGCTCCAGCGCTCGGCCTGCTCCGCGTCGCCCCGGCGCGCGGTCATCGCCGCCATGGTGCGGTAGGCGGCGTAGGCGTAGCCCTGCACCTCGACCAGCGCCACCGGCCCCTCCGGGAAGCGCCCGTCGGCGTGGAAGATGGAATCGCCTGAGTCCTTCCAGCCCTGGTTGGTCAGGCCGCCGTCCATGGCGCGGGCGTAGGAGATCAGGCCGAGGGAGTGTTCGTCGGCCTTGGCGGCGATCCAGCCGGCGGCGCGCTCCAGGGCCGGCCACCACTTGTCCAGCTGGGCGTAGTCGCCCGTGCGCTCGGCATAGGCTCCGGCCAGGGCCACGAACAGCGGCGTGGTGTCGACCCCGCCATAGTAGCGGCCAAACGGCACCTCGCCCAAGGCGGACATCTCGCCCCGTCGGGTCTCGTGCATGATCTTGCCGGGCTCGGAATCCCGGAACGCCGAGGTCTCCTTCGCCTGCCATTCCGCCAGGTACGACAGCACCCCCTTGGCCAAGGCGGGTTCGAACCACAGGATCTGCCAGGCGGTAATGATGCCGTCGCGGCCGAAGCAGGTGGAGAACCAGGGGATGCCCGCATATGGATACGGCCCACTCGTCATCGGCGTGGTCAGCAGGGCCAGATCGGCGCGCGACTTGTCGATCCAGGCGTTGAACAGGCGGCCATTGGTGGTGATCCGCGCGCCCCGCCGGCGGCGTTCGCGCATGGCGTAGCGGGCCCGCGCCGCGGCGGCGCGGTAGCGGGTGCGCGCGGGCGCATCGGCCTCGGTCGCGCCCACCTCGACGTAGATTTCCCGGCATTCGTCCGTCTTCAGGGAGACGCGGAACTCGGCCTGGCCGGCGGTCAGCGAGGTCGGGGGCTCGGAGAAGGCCACCACGCTGGCGCGGGCCACCTGATCCAACCCCTCGTACCCGAAGCGCACGCAGCGTTCGCCCACCTCGGGCGGGGAAATCCGGCCGCGGGCGTGCCGCCTGGCGCCGCGCACCTCGAACATGTCGCGGAAATCGGCTGCGAAACGGAACACCACCGGCAGGACGAAGACATCGGCGTTGTAGTTGGTGAGGCGGACCCGCTCGTACAGCCGGTCGGCCCAGAGGAACCGCTTGCGCTCGATGTGGACCACGCCGGGCGGGCTGGCGGGGCCCGCCGGCGCCGGGATGGCGCGGTTGAGGCCGTGGGACGTGAAGTAGACATTGTCCTGGCTGACCGCGCCCGACAGCAGGGTCGGCGACTTGTCGCCCAGCACCACCTCCCAGCGCGAGAGGATGCGGGTGTCGTCATGGAACAGGCCATCCGCCGCGCCGGCGATGTCGCCATGGCTGTCGGCGACGATGAAGGTGTCGCGGTCCTTGAGCGCATAGAGGCGCTGGGGAACCCGTGGTTCCTCGATGTCACCCCATTCGACGGGGGTGGTGTGGGACGGCGCGAGGTCGTTCATCGGCTATTCCGGGCTCACGCGGCCTCCGTCAGGGTCTGCCTCTGGGGGAGTCGTTCATAGATCTCCAGATATCGGCGGGCCATGGCGATGGCCGAGAACCGCTCCTCGAAGCGCGCGCGGATCGCCCGGCGGTCCAGCTGCGGCAGGCGGGCCACCGCCTCGTGCGCCTCGGCTTCCGAGCGGACGATGAAGCCGGTCAGACCGTGTTCGACCACCTCGGGCACCGAGCCGTTCGCCCAGGCGATAACCGGCGTACCGCACGCCATGGCCTCGATCATCACCAGGCCGAAGGGCTCGGGCCAGTCGATGGGGAAGAGCAGGGCGTCCGCGCCGCCCAGGAAGGCCGACTTCGGGCCGTCGCCGATCTCGCCGATGAAGTCGACCATGGGATTGGCCAGCAGCGGCTCGATGGTGTCTTCGAAATAGGCCCGGTCGGCGTTGTCGACCTTGGCGGCGATCTTCAGCGGCCTGCCTGTGGCGGTCGCGATGGCGATCGCCCGGTCGGGCCGCTTCTCGGGCGAGATCCGGCCCAGGAAGGCGAGATAGCCCTGGCCCCGCGGGCTGAACCGGTAGAGCTCGGTGGACATGCCGTGGTGGACCGTGGCGGCCCAGTTGGCGAAGGGCAGGGGCCGGCGCTGGTCGTCGCTGATCGACACCAGCGGGAACTGTGGCCAGCGGCGGTAGATCTCCGGCAGGTCCTTCAGGTCCAGGCGTCCGTGCAGGGTGGTGACGGTCTTCTGCGGCATGTCCTCGAACATCGGGAACTGGATCATGTCGGTGTGGAAGTGGATCACATCGAACTCGGCCGCCCGCCGTCGCACGACGGCGAGCTGGTTCAGGTGCGCGGCCAGGTCGGATTTCAGCGGCGCGGGGTCCAGGCGGATGGCCTGGTCGCGCACGGCGGCGAGCGTCGCCAGGGTCTGGGCCTCCGCGCTCGAGAACAGGGTCACGTCGTGGCCCAGGGTCGCCAGAGCGTCGGTCAGATGGGCGACGACCCGCTCGGTCCCGCCGTACAGACGGGGCGGCACGGCCTCATACAGCGGTGCGACCTGGGCTATACGCATGGCGAACTCCTCCGCGCCGCTCGCATCCCGATGGCGGCGTCTGACATCCGCAAGTAAGGACGCCCGTCGGACCGGTGCGGTTCCATGCCGTTCGCGAAATGGTGGAGAGCGGAGGGCGCGTATGGGCGGGGAGCGCGTTATGGAAGCCGGCATGATCGAGACCTACCCGAACGGCGACGCGTTGGCCGACGCCGCCGCCCACGCCATCGCCGACCGGCTGGTCGAGGCCCTGCGCAGCCATGGCCGGGCGGGGCTGGTCGCCACCGGCGGGCGCTCGCCGGGCCCGATCTACGACCGGCTTTCGACGGAGCGCGCGCTGGACTGGACCCGCGTGGTGGTCACCCTCTCGGACGAACGCTGCGTGCCGGCCGACGATCCGGCCTCCAACGCCCGGCTGGTGCGGGAACGCCTGCTGAAGGGCGCGGCGGCGAGGGCTCACCTGCTGGCGCTGTGGCCCGAGCCGGAGGCCGCGGCCCTGGCGGCGCTGCAGCCCTTCGACGCCGTCATGCTGGGCATGGGCGAGGATGGTCACATCGCCTCGCTGATCCCCGGCGACCCTGGCCTGGAGGACGGCCTGACCTCGTCCGACCTGACCCGTCCCGTCCCCGCCGGCCTCGGGAAGCCGCCCGTTCCGCGTATCACCCTGACCCTGCCGACGCTCATGAATGCGCGGGCCATCTTCCTTCTGATCGCTGGGGAGGCTAAGCGCGGGGTGATCGGGCGTGCGCTGGCCGGCGAGGACTTGCCGGTGGGCCGGCTGATCTCGCAATCCAAGGCGCCCATCCGCATCTTGTGGACCCCGGACGGAGGTTGAAACCCATGCATCCTGTCACCGCCGAGGTCACCCAGCGGATCGTCGAGCGCAGCCGTGAGACGCGCGCCGACTACCTGGCGCGCATGGAGGCGGCCCGCCAGGCCGGCCCCGGCCGCGGCAAGCTCTCCTGCGCCAACTGGGCCCACGCCTTCGCCGCCTCGCCTGACGGCGACAAGCAGCGCATGCGCAACCCGGCCGCGCCCAACGTCGCCATCGTCTCGGCCTATAACGACATGCTCTCGGCCCATCAGCCGTACGAGCGGTTTCCCGACATCCTGCGCAAGGCGGCCCACGAGGTCGGCGCCACGGCCCAATACGCCGGCGGAGTGCCGGCCATGTGCGATGGCGTCACCCAGGGCCGGCCGGGGATGGAGCTGTCGCTGTTCAGCCGCGACGTGATCGCCATGTCGACGGCGGTGGCGCTCACCCACGACGCCTTCGACGCGGCCCTGATGTTGGGCATCTGCGACAAGATCGTGCCGGGCCTGTTCATCGGCGCGGCGGCCTTCGGGCACCTGCCGACCATCTTCGTACCCAGCGGCCCGATGACCTCGGGCATCTCCAACTCCGAGAAGGCCCGCACACGGGCGCTCTACGCCGAGGGCAAGGCCACACGCGACGAGCTGCTGGACTCGGAGATGAAGAGCTACCACGGCCCCGGCACCTGCACCTTCTACGGCACCGCGAACTCCAACCAGATGATGATGGAGATGACCGGCCTGCACCTGCCGGGCGCGGCCTTCGTCAGTCCCAACACGCCCCTGCGCGACGCCCTCACCGCCTACGCGCCCAGGCGGGCGGTGGAGATCCGCGACGGCGGCAACGACTACACCCCGTTCTCGGCGGTGGTGGACGAGAAGAGCCTGGTGAACGCCATCGCGGGCCTGCTCGCCACCGGCGGCTCGACCAACCACACCCTGCACATCGTGGCCATGGCGCGGGCGGCGGGCGTGCTGGTGACCTGGGAGGACTTCCACGACCTCAGCCGGGTCACCCCGCTGATCGCCCGCGTCTATCCGAACGGCTCGGAGGACGTGAACGCCTTCCATGCGGCCGGCGGCATGAGCTTCGTCACCCGCACCCTGCTGGACTACGGCCTGGTCCACGACGACGTCCGCACGGTCGCCGGCGCGGGCCTGCGCCGCTACACCCAGGAACCCTTCCTGGAGGACGGCAAGCTGGTCTGGCGCGACGGGCCCGCCGCCAGCCTGAACCGCGACATCCTGCGACCTGCGGACGATCCCTTCGAGGCCGAGGGCGGGATGCGTGTGCTGACCGGCGGGCTGGGCCGCGGTGTCATCAAGACCTCGGCCGTAAAACCCCAGCACCGGATCGTCGAAGCGCCGGCCCTGGTGTTCGACGACCAGGACGATCTGCTGGCCGCCCACAAGCGCGGCGAGCTCAACAAGGATTTCATCGCAGTGGTGCGCTTCCAGGGACCCCAGGCCAACGGCATGCCCGAACTCCATTCCCTCACGCCCCCGCTGGGCGTCCAGCTGGACAAGGGTTTCCAGGTGGCCCTGGTAACCGACGGGCGGATGTCGGGCGCCAGCGGCAAGGTGCCGGCGGCGATTCACGTGACGCCGGAGGCCGCCGTCGGCGGCCCTCTGGCCTACGTCCGCGACGGCGACGTCATCCGCCTCGACGCCGAGGCTGGAACCCTGGAGATCAAGGTGGATCAGGCCGAGCTGATGCGGCGGGAGCGGGCGGTAGGGCCGCCGGCCGGCCATGGGTATGGCCGCGAGCTGTTCGGCTGGATGCGCCGCGCCGCCGGCCCGGCCGACGCCGGCGCCTGCGCCCTGTTCGAGGCGGCTTGATGAAACCGCATTGGGTCGGACTGGTGGGTGACGTGGGCGGCACCAACGCCCGCTTCGCCCTGGTGGACGCGCAGGGCCACATCCGCAATCCGCGCAGCTTCCCCTGCAAGGACTACGCGAGCCTGGCGGACATCGTCGCCGAGTACATCGAGACGACCGTCGGCAAGAAGCGGCCGCCCAAGGCGGTGATCGCGGTGGCCGGCCCGGTGATGGACGGCGAGATCGAGTTCACCAACCTGGACTGGCGGGTGTCGGAGGGCGACCTCCTGGCCCATTTCGAGTTCGAGGCCGTCGAGCTGATCAATGACTTCGCCGCCCAGGCGCTGGCCTGCCCGTTGCTGGAAGGCGCCGATCTGCGACTGCTGGGCAAGGCCTTGCCCAAGGGGCCGCACGACTGCCCGCTCGTCGCCCTGGGGGCCGGCACCGGTTTCGGCGTGGCGGCTCTGGCGCGCAGCGACCGTGGCGACATCGCGCTGGCGACCGAGGGCGGACACGCCGCCTTCGCGCCGTCCGACGAGGTCGAGCTCGAGGTGCTGCGGCGGCTGATGGCCAAGTATGGCCGCGTCTCGGTCGAGCGGCTGCTGTCCGGTCAGGGGCTCTACGACCTCTACTGCGCCCTCTCCGACCTGAAGGGCCAGGCGCCGGCCCTCCCCGACGAGGTGGCGGTGACCAAGGAAGGGCTGGTCGGCGATCCGCTGGCGAGCGAGGTGCTGGACCGGTTCGGCGGCATCCTGGGCGCCGTGGCCGGCGACCTGGCGCTGACCTTCGGGGCCAGGGGCGGAGTCTATGTCTCGGGCGGCATCGCGCCCCGGATTGCCGAGCGGCTGGCCGGCGGCAGCTTCCGCACCCGCTTCGAGGACAAGGGACGCCTGTCGGACTACGTGGCCACCATCCCGACCTACCTTGTGCTGCACCCCTATCCGGCCATCGTCGGCGCGGCGCGACAGCTGGAGCAGATGGAGCGGCTGTAGGGGCCAGGCCGGCGGTTTCACGCTTCGTCCACCCACGTCGTCTTAGGTGGGGCGATGTCCATCCGGACGAACCTGTCGCTGGCCGAGCTGCCGTGGCTGCACGCCGCGCGCGCGACGGCATGGCTGCGCATCCTGGGCGGGGTGAGCGCCGTCATCGTGATCGGCTGGATCGCGCTAGCCCGTAGTGGGCTGGACGTGACCGGCAAGCCGCTCGGCACGGACTTCATCGCCTACTGGACCGCGGCCCGGTTGCTGATCGAGGGCGCCCCCGCGGCGGCGGTCTACGAGGCGGGGCCCCTCGCCGCCCTGCAGACGGCCACTTTCGGCGGCGCGGACGTGGGCTATTCGCCCTTCCCCTATCCGCCCACCTTCCTGCTGATCTGCCTGCCGCTGGGCCTGTTGCCCTATCTGGGGGCGCTCGCCGCCTGGATGAGCGTCACCAGCTATGCCTACTGGCGGGTCGTTGGCGCCTGGCTGGGACGTTCGGCCGGGCTGGCGCTGCCGGCGCTCGCCTTTCCCGCCGTGCTGATCAACCTGGGTCACGGTCAGAACGCCTTCCTGACCACGGCCCTGTTCGGCGGCGGGGTCCTGTTGCTGGGGCGGCGCGACGTCGTTGCGGGCCTGTTGCTGGGCGCCCTGGCGTTCAAGCCACACCTGGGGCTGCTGATCCCGGTCGCCCTGCTGGCCAGTCGCAACTGGCGCGCGTTCGCAGGCGCGGCCCTGTCGTCGCTGGGCCTCACCGCCGCGTCGGCGGCGGTGTTCGGGGTCGAGGCCTGGCAGGCCTACCCCGCCCAGGTCGAGATGATGCGGGCGGTCGTGGAACAGGGCGCGCTGGACCCCGCCAAGCTGCAGAGCATCTTCGGCGCCCTTCGCCTGTGGCACGCGCCGCTGGCCTTCGCCTACGCCGCCCAGGCCCTATGCGCGCTCGCCGCGGCGGGGACCGTGGCCGTCTTCGCCTGGCGCCGGCCCCGCAGTCCGGCGCTGGGCCCCGTGCTGGTCGCCGCGACGCTGCTGACCGGCCCGTACCTGCTGGACTACGACCTCGTGCTGGCCGCGATCCCGCTGGCCTGGCTGTTCACCCAGGGGCGCGACCACGGCTTCCGGCGGTGGGAGAAGCTGGTGCTGCTGGCCGCCTTCGTCCTGCCCCTGATCTCGCGCCTGGCCGCCATGAACCTCCACCTGCCGCTGGCGCCAGCCGTTCTGGCGGCGCTGCTGGCGATGGTCGCGCGGCGCGCCGACGAGGCCCCGGAGCTCAGCAGGCCGGCGCCGCGCTGATCCGGCGGATGGCGATCGTCTCTTCCTGCGAGCCGCCGGGCGCCCGGGTGACCCGGCGTTCTTCCAGCGTCAGGATGCGGCCGTCATGGACCGAGACCTCCGCCTTGCTGACCGCCGCGCGGGCGCCGCCGGCGACCCCGCGGTTGGTCTGGCGCTCGATCCCGACCACGCAGCCGGACCTCACGACCCTTACCTCCATCGTCGCCTTGGCGGCGTCCGGGTCCTCCAGGTCGGTCAGGCCCAACGGCAGGCGGCCAACCGGCTCCATCATCGCCATGATCGCCACGTCCCCCAGGACCATCTCCTGGGCCGCATCCAGCGGCGCGCCCTCCATCCGCGCGTGGATGGTCGCGCGGACCGGGTCACCGACCGGCAGGGCGGCGTCGACGCGGGCCAGCAGGCGGGCCTTGTACTCGGGCCAGTTCTCCACCGCGACCAGCTGCCCGTGGCGGCCCAGGCGGAAGTCGAGGCTGCCGCCCACGGCCGCGTCCACCGCCGCGGCCATCGATGGACCGGCGCTGTCCTGCAGCAGACCTTCGCGCAGGATGTAGCGAAGGCGCAGGCCGTCGGTCCGGACGCCCAGGACCTCCAGATCGAAGATCAGGGTGTTGAACTGGCTCTGGCCGCCCTGGTCGTCCGTCTGAACGAACCGCGTCTCGCTGCGGTAGCGATAGGTGTCGCCCGCCGCGTCCGGCCGGGTGCGGATCTGTGTCGTCGCGCGCCCCGCCGGATCGCCCGCGGCTTGCGCCACCGCCGGGGCGGCGGCGCAGCTCCCGATGGCCAGGGCCAGCAGCGCGGCGCGCATGCTCACCGGCCTACGAAGTTCCCGGGCCGGCGTTCGGCCACCGACCGGACGCCCTCGGCGAAATCCTCGGTGGCGCGCAGGATGGCCTGTTCGTCGTGCTCGATGCTGGTCTGCGCCCGGACGTCGGCGGCCAGCCTGGCGCGCAGGGTCTTGCGGGTGGCCTTCACGGCCAGGGGCGCGTTCTCGGCGATCTCCTGCGCGAGCTTGAGCGCCGCCCCGCGAAGCTCGTCCATCGGGACCACCTCGTCGACCAGACCCCAGGCCAGGCCTTCCTCGGCCTTGATCCGCCGTCCGGTCAGGAACATCAGCGCCGCCCGCTGCTGGCCGACCAGCCTGGGCAGGGTGTGGGTCAGGCCGAAGCCGGGGTGGAACGACAGCTTCACGAAGTTGGCGGCGAAGCGGGCCTCGGGCGCCGCGATCCGGAAATCCGCCACCAGCGCCAGGCCCAGGCCCGCGCCCACGGCCGAGCCCTGCACCGCCGCCACGATCGGGGTCTCGACCGAGAACAGCCGCACGGCCTGGTCGTAGAGCGCGTTCACCCCGGCCATACCGGAGGCCACCTTGTCGGTGGGCGAGGCGAAGTCGGCGCCGCCGCAGAAGGTGCGACCCTCGCTCTGCAGCACGATGGCGCGCACGTCGTTGGACGCATCGCAGGCCTCCATCGCGTCGGCCAACTCGGACATGAACTCGACCGAGACGAAGTTGTGCGGCGGCCGGTCCAGGGTGACCACCGCCACATGCCCGTCCATCGCGACCTTCACGTGGTCGCCGTAAGCTT
>Ga0255338_1001081_pt1 | contig 59197 bp, 61 predicted proteins | sample MeOH1_35cm_T4_19_FD_203715 | JGI IMG/M metagenome (GOLD analysis project Ga0255338, IMG submission 203715) | Sandy soil microbial communities from University of British Columbia, Vancouver, Canada - MeOH1_35cm_T4_195 | ecosystem: Engineered > Artificial ecosystem > Sand microcosm > Unclassified ... | reverse complement strand
CTCGGGCGGCGCAGCACGCCGCTTCGAACAGGAAATCGAGGTGGGCATGGTCGGCATCAACGTGCCCATCCCCGTGCCGATCGCGTTCTTCTCCTTCGGCGGCTGGCGCAACTCGCTGTTCGGCGACCAGCACGTGCACGGCATGGAAGGCGTGCGCTTCTACACCCGCGGCAAGGTGATCACCACGCGCTGGCCGTCGAGCGACGCGCTGCCGCAGGGCTTCAACATGCCCACGCTCGGCTGACGCCGTGCGGTGAGGCGGGAGGAGTGAGGCGTGAGGCGTAACGTCGTCGAGTCACGAGTCAGTCACGGGTCACCGAGTTCATGAGCGGCAGAGAAGACATCCTCGATCGCATACGCACGCGGCTCGCAGTCGGCGCGCAGGGCATTACGGAGCGCCGCGCGCGTGTCGAGGCGCATATCGCGGCCCGTCAGCGCAGCCCGCAGCCGCAGCCTCCGTCCGATCCGGTGAGCAGCTTCCGCGAGCGCGTACTGAAGCTCGCGAGCACTTGCGACCGCGTTGCAAACGCAGGCGAAGTGCCGGCTGCCGTCGCACGCTATCTCGCCGGGCACGGATTGCCGGCGCGCGCGGTGTGCTGGCCGGCGCTGTCGGCGGTCGACTGGAGCAGCGCGGCGCTTGCCGTCGAGGCGCGTGCCGCGCGCGGCGACGATGCCGTCGGCATAACGGGCGCGTACTGCGGCATCGCGGAGACCGGCACGCTCGCCATGCTGTCCGGACACGACACGCCGGGAAGCGTGAGCCTGCTGCCCGAGACGCACATTGCCGTGCTGAGCTGCGATCGCATCGTGAGCGCGATGGAAGATGTGTGGACGTTGCTGCGCTCGGAGCACGGCACGCTGCCGCGTGCGGTGAATTTCATTTCCGGCCCCTCGCGCACCGCCGATATCGAGCAGACGGTCACGCTCGGCGCGCATGGGCCGTCGCGCGTGCACATCGTGCTGTTCGGCTGACGCAAGCTCACCGGCCGCAGAGCGGGCACACGTCGTGCTCGCTGCGCAGGCTTTCATTTCACGCGAGCGCATCCATGCAGGTACTGACGCCCAGCCTCGACTACGCGCAGTTCGTCGCCGGCATTGCCAGGGCGCCGTCGCGCGTTCTGCTGCTCGATTATGACGGCACGCTTGCGCCGTTTCGCGTGAAGCCGGAAGACGCGCACCCGTATCCCGAGGTGCTGCCGGTGCTGCAGGAAATCATGCGCGCCGGCGGCACGCGCGTGGTCATCGTCAGCGGACGCCCGGCAGCCGACGTCGTTCCATTGCTCGACCTCGAGGCGCGGCCCGAGATCTGGGGCGCACACGGCTGGGAGCGGCTGCAGCCGGACGGCACGGCGACCTTCGAGCAGCCCGGCGAGGCGGAGCGTGCGGTGCTTGCTGACGCCGCAACTGCGATCACGGCCATCGCTGCGCGGGGCGCGCGCGTCGAGCGCAAGCTCGCGAGCATTGCGCTGCACTGGCGCGGGCTGGCGCAGTATGACGCGCAATCATGCAGTGACGCCGCGATGCGCGCATGGTCTCCGTACACGGAATCCGGCCTGCTCGCGCTGTTGCCGTTCGATGGCGGGCTGGAGCTGCGCGTGCCCGGCTGCAACAAGCAGCACGCGGTGAAAGCCATACTCGCAGCCACGCCGCCGGATGCCGCGATTGCCTACCTCGGCGACGACATGACCGACGAAGACGCTTTCCGCGCCATCAAGGCACGCGGCATGTCGGCGCTGGTACGCACCGAGTTTCGCCCCACCGCAGCCGATGTCTGGCTTCAGCCCCCGGGCGATCTCGTCGCGTTCCTGGCGCACTGGCGCGTGGCGCGCCGCTGAATTCTCCGGCCCTGATCTTGCTTGAATGACTTCCGTTTACGCGAGCGGAAGTCCGTAGGCCGTGTGTCGTTTCAATCAATGGTATTGCGGGCAGTGCGCTGCAAAAATTACCGATTCGAATCGGCCGCAGCACATCCAGAGGTTCCATTAGAATGATCGTCGGCGTTCGGCGCAGCGGCGCATCCCTGCTTTTCCCGCCTGCCGTGACCGGCGTCTTTCCGTTTCCGCAGCACGACGTCATGGAGCCCGGGCCATGAGACGCGAGCGTGATCGTCTGGTCGTCGTGTCCAACCGCCTGCCGTTCGTGTTCGAGCGCGACGCCGCCGGACGCTGGGTGGGAAAAGAAGGCGCGGGCGGGCTGATCTCCGCATTGCTGCCGGTGCTGAGCGATCGCGGCGGCGTATGGATAGGCTGGCCGGGGACGTCGGAGTCCGGCCGCGATCTCGAGCTCGCCGTCACCGAGGCGAGCCGCGAGTCGGGCTATTCGCTGCGCGCGGTAATGCTCGAGGCCGGGGAAGTGCACAACTTCTACGAAGGCTTCTCCAACGAGATCATCTGGCCGCTGTTCCACGACCTGCAGTCGCTGTGCTGCTTCGACCCGGCGTACTGGCTGACGTACCAGCAGGTGAACCGCAAGTTCGCCGCCGCGGTGCTCTCCGAGTGCGGCGACGAGGACTTCATCTGGGTGCACGACTATCACCTGATGAACGTCGCCGCCGAAGCGCGGGCGATGGGGTGCTGCGCGCGCATGGGCTTCTTCCTGCACATTCCTTTCCCGTCGCCGGATATCTACATGAAGATGCCGTGGCGGCTGCCGCTGCTGCAGGCGCTGCTGCAATACGATCTCATCGGCTTCCAGACGCCGCGCGACCGGCGCAATTTCGTGCAGTGCGTGCGGCTGCTGATCGAGGACGCCGAGGTGCACGGGAAAGGCAACGTCGTCTTCATAGAGCAGGAGGGGCATACGGCGCGCGTCGCCAGTTTCCCGATCAGCATCGATTACAACGCGTTCTGCCGGCAGGCCGATGCTCCGGAAGTCGGTGTAAAGGCCGCCGAAATCCGCCGGCTGCTGCCGCGCCGCAAGCTGATACTCGGCGTCGACCGCCTCGACTACACCAAGGGCATTCCGCACCGCCTGCAGGCTTTCCGCAACGCGCTTGACCGCTACCCGCAGCTGCGCGAGCGCGTATCGCTCATCCAGGTCGTCGTGCCGAGCCGCGTCGACATACCGGAATATCTCGATCTCAAGATGCAGATCGAGCAGCTCGTGGGCGAGATCAACGGCCGCTTCATGCGCCCCGGCGGATGGGTGCCGGTGTGGTACGTCTACAGCAGCCTCACGCGCGACGACCTGCTGGCGTACTACCGCGCCGCGGACATGGCGCTGATCACGCCGCTCAAGGACGGGATGAACCTCGTGGCGAAGGAATACTGCGCGTGCAGCGAGGAGAACTGCTCCCTCATCCTGTCCGAGTTCGCCGGCGCTGCCCAGCAGCTGCAGCGCGGCGCGATGCTCGTCAATCCGTACGACATCGAAGGCGTCGCCGACGCGATCTACCGCGCGTATACGCTCAGCGACGACGCCCGGCGGACGCGCATGCGCGCGATGCGCCGTGCCGTGCGCGACTACGATATCTTCTGGTGGGTGGATGCTTTCCTGCAGGCTGCAATCGGCCGGGATCTCAGCGCGTTTCCGTGGCCGGAGAATCACATCGGCGAGGCGATCGTCCCGAACGTCCCGCTGTGACGCGGAACTTCTGACCTGCGTCCGGTCAGACTCATAACGACAACGAAACGGGCGCTGCTCCTCATGACGCCCGGATGCCACGCGAGGAAGCATGCCCCATCTCAGTTTCCTGCCCGAATTCCCGGTCGCCACGCACCCGCTGCTGCTGTTCGGCGTGCTGCTCATCGTCGGCGTGGCGGGCGGCGAGCTGGTCCAGCGCGCGGTGCGGCTGCCGCGCATCACGGGTTACGTGCTGACCGGCATGCTGTTCGGCCCGGGCGGATTGAACGTGCTCAACGAGCGCCTGCTTTCCGAGTCGTGGATTTTCGTCGACATCGGGCTCGGGCTGGTGCTGTTCGAGCTCGGCCGGCGCCTGCACCTGCGCTGGCTCGTGCGCGAGCGCTACGTGCTGGCGACCGGCATGGCGGAAAGCGCGCTGTCGTTCGCGCTGGTCTATGTCGCGCTCATGTATTTCGACGTGCCGGCGCTGCATGCCGCGGTCGCCGCAGCGATCGGCGTATCGAGCTCTCCGGCAGTCGTGATGCTCGTCGCGCGCGAGCTGCGCGCGGAAGGCCAGCTCACCGAGCGCGCGCTGCATCTGGTCGCGGTCAACAGCGTCGTCGCATTCACGCTCACCACGATGTTCCTCTCCTGGATGCATCGCGAATACCGCGCCGACTGGATCACCGTCGTGCTGCATCCGCTCTACATGCTGTTCGGCTCGCTCATCCTCGGCGGCGCGGCGTGCGCCATCGGGCTCGCGCTCGCGCGCTGGCTGGGCAAGAGCGCCGAGCGGCAGGTCGTCATGCTCCTCGGCCTGGTGGTGTTCACCATAGGCGCTGCGCACATGCTGCGGTTGTCGGTGCTGTTCGCGCTGCTCGCGGTGGGGCTCATGCTGCGCAATCTCGACACGCGACATGACATCATGTCGGTCGATCTCGGCCGCACGGAGCAGCTGTTCTTCGTGGTGCTCTTCGTCGTGACGGGCGCGCGGCTCGCGTTGCCTCAGCTTGCCACCGGCGGCATCGTCGCGCTGGTCTTTCTCGCCGCGCGCTTCGTCGGCAAGTCGCTCGGCGTGCTGGCGCTCGCGCCGTTCTCCGGCGCAAGGGCGGGATCGGCGGGCTGGCTGTGCCTCGCGTTGACGCCCATGTCCGGGCTCGCCCTCGCGCTGGTGCAGGAGACGACGTACATCTATCCGGACTTCGGCGCCGATATCGCGGCCATCCTGCTCTCGGCGGTGTTGATCCTGGAGCTGCTCGGGCCGCTCGCCGTGCAGGTGGCGTTGCGCCAATCGGGCGAGGCGGAGCGCCAGGAGGCGGCATGAGCGCAGACCTCGTGTTTCACGGCTCGCAACGCAGCACGATGGGTGTGGAGCTCGAGCTCCAGATCCTCAATTCGCATGACTTCAACCTCGCGCGCGACGCCGCCGACCTGCTCGCGCTGCTCGGCAAACGCGCGTTGCCCGGAGCGCTGAAGCCCGAGATCACGGAGAGCATGATCGAGGTGAACAGCTCGGTACACGAAAGTTACCGCACGCTCTGCGACGAGCTGCACGTCCTGCGCGACGCCATCTCGGAGGCCGCGCGCAAGCTCAACGTGCGCATCGCAGGCGGCGGCTCGCATCCGTTTCACCGCTGGAGCGACCGGCGTATCTATCCGACCGAGCGTTTCCAGCATCTGCTCAGGGTGTACGGCTACCTCGCCAAGCAGTTCACCGTGTTCGGACAGCACGTGCACCTCGGCTGCGCCGACGGCGACGAGGCGCTTTATCTCACCCATATGCTTGCGCGTTACGTGCCGCACTTCATCGCGCTGTCGGCCTCGTCGCCTTTCCAGGAAGGAGAGGACACGGCCTATCAATCGTCGCGGCTCAATACCGTCAGCGCGTTTCCGCTTTCCGGGCAGGTACCCTTTCTGCTTCGCTGGGACGAGTTCACGGCCTACTTCGAGCAGATGCGCGCCTACGGCATCGTCTCGAGCATGAAGGACTTCTACTGGGACATCCGGCCAAAGCCCGAATACGGCACGGTCGAGATCCGCGTGTTCGATACGCCGCTCACAGTGGAGCGCGCGGCGCGCGTCGCCGCCTATGCGCACTGCATAGCGCGTTATCTCCTTGCGGAGCGCCCGGCGCAACCCTCGCGCGAGGTGTACACGGTGTACAACTACAACCGCTTCCAGGCGTGCCGCTACGGTATCGATGCGACCGTCGTGGATGCGTCGGCGGCCCGGCCGGTCGCGCTGCGCGACGAGATCATCGACACGTTGCGCCGCGTTGCGCCCCATGCGCAGCCCCCGGGAAACGCAGACGCGCTGGCATCTGTCGCTGCGGACGTCCAGGCGGGACGCACCGACGCGCAATGGCTGCGCGCGACCTACAAGGCGCTCGGCTCGATCAACGATGTTGCGCGCGAGCAGAGCACGCTATGGATGGAAGGATGAGCTTAGCGGAAGAGCCGCTCAGGATCGGCCTGTCGCCGCGGTTCCTGCACCGCGTGCCGGCGGAGCTCGGATTCAAGGGCAAGAAGCTGCAGTACCTCGAGCAGTCCATCGCGCACTGGCTGATGCGCGGCAACGCGCTCGTGTTCATGATTCCGTCGATACAGGCGGGCGGCGTGATCGAGCCCGGCGAGCTGCGGATCGCGCAGTACGTGCGAGCGCTGGACGGGCTCGTGCTGCAGGGCGGGGCGGACGTGAGCCCGCTCGCGTACGGCGAGACGCCGCTGCGCCCCGAATGGGATGGCGACGGCATACGCGACACGTACGAGCTCGAGCTGCTGCGCGGCTTCGTTGCCGCCGGAAAACCCGTGCTCGGCATCTGCCGCGGGCTGCAGCTGATCAATGTCGCTTTCGGCGGCACCCTGTATCAGGACATCGCGGTGCAACGCGGCCACGAACGCCACTACGATCCGGACGCGTACGACCAGCATTTTCACGACGTCGAGCTCGTGCCCGGCTCGGTGCTGGCTGCCGGCTATCGCGATTGCCGCGGCGGACGCGTGAACAGCATCCACCACCAGGCGGTCAAAGACCTTGCCGGCGGATTTGCCGTCGAGGCGCTGTCCGTGCCGGACGGCATCGTCGAGGCGATACGCTGGACCGGCCCGAGCTACGTGGCGGGGGTGCAATGGCATCCTGAATTTCACGATTCCGCCGATGCGACCGTCCTGGATGGCCGGCCGATTCTCGACGGCTTCCTGGGCGCCGCAGCGCAGGCGCGATGCGGACCGGTAGACCCATGACGAGGAGCGATATGCACAACATGACGAGGTGGATCTTCGCCGGCATGCTTGCCTGCAGCGCGGCGACGCTGGCGCAAGGCGCAGAGCAGGCGGCAGTGATGTCGGGCGGCATAGGATCGAGTGCGCGCGACGAGCTTGCGGCGAAAGCGCACGGCTACAACACGAAGCTGGTGTTCGCGCTGAGCTCGCGGGAATACATTTCGGACGTCGACGTGGAAATCACGAATGCGGCCGGCCGGAAAGTCGCGAGCCACCGCACCGAGGGGCCGTGGATGTTTGCGCGGCTGCCGCCCGGCGACTACACCGTGCGCGCAACGTTTAACGGTAACACACTCACAAAGAAAGTGAGCGTCGGTAAAGAGGGCCAGAAAGTCGTAAACTTCCTCTGGCCGGTATCGGCGGGCGAAACCGGGACGACCGAAGGCGCAGCGGCGCGCTGATCGCATTCGGGTCCTGCGGGCGCAGCGCGCCGCGCCGGCAAACGCAGGGGGCGTGATGCGAGCAGTGATCGTAGCGCTGTGGTGGTTGTGCGCGGTCGTCGGTGCGCATGCAGCCGACGTGCGCGTGCTGACCATAGAAGGCGCCATCAGCCCCGCGACGGCCGACTACGCCATACGCGGCTTGCGCCAGGCCGCGGAACACCATGACGCGCTGGTGGTGCTCAAGCTCGACACGCCCGGCGGTCTCGACATCGCGATGCGGCGCATCATTCGTGAAATCCTCGCTTCGCCCGTGCCGGTGGCCGCTTTCGTGGCGCCCAATGGCGCGCGTGCCGCCAGCGCCGGGACATACATGCTGTACGCGAGCCACATCGCGGCCATGGCCCCGGCGACGAATCTCGGCGCTGCAACTCCCGTGCAAATCGGCGGTGGCGACGCGGCGCCGGCGCGCGGAAAAAAGGACGGCAAGAGCGGCGACGCAGGGCACGACACGATGAAGGCGAAGCAGGTGAACGACGCCGCAGCCTACATACGCAGCCTCGCTCAATTGCGCAGCCGCAACGCGGACTGGGCGGAGAAAGCGGTCCGCGAGTCCGTCAGTCTTTCCGCGGCCGAGGCGAAGAAGCTCGACGTCGTGGACGTCATTGCGGCCGATGTGCCGGCGCTGGTGAAGGCGCTGCACGGCCGGACCGTCAACGTGCTCGGCAAAGACGTCAAGCTCGATATCGAGCAGGCGCCCATCGTGGCCGTCGAGCCCGACTGGCGCAGCCGGGTGCTCGCGATCGTCGCGGATCCGAATCTCGCGCTGATCCTCATGATGCTCGGCATCTACGGGCTCATTTTCGAATTTTCCAATCCGGGCTATGTGTTGCCCGGCGTCGCGGGCGGCATCTGCCTGCTGCTCGGCCTCTTTGCGCTGCAGATGCTGCCCATCAATTACGCTGGCCTTGCGCTGATATTCTTCGGCATTGCGTGCATCGTGGCCGAGGCTTTCGTGCCAAGCTTCGGCACACTGGGCATAGGCGGCGGCATTGCGCTGATTGCTGGTATGGTGATGCTGATGGATCCCGACGTTCCGGGCTACGGCGTGCCGCTGCCGCTGATCGTGGCGGTGGGCGTCTTCAGTGCCGGGCTGGTGTTCGCGACGGTGTCGCTCGCGGTGCGCGCGCGCCGCCGGCCGGTGGTGAGCGGGCGCGAAGAGCTGGTCGGGGCGCAGGGTATCGTGGTGCAGGACGGCTGGGCGCGGGTGCGCGGCGAGCTGTGGCGCGTGGCAAGCACGGCGCCGCTCGCGATCGGCCAGGCAGTGCGTGTGATCCGGCTCGACGGTCTCACGTTGAGCGTTGAACCGATAACAAGCCTTAACAAGGGAGGTGGATCATGATTTTCGGCTGGGGGTTGGACTTTCTGGCGATCATTGTCGTCATCCTGCTCTTCTCGACGTTTCGCATACTGCGCGAATACGAGCGGGGCGTCGTTTTCATGCTGGGCCGGTTCTGGAAAGTGAAAGGGCCGGGACTCATCATGGTGATACCGATGGTGCAGCAGATGGTGAAGGTGGATCTGCGCACGATCGTGATGGATGTGCCGAGCCAGGACGTCATCTCGCGCGACAACGTCTCGGTGAAAGTGAATGCGGTGCTCTATTTCCGCGTCATCGACCCGCAGAAGGCGATCATCCAGGTCGCGAACTTCTACGAGGCGACGAGCCAGCTTGCGCAGACCACGCTGCGCGCGGTGCTGGGCAAGCACGAGCTCGACGAGATGCTCGCCGAGCGCGACAAGCTCAATCTCGACATCCAGCAGATCCTCGACACGCAGACCGATGTGTGGGGAATCAAGGTCGCCAACGTCGAGATCAAGCACGTCGACATCGACCCGTCCATGGTGCGCGCCATCGCGCAACAGGCGGAAGCCGAGCGGGCGCGCCGCGCGAAAGTCATTCATGCGGACGGCGAGCTGCAGGCGTCGGAAAAACTCCTGCAGGCGGCGCAGATGCTGGCGCAGCAGCCGCAGGCGATGCAGCTGCGATATCTGCAGACGCTGAATTCGATCGCCGGCGACAAGAGCTCGACCATCGTGTTCCCGGTGCCTGTCGATCTGCTTTCTCCGCTCCTCAATGCGCTCGGCCGGCACAAGGAAGGCGGGGGCGCCTGACCGGTTGTGATGCGTTCGCAGTGTCCGATGCTAGAATCCCCGAAAACCGGGGAGGAGCATGGACACTGCGAAAAAACCCCTCGCTTGCGCGTATGTCGCGCTGGTGTTGTGGACGGCGAGCGCAACGGGCCTGGCCGCTGAAACTGCCGAAGTAACCCAACTGCCGGCCGTTGCCGGCATTCCCGTCGATTTCATTTTGTTCGCGCTGACGCTCGCGGGCGTGGCGATCTTCCACCGTCATACGCTCGCGGTCGCCCTCAGCGGGCTCGTCGTCATCACGCTTTACAAGCTGATTTTCACCGGCTTCAAGACCGGAGCCGGCGTGGCGGGCTTCGGCCTCCACCTCCAGCACGAATGGGTGATACTCGCCAACCTGTTCGGATTGCTGCTCGGTTTCGCCCTGCTGTCCCAGCATTTCGAGGACAGCCACGTTCCGCGCGAGCTGCCGCGCTTTCTCCCGGGCGACTGGAAAGGCGGCTTCGTGCTGCTCGTGATGATCTTCGTGCTGTCGAGCTTTCTCGACAATATCGCGGCGGCCATGATCGGCGGAACGATCGCGATGACCGTGTTCCGCGGCAAGGTGCACATCGGCTATCTCGCCGCGATCGTCGCTGCCTCGAACGCCGGCGGCGCGGGCAGCGTCGTCGGCGACACCACGACCACCATGATGTGGATAGACGGCGTGAGCCCGCTCGACGTGCTGGAAGCGTACGTCGCCGCCAGTGTGGCGGTGGTGATCTTCGGCATACCGGCGGCGCTGCAGCAGCAGAGGTATTCGCCCATACTCAAGCATGAAAAGCGCGGGCTGAAGATAGACTGGACGCGTGTCGGTGTCGTCGTCGCCATATTGGTGGCGGCCATCGTCGCCAACGTGGTGGTCAACGTGCGCTACGCGCATCTCGCCGACTCTTTTCCTTTCATAGGCGCTGCCGTCTGGGTCGCGCTGCTCGTGACCGCGCCGTTGCGAGCGCCGAAGTGGGGTCTGCTGCCGGGTGCGTTCAAAGGCAGCATCTTCCTGCTCTCGCTCATCCTGTGCGCGTCGATGATGCCGGTGGAGCGCCTTCCCGCCGCATCCTGGCACACCGCTCTTGGGCTGGGCTTCGTCTCGGCCGTGTTCGACAACATTCCGCTCACGGCACTTGCCCTCAAGCAGGGCGGCTATGACTGGGGCTTTCTCGCGTACGCGGTGGGCTTCGGCGGATCGATGATCTGGTTCGGCTCTTCGGCCGGGGTTGCGCTGTCGAACATGTTTCCGGAGGCGAAGTCCGTGGCGCTGTGGCTGCGGCACGGGTGGTATGTTGCCGTGGCGTATGTCGCAGGGTTCCTCGTATTGCTGACGGTTCTCGGCTGGCATCCCAACGAACGACATAAAGGCGTGTCCGGCGCGAGCGTGCATGCGGCGCAGCCTGTGCCTGATGGCAGGTCCGTCGCCAGCCCCGACCCTAGATGACGGCTTTGCGTTCCCGGCCGCTCGCGACGATCGTTCTCGCCGGGGGTATCGCGGCAGAAGGCTGCATCAGCGCCGCCCATGCAGCAGGCAGCGACGGCGCCGCGCGCAATTTCATCTGGCTGGCTGTGCTGCTGCTCGCCGCCAACATCGCAGGCAGGCTGGTCGAGCGCGCGCGCATGCCCGGCGTGCTGGGCGAACTGCTCGTCGGCATCGTGCTCGGCAATCTTTACCTCGCAGGAATCGGGGTCTTCGAGCCGCTGAAGGGCGATGCCATCATGGAGTTCGTCGCCGAGCTTGGCGTCGTCATCCTGCTGTTTCAGATCGGGCTCGAGTCCAGCCTTAAACAGATGCGCGAGGTCGGCGCCCGCGCGCTTGCCGTCGCCATCGTGGGCGTTCTATTGCCGTTCGTGCTCGGCACTTTCGTCGCGGGTCCCTGGCTGCTTCCCGGTCTGTCGTTCAACGCCTACCTGTTCCTGGGCGCGACGCTCACGGCAACGTCGGTGGGCATCACCGGCCGCGTGTTCCAGGATCTCGGTCGGCTGCAGATGCGCGAGGCGCAGATCGTGCTCGGTGCGGCGGTCATCGACGACGTGCTCGGCCTGGTGATACTGGCGGTCGTTACCAGCCTGGTGCAGGAAGGCGCGATCAGCGGTGGCCAGGTGGCGCGCATCATCGTCGCGGCAGTCGTCTTCCTCATCGGCTCCATCATGCTGGGACGGGCGATTGCGCCGTGGATAAGCAGGGGCCTTGCGCGCATCGACGCCGGCGTGGCGATGAAGCTCGCCCTGATATTGAGCGTGTGCCTTACCATGGCCTGGCTGGCGGAAACGATAGGCTTGGCGCCTATCGTGGGCGCGTTCGCCGGCGGGCTGGTGCTCGAACCGGTATTTCTCACGGCGTTCGAGGAGCCGGAGATCGTGCGCAAGCTGCGCCGCATGGTGTCAGCCGGCGATCCGAAGTCGGCAGCCATCGACGAGGTGCTGCGCGAGCACGCGGGGCATCATCATCACGAGCTGCTCGCGCCGCTCGGTTATTTCTTCGTGCCCGTGTTCTTCGTCTACACCGGCATGCAGGTTCAGCTCACGAGCTTTTTCGACCCGGCGACGGTAGCGATAGCACTCGGCATCACCGTCGTCGCGCTGGCCGGAAAGATCGCTGCAGGCTACGTTGCCGGCAACGTGAACCGCGCGCTGGTCGGTTGGGGCATGGTGCCGCGCGGCGAAGTGGGGCTGATATTCGCAATGGTGGGCAAGCAGCTCGGCGTGGTGAGCGAGCAGGCGTTCGCGGTGATCGTCATCATGGTCATTTTGACGACCGTGGTGACACCGATTGCTCTCGTCAGGCTGCTCCGCAAGCAAGGCGTACAGCACACGAAATGAGCAGCGAATCGGCCCGCCCGCCTTGCTTGCTTTCGCCCGAAGTCGGGTATAGCATTACCGCGCCATAATATGGGATTGCGTAGCTTAAAATGAGCGCTGCCCGCTCCGGCGGGCGTCCGCGCTGATACCAACGAATCCAAACGCCTTAATCACCACTATCGTGTTCAGGAGGGAACGATGAAGAAGCCGTCCAGCAAGCAACCGCAACAAACGAGTGCGTCGCGCCGCACGTTTCTGACCCGCGCCGCCGCGACGACCGGCGCCGCGCTGGGTGCGCTGCCGCTGCTCGCACAAGCGCAGCAAAAGCCGGCTGCGCCGGCGGTTGCAAGCTCCACCGGCCCGATCAGCATGCGCTGGCAAAGCACGTGGCCTTCGAAGGATATCTTCCATGAGTACGCCCTCGACTTCGCCAAGAAGGTGAACGACATGACGGGCGGCGAGCTCAAGATCGAGGTGTTGCCGGCAGGCGCAGTGGTACCCGCGTTCGGCCTGCTCGACGCGGTGTCCAAGGGCGCGCTCGATGGCGGTCACGGCGTGATGGTCTACCACTACGGCAAGCAGACCGCGCTCGCGCTGTGGGGCTCGGGACCGGCCTTCGGCATGGACGCGAACATGCTGCTCGCCTGGCACAAATACGGCGGCGGCCAGCAACTGCTCGATAAGCTCTACAAGTCTATCGGCGCCAACGTGGTGTCGTTCCCGTACGGCCCGATGCCGACGCAGCCGCTGGGCTGGTTCAAGAAGCCGATCACCAAGATCGAAGACTTCAAGGGCCTGAAGTTCCGCACCGTCGGCATCTCGATCGACGTGTTCACCGGCTTGGGCGCTGCAGTCAACGCGCTGCCCGGCGGCGAGATCGTTCCGGCCATGGACCGCGGCCTGCTGGACGCCGCCGAGTTCAACAACGCGACCTCCGACCGTGTGCTGGGCTTCCCGGACGTCTCCAAGGTCTGCATGCTGCAGAGCTACCACCAGAACGCCGAGCAGTTCGAGATCATGTTCAACAAGACCAAGTTCGACGCGCTGCCGGCAAAAATGAAGGCGATCATCGCGAACGCGGTGGAGGCGGCTTCCGCCGACATGTCGTGGAAAGCGGTGGACCGCTATTCCAAGGACTATCTCGAGATGCAGGAGAAGCAGGGCGTCAAGTTCTACAAGACGCCGGATGCCGTGTTGCAGCGGCAGCTCACCGCCTACGACCAGGCGGCGGACAAGAAAGTGGGGGAAAACCCGCTGTTCAAGGAAATCGTGGAATCGCAGAAGCAGTTCGCGCAGCGCGCGGTCCGTTGGGACATGGACACCAACGTCAACCGCCGCATGGCGTACAACCATTACTTCGGCGGCAAGAAGCCTGCCGCGCCCGCAAAGAAGGCGTGATTCTGCGTTAGCTAAAACACCATCCGGCAATCCGGATGGTGTTTTTTTTCGCGCAATTGGCACTGTGGGCGCGTGACACACGCGCCTGGGGGATAGAGATGCAACAACTGCTGTTATTCGTCGACCGGCTCAGTACATGGGTCGGTCAGGCATTCTCCTGGTTCATCGTGGGGCTGACCTTGCTCATCTCGTGGGAGGTGTTCTCGCGCTATGCGCTCGATGCGCCGCATGCGTGGGCGTTCGACGCGATGATCATGATGTACGGGACGCTGTTCATGATGGCCGGCGCGTACACGCTGTCGAAGAACGGACACGTGCGCGGCGATGTGCTCTACGGATTCTTCCGCCCGCGCACCCAGGCGACGATAGACCTGACGCTCTACATCATCTTTTTCATACCCGGCGTCGTGGCGCTCGCCTACGCCGGTTACGACTATGCCTCGCAATCCTGGGCGATCAACGAGCATTCGAACATCACCGCCGACGGGCCGCCGATCTACCCGTTCAAGACCATCATTCCGCTTGCGGGCGCCATCCTGCTGCTGCAGGGTATCGTGGAGATCGTCCGCTGCGTGATCTGCCTGAAGCAGGGCGAATGGCCGAAGCGCCTCGAGGACGTCGAGGAAGTGGACGTCGATAAACTGAAGGAGATGGTCCACGTGAGCGACGAGGACATTCAGAAGCTCGACGCCGAAGTCCTGCGTCAGGAGGCGGCGAAATGAAGATCCGCAAGGAGTTGTGGTTCGGCTTTTCGCTGATGGGGATCATCCTGCTGTCCATCGCGGTGATGATGCCGTGGGGGAACGTCACGAGCGGTCATCTGGGCCTGCTCATGCTGTCGCTGATCGTCGTCGCGATCATGCTCGGTTTCCCGACGGCGTTCACGCTGATGGGCCTCGGGATGTCCTTCGCGTACATCGCCTATCGCGAGGTGAATCCGGATCTCGCCGTGGACCAGGTGTTGAACCTCATGGTGCAGCGCGGCGCGTACGGCGTGATGTCGAACGACGTGCTGATCGCCGTGCCGCTGTTCGTGTTCATGGGCTATCTCGTTGAGCGTGCGGCGCTCATCGACAGGCTGTTCAAGAGCCTGCACCTTGCTACAGCGCGCGTGCCCGGCTCGCTTGCGGTTGCGACGATCGTCACGTGCGCGATATTCGCGACAGCGACCGGCATCATCGGCGCCGTCGTGACGCTGATGGGTCTGCTCGCGATGCCGGCGATGCTGAAAGCCGGCTACAACGTGAAGGTGTCAGCCGGCACGATCACCGCCGGCGGCTGCCTCGGCATCCTGATACCGCCTTCCGTCCTGCTGATCCTTTATGGCGCGACAGCGGGCGTGTCCGTAGTGCAGTTGTACGCAGGCGCGTTCTTTCCGGGATTGATGCTCGCCGGACTCTATCTGGTGTACATCATCATCCTCGCGAAGCTCAAGCCCGACCTCATGCCGCCGCTGCCGGAGTCCGAGCGTGCTGTGCGGTTGCCGACGTTCGCGCAGACGCTCGCTGCGCACGGCCGCAATGCGCTGACGGGTCTCGCCGGTGCGATCGGCGGCAGGCGCGGCGTGCAATCTCGCACGGCGTTCGCACAGTTCTTCGTCTCGCTCCTGCCGGCGCTCGCCATCGCCGGCGTGCTGCTCGTCACCTATCGGGTCGCCACGGCGCCGGTCATCGTCGATACGACGGGGCTGGTGGAATCGGGCTCCGAAGTGGTAGAGACGCCGACGGATCAAGGCGGGCTCGCAGAGCCGCCGCTGGAAGAGTCGAAGCCCGAGCAACTGGGCGGCGCCACGGAGGCGAAGCCGGAATCCGGTCCTCAGCCGCTCGTCGAGGCTGCGCCGGCGAAGGAAGAGGCAGCGAAGCCTGCTGCCGCGACGCCCGCCGCTAAGCCCGCTGCGGCAAGCGCGACGGCTGCGGCCGAGCCGGAGCGCCTGCCTGTGCCGACGTGGTTCTGGGTGACGGCAGGTATATTTGTCGCGATGATTCTCGCGCTGTACGCCTTCTGGAGCTGGCAGCGCTTCGAAGTCTTCAAGATGCTGTTGTCGTCGTTCTTCCCGCTGGCCCTGCTCATACTCGCGGTGCTCGGCTCCATCGTGTTCGGGTTCGCCACGCCGACTGAAGCCGCTGCGGTGGGCGCGTTCGGCGGCTTCATCCTCGCAGCGGTCTATCGGCTGATCGAGAACTGGCGCACCGCGAGCAAGGAGGGCAATCCGACCGCCAGCATCTGGCGCACGGTGAAGGAACTCGGCGTCATTCTGCGCGACTCGTCGTTCCTCACCGCCAAGACCAGCGCGATGGTGTGCTGGCTGTTCGTCGGATCGGCGATATTCTCCGCGGCGTTCGCGCTGCTCGGCGGGCAGGAGCTGGTCGAGAAATGGGTGCTTTCTCTGAACATGACGCCGGTGCAGTTCATGGTGCTGGCTCAGTTCATCATCTTCATACTCGGCTGGCCGCTGGAATGGACGGAGATCATCGTCATCTTCATGCCGATCTTCATTCCGCTGCTGGGGCACTTCAATATCGATCCTCTGTTCTTCGGATTGCTGGTCGCGCTGAACCTGCAGACGGCTTTCCTGTCGCCGCCGGTGGCGATGGCGGCGTTCTATCTCAAAGGCGTCTCGCCGCCGCACGTGACGCTCAACCAGATCTTCGCCGGAATGATGCCGTTCATGGCGATCCAGGTGTTCGCCATCTTCCTGCTGTACATGTTCCCGGGCATAGGTCTGTGGCTCCCGCAGGTGCTGTACAAGTGACGTGACATGCGGGCAGGGCGGCGATCAGCCGCCTTGCCCGCTTCCGCTCCGATTTTCACCAGCCATGCGCGCGCTGCGTCCGGTCGTGTTCGCTCTCAGCGCCGCGGCATTCTTTCTCTCGTTCTTCCACCGCGTCGCGCCCGCCGCGCTTTCGGGCGAGCTGACGGCGACGTTCCACGTCGGCGGCGCAGCGCTCGGCGCGCTCGCAGCGACGTATTTCTACATCTACATGTGCATGCAGATGCCGACCGGCATACTCGTCGATACCTGGGGGCCGCGGCGCGTGCTGACGTACGGCGGACTCGTCGCGGGCGCCGGCTCGGCACTGTTCGGGCTTGCGCCGAACGTCGAGATGGCGGCGGCAGGCCGCACGCTCGTCGGTCTCGGCGTGTCGGTGACGTTCGTCGCTTTTCTCAAGCTCAACGCGAGCTGGTTCCACGAGCGGCGTTTCGCCACCGCGACGGCGTTCGGCAACGCCATCGGCATCGGCGGCGCGCTGCTCGCGACCGCGCCGCTTGCCTGGCTCATTACGCTCGTGTCGTGGCGCAGCGTCTTCCTCGTCGCAGGCCTTTTGTCCATCGCGCTGGCGGTCGCAACATGGTGGTGGGTCCGCGACCATCCGCACGATGATGCGGTCCGTGCCGCCGCATCCGGAGCGGGCAGCGAGCGGTGGTGGGAAGGACTCGCCGAGGTGGTGCGCAACCGCGCCACCTGGCCCGGATTCTGGGTCACCTTCGGATTGTCGGGCAGCTTCATGAGCTTCATCGGTCTGTGGAGCGTTCCTTTTCTCGTCCAGACCTACGGCATGACCGCCATCGAAGCGAGCCGGCACGCCAGCGTGATCATTTTCTGCTCGGCGTGCTCGCTCACCGTGATCGGCACCTGCTCGGACTACCTGCAGCGCCGGCGCGCGCCCATCATCACCGCCGCGCTGCTGTACCTGGCCTGCTGGGCGGCGTGGATCGCAGGCGTGCCCGCGGGCTGGACTTACGCGATGGCTGCGGCCACGGGCTTCAGCGCGAGCGGCTTCTCGCTTGCATGGTCGTGCGCCAAGGAAGTGAACCGCCCGCGCTATGCGGGCACCGCGATGAGTGTCGCGAACACCGGCGGCTTTCTCGCGGCGGGCCTGCTCCAGCCGCTCGTCGGATGGGTGCTCGACGTCGCCACCGGCGGCGCGCCGCACGCGGCCACTGCGTCGCAGTTTCGCGGAGGGCTTGCGGTACTCGCCGCCTTCGCGGCAATCGGGCTGGCCGGCGCGTTGTTTATACGCGAGACCGGCTGTCGTAACATCTGGGCTGTCAACGCCAATACACCATCATGAAACCGAAAATCCTCGTAACACGTGAAGTCTTCGACGAAACCATTGCGTACCTCGGGCAGCACTGCGAGGTGGAATCCAACCAGGCCGACGTGCCGCTCGACGCGCAGCGACTGAAAGCCCGGCTCGCCGACAAGCAGGGCCTCATGTGCGCGCTGACGGACCGCGTCGACGGCGCCGTGCTCGACGCCGCGCCGCAGTTGAAAGTCGTCGCCAACATCGCCGTCGGCTACAACAACATCGACCTGCCGGCATGCACCGCGCGCGGCATCATGGCGACCAACACGCCGGGCGTGCTCGACGACAGCACCGCCGACCTCGCATGGGCGCTCATGCTCGCGGCAGCCCGCCGCATCACCGAGGTCGAGCGTTATATCCGCCAGGGCGAGTGGAAAGGGTGGCGGCTGAAGCAATGGCTCGGCATCGACGTTCACCACGCGACGCTGGGCATCGTCGGCATGGGGCGCATCGGGCAGGTGATCGCGAAGCGCGCGAGCGGCTTCGACATGCAGGTGCTGTATCACAATCGCAGGCGCATCGACGCTTCCATCGAGCAGCGCCTCAACGCGCAGTACGCGAGCCTCGACGATCTGCTCAGGCGCTCGGATTTCGTGGTGCTCCAGGTGCCGTACTCGCCGGAGACGCACCATCTCATCGGCGCGGCGCAACTCAAGCTCATGAAGCCCACTGCAATACTGGTCAACTCCACGCGCGGCGGCGTGGTCGACGACGCGGCATTGATCGAGGCGTTGCGCAACGGCACGATACGCGCTGCGGGCCTCGACGTGTTCGAGAACGAGCCTAATCTCAATCCGGCCTTCCTCGCGCTCGATAACGTCGCGCTTGCGCCGCATGTCGGGAGCTCGACGGAAGCGACGCGCCGCGCAATGGCGATGACGGCAGCGAAGAATCTCGTTGCCGCGCTCACCGGCGCGACGCCGCCCAATCTGCTCAACCCCGACGCAAAGCGGCATTGATCATGCAGCGCGGCGCCGGGGCGCTCTGGCGCCTCACTTTGAAGCAGATCGTCGAAGGCATGCGCGAAGGCAGATACACGTGCGCGGAACTCATGCGTGCGCATCTCGCACGCTGCGCGGCGCTCGAGCCGGCAGTGCAGGCGTGGGAGCATTTCGACGCCGAGCGTGCCATGGCGGCAGCGGAGGCGGCCGATGCGCGACTGCGCTCCGGTGCGCCGGTACGCGCGCTCGAAGGCGTGCCGGTCGGCATCAAGGACATCATAGACGTCGCCGGCATGCCGACACGCATGGGCAGCCCGATCATGGCCGGCAATGTGGCGCGCGCGACTGCCGAATGCGTGGCGCGGCTCGAAGCCGCAGGCGCCATCGTCGTCGGCAAGACGGTGACCACGGAGTTCGCTTACTACACGCCGGGCAAGACGCGCAATCCGTGGAATACCGCGCATACGCCCGGCGGCTCGTCGAGCGGATCGGCGGCGGCCGTGGCGTGCGGCATGATTGCAGGCGCGCTCGGCACGCAAACCAACGGCTCGGTGATACGCCCCGCGGCATTCTGCGGCGTGGTGGGCTACAAGCCGGGCTTTGGCGCAGTGCCGAATCACGGCACGCTCGATCCGTGGCCCAGCCTCGATCACACCGGAGTGTTGGCACGCACGGTTGCGGATGCAGCGCAGCTCGCCGCTGTCATTACTGCAGGCGCTATTCCGTCGGATGTTCTTCCCATCGCGCCGCCGCGTTTTGCGGCCGTGCGGTCTCCGGTCTGGAATCTTGCCGAGCCTGGGCAACGAGAGTGCTTCGAGCGCGCCATCGATAGTCTGCGCGCTGCCGGCGCCACGGTCGACGAGCGGGAGCTGCCCATTGCCTTCAACGATGCGCACGCGGCGACACGCACGCTGATGGCGTACGAAGCATGCGCGCATTTTGGAAAATTGAGAGACGATCGCGGCGATGCCATGAGCACGCAGCTCAAGGCCTTGATCGACGAGGGCGCTGCTATCCCGGAAGAAAAATACCGGGACGCGCTCGCGCTGCAGCGCCGGCTCAAGGCGGAATTTGCCGCGTACGCTGGCGTGTTCGACGCGGTCATCACGCCGCCTGCGCCGGGAGAAGCGCCAGGCACACTGGAACAGACCGGCAGCCCGGCGTTCTGCACGATCTGGAGCCTGCTCGGCGTTCCGGCGATCACCGTGCCGGTCGAGCTCGGTCGGGCGGGATTGCCGCTCGGTTTGCAGATCACGACGGCGTTCGGCGCCGAGGCGGTTGCGCTGTCGGCCGCTCAATGGTGCGAGCGCGTTTTCGCGTTCGCGCCGCTTACCGCAAGGGAACAGGGATGAAGCTCGGATTCATAGGACTCGGCGTCATGGGCCGCCCGATGGCGCTCAATCTCATGAAGCACGGCCACGAGATGGGTGTCTACGGCCGCCGCGAGGCGACCCTCGCGCCTCTGCTCGATGCGGGTGCGCGGCGCTATGACACGCCTGCGGCGCTGGCCGGCGCGTGCGATGTTCTGTTCACCATGGTGACCGCGTCGCATGACGTCGAAGCAATTGCGCTCGGGACCGACGGCGTCATTCACGGTGCGCGGCGCGGCATGGTGCTGATCGACATGGAAACGATAGCGCCTGCAGTCGCGCGCGACGTGGCTGCGGCGCTGGCGGAACGTGGCATCGACATGCTCGATGCGCCCGTATCGGGCGGACCGGGAGGCGCGCAGCAGGCGACATTGTCGATCATGGTCGGCGGCAAGGCCGACGTGTATCAGCGCATGCTGCCGCTCTTCCAGGCACTCGGCAAAACCGTGATCCATATGGGCGGGCACGGCGCGGGCCAGACCACCAAGGCATGCAACCAGCTGGCGCTGCTGGTCAATGCCATGGGCACCGCCGAAGCCATGCTGCTTGCAGCACGCAGCGGGCTGGATCCGGCGAAAGTGCGCGAGGTATTGCTGGGCGGGGTGGCGTCGAGCCGTGTGCTGGAGCTCTTCGGCAAGCGCATGGTGGAGCGCGACTTCGCGGCAGGCATAGAGGCGCGTCTTTATTACAAAGACCTGCATATCGCGCTCGATCTCGTGCACGAATTGGGCATCGCCACCCCGGCCGCGGCGGTAGTGATGCAGCATGTCAATGCGGTAATCGGGCGCGGCGAAGGCGGGAGCGACCTGTCCGCGCTGCTCAAAGTGCTCGAGGACCTTGCCGGATCCCCGGGAAAAGCGTGACGGACGTCGCGTGCGATATGCCAGCTGCGCTCCCGCACGATTTTCGCTAGACTGAACTCGTCGCTGCACTGACGCGGAGGTGTTGCCATGAAGACGGTACGTCAGCTTTTGCAGTTCAAGGGTTCGCAAGTCCATTCCATTGCTTCGGATGCCAGGGTTATCGAGGCGCTGCGGCTTATGGCCGAGAAGGAGATCGGCGCGCTGGCCGTGATTGACGGCGGCCGGCTTGCAGGCATGCTCTCCGAGCGCGATTACGCGCGCAAAGTCATGCTGCTCGGCAAGTCGTCGCAGGACATCGCGGTGAGGGACATCATGACGCCGAAGGTGCACACGGTGGAGCTGCGGCACACCGTCGACGAATGCATGGCGATCATGACGGAAAAGCGCGTGCGCCATCTTCCGGTTCTCGATGGCGAGCGGCTGTGCGGGATACTGTCGATCGGCGACCTGGTGAAGGAAGTGATCGCCGAGCAGCAGCAGACGATACGCCAGCTCGAGACCTATATACACACGTGACGACCTTCGGCGCGCTCATCATCGGCGACGAGATCCTGTCGGGCAAGCGGCAGGACAAGCACCTGCCGCGCCTCATCGGCGCATTGAAAGCGCGCGGGCTGCAGCTCGCGTGGTGCGAGTATCTCGGCGACGATCCGGCGCTGATCACGGAGGTTGTGAAGCGCACGCTCGCCGGCGACACGCCGGTGTTCAGCTTCGGGGGTATAGGCGCGACGCCGGACGATCACACGCGCGCGTGCGCGGCGCGCGCCGCGCGCGTGTCGCTCGTGCTGCATCCGGATGCCGAAAGAGAGATACGCGGACGCTTCGGCACCGAGGTGACCCCCCAGCGTCTCGCGATGGGGGAGTTTCCGCAGGGTTCGGCGATCATTCCAAATCCGTACAACCGCATTCCGGGATTCTCGCTCAAGCAGCATTACTTTCTGCCGGGCTTTCCGGAGATGGCGTGGCCGATGATGGAGTGGGTGCTCGACACGCACTACAAGTCGCTGTTCGATCCTGGACGCGTCGCCGAGTCGTCGATCATCGTGCGTGAGGCCGGGGAAAGCCAGCTCATCACGCTGATGAACGATACGCTGCGCCGCTTTCCGGAGCTCAAGGTGTTCAGCCTGCCGCGCATGGAGCCCGAGCGGCACATCGAGCTCGGCGCTCGCGGCGCACCCGCGGATGTCGCCGCTGCGATGGCCATGATGCAGGCGAGCGTGAGCGCTTTGGGCTTTCCCTGGAGCGCAGCGCCGGCGGCCCAGCCGCGCGCCTCATAAGACTCGCAGTGCGCAAAAAAGCCCCGTGACCGGGGCTTTTTCTGTTCTGCGCGGGCGGCTGCGATCAAGCCGCTTTCTTCGTCGCTTTCTTCGCTTCGTTCGCGGCCTGCCTGGTTGCCGCTTCCACGTTCGCCTGCGCCGTCTCGGTGAACTGCCTGGTGAGCTTGGCCAGGTTGTCGTACGCCGCGTTCACTGCTGCGATGCCCGTTTTCAGCGCGTTGATGCCGACCTCGGAGCCTGCGGGCGCGTCCTTCACCAGCCGGTCGAGGAGGGTGACTACCTGCTTGTTGAACTCGGCCACTTGCTGCTCGATGAGCGAGCCGAACTGGCCCTGCGTATCGATCGCCGCGTCATAGATGCTCTTGGCGTAGGCGGTCGCTTTCTCGATCGACGGCTGGGCGATGTTGTCCTTCAGCGCAGCCAGTTCCTGCAGATCCTTGACCGATGCCAGCGCGCGCGCGTTTACCATGCCGTCGGCGAAGGCGTTTTTCGCCGCCTGGAATTGCAGCTCCATCATCTTCTCTGCGCCTTGCAGCGCAACACCGGCGAAACGTGCGGCCGCTTCGAGCTGCGCCTTGTTGAGGGCCATCAGTTGTTCAGAGGCTTGATACATAGTCGTCTCCTTTGACGAATTCGTATTGCTGCACTGCACAAGACGAATTATAGCCAGTATTGCGACTGAGTCAAGCGGTGCGGCAAGAATTCTTTTTGCAGCGCACCAGCGCTGTCGGCTCGCGGGTGGGCAGGCGCTAACTGCCTGGGCGGCAAGGCGTTTTGCCGGCGCTAAAGGCCCGGGAACGGGTACTGCTCCGCGCCCGGTATGCAAGCCGCCGACCCTTCTCCTGCGATCCGGATGCAGACCCGGCCGGACGGCGCGCGGTGGATTACGCTCGCCGGCGAGTGGAATCTGCGGGCGCTGGGGCCAAAGCTGCGGCGACTGCGCCGGCAACTGGCGGCGGCCGACCGTCATGCCGGCTGGGATCTTTGCGAAGTCGCAGCGCTCGATCACGCCGGTGCAATGCTGTTGTGGCGGACGTGGGGACGCCACTGGGCCGAGCCGGTGCGCGTGCGACCCGAGCACCGGCGGCTGTTCCATCACCTCGAGCATGCGCCCGACATGCCGGTCCCGCGCGACCGTTTGCGTCCGCGGTTGCCGATAGAGCGTCTCGGAGAGCACACGCTCTCCCTGCTCGGCCACCTGCGCGGTCTGCTCGACCTGCTGGGAAACGTGACGCTCGCGGTCCTGCATCTCGTAAGGCACGTGCAGCGCATCCCGTGGCTCGAAATCTCGGCGAACGTGTATCGCACCGGAGCGCAGGCGCTCGGCATCACCGCGCTCGTCGGCTTTCTGGTCGGAGTGGTGCTGAGCTACCTGTCGGCGCAGCAGTTGCGAGCTTTCGGCGCGGACATCTATATCGTGAATCTGCTCGGCGTGAGCGTGATCCGCGAGCTGGGTCCCGTGCTCGCAGCGATACTGATCGCGGGACGCTCGGGCTCGGCGATGACGGCTTCCCTCGGCGTCATGCGAGTCACGCAGGAGCTCGACGCGATGGCGGTGATGGGCATATCGCACACGCTGCGGCTCGTGCTGCCGCGCATGATCGCGCTCGCCATTGCGATGCCGCTGATCATTCTCTGGACCAACGCCGTGGCGCTGATCGGCGGCATGGTCACGGCGCACACGAAGCTCGGCATCACCTATCGCTATTTCATCACCAATATCCCCGAGGCGGTTCCCATTGCGAACCTCTGGCTCGGACTCGGCAAAGGCGTCGTGTTCGGCTTCTTCATCGCGCTCATCGCCTGTCATTTCGGATTGCGCGTGAAACCCAATACCGTGAGCCTCGGCGCAGGGACCACGTCGTCCGTGGTGACGTCGATTACCGCCGTGATACTGATCGACGCGATGTTCGCGGTGATGTTCTCCGACGTCGGCGTTTTCCGGTGAGCGAGCCCATCATCGAGATCGACCACCTGTGGACGCGCTACGGCGACCAGGTGGTTCACAAGGATCTCTCGCTGACGGTGCATCGCGGCGAGGCGCTGTCGCTCGTCGGCGGCTCCGGCAGCGGCAAGACCACGCTGCTGCGCGAGATGCTCGGCTTGCAGCGCCCGACGCAGGGCAGCGTGCGCGTATTCGGCGAGACGCTTCACGGCGGCGACGCCGAGGAGCTGCGCCGCCTGCGCAACCGGTGGGGCGTGCTGTTCCAGGAGGGCGCGCTGTTCTCGGCGCTCACCGTCTACGAGAACGTCGCGGTTCCACTGCGCGAGCTGAAGACGCTCGATGAGGCGCTCATCTGCGATCTCGTCTGGCTCAAGCTCGGCATGGTGGGCATAGGACCCGAGCACGGCGACAAGATGCCGGCCGAGCTGTCCGGCGGCATGGTGAAGCGCGTCGCGCTCGCTCGCGCGCTCGTGCTCGAGCCGGAGCTGCTGTTTCTCGACGAACCGACCGCCGGTCTCGATCCCGATCGCACCGCGAGCCTCGTCGAACTCGTCTGCAACTTGCGGCGCGATCTCGATCTCACCGTCGTGATGGTCACACATGACCTTGAGACGCTGCTTGCCGTCTCGGACCGCATCGCAGTGCTGTACGAGCACGAGATCATTGCGATCGGTCCGGTGGCCGAGGTGGTCGGGAACGATCATCCGTTCATACGCGACTTCTTCCGCAGTCAGCGCGGGCGCGACCTCTCGCGAGCGGGGTGCGCGCAGCCTGCGGTCACGGAGGCCTGACGATCCATGGAGAATCGCGCTCATGCCTGGGCTGCCGGCCTGTTCACCCTCGCGCTCGGCACGGCCGCGCTGCTTGCTTCGATGTGGTTCAGCGGCGACGCCTACGAGCGCGCGAGATACGTCGTCGAGTCGCGCTACGCCGTGACCGGGCTCAACCCTCAGTCCACGGTGAGATTGCGCGGCGTCGATGTGGGCAAGGTCGAGAACATCGAGTTTGCTGCCGACAATCCGAAGGTCGTGCTGATCCGCATCGCCGTGCGCCGCGGCACACCGATCACGCACACGACCGTGGGCCAGCTGCGGCCGCAAGGCATCACCGGCCTGTCCTACATCATGCTCGACGACCCCGGGCCCGGGAACGAGCCCATCGTTCCGGGCGACGCGCAGGCGCACATACCGATGAAGCCGGCGTTCACCGAAGAGCTGGCCGACTCGGCGAAGGCGCTGATGGTCGATGCGCGCCAGGTGATGGGCCGTCTCGATGCGCTGCTCAGCGAGCGCAACGTTGCGCAAGTCGAGCGCCTCATCGCCAATCTCGCGGATGTGAGCGATCGCGCGTCCAGGGTCGCCGCCGCGCTCGAGCCCTCAGCGAAGGCCACACCCGCGCTGATGGAGCAGGCGCGGCGCACGCTCGCCGAAGCGCAGCCCATGCTGGCGAGCGTGAGGGAGCTGACGAACCAGCTTGCGGGCCGGGTCGATACTCTCGATCGTGTCGCAAACAGCGCGGAGCAGGTCGGCACGGCCGCCGACTCGATGTCGAAGGCGGTCGTCGCGGACGCGCTGCCGCGCATCAATCTGCTCGTGGAGGAGCTGATCCGCACGGCGAGCAATCTCGATCGCCTGCTGGTGCAACTGCGCGATCAACCCTCGAGCGTCGTCTTCGGCGCGCCGCGGCAGGCGCCGGGACCCGGCGAAGCGGGATTCGCCGCGCAGGGAGCGCGACGTTGAGCGTCCGCCTGGGAATTGCCGCGCTCGGCTGCATTGCGGCGGTCGCGCTGCCCGCATGCACCATCAATGCACCGGCGCGCGAGGCGCCCGCGCTGTACGACCTGGGGCCTCGTGCGGCGGCCGGTCGCCGCGATCGCCGGATACCGGGCACGCTGCTCATTCCTGCGGTGGCGTCGCCGGCCTGGCTCGAGACCACGGGCATCGTCTATCGGCTCAACTACGACGATCCCAACAGGCTGCGCGCGTACAACACGGCGCGCTGGGTCTCTACGCCGGCAATGCTGCTCACCGAAGAGCTGCGCAGCCGTTTCGCAGGCCCTGTCGACCAGGTCGTGGGTGCGGTCGATGGCACCCAGGCCGATTATGTGCTGAGGGTCGATCTCGAGGATTACACGCAGTCGTTCGACGCGCCGGATCGCAGTCGTGTTGCGCTGCGCGTCCGCGCGACACTGGTGGACCGCCGCACGCGGGCGGTCATGGCGCAGCACGCATTCACCGCAGGCAGGGCGGCGGAGCCCAACGCTGCCGGAGCGGCCGACGCGCTGGCCGATTGCGCCGGCGAGATGATCGAAAATATGCTCGACTGGGTGGCGCAAAACCTGAAAAATAGCGGCGCACCATCTACCGCAGACAGGAGCGCCCGGTGAGCACCCTATTCAAAAAGATCATCGACCGTGAGATTTCCGCGCAGATCGTGTACGAAGACGATCTGTGTCTCGCCTTCCGCGACATCAATCCGCAAGCGCCGACGCATGTGCTGCTGATCCCCAAGAAGGAGATCGCCCGTCTGGTCGACGCGACGCCGGAAGACCAGGCGCTGCTCGGGCATCTGCTGCTCGCCGCGAACAGGATTGCGGAGCAGCTCGGCGTCGCCGACGCTTTCCGGCTCGTGATCAACAACGGCGAGTCCGTCGGGCAGAGCGTCTTCCACATTCACTTTCACATCCTCGCGGGACGTGCGTTCAGGTGGCCGCCGGGGTAGCGTCGGCGGCGCGATGACGGGTGACGTGCGCAGGAGATACGCGACTCGTTAGCTCTGATCAAACGAGAGCCGGCTCTTCCGGTGTATGTCGTGTCCCAGAGACGACGGAGGTGACCATGATTCGATTCATCGTTGCCACATGCGCGCTTAGCATTGCTATCGAATGTGCCTGGGCAGGGTCTGAAACAGCGAAGGGTGCAGGCGACCGCTACGTACAGGCACCCGGCGCCCCAGGCGGCATAGGCGGTGTCATTCCTCCCGGTGGACGGCTGCCGGGTAAGAACGGCGGAGGACGAACGCCCGAAGGGACGAATCCGGGACCGCTTCCGCCGGGATCGAATGGCGGCCCGCCGCCGAAGGAAAAAGATCAGATGCCCCGGAATCTCAATCCGAGGGACGATCCCGACGTCCGTAGGGGATGGGAGGAGCACCAGAGACAGTACGGCCGCTGAAGCGGTGTGCGCGGCATTGACGATGGGGCTTGGTGACGGGCTTTGCAGTGACGAGCGGTGCGGTGACGACAGGAGCGCGTTATTGCGATCAGGCAAAAGGCAAGATCCCTATTTTCCGATGCGGTTGACCGGGTTGTTAGAGGGCTTCATTTGCGACCGCTGCGACTGGTATCACTGCAACTATGAGGTCCGTCGGCAATGGCACCCCACCGCCGGTTACCAGAATGACTTCGTCGTCCTCCGGAACGCTCGGTGCACAGAAGTCCGAAACGACGAATTGCACGATCCCACGCTGTTTGAGTGCCTCACGGTCAATCTTATATACGTAACCAGCGGACCGACCATCCTGCCCTCGTGCGTAGACCTCCGCTCTTGATAGATGGGGGGTTGTCGAAATGCCGGACGTCGGGAAGCCCTCTTGATTCAATTGATGTCGAATCACTGCATTCGCTTCGCTTGAATCCCACGTGCCACCGCTGTCCCAAGTAAAGCCCGCCTCGTCCCAACGAAACTCGTGTGTGAACGGGCCTTGGACTTTCGGCACGAGTAGTCCTCCCTGCGTGCCATGAAAACGCACTGACATGCCTCGGTATAGGTATGCGTTGTCCAAAGCCGTCTAACGTCTGTCGTGAACTGCGCGCGGATTTTGGCGCATCGGTTTCGACGGTATGATTGGGCGGCAAAAGACCGTGTTCACAAATCTTCGGGCCTCAGCCCAGTGCGTTTGGCGATTCGAACAAGCATCTTGGGGCCTATGGTCTCGCCATCGTGAAAAGCAAAGACAACGTCAGGCCAGCCAGGACGGGAAAGAGTCTTATGCGATCCAGACTGGCGCTTGAGAGCCCAGCCAATCCGGAAGAGTGCGGCGAGAACACGGCGGGCCTTCGTCGAAGGCCATGAGGTCATGCGGCCGGAACAACTATCGAGATAGGCTGAGGCCCGGCTTCGTCATGTTCCAGGCGCTCGGCTAGCGCGCGCAGGGCGAGCACCTCGGCCTTCGCCATTGCTTCATGCAACGTGGCGCCGTAGGCAAGAACCCCCGGCAATTCCGGGACCTCGGCGAGCCAGCGGCCATCCTCTTCGCGCTCGTGTTCGATAGTGAAATTCATGGTTACCTCCGCGATTCCCATCATTCTACGCCATGTCTACCACGGGTTGTCTTGCTCAATCAGGGCCGATCTTCTATCAGCGCGTTGTCACGCACAGCGCTTCGCCAGTGAAGCGACGTCACCGCCGAAGTTCGTCACTGTGCCAGCAGCCGTTAATCGAACCTGATGCCGAGGTCTTTCACGATCCTGCGATGCAGGTCGAGCTGCTCGCGGATGAAGCGATCGAATTCTTCGGGCGTCGTGTGAGCCGGCTCGACGCCGATCTGCATGAATTGCTGCTTCGCATCGCTGGAACTCACCGCGTCGGCGACAGCCTTGTTCAGGCGGGCGATGACAGGTTTCGCCGTGCCGGCGGGTGCGAGCAGGCCGAACCAGCCGTACGCTTTATAAGCCGGCACGCCTGACTCAGCCACCGTCGGCACGTCGGGCAGCGTCGCAGAGCGTTTCGCTCCGCCCACCGCGAGCGCCTTCAGGCGCCCGGCTTTGACCTGCGGGACCATGCTCGCCATCGGTCCGAAGTAGAACTGCGTCTCACCGGCGATCGTCGCCGTTACCGAAGGCGCGCCGCCCTTGTAGGGCACGTGGACGGTATCTTTCGCGATGCCGGCGAGGCTCACGAACATCGCGATCGCAAAGTGGCTGGTGGAGCCGGTGCCGCCGGACGCGTAGTTGAGCGTGCCGGGCTTGGCTTTGGCCAGCGCCACGAGCTCTTTCACGTTGCTCGCGGGAAGACCCGGATAAGCGACGAGCAGATTGTGGGCGATGGCGAAAAGCGAAATCGGCGCGAAGTCGTTGAGCGGGTCGTAGCCCAGCTTCTTGTGGATGATGGGATTGAAGGAGTGCGTCGATACGGAACCGGCAAGCAGCGTGTACCCATCCGGGCTTGCGTGCGCGACGATCTCGCCGCCTATCGTTCCGCCTGCGCCGCCGCGATTGTCCACCACCATTTGCATGCCGAGGACTTCCGAGAGCTTGCTCGCAATGACGCGTCCGATCACGTCGTTGGCGCCGCCGGGCGGATTCGGTGAGACGAGCCGTACCGGCCGTGACGGATAATTCGCGACGGCCGGCGGCGGTGCGGCCATGGCACTCGACATCATGAATGCCGCCGAAACGGCTGCCATTCCCAAACCCTTCATCGCTCTTCCTCGGTGGCCATTGCGGATTTTCCGCCTTTGACAATGACGAAAAGCTGTTTCAAAAATCCCTGTAACCGCCGATAGACGCAGATAAACGCCGATTTCGGGACGGGATCGCCGCTCTATCTGTGTTCATCGGCGTTCATCGGCGGTTGCACCTGCAATTCGTTTTTTGAGATGACTTCGAGTCACGAGTCACCGGTCACAAGTCACGCCTTCAGATTTCAAGCGGCAGACGCACCGGCTTGCCGGTCGCAACCGCGCGCTCGATCGCGATCGTCGTCTGCAGATCGATCATCGCCTGCTCCGGCGTGGTGTGCACGGTGGGCGCCCTGGTGACGAGACTGTCCAGCCAGGCGCGCGTCTCGTTGCCGAGCGGTCCCCAGAAGTCGCCGACGGCCCAGTCGCCTGCAGTGTTGCTGCCGAGGAAGGCCATGTTGACGGCGTGATCCGGCACGTAGGCGTGAGGCACGCCTTTGTCGGAATAAAGCACGTGATCCATGTGATCGTCGTCGATGATCATCGTGCCCTCGGTGCCCAGTATCTCGACGCGGTCCGACTGGCCCAGCGTCGGATATTTCGCCGGCAGCGCGTAACTCACGCCGAGATTTGCCACCGCGCCGTCGGCAAACGTGACGATCGCCCAGGTGACGTCGTGCGCGTCGTAGCCTGCGTCCCTGAAGATGCCGTGCTGGCCGCGCGCGACGACTTCGACCGGAGTGTTTCCTTCCAGGAACCAGCAGAGGAGATCGACGTAATACGTCAGCACGTCGAGCACGGGCGTCGCATGCGGGTCGCGCTTGAGAATCGCGAACGCCTGCGCCCGCGAGTTGTACACGCGCGCGTGGGCGCCCACGACTTTGCCCACACGCCCATGGATCATCTGTTCCTTCGCGCGAAGAAAACATTCCTTGTAGCGGCGGCTGTAGCCGACACGCAGCGAGCCGCCAGTCGCCTTCAGCGTCGCGAGTATTTTCTCCGCATCGCGCAGGTCGAGAGAAAGCGGCTTTTCGACCAACACCGGCTTGCCGAGCTCCAGCGCGTGGCATACGGGCGCCGCATGCTCGCCCTCCGGCGTGGAGACGAAGACCGCGTCGACCTCCGGCCGTCCGATGACGTCGAAATTGTCGGAGGAGAAATAATCGGCGCCGGTCTGGTGAGCGAGGGCGCGTGCGCGTTCCTTGTCGATGTCCGCGATCGCGAGAAAGCCGACGGAAGGATGCTTGTCGGCGAGGCGCGCGCGCAGCGTGCCTATGCGTCCCGCGCCTATGACCGCGATGCCGAGCTTCTTTTGGTCCATGGCAGTCCTGGAAAAGCGAAAGTCAAAAGCATGCCACAGAGGACACAGAGAGCACAGAGAAAAGGCAAAACGACTGCTTGCCCGATGGCGTCAGACTTTGTTCTTGAATTTCTCTCTGTGTTCTCTGTGCTCTCTGTGGCTGAAGTGCTTTGCGTTCTTCAGTACACGCGGTTCTGAGGCGCCTCGCCCTTCAGCACGCGGTTCACGTTGTCCCACGATGCACGGAACAGGTGTGCGGCGGACTGTCGCGTGACGCCGGCGATGTGCGGCGTCAGCAGCAGACGTTGCGCGGCGTCGTTGCTCACGGTGAGCAGCGGATTGTCCGCCGCCGGCGGCTCGGTGGAATACACGTCGACCGCGGCTCCGGCGAGGGCTCCCGATTCGAGGCGTGCAGCGAGCGCCGCTTCGTCGACGATGCCGCCGCGGGATGCGTTCACGAGTATTGCGCTCCGCTTCATCAGCGCGAGCTTCCCGGCGTCGATCAGGCCTTGGGTTGCAGGCAGCAAGGGCACGTGCAGGGTGACGACATCGCACTTCTTCAGCAGATCGTCGAGCGACATCTGTTCTGCGCTCATTGCTGCGACGGCCTTCGCATCGCGCGGCGCGGGATCGAAATAGGCGATGCGGGCGCCCATCCGATGAAACGCCTGCGCGACGGCCATGCCGATCACGCCGAGGCCGATGACGCCGACGAGCTGCCCTTCGATGCCGGCGAGATTGTCGGCGAGCATGCGTTTGCGAAACGCGTCGTAGCGTCCCGCGCGGATTTCGTTGTTCGACCACGCCATGCGCCGCAGGAGCAGCGATGCCGATGTGACGGCCCATTCGGACACGGCGCTATTGCTGCCGCCCGGGACGTTGCATACCGGGATGCCGAGCTTCTTCATCGCCGGCTCGTCGAGACGGTCGACGCCGGCGCCCGTGACCTGGACGAGCTTGATCGAGGTGCCTTCGAAGAGAGAGGCGGGCAGCCTGGGGCCGACGGCGGGAATGACCAGTATCGGCGTTTGCCTGAGCAGCGTGGACAACTCCGAGTCGTCCGGCGCGCGGTAAGCGACCTTGAGATTCGAAGGCGCGGGGGCATTCACGCGCGTGAAGTCGGCCTCGGGCCGCAGTGCGATGACGTCGATATTCATGTGAGGAGTAAGGCGTGAGAAGTTAGGAGGAAAGGCGCATACGGTGACGCCTTTGCGAGGGCGCACCGTTCATCGTTTACTGTTCACTTTGTCTCTTGCGTCCGCTTCGCGATGTCGTTCACCGGGAAGAAACACAGCAGCACCAGCGGCTCGCTCCCGGTGTTGCGGGTGACGTGCTTCTCGCCGGAGGGGATCAATAGCGTGTCGCCGGCTTTCAGGTGGTGCTCCCCGCTGTCCGCGTGTGTCGTGCCCTCACCGGAGAGAACGTAGATGCACTCCTCGAAGCCCTGGTGATAATGCGGTCCGCGCAGCGCTTCTCCGGGTTTGGGCACCGGGATTTCGACGAGCCGCAGCGTCACGGCCTGCGAGCCTTTCTCGCCGGACACGATCTCGAGCGACTTCCGGCCCGCGAGACCAAGCTGCTTCGCCTGCTCCTGTGTCAGCACGCGCGCCATCTTAGTACTCTAGGCATCTGGGCGTATCAACGCGCAGATGCCACGATGTTCCCCTCTCTCTGCGGGAGAGGGGATAGGGGTGAGGGAAGGCTTGCATCAGCCCGCCACTTTCAGGTGCTTGATCTCGGCCGTGCCGCCCTGGGCTTCGTCGAGCAGCTTGAAGATTTCGCCGGCCTCCCTGGCGATCGCATCGGCGATGTCGTTCAGCATCTTGAGCCCTTTATCGACCGTGGCGTGCTCGGGCGCGCCGTACCAGCCGGTCGGCGCGATGGTCTTGATGTCCCGCAGCACCGGCTGGTAGCTGCGCGTGCGGCGCAGCTTGTCCCATTTGCGGCCGCGCTCGTGATCCGAGGAGTACTCGATGCGATCGAGATGCACGAGATCGGGGCGGTAGGCAAGAACCGCGAGCGCCTCGATCTCGCCGCCGTGCGTGAGCCCGCCGCACGAATGGCCATAGAGCTCGGCCGCGACGTAGCACGCCTGCACCACGACCACGTTCATGCCGACGTCGCGATGCAGCTTCTCCGAGGCGATTGCCAGCGACGGTATGTTGCCCTCGTGCCAGTTCAGGATGAGGCAGCGCTTCGCGCCGTGCTTAGCGGTCGACTCGCAGGTCTCGACGACGACGCGCTGATATGTCTCTGGAGACAGCGTGATCGTGCCTTCGAACGGCATGTGCATAGGCGTGACGCCGAGCGGCCCGCCGGGCAACACGAGCCCGTCCATGCGCTCGGCGACCGCATGGCCGATCACGTTGGACGCGTAGATGTCGGTGCCGGTCGGCAGATGAGGGCCGTGCTGCTCGACGCTGCCGGCGGGCAGTATGACGAGCGGATTCTTCTTGAGCTGTGCCGCGATCTCGGGCTGCGTGAGATCGATGAAATATCGGCTGGGGAGCGTCATTCGTATACCTCGATGGTGAGAGTCGTGGCCGCGCCTGCGCGCGCGGCTGGTGCGGCGACGGCTCAGGCAGCCTGCTTCGCTCCGATTTTCGCGCGCGTTTCGTCGATGACATCCGCCACGCGTATGACCTGGCCTTTCTTGTCGATCGATTTAAGCGCCGCATAAACCACGGCCACCGCAACGTTGCCGTTGTAGGCCGTGAGCTCGTTCTGCTTGCCCGATTCACAGCTCGATGCGAAGGCCTCGAGCTCGGCGCGGAACATGTCGCTCTCCGGCAGCTTGATGTCTTCGCGCCTGGCGTAACCGTCCTTGCCGCGCTGGATGTAGAGCGTCGAAGTCGTATGCAGCAGATGCGGCGTGTCCCACGTGCCGAAGTCGATCTCGTAATGCATGAGGCCTTTCGAGCCGAACACGCGCACCGAGAAAATCCCGGGCGAGGTCCAGCACGAACCGACGTAACCCATCTTGCCGTCGGCGAACTTCAGCAGCGTCATCGACTGATCGTCCACCTCCGCGCCGACCGGCGAGAGTTTCGATGCCATCGACGATACCTCGGCGATGTCGCCGCCGAGCATGTGCAGCACGTCGATCTGGTGTATCGCGAGCTGCGACAGCGGGCCGCCGGGCGCGCGGTCCTTGTACCAGCGCCAGGTGCTCGGTGTGAGCTCGAGCGCGCGCTCGTTGGAGAAATTCGCTTCCATGAAGGCGACGCGGCCCAGCTCGCCCTTGTCGATGTATTCCTTGATGATGCGGATGCCGGCCATCAGGCGCGCGCTGTGGCCCACTGTCACCGTAACGCCGTACTGCTTCTCGAGCTCGGCGATCCTGAGCCCGTCCTCGAGCGTCTGTGCGATCGGCTTTTCCGTGTAGACGTGCTTGCCGGCCTTCGCGACCATCTCGGCCATCGGCAGATGCTGCTCGTTCGGCACTGTCAGGATGACACCTCTGATCTCGGGGTTCGACAGCATCGTTTTCATGTCGGGTGCTGCCGGCACGCCCATTTCCTTCGCGAAGGCCGAGCGCTTTTCCTCCGAGCGGCTGTAGCCCGCGACGATCTTGATCCTGCTCGATTGCTTGCTGGCGCGGGTGAGGACCTTGGCCCAGCGGCCGAGGCCGACGATGCCGACTTTGACGGGGGTGCTCATGGAAACGGCTCTCCTTATATGTGCTGGGCGTTAGAATCAGGTATTATTGTATTACCGTAATACGCGAGCGGTAAAGCCGCCCAGTATGACTACACAACCCATTGTGTCGATACAGAAATTCGCTGCGCCCTTACGGCAGCAGGTGCTCGATACGCTGCGCCAGGCCATCATCGACGGGCGGCTCGCCCCGGGCGCGCGCCTCACCGAGCGTGAGCTGACGGAGATGCTCGGCGTGTCGCGCACGGTCGTCCGCGAGGCGCTGCGCAGCCTGGAAGCCGAAGGGCTGGTGCACGTCATTCCCAACAAGGGGCCGGTGGTGCGCGAGCTGAGCCGCGCCGAAGCCGAAGACCTGTATCAGATACGCGCGGTGCTGGAAGGATTGGCGGCGCGCCTCTTCGTGCAGCACGCCAGCGCAGAGCAGGTCGGGCAACTGGCAAAGGCGCTCGACGTGGTCGTCGAGGCGTACGAAAGCGGCGACGCGACGCGCGTGCTCGATACGAAGAACCGGTTCTACGACGTGCTGTTCGAGGGCGCCGGCAGCGAGACGCTGAGCTCCATGCTGGCGACGCTGCATGCGCGCATCTGGCGCTGGCGCGCGCTGGGCCTCACGCATCCGGGCAGGTCCTCGGACCGCTCGCAGGAGAGCATCGCGCATCTGCGCGACATGCTGAGCGCGATCAGCGCACGCGATGCGGAAGCGGCGGAGCGCATCACACGCGACGAGGCGAACCGCGCTGCGCACGAAGTGATGCGTCTGCTCGCGTCCGGCAACGCCGACGGCGGCAAACGCAGTCCTGCTTAATTCGGCTTCAGATTGGCGAGACGTATCGCTTCGCCGAAACGCTTGTACTCCTCGGCGATGAATTTGGCAAAGTGCGCCGGCGCATCGATTTCCGGATCCGCACCCTGGTTTTCCATGAGCTTCTGAGTCGCAGGATGGCGAACCACTTTGGCGAGCGAGGCGTGCAGCTTGTCGACGACCGCTTTCGGCGTGCCCTTGGGCGCGAGCAGCCCTATCCAGCCCGTCGATTCCAGGTTGATGCCGGATTCGATCAGCGTCGGGATGTCGGGAGTCAATGGCGAGCGTTTGGCGCCGCCGCTCGCGAGCGCTCGCAGCCGCCCGCTCCTGATATGACCGAGCACCGCGGGCCCGGGCGTAATGGTCGCGTGCGATTCGCCGCCGACGACGGCGCCGACGGACGGACCTCCGCCCTTGTAGGGCACGTGCGCCACATCGAGGCCGGCCGCTTTCGCCAGCAGCACGCCGCCGAGGTGGCTTTGCGTGCCGGTGCCCGCGTTCGCGAGGTTCACCTTGCCCGGGTTGGCTTTGGCGTAAGCGATGAGCTCCTTGACCGTCTTCGCCGGCAGGCCCGGATTGACCACCAGTATGTTTTGAGTGATCGCGAACAGGGAGACAGGCTGGAAGTCGTGCACCGGATCGAAGCTGCGCGTCCTGATGACCTGCGGCCCTATGACCTGCGACGCGGTGGCGGTCGCGTACAGCGTATAGCCGTCGGCCGGCGCATGCGCGACGAGCTCGCCCGCGAGCACGCCGCCGGCGCCCGGGCGATTGTCGACGACGAACTGCTGGCCGAGATCCTCGCTCATTTTCGTGCTGATGATGCGCGTGATGGTATCGTTCGACGCGCCGGGGCTTTGCGGGACGAGAAGGCGTATCGGCCGCACCGGATAGTCGGTAGCCGGCGCGGCGCACCAGGCGGCGAGCGGTGTGAGAGCGACAAGCGCAATGGCGAGCGAGCGGTACGGCGGGCGCAGCATTGATGCGTCTCCTCGATTGTTGTGGGCCGCGGATTCGGGGCGTGAGAGGTCGTCATAATATCGTCATTTCGCAAACGATGAGAGAGGCTGCATGGCACGCATAAGCTATATCGATCCGGACACGATAGAAGACCCGCAAATACGCAAGTGGCTGGTCGATGCCGTGGCGGCAGGCCGTCCCGGTCCCGAAAACCAGGCGATACGTGCGCACCAGCCCGACGTCATGCGCTCGTTCACGCGCACGCGCGAGATGCTGTTCGACAACGGCGCCGGCATCGTCGAGCACGATCTGAAGGAGCTGCTGCGCGCGTATGTCGCCTACACCGTCGATTGCGGCTACTGAAGCAACCAGGGAACCGCGCGGTCCGCGCGGGATACCGGCAGCCGGATGGGCGAGATCATGCGCTACGAGCAGTCCGCGAAGTTCACGCGGCGCGAGAAGATCGCGCTGCGCTACGCCGATGCCATCATGTACGACCCTGCGCAGGCGGACGATACGTTGTGGCGCGAATTGCACGAGGAGTTTACCGAGCCTGAGCTCGTCGAGCTCGGTTACTGGGTCGGCTTCACCTTCGGCGGGCAGCGATGGCTCAAGACGCTCTCCACGAAGCAGGGAGAGTTTGCCGAGTCGGTGAAACAGCGCAGCAAGTGATGCCGGGGCGACGAGCGTCGTGATGCCGCTGCCGCTGATGATGTCGGGCCGTTGGCCCTGGCAATAGCGCTTACCCGCGAGGCGATATCACCGGCGCAGCGATATCGCCCGCAGGCACTCAATCGACTTTCAGTCCCGCCGCTTTCACGACCGGGCCGATTTCGCGAATCTCGTTCTGCACGAGTTCGCGGAACGCTTCGGGCGTGCTGGTCTGCACGACTGCGCCCTGGTTGCCGAACTGATCCTTGAGGTCGGGCAACTTCGACACCTTGATCATGGCATCGCGCATTTTCGTGATCACCGCCTTCGGCGTGCCTTTGGGCGCGAGCAGACCATTCCAGCCGCTGTACTTGAATCCTTTGACCGTTTCGCCGACGGAGGGAATGTCGGGCAGCAGCGCGGTACGTTCCGGCAGGCTGTGGCCGAGCGCGCGCAGGCGGCCCGAGCGCACCAGCGACATCACGGCCGGAGCAGGCGTGATCGTCCACTGGGACTCGTTGGCGACGACTGCCGCGACCGACGCGCCGCCGCCCTTGTACGGAACGTGAGTCGACTGGAATCCCGCGGCCGCCATGAGCGCGGCGCCGGTGAGATGGCTTTGCGCGCCCGAGCCCGCCGACGCCATGTTGAGCGTATTGCCCTTCGTTTTTGCGAAGTCGACGAACTCCTTCACCGACTTCACCGGCAGCCCCGGGTTTATCACCAGCACGTTCGGCGTGACGCCGAACATCGAGATGTACTCGTAGTCCTTGATCGGATCGTACGACAGCTTGCTGTGGATGTGAGGGGCGATCGACATGGCCGCCGTCGATGCGCCGACGAGCGTGTAGCCGTCCGGTGCAGCGCCCTTGCCGATCTCCATGCCCACCAGGCCGCCGGCGCCGGGACGGTTGTCGATGACGAGCTGTTGCCCGAGCGCGTCGCCGAGCTTCACGGAGATGATGCGGGCCAGCGTGTCGTTGGAGCTGCCCGGCGCATTCGGCATGATGACGCGGATCGGCCGCTGCGGCCAATTGGCTGCGTCCGCGGCAAAGACGGAGGCGCTGAGCGTGGCGGCGGTCGCAGCAATGCCAACCGCCAGAATGCGGCTTAAGTTCATCACTTCTCCTCGCGATATTGGGGTGTTACGGACAAACCGCGGCATTCTCTACGGTTTGCAGCCTGCAGGCAACGTACACGAACCGCTTTCGCGGCGCATTAATCCAGATCAACGCATCGGGTCGCCACGCGAGGCACGCGGTCGATCCGCCAGTGTTGCAGCGTCCACGACCACAATGCGTCGCACGGCATTGCCTTCGCGTCGGGGGGGAGTGGCTGTCCGAGAAATCGCAGCGCTGCACGCAATGCGGCCGGCGCGTCGCGAGCGGTCACCGGCGGCGCGTGCGTCTGCTTCGAGAGCTTTTCGCCGCGCGCATCGACGGCAACCGGCACGTGCGCGTAACGAGGATGCGGCAGGCCGAGCGCCTGCTGCAGAACGATCTGTCGCGGCGTGGAGACGAGCAGGTCTGCGCCGCGGACGATGTGTGTCACGCCCTGCTCGGCATCGTCGATCGCGGCGGCAAGGTGATAGGCATAAATGCCGTCCGCGCGGTACAGCACGAAGTCGCCGATCTCGCGCTCGATGTCCTGGGTCACCATGCCCTGGACGTCATCGTCGAAAGACACTGCGGCGCCGCGGGTGTCATACCGCCATGCGCGGGCGCGTCCGGCGAGCCCGGAGCGGCACGTTCCCGGGTATACATAGCCTTCGACGCCGCGTATGGACGAGTCCGCGATCTCGCGGCGGCTGCACTTGCACGGGTACACGCGGCCGCTTCTGCGCAGCTCATGGAGCGCGGCATGGTATGCCGCCGAACGCCTGCTCTGGTACACCACCTCGCCGTCCCACGCCATGCCCAGCGTCTCCAGGGTGCTCAGAATCTCGCGCGCGGCGCCCGGCATGATGCGAGGGCGGTCCAGGTCGTCGATACGCAACAGCCATGCGCCGCCGCGTACCCGCGCTTCTGCATAGCTCGCGACGGCAGCCACCACGGAGCCGAAGTGCAGCGGGCCCGTGGGCGAGGGCGCGTAGCGGCCGCGATAGTTTTCTCTCACGCCAGACCCTCGGCCGGCGGGCGAGGCGAGCGCGGTTCGGAGCTGGACGGATGTCCGCCTTCGCTCATCGGATTGGGCATGCTTTGCGCTGCAAACGAGGGCATCACAAACAGTTTATAGTACCGTCCCCTACGGAATACGACGATGAAGACGAGAGCAGCAGTGGCATTGCAGGCGGGCGAGCCCCTCACGGTCACGACGGTAGACCTCGAAGGACCGCATCGCGGCGAGGCGCTGGTCGAAATCAAGGCGACCGGTATCTGCCACACGGACGAGTACACGCGCTCGGGCGCCGACCCGGAAGGTCTCTTTCCTTCCATACTCGGCCACGAGGGCGCAGGCGTAGTCCTGGAAGTCGGGCCGGACGTGAAGACGCTGAAGCCGGGCGACCATGTCATTCCGCTCTACGTCCCGGAGTGCCGGGAGTGCGAGTACTGCGTCTCGGACAGGACCAACTTGTGCCAGGCGATACGCGTGACGCAGGGCCAGGGCCTCATGCCCGACGGCACCAGCCGCTTCAGGCTCGACGGCAGGCCGCTGCATCATTACATGGGCACCTCGACGTTCGCGCAGCACACCGTCGTGCCGGAGATCGCGCTCGCCAAAATCCGCGAAGACGCGCCGTTCGACAAGGTATGCTACATCGGCTGCGGGGTGACGACCGGCATAGGCGCGGTGATCAACACGGCGAAGGTCGAGCCCGGCGCAAACATCGTGGTTTTCGGCCTGGGCGGCATAGGGCTCAACGTGGTGCAGGGGGCGCGCATGGCGGGCGCGAACATGATCGTCGGCGTGGACGTGAATCCCGGGCGGCGCGCGCTCGCCGAGAAGTTCGGCATGACGCATTTCGTCAATCCGCGCGAGGCCGAAGGCGACCTGGTGGCTTATCTCGTGCATCTCACCAAGGGCGGCGCCGATTACAGTTTCGAATGCATAGGCAACGTCGACGTCATGCGCCAGGCGCTGGAATGCTGCCACAAGGGCTGGGGCGTGTCGGTGATCATCGGCGTCGCGGGCGCGGGCCAGGAAATACGGACGCGGCCTTTTCAGCTCGTCACCGGCCGGGTGTGGAAAGGCACGGCATTCGGCGGCGCCAAGGGCCGGCGCGACGTGCCGCGCATCGTCGACTGGTACATGGATGGGAAGATCAACATCGACGATCTCATCACGCATCACCTGACGCTGGACGACATCAACCGCGGCTTCGATCTCATGCACAAGGGCGAGTCGATACGCGGCGTGGTGGTGTACTGACATGCTCGACCGGGCGCCGCCGCTGCTCGCCGAGCTGCCGTACCGTGCGGACAGCGCATCGCTGTTCGAAGCGGTTGCGGACAGCCCGTGGGCGGTGCTGCTCGACAGCGGTCATCATCACGTCACGCAGTCGCGCTACGACATCATCGCCGCGCGGCCTTACGTGCGCCTGGTGGCGCGCGGCAAGCTGACCGAGATACATGCGGACGGCGTAACGCTCTCGCGGGAAGATCCCTTCACGATCCTGCGCCGGTACGTCGCCATCGATCCGAATGCGAGTCGCGGCGGCTTGCCGTTCTGCGGCGGCGCGATCGGCTATTTCGGCTACGACCTCGCGCGCCGCATCGAGACGCTGCCGAGCCGCGCGCGCGATCACGAGCGCATTCCGGACATGGCGATCGGCATCTACGACTGGGCGGTCGTCGTCGATCACGTCGAGCGCCGGGCGTGGCTTGCAGGGCAGGGACGCGATCCGGAAACCGATCTGCAATGGGACGCGCTGGTGGAGCGCTTCAGCGCGCCGCTATCCGAGCGCAAGCGCACGCCGTTTCGCGTGACGTCGCCGGTGGCATCCAACATGACGCCGCAGCATTACGCGCGCGCTTTTCGCAAGATTCACGATTACATTTCCAACGGCGACTGCTACCAGGTGAACCTCGCGCAGCGCTTTGCGGCTGCCGCGGAAGGCGATCCGTGGCTTGCGTACCAGGCGCTGCGCATCATCAACCCGGCGCCGTTTTCCGCATATCTCAATACGCCGTACGCGCAGATCCTGTCCGCGTCGCCGGAGCGTTTCCTGAAAGTGGACGGCGGTGCGGTGGAGACGAGGCCGATCAAGGGCACACGCCGGCGCATCGGCGATGCGCGTCTGGACGCGCAAGTCGCGGAAGAGCTGCGCGTGAGCGGGAAGGATCGCGCCGAGAATCTCATGATCGTGGACCTGCTGCGCAATGATATTTCGAAAAACTGCGCGATCGGCTCGGTGCGCGTGCCGCGGCTGTTCGAGGTCGAAACGTACGCCACGGTGCATCATCTCGTGAGCACCGTCACCGGGCGGCTGGCCGAGGGCCGCGATGCCATCGATCTGCTGCGCGGATGTTTCCCCGGCGGCTCCATCACCGGCGCGCCCAAGCTGCGCTCGATGCAGATCATCGAAGAGCTCGAGCCGCACCGCCGCGGCGTGTACTGCGGCGCGATCGGCTACGTCGGGTTCGGCGGCGAGATGGATCTCAACATCGCGATACGCACGCTCGTCTACTCGCACGGCGAGATCCGCTGCTGGGCGGGCGGCGGCATCGTCGCGGATTCGAACGCGCAGGACGAATACCAGGAGACGCTGGACAAGGCCGCCGCGCTGCTGAAGCTGCTGCAGCAGAGCGCCGTGCACCGGGCGCAGGCGTGAGCGCAGGCGTCCATCGCATCGTCATCGTCGGCGGCGGAGCAGGCGGCCTCGAGCTGGCGACGCGGCTGGGCGACAGCCTCGGCCGCCGCGCCAGGGCACGCATCACGCTGGTCGACTGCGCGCGCACCCACGTATGGAAGCCGCTGCTGCACGAGATCGCCGCAGGCAGCATGGACGTGGACCGGCACGAGCTCGATTACCTCGCGCAGGCGCACTGGCACCACTTCAGATTCCAGCTGGGTCGAATGACGGGACTCGACCGCACGAAGCGCGTCATCGTCGCTGCGCCGACGTTCGACGACGAAGGGCGGGAGCTGGTTCCCGGGCGCGAGATTCCGTACGACACGCTCGTCATCGCCGTGGGAAGTCGCACCAACGACTTTGGCACGCCGGGCGCGGCCGAGCATGCGATCAGTCTCGACACCGCGGAGCAGGCCGAGCTTTTCCACAAGCGGCTGGTCAACGCATGCATACGTGCGAATGCGCAGCGCGAGCCGCTGCGGCCCGAGCAGCTCAACGTCGCCATCATCGGCGGCGGCGCCACGGGCGTCGAGCTCGCGGCGGAGCTGCACAAGTCCACGCGCGAGCTCGTCGCGTACGGCCTCGAGCGCATCGATCCCGAGCGCGACGTGAAGCTCACGCTGATCGAGGCCGGGCCGCGCATTCTGCCGGCGCTGCCCGAGCGCCTGTCGCAGTCGGCGCACCGCCTGCTCACAGGGTTGAACGTCGAGGTGCTGACCGGCGAGCGCGTGACAGGCATCGACGCCGACGGTGTGCGCACCGGCAGCGGAAAGAAAATCGGGGCGGAGCTCACCGTATGGGCCGCAGGAATACAGGCGCCGTCGTTTCTCGCGAATCTCGACGGGCTCGAAACCAACCGCGTGCATCAGCTCGCCGTCCGGCGCACGCTGCAGACCACGCGCGACGATGCGATATACGCGCTCGGCGACTGCGCATGCTGTCCATGGCCGGGCCACGAGCAGTGCGTTCCCGCTCGCGCACAGGCCGCGCATCAGCAGGCGTCGCATCTGGTGTCCAATATCGAGCGCATGCTGCGCGGCAAGCCGCTCAGGCCGTACGTGTATCGCGATTTCGGCTCGCTCGTGTCGCTCGGCGAATACTCCACCGTCGGCAGCCTGATGGGCGCGCTGGTCGGCGGCAGCCTGTTCGTCGAAGGCCTGTTCGCGCGGCTGATGTACGTTGCCCTGTACCGCCAGCACCTCTACGCGCTGCACGGCGCGGCCAAAGTGGTGTTCGACACCCTGAGCGACTGGTTCACGCGCCGCACCGAGCCGCGCGTGAAGCTGCACTGACGCTTCGCGGTGAAGAGTGAGGGGTGAGGAGTGAGGGGCGGAAGCGCCGCGATGTATTTCGCCGGTCCGCAAAAGACATGCGCTCGGCTGAAGAATTATCTTGCGTGCCGCGCGCGGCGCAGGCATGGTTCTTCCGTATTTTGTTTGTAATGTCATAGGAGCGCAGCGTGGCGACAGTAGATCTCACCAAAGACAACTTCGAGCAGGTGGTGACGAGCAACGACATGGTGCTCGTCGACTTCTGGGCGCCGTGGTGCGGCCCCTGCAAGGGCTTCGCCCCGATCTACGAAGCGGCCTCCGACAAATACAAGGACGTGGTCTTTGCAAAGGTAAACACCGACGAGGAGCAGGAGCTTGCCGGGCATTTTGCGATACGTTCCATTCCGACGATCATGCTGTTCCGCGAGCAGGTGCTGCTGTTCTCGCAGCCCGGATCGCTGCCTGCTGCGGGCCTCGAGAGCGTCATCACGCAGGCGCGCGCGCTCGACATGCAGCAGATCGGCAAGGAGATCGCGGAGGAGCAGGCGAGGCGCGCCAAAGACGGCACGGCGGCGGATGCTGCCGAGTCCGCCGGCGGGGCCGGTAAAACGAGCTGAGCGTTACGCGCGTCGACGCTCACCAAGGGCGACGGCTCGCGCATGCCCTCGGAGAACGAGCTCGGCATTGCGCGCTACCAGGGCAAGCACGTCGCGACGATCGCCGCTCAACTGAAGCGGGGGCGCGGCTGAGCGCATAGCGGAGTCGCCGCCGCTGCACCCGCAGCATCGCGCCTTCGCTGTGTGATCTCGTCGCGCTGCGCGGCGCATTACTGACGCCGCATTACACGTTATCATGGCCGGCATGCGGCCATGCCGCCGTCACGGAGCGACGATGGACGAGATCACGCACATGTTGTCCCAGCACGGGCTCGCGCTGGTGTTCGGCAACGTTCTGCTCACGCAGCTCGGCGTGCCGGTGCCGGCGGTGCCCATGCTCATCGTCGCCGGCGCGTACGCGCAGCAGGGTGGCTTCAGCATCGCGGCGGTTCTTGCCGTCGCCGTAGCCGCTTCGCTGCTCGGCGATCTGCCGTGGTATGCGGCCGGCCGGCGCTACGGCTACAGCGTGCTCGCCTTGCTGTGCCGGATGGCGGTGGAGCCGGGCATCTGTGTCCAGCGCACGGAAGACAAGCTTTCGCGATGGGGCGCTCCATCGCTCACCATTGCCAAGTTCGTTCCGGGGTTCGCCACCGTTGCGCCGCCGCTTGCCGGCGCAACGCGTATGCCAGTGTCCTCGTTTCTGCTCTACAGCGCGATCGGCGCCGCGCTGTGGGCGGGCGTGGCCGTTGCCGCGGGTGCGCTGTTCCGCACCGAGATCGAGCAGGTCATCGGCTGGATCGAGCTCGCGGGCATGCGTGCCGCCGTCATCGTCATTGCGCTGCTCGCGATTTACATTGCGGTGAAGTGGTCGCAGCGCTACCTGTTCATGCGCGTGCTGCGGATGGCGCGTGTCACTGTCCACGAGCTCCATGCGATGCTGCGTTCGGATACCCCGCCGCTCGTGCTCGATGCGCGCTCGCACGCGGCGCGGCGTGCAGATCCCCGTCACATACCGGGCGCGATACCGGTCGATCTCGCGACGCCGGAGCGCGCCGTCGCTTTCGTCCCTCCCGACCGCGACGTCGTCGTCTATTGCACCTGACCGGATGAAGCGAGCGCGGCGCGTGTCGCCCGCATGCTCATCAACCGCGGCTACGAGCACGTGCGTCCGCTCGAAGGCGGTCTCGACGCCTGGGAGATGACAGGCGGCGAGTACGCGCTTTATGATGCGGCAGGCGAACAGGGGAGCGGCACATGAACGAATCGCGCAGCAGTTTCGAGCAGGGTTGCGCCCTGCTGGGGCGTGTGCTCATTGCGCTCATCTTCCTGCGCTCGGCGGTGGCGAAGATCGTGGGCTTTACCGGCACGGCGGGCATGATGGCGGGCATGGGCATGCCGTATCCGGAGTACCTGCTGATCGGCGTGATCGCCATAGAGCTCGTCGGCGGCACCGCGCTGGTCTTCGGCTACAAGGTGCGCGCCGCTGCAGCGGCGCTGATCGTTTTTCTCGTGCCAGCGACGCTGCTTTTCCATAATTACTGGGCTGCGGATGCTGCGCAGGTGCTCAATCAGACGAATCATTTTTTCAAGAACGTCGCGCTGCTCGGCGCGCTCGTGTTTCTGCTCGGCGTGGGCGCCGGCGGCGGAAGCGTCGACAATCGCGCGCGGTACTGAGCGCAAAGCGCGCGAGGCAGGCCGCGGGGCCGCCTCGCGTCATCCAGGGTCCCGCGCCGAGTCTCCATGAGCGAATCACCGGATCACCACTCCCCCTGGGCGCCTTTGCGGCGCCCGCTGTTTCGCGCATTGTGGCTGGCGACGCTCATCTCGAATATCGGCACGTGGATGCACGAAGTGGGCGCCGGATGGCTGATGGTCACCCTCGATTCGAGCCCGGTGATGGTTGCTTTCGTCCAGGCAGCGACGGCTTTGCCCGCTTTCTTTCTCGCGCTGCCCGCGGGCGCGCTTGCCGACATCCTGGACCGTCGCCGCTACCTGCTTGCGACGCAGGCATGGATGCTGTCGTGCGCCGCGCTGCTCGCGCTGATGACCTATGCCGGATGGATAGAGGCGTGGTCGCTGCTCGCGTTCACCTTCGCGCTCGCGTGCGGTGCGGCGATGATGACGCCGGCGTGGGCGGCGACGGTGCCGGAGCTGGTCCCGCGCAAGGAGCTGCATTCGGCGATTGCGTTGAACAGCACTGGCGTCAACGTCGCGCGCGCCGTCGGGCCCGCGGTGGCGGGCGTGCTGGTCGCGGCTGCGGGGCCTGCGATCGCATTCCTGCTGAACGCTCTGTCCTTCCTGGGCGTCATGGCGGTGCTCGCCCGCTGGCGCCGCGAGCCGCGGAGCAGCGATCTGCCGCCCGAAGGCTTCGTGGGCGCGATGCGCGCCGGAATGCGCTACGTGCGCGCCGCGCCCAAGCTCCAGTGCGTGATGGTGCGCGCGCTGACCTTCTTTCTGTTTGGCAGCGCGATATGGTCGCTGCTTCCGCTGGTCGCCCGCGGCACCGGGGGCGGTGCACAGATGTACGGGGTGCTGCTCGGCTGCGTGGGAGCGGGGGCGGTGAGCGCCGCGTTGACCCTGCCGCGGCTGCGTGCGCGCTGGAGTCGCGACCGCCTGGTGTGCGCGGCCTCGGTGCTGCTCGCGATTGCGATGGTGCTCTCAGCGGTGGCCCGGTCGCCGGTGATTCTCGTCCCGGCGATGCTGTTGACCGGCGTGGCATGGCTCAGCGTGCTGTCGACGCTGCACGTGAGCGCCCAGACCGCGGTGCCGGGGTGGGTGCGCGCCCGCGCGCTCGCCGTGTATCTGGTGATGTTTTCGCTCGGCATGACGGGCGGCAGCGTGCTGTGGGGCGCGATCGCGTCGCGCTCGAGCGTCGCCGTGGCGCTGATCGCTGCCGCGGCCGGCTCGCTGGTTGCACTGCTCCTCACGCGGCGCTTCACGCTGGGCGGGCAGGAGGCGGCGGATGCGGGGGACACGGTCGACTGGCCGGCGCCCGAAACGCAGGGAGAGATTGCCCCGGACCGGGGTCCGGTGCTGGTGACGGTGGAGTACCGCGTGGCGAAGGAAAACGCCGCCGCATTTGCGCAGGCGATGCGCGAGCTGAGGCGCATACGGCGGCGCGACGGGGCGATGCTGTGGGGGCTGTTCCACGACGCATCGGATGGCGAGCGGTATCTCGAAACGTTTCTCGTGGAGTCGTGGGTAGAGCATATGCGGCAGCACCATCGCGCCACCAGCGGCGACCAGGCGATCAGCGATCGCGTGCGCGCGTATCACATCGGAGCCGGCGCGCCGCAAGTGAGCCACCTCGTGGCGAGCGAGCCGACGTGAGCCGGCGCAGACGAAGTTCGACGGCAATGGCGAGCTGACGGACCAGCCGACGCGCGAGCATATCGGGAAGCTGCTGCAGGCGCTCGCCGACTGGACGCGGCTGCTGAATGCGGGCGGCGGCGCGTAACGACACATCCCCGGATGCCGCGCTGTGGCGGCGTCCTTCCGTACTGGTGTAAACGGTCGCGCTGCGTTGCGACCGAGATAGCGGGAGCTTCCCATGCGGCTACTCGAGCAGGCCGTCGTGTTCCTGGCGACAGCAGTGATCCTCGTTCCACTCTTCCAGCGATTCAAGCTGGGCGCCGTGCTCGGTTATCTCGTCGCCGGCATGGCGATAGGGCCGTGGGGATTCGGCATGGTGAGCCGCGTCGAGGAGACGCTCGATTTCGCCGAGTTCGGCGTCGTCCTGCTGCTGTTCCTGGTCGGCCTCGAGCTCGAGCCGGAACGGCTGCGCTCGCTGCGCCGGCCGATTTTCGGGCTGGGCGGGGCACAGGTCGCGTGCTCCGCGGCGGCATTGACCGCCATCGGCGTCGCGCTCGGCATGGACGGGCGGGCAGCGGCGGTGGCGGGCGCGGGATTCGCGATGTCCTCCACGGCGCTGGTGCTCGCCTCGCTCGCGGAGCGCGACGAGCTCTCCAGCGCGCACGGGCGCGAGACGTTTGCCGTGCTGCTGTTCCAGGACCTCGCCGTGATCCCGATGCTGGCGATCCTCCCGCTGCTCGCCGGTGAGACCACGCAGCAGGGCGACGGCAATTTCATGCTCGCGGCCAAGGCGCTGTTCGCGATCGTGGTCGTCATTGCCGGCGGGCGCCTCGTGGTGCGGCCGGCGCTGAAACTGATCGCGACGTACGGCAGCCGCGAGGTGTTCACTGCTGCTGCGCTTCTGCTCGTCGTCGGCGCCGCGCTCGTGATGGAGCGCCTGGGGCTTTCGATGTCGCTTGGCGCTTTTCTTGCCGGCGTTCTTCTCGCCGACTCGGAGTTCCGGCACGAGCTCGAGGCCGACATCGAGCCTTTCAAAGGACTGCTGATGGGATTGTTCTTCATCGCGGTCGGCATGAGCGCGGATCTGGGGCTGCTGATCGGAAGCCCGCTGCGGGTGCTCGGCGTCGCGGCCGGGCTGATGACGGTGAAGTTCGCCGTCATGTACGCGATCTCGCGCCTGTCGGGCGCGTCCGACGAGCACGCGCAGCGCGTTGCCATTGCGCTCTCGGAAGGCGGCGAATTTGCGTTCGTGCTGTTCTCGACGGCGGGCGCGCTCGGCGTCCTTGCGGCACGCGACGCGGCGCTGCTGGTCATGGCGGTCACCGTCTCCATGCTGCTTGCGCCGCCGCTGTTTGCGCTGCACCGGCGCGTAAGCGAAGCGTGGCGGCAGCGCACCGCGCCGCCGGAATTCGACACCATAGACGAGCCGGGCAACCCGGTAATCATCGCGGGTTACGGGCGTTTCGGCCAGATCGTGTCCCGCGTGCTGCGCATGTGCGGCATCGCGTTCACGGCGCTGGATGCGAACTACCAGCAGGTCGATTTCGTGCGGCGCTTCGGGAACAAGATCTACTATGGCGATGCGACGCGCATCGAGCTGCTGCATGCCGCGAAAGCGCGCGAGGCCAGGCTGTTCGTGCTCGCGATAGACGATGTCGATGCTTCGGTGAGGGCGGCAGCGCTCGTGCGCAAGCACTTTCCCGCGTTGCCGGTGCTGGCGCGCGCTCGCAACCGCGTGCACTACTTCCGCCTGCGCGATCTCGGCATCGAGGCAATTTATCGTGAGACCTTCGCGTCCAGCCTCGAGGTGGCGCACCAGTCACTGCTGCGACTGGGCATGAGCATTTCGCTCGCGCAGCACGCCATCGCGCTGTTCCGCGCGCACGACGAAGAGCAGCTCCACGCGCAATATGCGGTGCACCAGGATGAGGACCAGTACCTGCAGACGACCCGGCAGGCGGCCGATCAGCTCAAGGAGCTGTTCGAGGCCGATGCGGCGCACGCGCCGGTCGTGCAGCAGGCGTCGACCTCGCGGCGCAAATCCGGCGCCTGATTCCCCGCGCCGCGATCCGACGAACGGCGCAGCAGGCTGCACCGTGACGCGCTAATTGCGGCGCTTGCCCCGCACTTCGGCTTCCGCCTCGAGCCAGTCGAGCTCTTCGCCGCCCGGCGCAAAGCCGCGCCGCTCGGCGCGGTAGTACGCGGCCTCGGCGATCAGCCGACGCAGGTCGTTGGTTGCGGCCGGAGGTGCGCCGCCTTGCAGCGTTTCATTCGTCGCGTTGGCTGTGCTGTCCGGTGTGACGGCATCGTGCACGGCAGCGGAAATTGCAGCCGATTTACCGGCGGCGGTCTTCGCCGGCTTGGCGCGGCTTCTCGCCGCGGGGGTTTTCTTTTCGCTGTCGGTGTCTTTCGCCGCAGTGGTGTTGCGTGCAGAGCGGGAGCCCTGGGGAGTTCTGGCGGTAGTCATGTGATCGTCTAGAGTAGTACTCATTGCGGGAATGTTGCTCGAAGTGCGAGGCGTGGCCTCGCAGCGAAATCTAACACAACGCGGCGTCGATTTTTAGTGAAGCGGATACTTTTGCGAGAGGAGATCGCGGCAGGCACTGCTCGTCGTCGCCGGGCGACATCGCCTGCGGCGCGATGTATCGAAAAGCTTAAGAGTGCCTAACATAATGATCCGCGCGATGCGCTGTCACGATTTTTGCTCAGGACGCGAAGCCCGACGCAGGCAATATCGCGAATATTGCCAAGGCGGGCGACAAAGTCATGGGCAAAAACTCGTGCCAGCCCGAAGGGTTGCAGCTACAACGGCGGCTCACTTTGTCGGGTGGCTTGCTCATATTCTCGATATGAGCTGCGCCACCCTTCGCGTGATCCATCCGTTCTGGCTGCAACGCACACGTGGCTCATTGTGTTAGGCACTCTAAGTCTGATTTAAGCCAACGGGCGGACACTGCATCGCGTCTCAATCCTTGCAGAGGGCGGATCATGACTACGTTGAGGAAGTTGCTTTCGGGCGCCGCGCTGCTGGCGGCCGTCGCGTTTGCCGGCGCGGCCGTTGCGGCGAGCGAGCCGACGCTGCACGAGGTCTATCAGGCGGCCGAAGCGGGCAAGCTCGCGCAGGCGCAGTCGATGATGGAAACGGTGCTGCGCAATCATCCGAACAGCGCGAAGGCGCATTTCGTCGAGGCCGAGCTGCTGGCGAGGCAGGGTCGATTCGCCACCGCTGCGTCGGAGCTCAAGACGGCGCAGCGCCTCGAGCCGGGACTGCCGTTCGCGAACGCACAGGCGGTGGAGAACCTCCAGCGCCGGGTTGCCGGCTCGGGCGGCGACTCTTCGATGCGCGAGGCGCCTTCTCGCACCTCCGCAGGTTTTCCGCTCGGCATGGTGCTGATGGGCGCTGCGCTGATTGCCGCGATAGCGTTCTTCGTGCGCGCGATGAGGCAGCGTTCGATGCAGCCGGCGTCATCGTCCGCCGGCGGCGCGTACGGTCCCGGTGCGGCTAACGCCATGCCGCCGTACGGCCCGGCCGGCATGGGCGGCAATGCGGCCGGCATGGGATCCGGCATCCTGGGCGGGCTTGCGACCGGCGCGGCCCTCGGCGCAGGCATGGTTGCGGGCGGGTCGCTGATGCATCGCCTGACCGACGGCAATCGCGCTCGTGCCGCGGACGATTTCGCGCCGGATTGGAAGGTCGTGCCCGACGACATGGGCGGCAACGACTTCGGCATTGCCGACGGCGGCTCGTGGGACGATGGCTCGTCGGGCGGCGACTGGAGCTAGCTCCGGCCGGGTGCGCGCTGTGCTGGCGATGAAGTAACGCAGTTACTCGAGCGGCATGCACCTCGCTGCATGCGTTTTCCGCACATGGGACTCCCGCCTGACACCGCGGGTCCGGGCTGCTAGAGTGCTCCTCGCAGCAGCAACGCTCTTCGAGGAGATCGCCATGAAAACGTATAACGCCGTCCTCATTGCCATCGTGGTGACGCTCGCCGGCGCTGCGGCAGCCTTCGCTGCGGATTCCCGGTGGCCCGCCAAGCCGATACGCCTGATCGTACCTTTCCCCAACGGGGCGGCGAGCGACGTGCTTGGGCGCACGCTCGGCCAGCGCCTGAGCGAGATGTATGGCCAGCAGTTCATCGTGGACAACCGGCCCGGCGCCGGCGGATTGATCGGCAGCGATCTCATCCGCCAGGCGGCGCCGGACGGCTACACGCTGGGGATGATCGGCCAGCCGCATCTTTCCAACGCGCTCATGCGCGATCCCAAGCCGTACGACCCGTTGAAGGACTACGTCGCGATTTCGCTCGTCGGCATCACGCCCAACGTGCTCGTCATCGGCAAGGGCGTGAATGCGAACAACCTCAAGGACCTCATCGCGCTCGCCAAGGCGAGCCCCGGCAAGCTGAATTACGGCTCAGCCGGCGTCGGCAGCTCGTCTCATCTCGCCGGCGCGCTGTTCGCGTCCAAGGCGAAGATCGACGTGGTGCACGTGCCGTTCCGCCAGGGCGGCGACAGCCGGACGGCGCTGATCTCCGGCGCGATACAGTTCTACGTGTACCCGCTGCCCGCGATCGCGGGCATGGTGAAGGCGGGCACGATCAAGGCAATAGCCGTTGCGCAATCCAAGCGCGCCGATGCGATACCCGACGTGCCAACGAGCGCTGAAGCCGGCTTTCCGCAATATCAATCGGTATCGTGGTTCGGCCTGATAGGCCCGCGGGGATTGTCGAAGCAGCTGGTCGCCCGACTCAATGCCGACACCGCGAAGGTGCTCAACGAGCCGGACATCAACAGGAAAATCGTCATGCAGGGAGCGGAGCCGGCACCGAGCACGGCGGCGCAGTTCGACAGGATGCAGCGCGACGAATATGCCGAGCTCGGCGCGCTGATCAAGGAAATAGGCATGAAGGCGCAGTAGCGCTGGTGATGCCGCGCGCGCGCTGGCGACGGGCAGCGTGATGATCACAGCGGGGCATGATGCCGGGTGGCGATCAATGCCGCTTCCACGCGACTGCGCACGCTCAGTTTCCCGAGTATGTTCGTCATGTGGTGCTTGACGGTCTTTTCGGCAATGTGAATCCGCTCGCCGATCTCGCGGTTCGTCAGTCCCTGCGCCACGAGCGACAGCACTTCGCGCTCACGGTCCGACAGCTCGCTCAATGGATCGTGCGCGCGAGTGCGGGTGAGCTCTCGCAGCATCCCGGCAGCCAGGGCCGGCGAGACATACGGTTCGCCTGCCGCTACCGAGCGCACGATATTCGCCAGGTCGCGTGCCGGCACGCCCTTCAACACGTAACCGCGCGCGCCGGCCTTGAACGCCGCAAGCAAGTGATCTTCGTCGTCATAGACCGTCACCATGACGACCTTGGTGGCCGGGCACACCGCGGTGAGCTTCTCCAGCGTGAGCAGCCCGCCCCAACCCGGCATGCCGATATCCAGCAGTGTTACGTCCGGAAGGAGCTCGGCTGCAAGGCGCAATGCTTCCTCGCCGCTCGAGGCCTGTCCGATCACCGCAAGATCGGCCTCCGAAGCGAGCGAGTAAATGACGCCTTCGCGGAAAAGCGGATGGTCGTCTGCGACCAGGATACGTATAGCGTCACCCATGCTCCACCTCCGCGGCCGTCAACGGCAGATCCGCGATGATCAGCGTGCCGTGGCCGTCGCTGCTGCGCACATCGAACGAGCCGCCAAGGATTTCCACGCGCTCCCGCATGCCCTGCAAGCCCAGATGGCCGTCCACGGCGGTCGCGTCGGGATCGAATCCTTTTCCGTCGTCACGGACTTCCACGCGCAGCGTGCGCTCGTTGCCATGCACGGTCACGCACTGGTTGACGCCGCCGCCGTGCCGGAACCCATTGGCAAGCGATTCCTGCAAGAGCCGGAACAGAGCGATCTTCTGTGCGATCGGCGCTTCGTCCGGCGCGTTCTCCAGCGTCAATGTCACGTTCACGCCGGAGTTTCGCTCGTAGTCGCGTATCGCGCGTCTCGCCGTTTCGCCTATGCTCAAGTCCTCCATCTGCGGAAGGTGAAGGCCCTTGGAAATGGAGCGCAGATCTTCGAGTGACGCGCGCAACGCTTCCCGCAGCCTGCGGAATTCGTCGCGCACGGTGCCGTCGTTGGCGATGCGCGCATTGCACGAGCTGCACGCTTCGGCCAGCGTTTCCATGCGCATGAGCGCGAGCGCAAGGCCCTGTCCCGCTCCGTCGTGCAGATCTGCGGCAATGCGGTGGAGAAAGCGCTCGTTGAGCGCCGCGGTGCGGCTTGCCGCCCTCGTGACGCGCTCATTTAGTTGCTCGTTCTGCGCGAGCAGGCCGGTGAGCTGGCTCACCTTCTCCGTCAACTGCGCCTGCTGGGCGACTATCGTGTCGTTGGCGCGCCGCACGAGTATGGCAAACAGCGCGAGCATGACCATGGTCGCGGCCACGACCATGATCCAGCTGCGCACGCGAGCGGACTGCAACTCGCTCAGCAGATCATCGGCGACCTGGTGGAACTCCGTCACCGCGACGACCAGGCCGCCGTTCGACGCGCGCAACGGCGTATACGTCTCGATCAGCACGCTCCATAACTCGCGTTCCGGCGCGTTCTCTTCGTCGGTGAGATGGCTCAGCTCCGAGCGCACTTCGCCCGCGAGTGCGGCCGCGAGCGCCGGCTTGACGCGAAATTGACGCCCCGTCAGCGACGGGTTGCTGCTGTAGAGGATGCGGCCTTCGGGCGACCAGACCTTCATCGAAACGATCTGCCTGCCGAGCGGCGTGCCTTCGAGCAGGCGATTCAATCGATCTTCGTCGGCCTCGGTCAACCGGCCGCCGTGGGCGAGCGCGTCGAGACTGCCGGAAACGTAGCTGTCAACGAACAGAGCAGTCGTGACCCCCGTGCGGTGGACCACGGCCGTCTCTATTTCCCTGCTGATCCACGAGCCCACCACCAGCATGCCGACAAAAAGCGCGACTGCACCGCCTGCGAGCAGCTGGCGAAAAAGACTGAACCGCGCGAGGACGGACATGATGTCGTCCCATGGTTACAACCACGTTCTGGTTACCATACACACCTTGGCGGCGGTGCGCGTCGGACCAAGGTCCCATCCAAATCGCGCCTATCGTCCGTTGTGCGGCACCGTCTCCTTTCGCATCCTAGCACTGTCCGCGAAGGGGGTAGTCGGCCGATTATTGCGGCGACAGGAGGCGACGATGTGTCAGGTGGTGCACCGCGGCATGCGTACGCTGCAAAGCGCGCGGACCCGGCGGCACGCGGGACCGGGGACGCAATAACATGCCCAAGCACATTCTTCGATTGCTGGTGCTGATCGCCGGGCTCGCCGGCTTCGGCCTGGTCGCCAAGGCCTATTTCACCGCCGACTCGTTCTACCAGTACGGCCATTACCGCGGCGATTCGATCAAGCAGATCGCCGCTCGCGAGCCCGCCTACCAGACGCCGCGGTACTGCGTTGCCTGTCACGGCGAGCGGCATGCGCAATGGTCGGCGAACAGCCACAAGAGCGTCATCTGCGAGGTGTGCCACGGCGCTGCCGAAGGCCATCCGCAGAACGGCAAGCTGCCTGTGCCGCACGATACGGCCAGGCTCTGCAGCCTCTGCCACGAGGCCATGCCGGGGAGGCCGCGAACGCAGCCGCAGGTCGAGATTGCGTTGCACGCGAGCCGGCAGCAGTGCGTGGTGTGTCATAACCCGCATGCGCCAAAGATTGCGATGGGCGTGGCAAAAGTTGCAGGCGATCCGGTTGAAGGCAAGAAGCGCGGCGTCGCGGCGTGCGCGAGCTGCCACGGCGAGCTGGGCCTCAGTCCCAACGATACGTGGCCGAATCTCGCCGGACAGCATCCGGCGTATCTGCAGCGCATGCTGGCTGCCTACAAGTCGGGCGCGCAGCAGGACGTGATGATGTCGCCGCTCTCCGAGGCGCTGAGCGATGCCGACATCGCAAACCTCGCGAGCTACTACGGCAGCCTGCGCTGCAGGACGGCTGCCGCGCGGTCCAACGCAGGCAACGCTGTCGCCGGCAAGGCGCTGTCCAGGAATTGCGCGGTGTGCCACGGCGACACGGGGCTCACGGCCAATGCGGCATGGCCCCGCCTCGCCGGCCAGAAGCTCACTTACCTGGTCAATGCGCTGAAAGCGTTCCGCGCGGGCCTGCGCAAGGACCCGATGATGGCCGGCGTCACGCGCGGGCTGAGCGACACCGACATTGCGAATCTCGCGGCCTATTACGCCGAGCAGAGCTGCGAGCCTACCGTGCAGGCGAGGAGCCGTTAGCCGATGGAACCGAAAAACAAGAAGCCGCCATCGCAGGACAGGCGTGAATTCCTGTCGGGTGTCGCGCGTGTGGCCGCGACGACCACCGCGGTCCTGGGCGGCGCGGCGCTCGGTGCGCTGGCGCGCGTCGAAGCGAAGGCCGATATGCCGAAGCAGGCTGTGGCGGAGGATTCGTACGACCCGTCGAAGCACCGCTGGGGCTTCGGCGTGGACGCCACCAAGTGCATCGGCTGCCTGCGGTGCGTCGAAGCGTGCAAGCGCGAGAACGATGTGCCGCAGGATGCGCACCATTTCCGCACCTGGGTCGAGCGCTACGTCTACCTCGAAGGCGAGGAGCATGCGCGCATCGACAGCCAGCAGGATCCGGTCAACATCGAGGCGTCGGGATCGGAGCGCGAATACCGGTTCGCCAACCGCTACAAGGGCATGAAAGTCGAGAAGGCGTTCTTCGTGCCGAAGCTGTGCAACCACTGCACGCATCCGGCGTGCGTGCAGGTCTGCCCGGTCGGCGCGACGTACAAGACGGCGGACGGCGCGGTGCTGATCGACCACGACTATTGCATCGGCTGCCGCTACTGCGTGCAGGCCTGTCCGTACGGCGCGCGTTTCTTCAACGAAGAGAAGCAGGTCACCGACAAGTGCACGTGGTGCTATCACCGGATCACGAAAGGGCTGCAGCCGGCGTGCGTGGAAGTGTGCCCGGTGTCCGCGCGCGTCTTCGGCGACCTCGGAGACCGCGAGAGCCCGATCAGCCTGTTCATCCGCAACAACCGCGTGCAGGTGCTGAAGCCTGAAACCGGAAACGCCCCCAACGTGTTTTATGTCGGAATCGACAAAGAGGTGAGCTGATGCCTGCCGTTCTTGATCTCGCGCCGTACGCGGGCTGGGTGTATCCCAACGAGACCATCATCGAGTGGTCCGTGCTGATCGCCGTGTACCCGTACATCACCGGGCTGGTGGCCGGAGCGTTCACTGTGTCGAGCCTTTACCAGGTGTTCGACATGCATCGCTTCAAGCCGGTGGCGCATCTCGCGCTGCTCACCTCGCTCTCGTTCATGTTGTTCGTCCCGCTTCCGCTGCTGCTGCATCTCGGACACCCGGAGCGCGCCCTCAACGTCATGCTGACGCCGCATCTCACCTCGGCCATGGCGATATTCGGCTATATCGCGACGTTCTATCTGGGCCTGCTGATGCTCGAAGGCTGGTTTGCTTTCCGCCCGTATATCGTCGAGCAGGCGCAGCAGAGGAGCGGACCGCTGGGAGCGTTCTACCGCGCCCTCACGCTGGGCTCGCACGACGTGTCCGGCAACGCGATGCACTACGATCGTAAATGGATATTCGCGCTCGCAGTGATCGGGATACCCGCGGCTCATGGGCTGCACGGTTACGTGGGTTTCATCTTCGGCTCGCTGAAATCGCGCGAGTGGTGGTCTTCCGACCTGATGCCGCTGGTCTTCCTGTTCTCGGCCATCATCTCCGGCGTCGCGCTGGTGATCGCGATTTACGTGGGATCGTGCAGGCTGCGCAGGACGCCCGTCGATCTCGATTGCCTGAAAGGGCTCGCCTGCACGCTGTGGGGCTTCATCATGGTGGTCATCGTGCTGGAAGGCCTCGAGTTCGCCAACATCGTGTACAAGGCGCGCGAAGGCATAGAGGCAATCATTCAGTACGTGACCGGTCCGCTGCTGATTCCCTATTTCATCATCCAGTTCGCGATAGGGGCCGCCACGCCGCTGCTGATACTCACGTTTCTCATCTGGCGCGGCATCACGGGCAGGGCGCTCGTCGCCGGCGTCACCGTGAGCGCATCCCTCGTTCTGATCTCCGTGATGATGATGCGATGGAACGTCGTGATCGGCGGCCAGGAGATTTCCAAGACCGGCAAAGGATTGCTGACGTACCAGATGCTCATCTGGGGGCGTGAGGGGGCTATCACCGCGGCGGTGCTCGTCTTTGCTCCGCTCGCGGTGTTGTACGGGCTGGTGCGGCTCTTCCCGCCGTCCGAGCGCTGGGAGGCACGGGAGGATGCCGACACGCAGGTCGTCGGCGCGGCACCGGAGATTGCGAGCCAGCCCGCGTGACGAAAGTCGGTGCGGCGATGCGTAACACGAAGTCACTTCTCATATCGATGAAAGGGGAACGGCAGATGAGACATTTGATGGCTGTCGCCGCGGCTGCGGCCGCATTGGGTGCATACACCACACCCGCCGTCGCAGTCGACGGCAAGGCTGTTTACACCGCGAATTGCAGCGGTTGCCACAAGGTGATGGCGCCGAAGTTCGGCGACAGGAAGGCGTGGGAGCCGCTCATCGGTAAAGGGTCGCCGGCGCTGGTGGCTTCCGTCATGAGCGGCAAGGGCGTCATGCCGAAGAATGCAGGCAAGGCCAACCTGTCCAAGGAGGACATCGAGGCCGCGGTCGATTACATCGTGTCGCAGAGCAAGTAGCGTAGCGGACGGTTTCGACGAACACGTGATTGCGGCTGATCCACGGCCGCGGTACTGGGAGAGATGCTCGCGAGATTCATGCTTGAACGCGCACATTGGCGATAGAGCCTGCCTGTCCGCTGACTTTATCCCGATTGAGCAGCATACGAACGGGAGGTGCCACGTCATGAGTACAGTAAGCACGGCACTGCTCTTTATCGTCATGGCGGCGGCGGCGCCCAGCGGTGTCGCGCAAAGCCATTCCATCAGGCCGGTGCGTCTCGTCAGCCCCTTCACGGCGAGCAGCGGCGTCGATATCGTCGCGCGCACGGTGGCTCAAAAGCTGGCGGCCGAATGGGGGCAGCCGGTCGTCGTGGACAACATCGCCGGCGCCGGAGGCATCCTCGGCACTGCCGTCGTCGCGAGATCGCACGGCGACGGACACACGCTGCTCGTCACGTCGTGTGCGCACACCGTCAATCCCGTGATGTACAGGAACCTGCCGTACGACACCTTCAAGGATTTCGTCGAAGTGGCGCCGCTGGCCAAGCTCGCGCAGGTGCTGGTGGTAGCGCCATCCGTCGGTGTGAGAAGCGTGTCCGACCTGATCGCGATCGCAAAGGACAGGCCGGGTCAGCTCAATTTCGCGTCGCCCGGAACCGGCAGCGGCGTTCATCTCACGGGCGAGAAATTCAGGCTCGCCGCGGGCATCCATGTCGTTCACCTGCCGTACAAGGGAGGTGCGGACGTCGTGACGGGACGCGTCACGTACTGGATTCCGCCCATAGGCGCTGCGTTGCCGTACATTCAGGGCGGCAAGCTGCTCGCACTGGCGGTGACAACCGGAGAGCGGTCCGAGCTGCTGCCGCAAGTCGGCACGATGGCCGAGGCGGGTATGGTCGGTTTCGACGAGAGCCTGTGGTTCGGCATGTGGGCGCCGGCGAGCACGCCGGCGGTGGTGATCAGCAAGCTCGCAAGCGATGTTTCGCATGCGGTCCAGTCGCCGGAGGTGCGCCATGAGCTGAGCAAGATGTCAGCCGAGGCGATGATCATGACCCAGACGGAATTTTCCCGATTCGCGCGAAACGAGGCCGCGGCCGCTGCACGGATTGCTGAAGTGGCGATCGTGAAGCCGCAATACTTTGCGAGACCGCACTGACGGCTCGCAGCCGTCCGCCTTGCACGCTGCGATCGTGTCGCCGCTGGAATAGCGGCGCAGCTCAAGAAAATACAGGTACCCGCAGCGTCACGCGCTGCCGGTACCTTCTTTTTTATCTTTCGCCTCCTGCGGGCGTTGCGCGTTCAAGCGCGCGTCAGGTGTCATAATATTCACCGCTCTAAGCGTTCAACCCGGAGGAGGATTCATGTTGATGTCAGGCCGTATCGTCTGCTGTGCATTCCCGGCGCGCTGTGCGCTCATTGTCCGGAGCGCGCTGCCATGCCGTTAGTTCGTCCGCACGGCAAGCAAAGTCTCAAACCGTTGTTGCTCGAAGGCGCGGCGCTCGCCGCCGAGCGCAAGCGTGCGGCGACGCTGCCGCAGCTCAAAGTGAGCTCGCGCGAGAAGGGCGATCTCATCATGCTCGGCATCGGCGGCTTCACCCCGCTCGAGGGCTTCATGTCCCACGCCGACTGGCAGGGCGTGTGCGACGGCTACCGCACCGCCAGCGGCCTGT